>Ga0272448_1000273_pt1 | contig 81396 bp, 72 predicted proteins | sample YNPCB0191_FD_202220 | JGI IMG/M metagenome (GOLD analysis project Ga0272448, IMG submission 202220) | Hot spring sediment microbial communities from Yellowstone National Park, WY, United States - YNP-CB-019-1 | ecosystem: Environmental > Aquatic > Thermal springs > Hot (42-90C) > Sediment...
CTCCTGAAGAGTTATGTCATGAGAAACAAGGACTTTTTTCAGTTCGGGATAAAAGGCAAATTTGTGCAGGTTAGCGAGGAATTCACGGGCAGAAGGCGTCAATGATGTAATTCCTTTATCAAGAGCATTCTTCCACTCGAAAAGATCCTTGAACATTCGTGTCGCAGCTCCTGATGCCGGAACAAATTTGAGCAAATCCATCCGTGGAGCAGAAGATTCAAATGCATGACTATAGTGTTCCTGTTCCGGCAGACCAGGAACACGAATACCATCACCCGGCACCGCAGGCCGATCAAGCGATGCGTATGGGAAACCATTCCGGAAAAAATCCAGTTGCCGGTTAACCTCTTCAATACTAATCCCTTTTTCTTCCAGAAGTTTCAGATCGTTTTGGGTCCACATAGGCATATTTCAGATTTAAAGGGGTTCGATTATTAACGTTCAGCAGAGGCCTGCATGCCAGCTTCAAAGGCTTTCAGATTCAGGTCAATTACAGAAGGTCCTTTTTGTGCAAAGAGTGTTTTTATTCCCAGCACCAGGCTTTCCGGCTTCAGATGAATAAAACGGGAGGCAGCGCCCAGCATTACCATGTTGGATGCTCTGGCTGAGCCGCAGAGGGAAGCAATTTCGTCTGCATTGATCAGCACTGTATTTTTATAGTTACTGTACTCATGCATCAGGGAATCCAGGGAAGGATAATCAGGAATGTTTATAAAAGGCTGGCTATTCGACACTATCCAGCCGTCGGGAGACAGCCAGGGAAGGTAGCGCAGAGCCTCCATCGGTTCCACGGAGAGAATCAGGCTGGCAGAAGACAGGGGTATAAGGTCAGAGGCTATGGGCCTGGAGCTGATTCTGACGTGCGACTGAACAGCTCCGCCTCTCTGGCTCATACCATGAATTTCGGACTGTTTAATGTGCATATTTTCTTCCAGGGCCGCAACTCCGAGGACAGCCGAGATGGAAATTATGCCCTGCCCCCCTACTCCGCAAAGGATGATATCGGTTTTCATATCGTGTTTTCCTTTTGGAATCATTTTATATCAGTCTTTTGAATATTCTTCATGTAATACTCAGAACAATAAGGACAGGATCCTGTTAATTCTTTTTATGTCTGCGGGCTGAAGTCTGGATGCATTCCCTTTGAAAGATGACAACTGACAGACCCCTATAAAGAATTTCCTGCCGCAGAACTTGCACATTCTGTTCATGATTCTTTTTAAGGGGAACCAGGGTTACAATGTGATCGGGGCTGACCCCAAGTCCTTTGCAGATTTCGACCAGACGATTTGTGGCGTGGGATTTCTGGCCGCCGGTCATAGCTGTTGCGGAGTTATCGGAAATGATGACGGTTATGGGTGAATTTTCAATTACTGCATCGAGAAGCCCTGTCATTCCGGAGTGGGTGAAGGTGGAATCACCGATAACGCAAACAGAAGGGGACATACCTGCATCGGCAGCTCCCTTTGCCATAGTAATGGAAGCACCCATATCCACGCAGCTGTAAATTGCATTGTAAGGAGGCAAAGCGCCGAGGGTATAGCATCCGATATCGGAGAAAACTTTCCCTTTGCCGAATTCCTGCATAACTTCATCGAGAGCCAGGTACAAATCGGCATGGCTGCAGCCGTTGCATAAAGAAGGCGGCCGGGGAACAACAACCGGAGGGGGTGCAAAAGTTTGCTTTGCAGGAAATCCAAAGGCGGAGGCCACGATATCGGGCGTCAGTTCTCCGTCGCGCGGGATTGTCCCATCAAGGCGTCCTTTTATCTGCTTGCTGGCGGGGAATGTTCCGCTGAGCATTTCCTCCACAAAGGGATATCCGTCTTCCAGTACCAGAATGGCTGAGGATTGTTCAAAGATTTTTTGTATGTGTTGAACTGGCAAAGGATATTGCGAGAGTTTATAAACGGGACCCGGGTAATTTCCTTCAGGAAAGCATTCATTCAAATAGTTCCAGCCTGTTCCGCAGGCAATAATTCCGGTGGTACCAACCGGATTTAAAACAGCCGAGTTAAAAGGTGATTGTTCGGATGCTTTGAGGAATTCTTCCTGAAGGGTCAGGAGGCGTTTGTAGCGTTTGCGGGCCAGCGCCGGCAACAGGACGAACTGGAGGGGATCTTCGGGCAAACGGTTTGGTTTTTGAGGGAGCGGAGGCCGGGTTTCGACCTGTGAACGGGAATGAGCGAGGCGGGTAGTGATGCGCATCAGTACAGGTACGCCGTATTTTTCTGAAAGATCAAAGGCGTTTCTGGTCATGTTATAGGCTTCCTGCTGGGTAGAAGGCTCGAATACAGGGATCTGGGCAAATTTGCCATAGTATCGTGAATCCTGTTCATTCTGGCTGGAATGCATGGACGGGTCATCCGCGGCCACAACAACAAGACCCCCATTGACTCCGGTAATGGCAGCGTTCATAAACGGATCTGCCGCCACATTCAGCCCGACATGTTTCATGGCCACCAAAGCCCGTTTTCCGGCGTATGACATGCCGAGGGCTTCTTCCATAGCGGTCTTTTCGTTAGCTGACCAGAGGGCATGCACATTGTGCTGTGCGGCATATTCGCTTGCCTGAACATATTCCATAATTTCCGTTGAAGGGGTTCCCGGGTATGCATATATTCCCGAAATGCCGGCATCCAGTGCCCCCTGTGCAATTGCTTCATCTCCAAGCAGTAAAAGCTTCCGCATATTGTATTTAAGTTTTCTTCAAAGGTATAAATAAACCTGAACAGGTTCGAATAATATCCAAACGGTTATTCACCAATAATGGTAACCATGACAGTTCGTGAGCCTCCCTGCCGTCTGAACTCACACAGATAGATACCCTGCCAGGTGCCAAGGTCCAGCCGACCGTTCCGTATGGGTATGGTAACAGACTGGCCGAGCAATGAGGATTTCAGGTGGGCAGGCATATCATCACTGCCTTCGAGGGTATGGGTATAGACCGGGTCATTTTCGGGAATCAGTTTATTGAGAAAGGATTCGAAATCATAACGCACTGACGGATCGGCATTTTCGTTAATAGAAATTGCTGCCGAAGTATGTTTGATAAAGATGTGAACGATCCCCTTCTCAGGGAATTTGCCAATTTTCTCGGTAATGAGATGGGTAATCAAATGATAGCCTTTGCGGAATGCCGGCAGATGAATTTCGTATTGCTGAATCATGGAATTGTGTTTTTTTTGCGAAAATAAATCATATATGCAATTTCGCTTCGTTTTTATAGTTTAGCTATTTTACAGCTTCCGTATCAGATGAAAGCAAGAATAACAGCAATCCTTTATCTGTCTTTTTTATGCTTTGGTGTTTTGGCGCAGGAAGCGTATGTGGTATCGGGCCGGGTATTGTCGGAGGATGGTAAACCGGTACCCTTTGCCAATGTTGTAGTAAACGGCACAGGTATCGGTACGGTAGCTGATGATTCAGGAAGATTTGACGTCAGGGTGCCGGGCAAAGGAGAATGGAAGCTTCAGATCAGTTCAATAGGTTATGAGCCAAGGATTTTCAGTGTGCAGGCTGAACCTCAGGGAAAAAACCAGGTTGTTGTTATCCTGAAAGAAAATTTTCAGGAAATTGATGAAGTGCGGATTAATCAGGCAATCAACCAGACAGCTAACCTGACGCGGATTGACATGAAGACGGTGCAGATGCTACCCAATACTTCGGGAAATTTCGAATCGATTTTAAAAACACTTCCCGGAGTATCGTCCAATAACGAGCTTAGCTCGCAATACTCTGTGCGGGGTGGCAATTTTGATGAGAACCTTGTTTACATCAACGGCATCGAGGTGTTCAGGCCTTTTCTCATACGGAGCGGGCAGCAGGAAGGATTGAGTTTTATCAATCCGGATCTGATCCAATCGGTTCAATTTTCGGCCGGGGGATTTGATGCCAGTTACGGAGACAAGATGTCGTCAATTCTTGATGTGACCTATAAAAAGCCGGCTCGTGCAGGAGGTTCGGTTTCGGGCAGTCTGCTCGGAGGCAGTGCCCATCTTGAAGGGATTTCATCCAGATCGCATCTTTCGTGGATTGCTGGCCTGCGTTACAAAACCACACAATATTTGCTGGGAAGTCTTGATACCAAAGGGGAATATAAGCCGGCCTTTTTTGATTTTCAGAGTTATTTAACATGGACACCGGGTTCCGGCAGTGAGATTGGCCTTTTAACTAATATGAGCATTAACAGCTATCATTTCATTCCGGTAACAAGGGAAACTGATTTTGGCAACATTTTCAGTGCCTACCGTTTAAAAATTTACTATGACGGAAGCGAACTTGATAAGTATACCACCCTTATGGGGGTTCTGACCTACAGGCAAAAATTAGGAGAGAATGTTGACATTAACTTCAGTTCTTCAGCCTATACCTCAGGAGAAAGAGAGACATTTGACATCGAAGGGCAGTATCTGATCAATGAACTGGATACCAGGATAGGAACAGAGACATCGGGCGACAGCATCAAGAACATTGGTGTAGGAACCTTTCTGGACCATGCCCGTAACCGGCTTCTGATCAATGTATTTTCCCTGCAGCATTCCGGCAGGTTTTCTATTCCGGGGTATACCCTGAGGTGGGGCCTCCGTGCCCAGTCAGAGGTAATACATGACCGGCTCAGTGAATGGAAGCTGGTTGATTCGGCGGGTTACAGCCTGCCCTATTCCGAAGAGGAAGTAAGCCTGTATGATGTAGTAAAATCTAAAAATAACTTTTCAACCTGGCGCGCATCCGGTTATTTCGAAAACACATTTTCGACCGGATTATGGGGTGGCGATGTCTATGTTACCGCAGGGATCCGTGGGATATACTATCATTTCAGCAATCAATTGCTTGCCGATCCGAGGATTTCGCTGGCATGGAACCCCAGATGGGAAAAAGATTTCCGCTGGCGGCTGTCAGCGGGAATATATGACCAGCCTCCGTTTTATAAGGAAATGCGCAATCCTTCCGGAATTATTAACCGGAACATAAGAGCACAACGGTCAGCCCACCTGCTGGCAGGCAGTGATTATTATTTTACCGCATGGGAAAGGCCCTTTAAATTCACTGCGGAGCTGTATTATAAATATATGTGGGATCTGATACCTTACAAACTTGAAAATGTCCGTGTACGCTATTCAGCACAGAATATAGCCAAAGGGTATGCAACGGGATTCGATCTGAAGCTGAACGGAGAGTTTGTAAAGGACGCTGAAAGCTGGGTCAGCTTTTCGCTGATGCGCACCATGGAAGACATCAGCAACGATTTTTACATCAACAGTGAAGGAAAAAAGACAGAACCGGGCTATTACCCGCGGCCAACCGATCAGCTGGTAAATTTCGGTCTGTATTTTCAGGATTATGTTCCCCAGAATCCCAGTTTCAGAGTCAGCCTTTATTTTCTCTACGGGAGTCCTCTCCCCTTCAGTCCACCGGTAGCCGATCGGTATGATCTGGTGTACAGGATGCCGGCCTATAAGCGGGTCGATATCGGATTTATAAAAACGTTAAAGGAAGAAGGAAAAGCCTCCGGGCAGATTGCGTTTTTTAATGTATTCAGGAGCATCTATATAAGCGCAGAAGTATTTAATCTATTTGGTGTGAACAATACCATTTCCTATTTATGGGTACGCACGGTATCAAACCTTCAGAACGTGCCCGGTATGTTTGCCGTTCCAAACTATCTTACCGGAAGAAGGTTTAACATTCGTTTGCAGATGAATTTCTGAGCGTGAAGGCAATTAAGCCCTGCCTTGAAAAAAAAAGAGAGCTGCTTCACAAAACAGCTCTCTTTCTTAAGGGTTACTACAGCAATTATTTTTTCATGAATTTAACTGCGGCAGAAGTATTGTCTGCATTTCGGGTAACGAGGAAGTAAATACCGTTGTGCAGATCAGAGACATTTATTGTCACAACCTTCTGGTTTACAGCATTTAACTGCTGAATGGTTTGTCCGAGCAGATTGGTAACAGTAATGCTAACAATAGGAGCATCGGATGATACCGTAATGGTTTCCGTTGCAGGATTGGGATAAACCAGAACATTGTTTTTAGCAGTAATTTTGTTGACAGAATTTACATCCCATATTGAACCGCGAAGAACAAGAGAATTAGCCAGAGGAAGGAAATTGGGAGTACCGTTCTGAACAAAAGGATCGGCAATTTTCAACTGGGAATTGGATATCAGTGTATCATTACTGCGTGATGCGTCGAAGTACCATGCAGCTTCTTCAGCAGCTGTCGGCCAATCTTCTCCCGACTTAACACCGAAGAAGTTTGACATACCGGCCATAACCGAATGATATAATTTTAATTCATCGTTTTTGGCGTTCTGGATTGAAGGCCCTTCAATATAAAGACCGGTAGGCCAACCTGCAAACAGGCAATTATAAATCTGAATTTTTGTATTTCTTCTGAGGTGCATAGCTCTTAGAAAATTTCCGCTGATGGAAGTAGTAGGAGTAGCCAGTGGTCCGAAAGAGCTTATATTGCTGAATACCGCTGAAGTGAAAGGTTCGGCAGCAGAACCGCTTCCGTCGTTATCGGACTCGAAGCTATTAGACCCGGATCCCGGGTCAGCAATCTGAGGATCACGCAGAGAGACGCCAAACTGGACTAAGCCATGGTAGCCGAAATCGGTATCAAAATCATCGTCCCAGCCTTTGTAAGCAATGAGGTATTTGGCATTCACCGAACCGCCAAACCATTCGTATGAATCATCGCCACTATAAGAAACCTGAATATGGTCAATCTGGGTTTTAGAGCCAACAGCGCCGAGGGTTAAGCCATTGATTTCCTTATCGGGCTGGAAAGCGATTCCGGGGAACTCTATTCTGATGTAAGAAAGTATACCGGAACTATCAGCATCGTTGTTACCACCATAGATAGTACGTGGCCCACCTTCGATCTGAGGATTTACCTTGTTCACCGTTGCCCGTCCGCAAACAATCAGTCCGCCCCAGTCACCGTAGGTTCGCTGGCCGGCAGGTTCATTGGACGTGAAAACGATTGGCTGTTCTTTTGTGCCTCTGGCAATGATTTTGCCCCCCGGTTCAACAATCAGAGCGCCTTTATTGGCCTTGTTGCCGCGGATAACCGTTCCCGGCTCAATGGTAAGCGTAGCGCCATCGGTCACGTAAACCCAACCGTCGAGCAGATACCCAGTAACCGGCGAAAAATCGGGCTTACCGGTTTGTTTGAATGGATCAACTACCAGCAATTCATTATTAGAAGACAGCGTATCATTTTTGAAGGAAGAAGTGAAATACCAGGCAGCTTCAGCAGCAGCATCAGGCCAGGATTCCCCGCTTTTTACTCCGAAATCAACGGTCATACCCGACATAACGCAATTGCGCACCTTCAGTTCTCCGTTCTTGGCGTTTTCAATTGAAGGCCCTTCAATATAAAGACCGGTAGGCCAACCTGCGAACACAGAGTTGAATATTTTAATCTTGGTATTTCTTCTGAGGTGCATAGCTCTTAGAAAATTTCCGCTGATGGAAGTAGTAGGAGTAGCCAGTGGTCCGAAAGAGCTTATATTGCTGAATACCGCTGAAGTGAAAGGTTCGGCAGCAGAACCGCTTCCGTCGTTATCGGACTCGAAGCTATTAGACCCGGATCCCGGGTCAGCAATCTGAGGATCACGCAGAGAGACGCCAAACTGGACTAAGCCATGGTAGCCGAAATCGGTATCAAAATCATCGTCCCAGCCTTTGTAAGCAATGAGGTATTTGGCATTCACCGAACCGCCAAACCATTCGTATGAATCATCGCCACTATAAGAAACCTGAATATGGTCAATCTGGGTTTTAGAGCCAACAGCGCCGAGGGTTAAGCCATTGATTTCCTTATCGGGCTGGAAAGCGATTCCGGGGAACTCTATTCTGATGTAAGAAAGTATACCGGAACTATCAGCATCGTTGTTACCACCATAGATAGTACGTGGCCCACCTTCGATCTGAGGATTTACCTTGTTCACCGTTGCCCGTCCGCAAACAATCAGTCCGCCCCAGTCACCGTAGGTTCGCTGGCCGGCAGGTTCATTGGACGTGAAAACGATTGGCTGTTCTTTTGTGCCTCTGGCAATGATTTTGCCCCCCGGTTCAACAATCAGAGCACCTTTATTCGCTTTGTTGCCACGGATAACCGTTCCCGGCTCAATGGTAAGGGTAACCCCGTCAATAACATAGACCCAGCCGTCAAGAAGATAGACATTGTTTTTTGTCCAGGTAGTGTTGGCAGAAATATCGCCTCCAGGGACTGTAACCGTTGGAGCACCATATGTTGTATTCTGAGGATCCCAGTTTGCCCAGCCTTCTGTCCAGTCAGTTGTTCCGAAGGCCCCTATAAAATCAACCTTTTCAAAAAAAGCAGTATTTACATCCTGATCAGTGAAATCAGCTTTTTTAAGAAGGGGAGAATTTTTCCACACCTGATTTTGCGAAATATCTCCTCCCGGAATGATTTTATTGGCAGGGGCATAGTTTGTATTCTGGGGATCCCAGTTTGCCCAGCCTTCTGTCCAGTTGGTCGTACCAAAAGCTCCCCTGAAGAGAACCTGGTCAAAGAACGGATTGCTAATGTTTTGCGCTTTGATTCCTGAATAAAAAAGGATCAGCGCGATACCAATAAGTACAAGTTTTTTCATAAAAGATAAAATTTTGGTTACGGAACAAAAGTAGGCTTAGGGTATTAAGTCAATTTTAAGGGACTTTTATTTATGCATGAATCCATCAAAATGCTTAAGATTAAATTAATCCAGGCCGCTTCCACTTCGTTTCAGCGGGATTTGCCCGGATGCCAACCCTGATGGTCATCACACTGCGCATCAGTTCGCTTGCTCTCCTGATGCGCAATCCAGGCTTAATCCAGGCCGCTTCCACTTCGTTTCAGCGGGATTTGCCCGGATGCCAACCCTGATGGTCATCACACTGCGCATCAGTTCGCTTGCTCTCCTGATGCGCAATCCAGGCTTAATCCAGGCCGCTTCCACTTCGTTTCAGCGGGATTTGCCCGGATGCCTGCTTTGCAATTCAACCCGCAACACCTTAAGTTTGCTTCACTGCTACTGTGTATTATCCCGACTAATACTATATCGTCTTGATTCCTATTTCGAAATGTTATACAATACTGATCCAATCACGAAAGGATGGCATTATTGTAGAAAAATCCATCAGGAAAATCAATTAGAACCCCGAAGGGGTGGCATTATGACACAGCCAATAATGCCGCCCCTTTGGTTTAATTATTTTAGTGTGATTTGGTTCTTAAAAATTTTTTATTGCGGGAAAGACGAAACGAAAGCTCTACCGCTCTGCCGGAATATGGATTGAAAAATCGACCTTAATATGCCTGATCAGCACTTTTTCCGGTTGAGCTTTCTTTCAGACTGGCATTAGAACAAAAGGGAAACGCCAACAGAGAACTGGCGACCGGGAACAAATTTTCTGGTAGTCTGAATCCGGGTTACTTTTTGCTCCATATTTTTCAGTAAGGGTTCTTCGTATTGCTGGAAAATGACCGTTTGATCAAGAATATTTTTAGCTCCCAGTTTTAGTGTAACAAACCGGCCGATTTTTTTACTGACAGTTAAATCAAGGGAATGAAAAGGCATTTCCCAGATATGAGGAGTTTCCAGATCCCCGATGTAGTCTATGCGTTTTCCGATAACATTGTAGAGAGCGGTTACAGATATTCCGGATTTTTCCTGCTGGTAGTACAAGCCGGCGTTTATAATATAGGGCGATTGTCCCTGGAGAGGCCTGATTGAATCCCTTTCATTCGGATCGGGGTTATTGATCCGGCTTTGAATTACAGATCCGTTTAAAATCAGTGTAAAATCTTTCAGCAGATGCACAAAGGAAGGGGAGTTTTCCAGAAACTGAAAAGTTTTTCGCACTTCGAGTTCAACTCCTCTTGAATAAGCCGACCTGGCATTACGGAATGTATAGTTGTACCCTGTTCCAACATTAACCAATTGTTTTTCAATTGGTTGCACAAAATTTTTATTAAAGATACCAAAGGAGACAATTTCTCCCTGAGAAGGGTACCATTCAAAACGGAGATCGGTGTTATGAATATAAGCATTTTTGAGGTTCGGATTTCCGTATATGCTTGCATTTTCATCAAAATCGAAAAAGGCAAACGGGCTTATTTCTCTGAATTCAGGCCGATTGACCGTTTTTCCATAGGCAAAACGTAATAAAATATTGTCTGTAACATTGTAGGCTACGTTAACTGAAGGGAAAAGGTCCTTAAAAACGTTCCTGACTACAAGGCTGTCGCCCGTCGCTTGGAGGAATCCCGAAAGATTCTGGGAATTATTTTCGTAGCGAACGCCGGTGTAAATTTTGATCTTGTTGAACAAAGGAATCAATATTCCGGCATATGCAGCATATGTTATGTTCCATGCATTGTATGAATCTGATTTATTTGTTGATTCATCAATTTTAAGTCCGGTTTCCGGGTTGATGTTTTCATCAGCAAACAAATCTCTTATTGTAGAAAAGAATTGAGGGGAAAAGGCAACAGAGTCAACCGGCAGTTTAGTAAGATTCCAGTTAAATTTAAAGATATTGGAAAAGGCAAATCCTATATTTCTGGCTTTGAAATTTCGCCGCAAATCGGTATACAGAAAACCCGCTTTGATTTCAGGAACAAAGTTACCTAACGGAATTTTCTGGGAGAGATTCAGATTAACGTTTTTAAGATGTTCGTAGTTCTGAAGAAACAGACGTCCAAGCAATTTAGGGTCGGCATTAAAATTGACACCGATCCGGAAAGGATCCATTTTTGGATCCAGGTCGCCTGAGAGGGAAGTTTGCACCCGACGGATATCGGGTCTGTTCTGATCAGCATAGGCATAGCCAATTGCCCAGTCAAATGCAGTCAACTGATTGAATAAGGTATGTTTCCCTCCAAGGGTTGAAGAAAAAGTAAGCCGGGACTGATAATCGAGTTCATAGTTTTTTTCGAAGTTTCCTCCGTAAAAATTTTGTCCGGTACGCAGGGTAGTTGATGAAGCCCCCTGCTGATTGATCAGATTTCTGAATTCGATTTTCTGGTTGTTGCCAAAAACATAATTCAGGTTGAGAAGGGCTCCGGTTCTGGCTGTTTCTTTGTATTTATCATCGTAGTAAACGTAGTAAGGGTTTGATTTATCAAGGATGGTATTATACGCCTGATACCCCTTTCGTAATATATGGTCAGAATCAGTTGTTTTGTTGTAGAGAACGGAAGAAACAAGACCAAGAGAGGTCTTTCCCAGCAAAAAATAGTGCGATACGGTGAAATTGACGGTATGGTTCATGGGAGCTGACCGGATTGCATAAGGGGTCCAGATTTTACTGAAACTTCGGCCCAGTTCCTGAATTTTTTGTTTATCCTCTGCTGAAGAATTCGAAGCAAGAGCCCTGAATTCCTTAGTAGAAGGAAATCCGTCTGGGATTGCCCTTGTACCGTCATCAAACCCAAGCCAGTCATATTTTCCTCCCTGATATTTATAGTATGTTTTAAAGGTAGTCCCCTCAACATAACCTGCCGAATAACTAATGCCAACACTATTTTTTTCGGAAAATCCAAGGGAAGATATCTGGATTGCGGCGCCTGCAAAATCGGCAGGCAACTCAGGTGCCGGTGTTTTATAAATCACAATATTATCAATCTGGTTTGAGGGAATCAGGTCAAAGGAAAAGGAACGCATATCCGGTTCAGAGCTTGGAGCAGGGATTCCGTTCAGCCAGGTAACATTGTAGCGTTCCACCAGACCCCGGACAATAACAAACCGGCCGTCGCGGATGGTAATGCCTGGCACGCGGCGCACTACTTCCGAAGCATCCTTATCCTGTGAACGGATGATCTGCTGATTGGATATGCCGTTAGCAACCACGTTGCTTGCTTTCAGGCTGCTGATGAGTGCCATTTCTGTGTTGGTGCGGCGTGTGGCAGTCACCTTTACTGACTCGATCTCCAGAGTTGCCGGTTCGAGCCTGACATCCACCCGGGTTGTTTCGTTGGCCTTAACTGTTACACGGATTATTTGCTGGTTATAAGAAATATAGGAAACAACAAGGTTGTATGTACCCGGATTAACATTTGAAAGCCGGAAATTACCGTCAAGGTCAGATGTGGTTCCGGTATAAGTGCCCTGGAGCACGATGTTGGTGCCAATAAGAGACTCACCTGTTTTTGCATCGCTAATTGTACCCTGTATTGTACCAGTCTGACCATGGGCTTCAAAGGCAAAAAGGAACAAAGTGATAAAAATCTGCAACAACTTTACAATATACTTCATAAGAGAATGAATTTCTTCAGTGCAAAGAAACTTTTCATGCTTCATGCAAACATGAAAGCATTATTAAATTATGGTAAATTATTGGCAGATATGCCTTGATGGATTAAGAAAAGATTAAACTTAACTTAATGCTATTTTTATCTTAAGGCAACACAATAAGGAAGAATACGTCGTCAACAAACCGGCAAATGGAAAAAGCGATTTGATGGAGAACAAATGATAGTCACCGGCAACAATAACTGTAGTCGAGTTACTAGATTATAATAAGGTAAGTCTGTTCATTTAAAAAACGCATTTCGAACAATTTCCCCGGTTTCTTTTCTGTTTCGGGGATTCCGGGATCGCTGGCGGAGGTACTCCGGAAGCTGGTCAGGATTTCCCGGCCAACCGACTGCAGTTACGGTAACCGGCTGGAAGAAATCGGGGATCTGTAAAACATTGACAAGTTTTGGCCGGTCAAAGCCCGCCATAGGGTGAGCGGCAAGGCCGAGAGAGGTTGCCTGCAGGAGAAAGTTCTGCAAAGCAAGTCCGCAGTCGTGCCATGCATAAGGATTGGGTGTGTTTTTCTCCGTAACAATTCTGGCCAATGTTACAACCAGCAATGAGGCATTCTTTGCCCAGATGCGGTTTCCTTCGTTAAGTGCCGACAGAATGGCCTGAAACAAGTCATTCTGATTGGATTGAGCATATAGAAACAGCCATGGCTGAAGGTTGGATGAAGAGGGTGCCCAGCGAGCCGCTTCAAACAAACTTCCGAGGGTTTCCTCATCAAGAGGTTCTGGCGAAAAGGCCAGGGCAGAATGACGCCGAAGTATCAAATCATTAACTGGCATAGGAGCAGGATTTTCTGTTTCGTATCATAAGTAACTGTAATCAATTCAAAGGTAGCGATTCGCAACGGATGAACAAAAAATTAAAAAACATGACAAAAATTCTCCTGCGATTCAATAAAATACATATAAATTTGACGCTTTAAATACAGGTTTGAATTTTTAAACATCACGACTATGACAGCAAAGGATTACATTGAAAGAGAGAACAAGTACGGAGCACATAATTATCATCCGTTGCCGGTGGTATTGGACCGGGGTGAAGGAGTGTATGTATGGGATACAGACGGAAGAAGGTACTTTGATTTTCTTTCAGCCTATTCAGCAGTAAATCAGGGGCATTGTCATCCCAAAATTATCAATGCTTTGGTTAACCAGGCCAAGAAGCTCACACTTACGTCAAGGGCTTTTTATAACAGTGCATTAGGGGAATATGAAGAATTTGTCACCCGGTACTTTGGATATGACAAGGTATTGCCCATGAACACCGGTGCAGAAGGAGATGAAACTGCCCTGAAACTATGCCGCAAATGGGCCTATGAAAAGAAGGGAATACCGGAAAATGAAGCCCAGATTATTGTATGTGAGGGAAATTTCCATGGCCGCACCATCACGGTTATTTCCATGTCAACTGACCCGGATTCATACAAGGGTTTCGGTCCCTATACGCCCGGTTTTATAAAGATACCCTACAACAATATTCCGGCGCTAGAGAAAGCTCTTGAGAATCCGAATGTAGCAGGATTTCTGGTAGAGCCCATTCAGGGGGAGGCGGGCGTATATGTTCCTGACGAAGGATATATTAAAAAGGCTTATGAACTGTGCCGGAAGAAGAATGTTTTATTCATTGCGGATGAAGTGCAGACAGGGATCGGGCGTACAGGAAAAATGCTTTGCTGCGATCATGAAGGGGTGCGGCCCGACATACTCATTCTTGGTAAGGCATTGAGCGGCGGGGTAATGCCAATATCAGCCGTGCTGGCCGATGATGATATCATGTTGTGCATCAAACCTGGCGAGCATGGATCCACATTTGGAGGGAATCCTCTTGCTGCCAAGGTTGCCATTGCGGCGCTTGAAGTAATCCGTGACGAGAAGCTTCCGGAAAATGCAACCCGGCTTGGCGAAATCTTCCGGCAGGAATTAAAATCGTTCCGGCATGAGATGGTTGAAATCGTCAGGGGAAAAGGATTGCTGAATGCTATTGTTATTCGGCCAAAAAACGGAAAGGAAGCCTGGGATGTTTGCCTGGCACTGAAGGAAAACGGATTGCTGGCCAAACCGACGCATCAGCACATCATCCGTTTTGCTCCGCCTCTGGTAATAACAGAGGAACAGCTGAGGGAAGCCCTGGATATTATCAAGAAAACCCTTCTGCAGTTTAATTGATTGACAAAAGTTGCAGATCCATAAAAACTTTTTATATGAAGCGAGAACATAAAATACGCTCAGTGTGCCATTTCGGTTTAATTCTTCTTTTTATCAGTTTAGTGACCTCATGTATGAAAGAAAATAAGTATACAGGTATTGACAAGACGGACATGGATCTTTCGGTGCAGCCGGGCACTGATTTTTATCAGTTTGCCAACGGAGGCTGGATGCAAAAGAATCCTCTGAAGCCGGAATACAGCCGATATGGAACGTTTGACAAGCTGCAGGAAGAAAATCTTGAAGCACTGAGAAAACTCACGGAAAAGATGGCAAAAACAGCAGGATCGGATGATCCGGTTGCTGCGAAGATTGGGCTATTTCTGAAAACAGGGATGGATACAGCAGCCATCAATCAGGCGGGGATTAAGCCACTGGAACCATTGCTGAAACAAATAGAAGGGATAAAAAGCCGCGAGGAAGTTAAGGAATTCCTTATCAGCATGCATGCGCATTCTATAAGTCCACTGTTCAATATATTTGCTGAGGCTGACAGCAAAAACAGCCGGTGGATGCTGGCATGGTTATGGCAAGGCGGACTGGGAATGCCTGACCGGGATTATTATCTTGAGGATAATGTCCGCATGAAGGAAATCAGGGAGAAATATCTTGATTATATCACTACAATCTTCACATTATCGGGCAAGAATGAGAAAGAAGCCAGGGAAGCTGCCCGTTTGATTTTTGATCTGGAAACCCAGCTCGCCAAAGCATCCATGTCGCGGCTTGCCATGCGCGATCCGGATAATGTGTACCATAAAATGTCGCTGGCCCAACTGCAGAAGGAAGTACCTCAGATATCGTGGAAGAGGTACTTTGAAGGGATCGGCGTAACCGACCCGGGAGAAGTGAATGTGGCCCAGCCGGATTTCTTTAAAGCTGCCGGCGAATTGCTTAATAAGGTTCCTGTGGAAACATGGAAACTTTATTTCTGCTGGAATGTGCTGAACGAATCAGCCCCTTACGTCAGCGAACCATTTGAACAAGCCCATTTTGCTTTTTACGGAAAGACAATGTCGGGAAAAGAGGAGATGCAGCCACGCTGGAAACGGGTTCTGAATACAGCCAGTTATGCCCTTGGCGAGGCTATAGGAGAAGCATACGTCAAGGAATATTTCCCTCCGGAAGCAAAACAACGGATGCTCACACTGGTTGAGAATCTGCGGAAAGCTCTGGGAGAGCGCATACAGAATCTAACCTGGATGAGTGATACCACCAAACAGAAGGCTCTGGAGAAACTTGCTGCCATGAAGGTAAAAATCGGGTACCCGGATAAATGGCGTGATTATTCGGAACTAAAAGTTGGAGAAAGCAGTTACATTGAAAATGTAATCGAAGCAGAGCGGTTCAACCGGGCTTATATGCTTTCCAAGGTTAACAAGCCCGTTGATCCGATGGAATGGCAAATGACGCCGCAAACGGTTAATGCTTATTATAATCCATCGAACAATGAAATTGTTTTCCCGGCCGGAATTCTTCAGCCACCCTTCTTCTCTATGACAGCTGACGATGCAGTGAATTACGGAGCGATAGGCATGGTAATAGGACATGAAATGACGCATGGCTTTGACGATGAAGGGCGTAAATTTGATAAGGATGGGAATTTAAGTGAATGGTGGACTCCGGAAGATGCCAAACGCTTCAATGAACGGACCGAAATACTCGTAAAGCAATACGATCAGTATGTTGTGCTTGATTCAACCCATGCAAACGGCAAACTGACTTTGGGAGAGAATATTGCCGATCTGGGAGGTCTTAATGTTGCCTATACTGCCTTCAAAATGACGGAGGAAGGGAAGAGCAATACCAGAATTGACGGATTTACACCGGATCAACGTTTTTTCCTTGGCTATGCACATGTATGGGCTCAGAATATAAGGGATCAGGAAATCCTTCGCCGGACCAAAGAAGATGTGCACAGTCTGGGAAGATTCAGGGTGAACGGCCCTCTGCGCAACATGCCCGAATTTTATAAATCGTTTGATATTAAGCCGGGAGATCCGATGTATCTGCCGGAAGAAGAACGGGCTGTTATCTGGTAAGTATCTCAATCAGAATACAATAGTAAAGCCTGTTGGTTGTTTACACCAACAGGCTTTTTAGTTCGTTGGATAACAAAAGCTCTTTTGTATATTTATCCCGCCAATCAGGTTGATGCAGTTTCAGAACGATTCATACCGGATATCCCGTTCTGAGAGGGATTTTTTGAGAATGTTGTTTCAGCGTTCTCCTGTTATTTATTGCGAATTCAACCGGTTTCTCCGTCTTTCCTATATCAATCAGGAAGGCTTGTCTTTTTCAGGTTACAGGCCGGAGGAACATATTTACCGGTTGGCGGATTTTATTGGGCCGGAAAAATCGCTCAGGACACCATGGGAAGAGGATCATCCGCGAAAAAGTTTTATCGAAGTACGTATTCAAAGTGCCAATGGCAACAGCCTTTACCTGAACTGTCTCTGGTGGGCAATTGAACATGAAGGAAAATTTGACGGAATTGCCTGCCTTGGTTTTGATTCCACGCGGCACCACCAGATGATGGAGGAACTGCAGAAAAGCAACTCGCAATTCAAGGAGTTTGCCCAGCTTCTGCCTGAAACAGTTTTTGAAATTGATATGGAAGGGAATTTTTTGTTCCTTAATGAGAGTTCCTACAAAATATTCGGCTATACAAAGGATGACAAAATCAATGCCTTTGATCTGATTGTTCCTGAAGATCAGCCACGCTTAAAAGAAAACATAAAAAAACTTCTTTCGGGAGAAGCAATTAAGGGAAATTCATATGTTGCAAGAAGAAAAGATGGTTCAACAATACCCGTTCTGATATACTCCGATGTAAAATACCAGGATGGAAAACCGGAGGGTTTCAGAGGATTTGTTGTGGACATTTCAGCCATCAAGCAGGCAGAAGAAGCACTCCTGGAAAGTGAAGAAAAATACCGGTCATTAACAAACCGGCTTCCGGTAGGTATTTACCGTACCAGTCGCGAAGGAAAACTCCTGTTTGCCAATCGGGCTTTCATCAACATGCTGGGATACGATTCTCCGGAGGAAATATTTGCCCATCCGGTGCAGGATTTTTACAGTGAACCGGGTGAAAGGGAAAAACTCCTGCAATATCATGAACCTGGCAGAGAATACTACCAGCCGGAAATTCATCTCAAACGGAAAGACGGAACACAAATTATTGTAAAAGACAGGGGAAAGGTGTATAAAAGTCCTGATGGTCAAATTTATTATGACGGTATTATAGAAGACATTACCGAACCGCATCAGCTGGAAGAGAGGCTGAAACAGGCCGAAAAGCTTCAGGCCATAGGAACACTTGCGGGCGGCATTGCGCATGATTTCAACAACCTTATTCTGGGAATGCAGTTATATACCGAAATGGCGCTGAAAGAAGCAGGAAATAACAATAAATTGAGAAAAAACCTGGAGAAAATTCTTCTGGCCCAGGAACGCGGAAAGCAATTGCTTCAGCAAATCGTGTCCTTCACAAATTATCCGGATGATCACCGGGAAGATATCAACCTGAAGGAGATGGTAAGCAATATTCTTGACCTGATCAAAGACACCATACCGGAAGCAATTGATTTCAATGCAGAACTGGATGATTGCGGTTTTGTGAATGTGAACCCTGTCCATTTGCACCAGATTATCCAGAATCTGATCACCAATGCCATTCATGCGATGGAAGGAAAAGGCAGGTTATCCATTGTTGTGCGCTGTGCCTATGCCGATGAAACACAAGTAAAGAGCGGAAATGAAAATCATCCTGAACGGTATGCCATAATCCATGTTGAAGATAGTGGCTGTGGCATCAGTGAAAAGAATATCAACCGGATATTCGAACCTTTTTTCACCACCAAGGATGTAGGACTTGGTACCGGCCTGGGATTATACATTGTGCACAATCTTGTGAAGAAATACAATGGTGAAATACAGGTTAAAAGCCATCCCGGGGAAGGCACTATCATGAAAATATTTTTACCATTAGCTAATAAAAAGGAATAAACGGACATATTAAGAAAAATGAAGCAGATACTGGTAGTAGATGATGAAAAACTGGTCAGGGAAGGCATTCAGGAAGCATTGGCAGATGAGGGTTATGCAGTATATACTGCGAGTAACGGAAATGAAGCCATCAAAGCCCTGCAGGTGTTTGTTCCTGATGTAATCATAACAGACATCATTATGCCCGAGGCAGATGGGATAGAAGTTCTTCTGCATGCAAAAAAACTTCAGCCGAGGCCCAGAATCATAGCCATTTCAGGAGGGGGGCGTATCAGCGCCAATGATCATCTTGCCACCGCAAGGAAACTTGGGGCCGATGTCATTCTTACCAAACCGTTTTCCATCGAGATATTGCTGGAAGCGATAGAAAAACAGTAATGTTAGCATTATTTGCCGGCCAACATTTATCCGTGGCGTTTCTGAAGGATATCAACCACATCCTCCAGTTTCAGGTTCTTTGAAGCAAGGAGCACCAGAAAATGGTATATCAGGTCGGCCGCTTCATTCAATAATCTTTCCCTGTTGTTATTGATTGCCTCCACTACCACTTCCACTGCCTCCTCTCCTACTTTCTGCGCTATCCGGTTAACACCTTCCCGGAAGAGCTGGGTAGTATAGGAATTTTCAGGCATTTCGCGTTTTCTGGATTCTATTACAGCTTCCAGATCAATGAGGAACGAGATACCTGTATAGCGGGTATCGGCAAAACACGATTCGTTTCCAAGATGGCAGGTAGGACCATTTGGTTCGGCAAGAACCAGGAGTGTATCGTTATCACAATCGGCATGGACGCTAATCACCTTCAGGAAATGTCCGCTTTCTTCCCCTTTGGTCCACAGCTTATTGCGGGTACGGCTAAAAAAGGTAACCAATCCGGTGGACAGGGTTTTTTCATACGCTTCTTGATTCATAAAACCAACCATCAGTATGTTTTTGGTGGAAGCGCTCTGAATGACGGCAGGGACAAGCCCTCCGAGTTTTGAAAAATCAGGTTGCATAAACAAACTCTTTATATTCGTACAGGGATATTTCTTTCGGCAAGGTATTTTTTGAGTGCCGGCAGGGGTATTTCGCCATAATGAAAAACGCTGGCTGCAAGGGCTGCATCGGCTTTTCCGGCCGTAAATACCTCGGCAAAATGTTCCATATTGCCCGCCCCGCCTGATGCTATAACAGGAATGGAAAGCTGACCGGAAAGCATAGCCAGTGCCTCAACTGCATACCCATTTTTGGTGCCGTCGTGGTTCATGGAGGTAAAAAGAATTTCTCCGGCACCACGTTCCTGGGCCTCCCTGGCCCAGCTGAACAGTTCTTTTTCCGTCTGTTTGCGTCCTCCGTGCGTATATACTGTCCATTGGCCGTTTTCTAAAAGGGCATCTATAGCTACAACTACAAACTGGGTTCCGAAATTTTGAGCCAGGGAAGTAATCAATCCGGGGTTCAGCACAGCCGAAGTATTTATAGATATTTTGTCGGCTCCTGCCATCAGCAGGGCTTCGGCATCGGACAGTTCAGAAATACCGCCACCTACCGTAAACGGTATATTCAGGTGGCGGGCAATACGGCGCACCAAGTCATGAAACAGCTTACGACCTTCATGGCTGGCAGTAATATCGAGGTAAACCAGTTCATCGGCTCCCTGCTCGGAATACCGGCTGCCGAGTTCCACCGGGTCACCGGCCTCCTGAATATTCAGAAATTTAACACCCTTGACGGTCTTACCGTCTTTCACATCAAGGCAGGGGATAATACGTTTAGCTAGCATGTGCAATGAATGTTTGCATTTCGTTCAGTGAAATCTTTCCTTCATAGAAGGCTTTGCCTATGATCGCCGCATCGACGCCGGTCTTTTGCAGTTCAACCAGGTCGTCATAGCAGGCTACGCCTCCGCTGGCAATCAGAAAAGCTTCAGGAAACTGTTTTTTTAACTGTTTGTATAAATCCACGGCAGGGCCTTTCAAAAGACCGTCGCGCGATATATCGGTGCACAGAAAGTATTTTGCTCCTTCCTTCAGCCAGAAAGCCAGAAAATCATTCAAATTCCAGTCGCTTGTATCTGACCAGCCATGCACGGCAATTTTGAAATCCCTGATATCGGCACCCACCACTATTTTATCTGGCCCGAATTCCCTCAGCCAGTTTTTAACCAGTTCAGTATCCGTAGCAGCTGCACTGCCTGCAACAATACGTTCTGCTCCCAGTGAGAGAATTGTATGGATGTCGGCAGAGGAAGTGATTCCCCCACCCCATTCGATTTTGACAGGAGCCGAAGCCGCCATTTTTTTAAGAGCAGACAAGTTTACCGGACTTCGTTTCCGTGCACCGTCGAGGTCAACGCAGTGTATCTGTGTAAAGCCTGACCGATAAAACGTTGCAACAAGGTCATCGGGTTCATAATCGTAAACCGTCACTGATGCGAAGTCCCCTTTTTTGAGTCGAACGCACCTCCCTTCGATAATATCAATTGCCGGTATTAACTGCATCATAGCTTCAGGAAATTTCTGAGAAGAACTTCACCTGCTGTTCCGCTTTTCTCAGGATGAAACTGAACGGCCATAAAGTTTCTGTTGCGAAGGACAGAGCTGAAAGACAACCCGTAGAATGTTTCAGCAGCGGTATGGGGTCCGGCTGTTGCATAAAAACTATGAACAAAGTAAAAAAACGGAGCGTTGTCAAGGCCACTCAGAAGCGGGCAATCCAGATCTGTTTTTGTTACCGTGTTCCAACCCATATGAGGTACTTTAAGGCGGGCTTCTTTTTCAGTGGTATCGGGAAATTTTTTTACCTCAGCATCGAAAATACCCATGCATTGGGTATTTCCTTCTTCCGAGAAACGGCACATCAGCTGAAGGCCGAGGCAAATGCCCAAAACCGGCTGGGTAAGGGATGCGATAAGAGTGTCAAGGCCCTTTTCCCTGAGGTAGTTCATTGTAGTTGAGGCCTCTCCTACCCCGGGAAAAATTACTTTGCCGGCGTTTCTGATCTGGTCTGCCTTGTCGGTGACAACCGGCCTGACTCCCAGTCGTTCCAGAGCATACACTACCGACTGAATGTTGCCGGCATTATAGCGGATGATAACAACTTCGCTCATTTCAACTAAAAACAATGGTTTTATTTTTATATACAAGAAGTTTGTGTTCAATATGGGCATAAACAGCGCGAGCAAGGACAATTTTTTCCAGATCCTGGCCTTTTCGGATGATATCGGCCACACTGTCCTTGTGGGTAATTCGAGTTACATCCTGTTCAATGATGGGCCCGGCATCAAGTTCCCGGGTCACATAGTGGCTGGTAGCCCCGATGATTTTAACACCCCGTTCGTAAGCCGACTGATAAGGCCGTGCTCCGGGAAAAGCAGGAAGAAAAGAGTGATGAATATTGATAATGCGGAATGGGTATTCATTGATAAAATGTTCAGACAAAACCTGCATATACCTGGCAAGTATAATAAAATCAATATTTTGTTCTTTCAGGAGCTTCAGTTGCTTTTGTTCTGCTTCCCTTTTATTGTTTCCGGAAACGGGAATATAAAAAAACGGTATATGGAACTGTGAGGCAATGTGCTGGAGTTCCCTGTGGTTACTTAGAATCAGGGGAATCTCCACTTTCCATTCCTTATCTTGCCAGCGGGAAAGCAAGTCGTAAAGGCAATGAGAAAGACGCGAAACCATGATGGCCATACGCGGAATGTGGTTGGAGAAATGCAGTTGCCAGCTCATATTGTATTTTCCGGCCAGCAGGGTTTGAAAATAGTCGGCAATCTTGGCATCAGGAATCAGAAAATCTTTGAGATCCCATTCAATACGAAGAAAGAAGGCCTTGTCGGTATGATCCACATGCTGGTCGAGATATACAATGTTGCCATTGTTTTCGTGTATAAAACGAGTCAGGGCAGCAACAATTCCCTTCTGATCGGGGCAGTGAATCAGCAAGATGGCTGTATTCAGGTTGTTATGCATAGCAGTGTCTGGCATCAGATTTTTCCTTTGGTGCTGGGTAAATAATTTTTTAAGCGGTCTTTTCTGACCGCCATGCCCATGGCCCGCGCAAAGGCTTTAAAGATGGCTTCTGCTTTATGGTGTTCGTTTTCGCCCAATGCGGTAATATGAAGGTTGCAACGTGCCGCATCAGCAAAGGAACGGAAAAAATGCGGAAACATTTCAGTGGGGAATTCCCCGATACGTTCTCTGCGGAAAACGGCTTTCCAACGGAAAAAGGAACGGCCACCGAAATCAATCAGCACAGTTGCCCTTGATTCATCCATAGGCAGTGCAAATCCATAGCGCTGTACTCCTTTCATATCACCCAGTGCTGTGCGGAAGGCTTCGCCCAGACTCAGAGCAACATCCTCTATAGTATGGTGTTCATCCACGTGGAGATCGCCTTTTACCTGGATGCTGATATCGCATCCAGAGTGGCGTGCAATCTGATCCAGCATATGGTCAAAAAAACCGATTCCTGTGGAAATGTTACCTGTGCCTTTTCCATCCAGGCTAATGGAAACAGAAATATCCGTTTCCCTGGTTGTCCTTCTAACCTGAGCGTAGCGGTTTCGCTGCATCAGGAACTCTGCAATCTGATCCCAGTCAGGACTCACCAGGGCGCACCAGGCATTGAGTCCGGCTTTTTGCACCTCAACCCAACGGGAAGCATCTCCGATGAGAATTCCGGATGCCCCCAGGTTGCGGGCAAGTTCAATATCTGTCAGGCGATCGCCTATAACATAGGATTCGGCCAGATTGTAGCCGGGGCTGAAATACTTTGTCAGCATGCCGGTGCCCGGTTTTCTGCCAGGTGAATTTTCATGCGGAAAAGAAGGATCGATATAAATGTCATCAAAGAAAACTCCTTCATTGGCAAAATATGCTATCAATTTGCTCTGGACCAGGTCAAAAGCAGCCTGCGGATATGCTGGCGTACCCAGTCCATCCTGATTGCTTACCATTACGAGCTCGTAATTGCAGTTATGCCGTATGTAATGAAGATTTCTGAAAACTCCGGGCAAAAATTCCAGACGTTCCAGTGAATCAATCTGAAATGTATCCTGTGGCTCAACAATCAGTGTGCCATCGCGATCAATGAAAAGAACTTTTTTTCCGGCCATATTTTAATGAATATAGGATGAAAGAGCTTCCAGCAGTTTTCTGTTTTCCCCGGGTGTACCAACTGTAATCCGCAGGCATCCGGAACAGAGGCTGACGTTGGAGCGGTTGCGCACAATAACGGACCGGGTACAAAGCCAGTTGTAAATTTTTTCGGGCTCATCAACCCTGACAAGAAGGAAATTGGCATCAGAAGGGTATACGTTTTTAATGCAGGGCAGGGCGGCAAGCGCCTGTTCGAGTATGGCGCGTTCCTTCAGGATCATCTCCACCCACTGGTCTTTAACAGAGGGTTGACTGAGGACATTAAGGACAAGTTCCTGCGTTAACACATTTATATTATAGGGATACTTGATTTTGTAGAGAATACTGATGATGTCGGGATGCGCAAAAGCCATTCCCAGCCGTGCGCCGGCAAGTCCCCAGGCTTTGGAGAACGTCTGCAGGATAACCAGATTTTCATATTCCTGCAAGCGCCCGAGGAAACCCGGATGACGGGAAAAATCAATATAGGCTTCATCAAGCACCACCAGCCCAGGGAAGTTTCTGATAACGTAGTCAATATCCCCGGAATCAAAACTGTTGGCCGTAGGATTGTTCGGCGAGCAGAGGAACAGCAGTCTGGTTTTGGGAGTCACTGCCCGGAGAAGTTTCTCCCGGTTCAGGGTAAAATCCTCATTCAGCAATACCCTAATATATTTCACATTGTTAACTGCAGCGGCAACCGCATACATACCGTATGTGGGGTCAATGGCCAGAATGGAGTGCACACCTGGTTCGCAGGCAGCCCTGATGAGCAAATCAATCGCCTCGTCACTTCCATTTCCCAGAAAAATTGATTCAGGCGGAATCTGTTTCAATTCAGAAATCCGCTTCCGCAGTTTTCTGTGGTGCGGGTCGGGATAACGGTTATAAGGGCTGTTATAGGGGTTTTCGTTGGCGTCAAGAAACACCGAGGCCTCTCCCTGAAAATCGTCACGGGCCGAAGAATAGGGAGTCAGAGACAAAACCGAAGGCCGGAAAAACAGATCAAGGTTCATTATAATAAAATTGATTTTCAATGGTATGATGGAAACCACAGGTTGGTGATTTTATCACCGAGGCGTTGGTTTTTATAAAACATGAGGGTTTCATCAGCTTTGTTTTTTGCTCAGATAATCAAAACGAACTTTAACAGCATTCCGATGGCCTTCAAGTTCTTCGACGGCGGCCATGTTCATTACAGCCGGTCCCAGATTTCGCAGGCCAAACTCTGAAAGTTCCTGGAAAGTAATTTTCTTCAGGAAGGAGTCCATATTGACCCCGCCGGAAACTCTGGCATAACCATAGGTTGGGAGAGTATGGTTGGTACCTGAGGCATAATCTCCTGCGCTTTCCGGGGAATAGTTGCCGATAAAAACCGAACCGGCGTTAAGAACCTGCCTGGCAAGGTTTTCTGCATCACGGGCAGCGATGATCAGGTGTTCGGGAGCGTATTCGTTAACCATTTCCATCAGCGTCTGATTGTCTTTAACAACAATAATTTTGCTGGCGGAAAGGCTTTGTTCGGCGATTTTTTTCCGGGGCAGGGCTGTGAGTTGAGTATGCAATTCTGACAGCACCGGTTGCACGATTTCGGGTCGGGTTGTAATCAGAATCACCTGGCTGTCGGGGCCATGTTCTGCCTGGGCCAGTAAATCGGAAGCCACGAATGAAGGAATGGCGGTTTCATCAGCTATAACCATTACCTCTGACGGGCCGGCCGGAAGATCAATGGCTACTCCCTGCCGGCTGACAATTTGTTTGGCAATGGTAACATACTGGTTTCCGGGGCCGAAAATTTTGTTCACTGCCGGGACGGTTTCAGTGCCGTATGCCATGGCTGCAATAGCCTGTACTCCTCCAATTTTGTACACTTCGGTAATTCCTATTGCTTTTGCTGAATACAGAATGGCCGGATGGACGGCTGTATCTTTTCCGGGCGGTGTGCACAGCACGATGCGCTCACAACCAGCCAGTCTGGCAGGTATACCGAGCATCAGCACGGTGGAAAAAAGCGGAGCTGAACCTCCGGGAACATAAAGGCCAACTCTTTGAATCGGAACACATTTTTGCCAGCACTGAACACCCGGAGTAGTTTCCACCCTTATTTCGGCTGGTATCTGCGCTTTGTGAAACCTGGTAATGTTGGCAATGGCAATGTCAATAGCTTTTTTGGTATCGGAAGAAAGCCGTGCATCAGCCTGTTCAAATTCTGCCGGTGCCACCCGCGATACAGGAATATCGGCACCGTCAAATCTGGCTGTGAGTGAGCGAATGGCGCTATCCCCTTCCCTGCGGACCTCTTCAAGAATCTTCCTTACCGATTCTTCCAGCACATCGCTGTTCAGCAGGGGCCGGGCGAGCAGTTCAGCCCATGTATTTCTTGGAGGATCTGTTATTATTTGCATTATGGACGACATAGTTTATCTGGATTAACAAATACAAACTTCGCATCAAACGATCATTTTTTCAATAGGAATAACCAGAATTCCCTGGGCTCCGAGTTCTTTCAGCTTGCCGATAACTTCCCAGAAGTCATTTTCATTTACCACAGAATGGAGTGAACTCCAGCCTTTCATGGCTAGTGGTATAACGGTAGGACTTTTCATACCGGGTATCAGGCGGGTTATTTCAGGGATGCTTTCGTTGGGAGCATTCAGCAAAATATATTTATTGCTCTTTGCTTTCTGAACGGCTCTTATTCTGAAAAGCATCCGGTCGAGAATCTGGTTTTTTTCGCCGGAAAGGTTGGAATTCTTAATCAGAATAGCCTGGGAATGCATAATGGTTTCAACCTCTTTTAACCCGTTGCTGATAAGGGTGCTACCGGAGCTGACAATATCAAAAATAGCGTCGGCCAGTCCTATTCCGGGAGCAATTTCCACGCTTCCGCTGATTTCATGTATTTCAGCTTCCAGATTGTTTTCGCTGAGATACTTTTTCAGTGTTCGGGGATAGGAAGTGGCTATTCGTTTTCCCTGAAGCCATCCAGGTCCGGTATAGTTTACTGATTTCGGTACTGCCAGGGAGAGTCGGCAACGTGCAAACCCCAGTTTTTCCAATATGTATACCGGATATTCTTTTTCGGCAATTATATTTTCACCGACAATACCCGCATCGGCTACGCCATCGAAGACATACTGAGGGATATCATCATCGCGGAGAAAGAGAAGTTCCACGGGAAAGTTATGGGCCCGTGCAACAAGCCGGCGCTCTCCGTTTTCAAATCCAATTCCGCATTCCAAAAGCAACTGGAGCGATTTTTCACTCAGTCGCCCTGATTTTTGAATGGCCAGTTTAACAATTTCCATCGTTTATGCATTTAAAACAAAAAAGGTTTGCAGTGCTGCAAACCTTAGGGATATTTTTTATATGCACTGCAAAATCAGACCCCAACATCAAAATGATGATGTCCGTGAATCTGATATGCAATACCTTTTTTCATATTTTTTACTGATGCGCAAATATAAAAAAAGTTTGAAATTGTGCAAAACGGATGAAAATATATTCAAAGGAATATTTTTACTTTGCCGCTTCATTAAATTCCTGAAGGAAAATTCCTGAAGGGATTTTAGCAAAATACCGTTCCGTATGAACAGGGAACAACGAACCGTGCTGGTAATTTCTGCGATTGGGGCATTTCTGACTCCCTTCCTGCTTTCGTCAGTCAACATAGCCCTTCCTGCCATTGCCCGTGATTTGAGAATGAATACTATGGTAATGAGCTGGATACCGAGTTCTTTTCTCCTTTCGGCTGCTGTTTTTCTTCTTCCTGCGGGGAAGCTGGCTGATATTTTCGGACGAAAGCAGATTTTTCTTCTGGGTATTATCATCTTCACTCTGGCGACCCTTGTTGCCGGGATGTCGGTAAATGCCGTTATGCTGATTCTATCGCGTATTGGACAGGGAATAGGAAGTACGATGGTAGCTGCTACAGGAACGGCGATGATAACATCCGTATTTCCGGCAGGAAAAAGAGGACGGGCTCTGGGCTTAAATGTTTCCGGCGTTTACATTGGTCTTTCAGCAGGGCCTTTTATCGGAGGATTTCTCACCGAGCATTTAGGCTGGAGAAGCATTTTCTGGGCAGGGATTCCGGTTGGACTTCTGGTGATTTTTCTTGTTCTGGTGTACCTTAAATCAGAATGGAAATCTGATTTGCCGGCCGCTTTTGACTGGACGGGATCTTTGTTTTATGCGGTATCGCTTGTCCTCATCATGACCGGACTTCCCAAACTGAAGGAAGGCTGGGAAATCGCAGCAGTTGCCGCAGGAATGTTTCTGGGTATCCTTTTCCTTTTTTATGAGAAAACGGCACGCAGTCCTCTTATTGAGACCAGTTTGTTATTCAGAAACCGCACTTTTGCCTTTTCCAATCTTGCTGCGCTTATTAACTACAGTGCTACCTCAGCGATTGTATTTCTGTTGAGTCTTTATCTTCAGTACATTAAACATCTGGGGCCCCGTGAATCCGGGTTGATCATCCTGACTCAGCCGGTGCTGATGGCACTGCTTTCTCCCCTAACAGGAAGGTTATCTGATCATATTGAACCAAGGATCGTTGCATCAGCCGGAATGGCCCTTTGCACAACCGGACTTTTCATTCTTGCCGGATTAAAAGCCGCAACGTCCGTTGAGTGGCTCCTGTTTGCCCTGGTGGTGCTCGGAATCGGTTTTGCCCTGTTTTCATCGCCGAATACCAATGCCATCATGGGATCGGTCTCAAGGGAATACCTTGGAGTTGCCTCGGCCATGGTTGGTACTATGCGGCTAATAGGACAAATGATGAGCATGGGGATAGCCATGCTGGTTCTTTCTGTTTTCATCGGGAAAAACCCGATTAATCCTTCCAACCAGGAAGCATTTCTTCATGCCAGCCGTGTATTGTTCCTCTCTTTTTCGGCGTTGAGCCTGCTGGGTGTTTTTGCTTCCCTGGCAAGGGGCAGAAACAATACAATCAAATAACTAATTTAAATTTGCTTTGGTTTTAATAAATCAATAAATTTGATAGATCGTCCTGAAGGCAGAAGGAACTGAATGGTGCACAATGTTTTTGTTTTATCACGTTTAAGTAAACGCATTGCCTGCAATAGGTTCTCAAATTCCATTGTTTCTATTGCAACGGGTATTGCATTGTTGTTTTTTTGGCTTCCTGACTGGAATTGTGAAGCCGCTCCGCCCCAGAAACCAGATAAAATTGTTGTCGCAACAGATGATAATTATCCTCCCTTTATTTTCAGGGATGAGGAGGGGAAGTTGAACGGTATTCTCATTGATGAGTGGAATTTGTGGAGCAAGAAAACAGGGATCAAGGTGGAATGGATTGCCACCGACTGGAACAAGGCCCAGAGCCTTATGCTGGAAGGGAAGGCTGATGTTCTCGAAACCGTATTTTTTACAGAAGAACGGGCAAAAAAATTAACCTTTTCAAAACCGTATGTGCAGATCCGCGTGCCGGTTTATTTTCACCGGAGCCTCAGCGGTATTTCTGATTTCAAAACCTTACGGGGATTTACCATAGGAGCGAAAGCAGGGGATGCAAGCATTGAGGTACTGCGAAAAAACGGGATCAATACGATTGTTGAATATCCCAGTTATGAAGCTATTATCAATGATGCATCAGCAGGGAATCTGAAAGTATTCACAATTGACGAACCACCAGCCCTGTACCTGCTTTACAAGAAGAATCTCGATCGTGAATTCAGGCAATCGCTCAACCTGTATACCGGTGCATTTCACAGGGCCGTGCTGAAAGGAAGGGAAGACATACTTAGCCTGGTAGAAGAGGGTTTCGAAAAAATAACCGATTCCGAAAGGAAAGCGGTTGAGAACCGCTGGCTTGGCGAACCCCTTATAAACCCCAGATACTATCAGATAGCCCTTGTTATTCTGATCTCAGTAGTTGCTATAATCCTTACATTGGTAATATTTAGCCTCATACTGAGGAATCAGGTACAGAAAAAAACCAGTGAGCTGGAAAAGGCTTTTTCCGATCTCCGACGCAGTGAAGAACAATACCGTACAGCGGTTCAGGCTACACAGGACGGACTGTTTGACATAAATTTTCCGGAAGGTGCCGTTTCTGTCAGTCCCGGATTTTATGAGATTTTCTCTCTTCCCACAAAGCATGACCCTCTGAGAATGGATGAATGGCTTGGTTTCTTTTCTGAACCGGCAAGGAAAGAAATAATGACAGTGTTGAAAAAATGCTTTAACGGAGACGATTCGTTTCACACTGAACTATCTATTGAAGGATTATCCGGAGAATACCGATGGATTCTTATGAGAGGGAAAGTTGTTGAACGGAGTGATTCCGGGAAAATTATCCGTATTGCCGGAGCTTTTACCGACATTGATGTTCTGAAAAAAACGGAGGAACAGCTACGGAAGGCTGAAGCCCGCTGGAAATTTGCCATTGAAGGAACCGAACAGGGATTATGGGACTGGGACCTTTCTACAGGAAAAATATTTTTTTCGAGGCAATGGAAAACTATGCTGGGGTATGAAGAGGATGAGATTGGAAACACCCTGTCGGAATGGGAAAAAAGAGTTCACCCCGATGATCTGGATAAAGCATTGAAAGACGTTGAAAGGCATTTAAAGGGGGAAACCGAAATGTATCTGAACGAGCACCGTTTGCAGTGCAGGGATGGCTCCTACAAATGGATACTGGACCGGGGGAAGGTGATTGAGTATGATAGCAGCGGAAATCCCGTCAGGATGATAGGTACCCACACGGATATTTCCGAGCGGATAGAAAAGGAAAGGTTACTGCAGGAAAAAGTAGCAATTTACCGGTTTTTGTTTGAACACAATCCTGCACCCATGCTGATTTATGAAAAGGGGACCCTGCAGATGCTGGCTGTAAATGAAGCTTTTGTAAGAAATTACGGGTACCAACCTGATGAAATTTCCGGCATGCGTTTAACTGACTTATATCCTGAAGAAGAGAAAGAGCCTATACAGAAACTTGCAGAGCGTCTGAAAGGATATGCTTTTGCCGGTGAATGGCATCACCGGAAAAAAGATGGTACTCTGATTACCATACTTGCCCATTCGCATGATCTGCTGTTTGAAGGCAGGTCAGCCAGGGTAGCTGTGATCACTGACATCACCTATCTGAAAAAAATCGAACAGGAACTTACCAATGCCCGCGTCAGGGCTGAAGAGAGTGACAGGCTAAAGACAGCTTTTCTCGCCAACATGAGTCATGAAATCAGAACACCCATGAACGGGATTATTGGTTTTTGCGAACTGCTAAATGATCCTGAAATCACCCCATCCAAACAAAGGGAATACATCAGTATCATTCGAAACAGCAGTTACCGATTGCTGGGCATCATCAACGACATTATTGACATTTCGAAAATTGAAGCAGGACAGGTTGTTATCCGCAAAGAAAAAGTCGAGTTGGTTGCATTGCTCGAAGAATCTGTCAGGTTTTTCGAAAATGAAGCAAAGAAGAAAAACCTGGTCCTTCGATCGAATTATTCTCCTCTGACGAAAAAGTTGTTTGTAGTTGCTGATAGAACTAAGCTATATCAGGTAATATCAAATCTGCTGAAAAATGCCATTAAGTTTACCACGGAAGGAAGTATTGAAGCAGGCTTTGAAGAAAAAAACAATGAAATAGTTGTTTTTGTGAAGGATACAGGAATAGGAATTGACAGAGAAGACAGGGAACGGATATTTGAGCGTTTCCGGCAGGGAGAAAATATAAGAATCAACAATTATGAAGGAGCAGGGCTTGGATTATCCATCAGCAAGGCATTTGTAGAAATGATGGATGGAAGGATATGGGTTGAATCCGAAAAGGGCAAGGGTACAACATTTTACTTTACTTTGCCAAAATTCGAAAGCTGATTCATCTTGCACTTTGGAATCAGGAAGAGATTTTAACCCCCTTGCGCATTTTAATTAACTGTGCAAAATGCCACAGAGGCCGCTTTCACTGCGTTTCAGCGGGGTTAACCCGGATGCCAGCACCCAAAGCCCAAACACTGCGCATCAGTTCGCTTTCGCTCCTGATGCGCAATCCGCCACAAGGGCCGCTTCCACTCCGTTTCAGCGGGGTTAACCCGGATGCCAACGCCCAAGGCCCACCCACTGCGCATCAGTTTGCTTCGCTCCTGATGCGCAATCCGGGTTAAACCGGCCGCTTTCACTGCGTTTCAGCGGGGTTACCCGGATGCCAGCACGCTAGGCCCACCCACTGCGCATCAGTTTGCTTCGCTCCTGATGCGCAATCCGGGTTAAACCGGCCGCTTTCACTGCGTTTCAGCGGGGTTACCCGGATGCCAGCACGCTAGGCCAACCCTCTGCGCATCAGTTTGCTTCGCTCCTGATGCGCAATCCGGGTTAAACCGGCCGCTTTCACTGCGTTTCAGCGGGGTTAACCCGGATGCCAACGCCCAAGGCCAACCCACTGCGCATCAGTTTGCTTCGCTCCTGATGCGCAATCCGGGTTAAACCGGCCGCTTTCACTGCGTTTCAGCGGGGTTACCCGGATGCCAGCACGCTAGGCCAACCCTCTGCGCATCAGTTCGCTTTCGCTCCTGATGCGCAATCCGGGTTAAATATCCCTGATGAGAATGTTTTCAGGGGCGTTTTCGATTGCTTTCAAAAAACTTTCCTGAATGGAGGTAATTCTTTTCAGTTCGCGGGAGTCAGCCACACTGATATTATCAATTCCCCGCTTTTCGATAGTCCTTACTACCCAGGCTATGGTCAGGCTGTTGACATCGCGTGCCGGCTGATAGCCAAATACTTTGATGCTGGGAGTTACCGTTTCGTTAAAAATCCGGCATGTTACCAGTTCGTAGATTATTTCACGCGCAATGCGCACCGGCATTTTGAGTTCATGGGCAATGTCCTGGGCCGTGGGCGGAACATCACCGCTGATGAATTTTTTTACCACAAAGTGCACAATATACAAAGTAAGTATTCGCCGGTAATAATGGCTTATGTGAAGGGATTCGGACTCGAACTCATATTTTTCGACATTCTGATTGGCGAACGATATTTCTGCTCCGAACAATATAATCAGCCAGCTCAGCTGGAGCCATACAAGAAACAAGGGCAATGCTGCAAATCCCCCATATATAGCACTGTAGCGGTTTACTCCAATCTGAAAATGAATATACCCCCATTGGACGATCTGAAACACTGTGCCTGCCAGAACACCCGCAATAAGGGCTGATGAAAAGCGAACCCTGGTGTTTGGCATGACGATATAAATGAGGGTAAACAGGAACCAGACCAGTACATAGGGTGTTAGCTGAAAAAGGAACTGTACAAGGGAACTTAGTTTTTGGAGCAAGGGACTCGTTTCCGTCAACGTCTGAACCTGAACAGAGAGAAATACTGTCACACTGCTTGATAGAATAATAATAATCGGGGCCAGCAACATGATAGAGAGGTAATCGGTAAACTTCCTGACAAACGGTCGGGCCTGTTTGATTTGCCAGATATCGTTAAACGACCGTTCAATGTTACTCAGTACGCTCATTACTGACCAGAAGAGCACCACCAATCCAACGCCGGCGATAACTCCGCCGTTGGCATTCTGAAGAAGGTTCCGTGCAAAATTGATGATCCAGGTTACAACCTCCTGCTGTCCTTTCAGATGCGATGTGATTTCGGCTTCGAGCCGTTGTTCCAGTCCAAAACCCTTTGCAATCCCAAAGACCATTGCCACAACAGGAACCACTGAGAGGAGAGTATAGTATGTAAGTGCTGAAGCCCTCATCTGAATTTTTTTGTCAAAAAATTCCCTGAAGGCAATAAAAAAGATTTTTACCTGCCTGATGAGAAAATACCTGCCGGGTGAATGTTGTTCAGGCGAGGTTTTCCAGATGTCTTCCCTGATAAACTTCTGGGTTTTGGATACAATTTTTTTTCCTGAGACCATATAGCAAGATGGTTAAATGTTTCGGATTTTGTGTTTTAGGTTATGGGTTCAGAAAATTCACTTATCTCATGATGGCTCTTATCAACCGGATTGACTGAATAGACTGATTAGCCGAAATATCATCATTTTTATTTTGTAAAAATACAATTTTCGCAATCAACGGAATCTGTTTCGTAATAGAATTTGAATTTCCCAATCGATGTTCACCGTAAATTGGGCAGAGACCATTAGCAAACGCAAGGGTTTAATTTCGTTTATTATGGAATGAGATGCTTACAGAAAAAGGGAAGAGCGAAATGATAAAAAAAGTTAATTTTGCTTTTCTCAAAAAGAAAAAAAGCATTGAAAAAGAAGATACTGAACACGCTCAAGTATTTATTGTTTTTTCTTGCGGGTGTTGCGCTGTTTTTGTGGGTATACAAAGATGTAAACCTGAAGGATCTGCGGTCGGAACTTGGCCGGCTTAATTACTGGTGGCTTGCCTTATCGTTCTTTCTGGGGCTTTTTAGCCATATCAGCCGGGCTTACCGCTGGAATATGCTGATTGAGCCATTGGGCTATAAGCCAAGGCCGTTGAATTCCTTTCTGGCTGTTATGACGATGTATTTTGTCAACCTGCTGGTTCCCAGGGCTGGTGAAGTATTCCGCTGCACCGTGCTGAGCAAATACGAGCAGATTCCTTTAACCTCGCTGGTTGGTACGGTTTTTACGGAAAGAGTTACCGATCTGATTACCCTGGCTCTGGTTGCTACTGTTATCCTGCTGTCACAGGTCGGAGTGTTTGAAACCTTTCTTGCGAATAATCCGGGTGTTTCGGAGAAGATCGGACAAATGACGTCCAATCCCTATGTTTATTTATTTATTGGATTATGCATCGCTGCGATAGCAGCTTTTTTCCTTTTCCGGAATTCCTTCAGGAAATTTCGTTTTGCGGGGAAAATTTACCGTTTGCTCCACAGTTTTGCCGAAGGGATCAAAACGATAATACACCTGAAAAGCATCTGGGCTTATATTGGTCACACGGCATTTATTTACCTGATGTGGCTGGTAATGTTGTATGTCGTTTTCTTCAGTTATCCTCCAACCAGTCATCTGACACTCGGAACCGGCATGGTTGCTTTTGTAATGGGGGGGCTGGCAATGATTGCCCCGGTTCAGGGAGGAATCGGAGCATGGCACTTTATGGTCTACCAGACGCTGTTTATTTATGGTATACCAATGGAATCGGCAAAAATATTTGCCCTTATTGCCTGGACCACCACCAATCTTGCCCTGACCCTTGTTGGATTAATTGCACTCCTGCTACTGCCTGTCGTTAACAAGGACAGGAGCAAATCGAAAATAGTTCTATAGAAAGCAGTTATTCGAAAAGTTCCTCGTCACGAATCAGCAGCAGAATGGCCGAATGGGGAACAATGACATATTTTTCACGGTTGAATTCAATTTCGTAAGCACTGCTCTGAAGATAAACAGCCAGGTCACCCTCCTTTGGCTGGAGGGGAACGTAACGCACCTCATCCGACTTGTTTTTCCAGGGCTCATCAGCTTCATTAATGGCCGGGATAGGATAGCCGGGACCAACTTTAAGAACATAGCCGCTTTGTATCTTTTCCTGCTCATGAACGCCGGGAGGCAGGAAAAGTCCTGTATTTGTTCTTTCCTGAGGCGATTTTGGCTTGATGAGAACCCTATCGCCAACAACGATAAACTTTTTCAGATCGGCATTTTCAATATTGAAACCCATCGCATAGCATTTTCACTGCAAAGATAGGGAACATTTAAGAAAAGGTGAAATCCGCCTTCATAATCATACCGTTAGTAAAAAAAATTGACGGAATATTTCTTTTTCCACTGTAAAAAAATATCTTTGTTACTCAGGAAACAAGACAAGATATGCACCGGTTCCGGCATCTTATCCCAAAAGATTTGAAGTATCTGAAGTTCATTTTGGTCTTGATTTTTGTTGCATCCGCCAGCCTCCGGAATTCCACAGCCCAGGAGTCGCTGAATAAATTGTCGGATGCCGACCGGCAGGTATACAACGAATACCTCAATCAGATTTCACGCTTTGAATCCGTTTCCAACCATTATGAACTGGCGAAGTATTATACTTTGGCCGGAAATCTTTTATGGAAGAACAAATTGCATGAAGATGCCATTCGATTTTTTGAAAAGGCTCTGGAAGAAAACAAAATTCTTGGAAACCGGAATGCCATCAAGGTACTGAACAATAATATAGGGATCATCTGCACAGAACTGGGGAAAGACGAAACAGCACTGAATTACTTCAACGAAAGTCTGAAAATCAACAGGGCACTGAATAAAAAGACTGAGATTGCCTATGATCTGATTAATATAGGTTTGAGTTTGCAGAATCTGGGAAGATATGCGGAATCGAACCAGAAACTTCAGGAAGTCCTTGAGCTGACGAAAGAGGAAAATGATCTCAAGACGATGAAGACCTGCTACGGCATGATGGCAGAGAATTATGAAAAGTTGGGGAATTCAGCAAAATCGATGGAATATTACAATCAGTTCAATTCCATTCAGAAGTTTCTTCAGCAGCAGGAAATAGACCGGGCAACAGAAGCCAAAAATCAGGCGGAAGCGCGCAGACTGATGACCGAGCTTGAACTTGCCAGCACGCAGGATACACTTTCTCAGGTTATTGAAATAACAAAAGAAAAGGAAATGCAGATCAGGCTTCTGAATACAGAGAAGCAGCTGCAGGAATCCAAAATAAGGGAACAGGAAGCACGGATCAGGAGCGAAAGGCTGTTCAGGCTTGTGCTGGTGGGTATTGTGTTTTTTGTTCTGCTCATTACATTTTTGATTTATCTGCAGCTTCGGCAGAAGAAGAAAGCGAATGCATTGCTGGCGCAGAAGAATGCTGAAATCAGTGCCCAGAAGCAAAAGATCACCGATTCGATTCACTATGCGCACCGTATCCAGAAAGCGGTATTAACCCCGCGCGAAGAAATACTCCATGTATTTGCCGGCCATTTTATTTACTTTCAGCCAAGGGAACTGGTAAGCGGCGATTTTTACCTGCTTTCCGAAGCAAGAGGGTATATAGTTGTTTCTGCCGTTGATTGCACCGGACATGGCGTACCGGGTGCCTTTATGAGCATGCTGGGGGTATCATTCCTCAATGAAATTTTGTCGTCCCTTGATCCTTCAGGAAAAGATTTTTCAGCAGCCATGGTGTTGAACAGAATGCGGGAAAAGATCATCCTTTCACTGCATCAAACCGGCGCAAGGAAAGAAAGCAAGGACGGGATGGATATGTCGATTTGCCTTTTTGAACCGGGACTGAAAAAGGTTCATTTTGCCGGAGCACACAATTCCATGTACCTTGTCCGCAACAATGAACTTCTGCAATACGATGCCGACAGAATGCCAATCAGTATCCACAGGAATGCGGAAAAACCCTTCACCAATCATGAAATTATCCTGCAGAAAGATGACTGCATTTATCTGTTTACCGATGGGTATGCCGATCAGATCGGGGGTGATAAAGGCCGCAAATTTCTGTCACGCAACCTGAAACAATTGCTGTTGGATATCCATTCCCGTCCTATGGATGAGCAAAAGACTATCCTTCGGGAAACCTTTGAGAAATGGAAAAACGGTTATCCGCAGCGGGATGATATATTGGTTCTCGGAATCAAAATACCATGAAAGCTATAAATTTCAGAGAGTTTAAATATTTTTTGGAGATAAAAAACACTTATCGTAATTTTGGTCAGGTTCGTTTGAACCGATTGGTATATCTGTATGACGCATTTGAACAAACATGATGGAACCTTTGATCATAACAGGAACTGACGAAATTCCAACCGTCATTCTTGATAAGGAAAAGAATCTGTTTGAAATTTCCGGGCAATCTATACCGGAGGAGGCCATCAGTTTTTATTCGCCGGTCATTGACTGGTTTGAGGAGTACAGTCAGAATCCCAATCCAAAAACCGTATTGAATTTGCAGTTGGAGTATTGCAATTCTTCGTCTTCCAAAGCGATTGTTGATATTCTGGAGATACTGGAAGAAATGAACCAGAAGGGGAATCAGGTTGAAGTGGTATGGCATTATATGGAAGATGATGATGACATGCTCGATATGGGTAAGGAGTTTCAGGAGATTATCAATGTGCCGTTTACGTTTATTGCCATAAAACCGGAATAACCAAAATGAAAAAAGCGTTCATTGTTTTGTTATTCCTGGCGCTGTTTTTTGGAAATGATCCAAGGGCATCAGGCCAGGAAAGGTTATCCCATCCGAAAAAGATTTATACAGCGCCGGATGGGAAAATATACATCAACAAACACCTTGCGCTGTATTTGTGGATCAGTTCCTCTCCCGAACCAAATGCCCAGAAGTTCAGGCTTTTCAGTGAACGTTCCGCAAAATACACCAATCCTTTTTATCTTGATACGGAGGGGATGAATACCATCCGCACGCCCTGGGCAGTTGATACCGTTACCAAAGTTCCGGTTTATCCCCAGGAGGAGATTGTTTTTGAAGTCTATGCTGATGGCATTGCACCAAGGACAACCGTTCAGTATCAGGGAGGGAAAGTTCTTATGAAAGACGGGAAAATGTTTCTTTCGGGCAATGCTGTTATGGTGCTGACTGCACGTGATGGCATGTCGGGTGTTGAGCAGATCCTGTATTCCATTGACGGAGGTGCATGGAAAAAATATGATCAGCCCGTTGCATTCGATAAGGAAAAAGAATATCAGGTCCGGTTTTATTCGGTGGACAATGTTGGCAATGTTGAACCTATGCACAATGTTACGATAGTACTTGACAAATCGGGGCCTACAGCTCTTTTAAGATTTGCCGGTGATACCAGCCAAAATGTTTTTTCAGGCCATGCATCCATCAGGATTATGGCTGAGGATGTCGCCGCGGGTATCTCCGGCATATATTACAGCATTGACAGCGGCGACTGGCATTCTTATCAGTACCCTATACTGACAAATTACCTGAGGCAGGGGGAACACACACTGACCTATGTAGCAGCCGATAACCTGGGAAATTCCAGCGACACGGCTGTTTACAGATTTTATGTTGACAAGACCCCCCCCATTGTGGTGCAGGAATTTATAGGAAAAAGTTTTCTGGCTAATGGAAAAGAGTATGCTTCCGGAAAAACCCTTGTTAAACTGACGGCTTTTGACAATAAAAGCGGTATCTCCGCTGTGTATTATTCCATTAACGGAAAACCCTATGAAAAATATGAAAAACCATTTTATCCTCCTGATGATGGAGGCAACCTGAAAATTGCATTTTATGCTGTTGACAAAGTAGGAAATAAGAGCGAATTACAGGGTGGGCAGACAGCTGCAAGTGCCATTCCTTATGTAGATTTGCTGGGACCAACCCTGCAATATAGTTTTATTGGCCCCCGGATTACCATTGGTGATACATTGTATATTGGTAAAAATACAAAAATTAAACTGACGGGTAAGGATACCGAATCGGGAATGAACCGGATCGAGTACCGGATGGATAATAATGAATACCAGACCTATACAGCACCTTTTTCCCTGTATACTGAAGGCAGGCATACGGTTCATTTTGTGGGTTACGACCAGGTTGACAATACCAATCAGCAATCATTTGTAGCAATCGTTGATACAGCCGGTCCTGTTATCAGCGTTCTTTTTGGCACATCGCCCCGTGGGAGGGAAATGACAGAAAGAGGTGAGCTAAATATCTATCCTGTTCATACCATTATCTTCGCGGGCGCAACAGATCTACTTTCGGGAGTCGACAAAATTCAGGCGACCGTTAATAACAGCCCGGAAAAAATCAGCACCGGAATGATTGGTCCGATTGACAACCCGGGCCGATATACATTGACCATTAAAGCCATTGACCGATTGGGAAATGTGTCGGTTAAAGAAGAATCGTTTGTTATTTCCGCCCTCCGGTAAGTCTCCGGAAATTTTCCTCATAACCTTGCAAAAATCATTATTTTTACCCTGTTAAACCAGGAATCATTTTGGCTATGGCAACACCCGACAGGAATCAGGCATACCAGCTACTTTTACAATACAATACATCGCAACATCTTATCCGTCATGCTTTGGCGGTTGAAGCGGTAATGCGTTTTTTTGCACAAAAATATGGTCATGACCCTGAAAAATGGGGAATCATAGGGTTAATTCACGATCTGGATTACGACCGCTATCCCGAACAGCATTGCACAAAAACGAAGGAAATACTGGCACAAGAAGGGTGGCCCGAAGACTGGATCCGTTCGGTTGTGAGCCACGGATGGGGAATTTGCAGTGAGGTTGAACCGGAACATTTCATGGAAAAGGTGCTTTTTACCACGGATGAACTGACGGGACTGGTGGCGGCATCTGCCCTCATCAGGCCTTCAAAAAGCCTGTTCGATCTGGAAGTTGCTTCGGTGAAAAAAAGATGGAAAACAAAAGGATTTGCAGCGGGTGTTAACAGGGAGATCATTGAAAAGGGAGCAGGAATGCTGCAGATGGATATTGATACCATCATTGCCGACACGATAGCAGGAATGCGTTTAGTTGCCAGAGACATAGGCCTGGCCGGAAGCCTGAAACACCAGAATTGAAAAAATACCCAAAGTTTTTTGCAATGTGTCATTTTACAGACAAATCAGCCTCGAGAAAATTGTGCATCATTCTTTTTATCGCTTTGTTTTTCTTAATTCCTGTATCGGGTCAACCCGGTAATACGGCACTGCTTGAAAAAAAAGCGGGTGAAATTCTTGTTCTTTTTGACAGCGGAAAATATGCTGAAATAGCCCGGATGTTTGACGAGCGGCTCAGCAAGGGATTATCACCACAAAAGCTGGAAAAATCATGGAAAGATCTGGTTTACCAGGTCGGGCCCTACCATGGATTGGAACAAATCAAGGCCGAACCCTATGTAGGATCAACGATAGTTGTTTGCACCGGAAAGTTTGGTGACCTGCTGGTAGATCTGAAATTGCGGTTTAACGGGGCAGGTCAGGTTACCAGTTTGTATTTTCTTCCGCATGACTATGTCCCCCCTTCCCCGCCTGCAGATACTGTGCAAAGGGAATGAAAAAACATACCTGACGAACACAGGGTTATATGCAAATCAGAATTCTTCATCTGACAGAGGGGGCAAAGCAGGCAGAAGGGCTGGCGGTGATAATTGATGTGTTCAGGGCATTTTCACTGGCCTGTTACCTGTTTCAGAACGGGGCAAAGAGAATTATTCCGGTAGCAGATGTTGAGGAAGCCTACCGTCTGAAAGCGCAGCATCCCGAATATATATTGATTGGCGAACGAAATGAGCGAAAGTTGCCCGGTTTTGATTTCGGTAATTCCCCCACACATATTGAGCATGTTTCCTTTAAAGGGAAGACCATTGTTCATACTACAAGTGCCGGAACGCAGGGAATAGTAAATGCCCGAAATGCCGCAGACATTCTGACCGGAAGTTTTGTCAATGCATCAGCGATTGTACGATACATTAAAACCCATGAGCCTCCGGTTGTTTCCCTGGTATGTATGGGATATTCGGCAACTGAACCTGCCGATGAAGATTTATTCTGCGCGGAATACATTCGGAATGAACTGGAAGGGAAACATACTGATTTTGACAACATGGTAAAACTATTGCGTGCAGGAAGCGGAAGGCGTTTGCTCGATCCCGCCAACCAACTCCATTCACCTGCACGGGATTTTGAGTTATGTTTAGCTCTGAACCGGTTTGATTTTGTGCTGAAAGTTAACCGATCAGCAAATCCTGCGGAGCTGGAAAAAATATGTATCTGACATGAAAATCACTGACCTGAGTCATACCATCCACACCAATATGCCGGTTTATCCCGGGACGGAAGAACCGGTTGTCGAATATCCCTTTCAGATTGATGTATGTGGTTACAACGAATCCCGTCTCAGCATGGTATCCCACACTGGCACCCATACAGATGCTCCGGCGCATATGCTTCCCAATGGGATAACACTGGACAGGATGCATCCTGACAGCTTTTTCGGTAAAGGGAAACTCCTTGATGTAAGAAGAGAAAACATGATAGGTGCCGACTTCATAAGGGGCGCGGTAAAAGATTTTTCAGGAGTTGATTTTTTGCTCTTGTACACAGGATGGAGCGATTTATGGGGGAAGGCAGATTATTTTGAAGGATATCCCGTTTTGAGCCTTGAAGCAGCAGAATTTATCAGTTCTTTCCCTTTGAAAGGAATCGGAATTGATGCCATTTCGTTTGACAGGGAAGGGAGCACAGAATTTCCTGTGCACAAAATTTTACTGGGAAAAGGAATATTGCTGATAGAAAACCTGACAAACCTTGAGCAGATTGGGGCACAGGAATTCTGGCTGATCTGTGCGCCATTGAAATTTGAAAACTCGGACGGTGCGCCCACCCGGGTCATATCCATTGAAGGCTATGAACCTCAGAATTCTGAAGTAAAATAAAACCTGATATCAGGAAATTTCTCCTTTGCCATTTCGAGGGCATACGCTGATTCGGCGAGGTAAACATCCCTGTGTTCCTTGTCCCATGCAAGGTATTGGCTTTTCCTGAGTTTGAAGTCTTCGAGTTGCCGGGCATTATCCGAAACAAACCAGCATGCCTTGTATACCTGCAGGGGTTCGTACCGGCAGGAAGCACCGTATTCATGCAGAAGACGGTACTGGATTACTTCAAACTGAAGGGCACCGACAGTTCCAATCACCTTACGACCGTTTGACTGGAGAGTAAACAGCTGGGCCACTCCTTCGTCCATAAGCTGTTCAATGCCGGTAGCAAGCTGTTTGTATTTCAGAGGATCGGCATTTTCAATATACCGGAACAGTTCCGGAGAGAAGCTCGGTATACCTTTGAAGTGGAGCTTTTCTCCTTCGGTAAGGGTATCACCGATTTTGAAGTTGCCCGTATCATGCAAACCCACCACATCGCCGGGCCATGCTTCGTCGATAACCGATTTTTTATTTGCCATAAAAGCGGTTGGGCTGCTGAACTTCATGTCCCGGTTCTGCCGAACATGATGGTAATTGACATTGCGCATAAAGCAGCCTGAAACCACCCTGACGAAAGCAATGCGATCGCGGTGGTTTGGATCCATGTTGGCATGGATTTTAAAAACAAATCCTGAAAAGCTTTTTTCCGAAGGGACGACGATTCGTTCCACAGCTTCGAATGAACGCGGAGGAGGAGCAATGTTAAGAAAGCAATCCAGCAGTTCCCGTACGCCGAAATTGTTGAGAGCACTTCCAAAAAATACAGGAGCCGTTTGGCCTGCAAGGTATTTTTTCACATCAAAGGGAGGGAAAACTTCTTTAATAAACGCCAAATCGTCCCTCAATTTCCCGGCAAAATCCCCGAGGTACTGATCCATTCTGGGATCGTTCAAATCCTTGATTTCGGTGGTTTCCTGGACTCTTTGTTTATCCACCGCATTAAACAGATCCAGTTTTTCCTCGTACAGGTTGTATACTCCCTTAAAGGTAGGGCCATTGCTGATGGGCCAGCTCAGGGGAATTACATCAATGTTCAGTTCTTTTTCAACATTATCAAGCAATTCGTAAGGATCGAGACCGGGCCGGTCGAGTTTGTTCATAAACACCAGAACAGGAGTATTGCGCATCCGGCAGACATTCATCAGTCTGCGGGTCTGGGATTCCACCCCCTTGGCCGAGTCGATCACAATGATTACACTGTCAACCGCCGTCAGGGTGCGATACGTATCTTCGGCAAAATCTTCATGTCCCGGAGTATCAAGAATATTGACCTTGTAGCCTTTGTATTCGAACCCCATAACGGAAGTTGCCACTGAAATGCCTCTCTGGCGTTCGATTTCCATGAAATCCGAAGTAGCCGTTTTTCGTATTTTATTTGACTTGACGGCTCCGGCCACATGAATGGCACCTCCGAAAAGAAGGAGCTTTTCGGTGAGGGTGGTTTTTCCGGCATCAGGGTGGCTGATGATGGCAAATGTACGTCGGCGCTCTATTTCCTGCAGCAATTCCATATCCAAAAGAAAGGTGCAAAGGTAATATTTTCCAGGGAATCGCATTCTCTTTTCCCTGTTCGCTATTCTCTGGTTGCGGTCTCAGCGTAAAGGGACAGTATTAAAATCCAGGGACAAAAAAATTAAATTATAATCTGCAGAATAAAAGCAGAGGCACCTTTAGAATAATTCGGTTTAAAGAAACCGGAGCGAAACCGGTGGTTTCGAATTTCTATGTGCATGGTTACATCCATTGCGTTTCAACGTTTTTTCCGGATGTCTGTGCACAAAACCCTGATACACTGTAGATTAGTTTGTTGACATTTCAACTGCTTAATCCCGTTTAAATCAAACTGACAAGGAGGTTAATACCGGTAAAATTTATATTTTTGGTACTACTAAAGATTTTGCAATGAGCACAACAAAAAAGAGGATTTTACTGGCTGTGGATTTCCGGGACCAATCGTTGGTTGCCCTGGAACAGGCCATCGATCTTGCCCGGTTTATCAATGCCGGCATTCTGATGCTGCATGTAATTGACACCAGTTATTTTCTGGCACGGCTCTTTTCGGAACGGGAACATTATGACCGGTTGAAAGCAGAGGCAATGACAAAGCTCAACAGCCTTGCCGGCCAATATGCCTCATCCGGCATTTCATTTGAAACCCGCGTGGAAGAAGGCAAGATTTATGATAAGATTATTGAGGTGGCCGATGAAATTCAGGCCCGTTTTATCGTGCTGGGTAAGAATGAGACGAAAGAAGGGGAAAAGAATATCATGGGTTCTAATGCCACCCATGTTATATCTGAAGCGCATGTTCCGGTAATAAGCGTAGGAGGTTTAAAAAAGTCTGAATTTAAAAAGATTGTCGTTCCGCTGGACCTTACGAGGCGTACAAGAAGTCAGTTGTTCAGTGCCATTGCTTTCGCGCTCCATTATAATTCAACAGTTCATCTTGTTTCGGCCATGATCGGAGGAGGTTCAGAACGCAAGAGTCTTATCATGAAAAAAATGAAAGCTGCCCAGAAGACTTTTGCCGAAAACGGCATTGCATGCACAATAAAACTTTATAAAAAATCTGAGGATCCTCCTTATACAAAAGTTCTCGATTATGTAAAGGAAATCAACGCAGATCTCATCATCGTAATGACCCATCAGGAGGAGCGGTTTGAAAATTATATCGGAGCCTTTGCCCATCATATTATTAACGAAGCGGAGATTCCGGTTATGACGCTTACCTGCCATGCTATTTCCGACAGGGAAACATCTGAACTTCCGCCTTTGCTTGATCCTCTCGGAATCTTTTCGGAAGCGCCAAGAAAGAAATTCCTGGGTCTGTTTAAAATCCCAATCAGGAAAAAATGAAAGGTGACCGAAAAACATTCGGGGAGCGTAAAGAGCAAAAATACCAGCGCCTTTACAATCAGCTTGCCTCATTGCTTGGCCTGCCCGGCACTCCTCTGTCGAGAATGGCAACCATTAACGCAGTATTGTATCATAAAATGGATTATTTTTTCTGGGCAGGTTTTTATCTGCTGGATGGTGAAACATTGAGTGCAGGGCCTTACCAGGGTCCAGTTGCCTGCCAGGTCCTTACTCCACACCGCGGAGTCTGCTGGAGTGCCATTGACCAGAAGCAAACAATTGTGGTGCCTGACGTTCATAAATTTCCCGGACATATTGCGTGCGATTCACGCAGTCAATCAGAAATAGCCGTGCCGTTGTATAATGGAGATGTTATAACCGGAGTGTTCGACGTAGACAGCAAAGAGCTGAATGCTTTTGACGAAACGGATGCTGTATGGCTTGAAAAAATCATCGGTCTGCTCAATCGGTAACCAGGTTGCCGAAGGAAGTTCTGAACCTGGTATTTCACTATCTCTTTAAAAATTCATCAATTACAGGGCGCTGCTGCACAAAATATGCTGTTGATGCATTGGAACAGTTCCAGGGTATTAAATTCCCTTTCTCCACCATTTGAAAGGATTAATCTTTGAACTACCACCGCCGGATGCCGGGAATACTCCTTTGCTCACCATCCTGATATCTTCGGTTGTAATAAAGGCATCCGGTTCAATTTCCCTGACAAAACCAAGAGCAGTATTGAGTTCTGAACGGGGTATAATGGTAAAGGTAATAAATACTTTGCCCCTGGTTCCGTCGGCATTCATCTGTGTTGAGCCGTAGCCTGCCTTGTTCAGTTTTTCAATAAGTTCAGGTATCGGATGAAGGGTGATAATGCGGAGCATGACAACGCCCATAGCCAGTTTTTCCTCTATCAGCAAGCCGATGTAATTACCGGTAGCAAAACCAGCGGCATAACCAAGGTAGCAAAAAGGATTATCGAGATTCTGAATAATTCGTGTGATGGCCAGAATCCAGATCAGAACTTCGAAAAAACCCAGAAAGGGGGCGACCAGTTTATTCCCTTTTGCAACGAAGATGATACGGAGGGTTCCAATAGATACATCGCAGATTCTGGCCAGAAAAATCAGGAAAGGCAGAATCAGGTAGTTGAACCAGTCGGATTGAAGGAATGCTGAACCTGTTTCCGTCATGATGTGATAACTATTCTCTGGCAAAGATACGAATAAAAGATTTGCTACAACGGATCAATCTTTGTCTTCAACAACGGCGACGATCTGCTGGGATTGTGCCGCGGAGGCCATGTTCATAAACTGGCGGAGGTAATGATATTCCGACGGGCTGAAGGTGATACTCCGCAACGACAATACACTTTTTACCTGGGCTACTTCCTCATTGCCCGAAACCTTAAGCTGGAAGGAAGCTTTATTATCGGGCAGGCTGATATTTTCCTCGTCGGGCAGGGATTCAATCTCATAGCCCTCAGGAATTTCAATTATGGAAATAATGGTTTCTTCGACCGGATAAGGAAGTTTAAAAGGGAATTTCCGCTCAACCGGAGGAAGTTTAATCCGGAAAAGCAGATTCTTAAGCAGAGCTTCGAAATAAATGATTTTTTTGTCGGTAAACTGATTGATCCACTCCTTTGATGAAAAGGAAACAATGAGGGATGATTCATTCCTTTGAGGGGTAAGTTCCTTATAGGAAAACGAATCTACCTGCAATCCATAAAACAGATTGCCGGCCAGATTCCTGCTGAAGGTGCCGGCATCGGTCAACAGGATCTCTTTTTTTCTTGCCAGGGCGAATTCTCCTTTTTCACGGATAATAATAAAGCCGAACATTGTTCCTTCCGTCTGGAACCTGAGAGAGATGACCATATTTCTCACTGCTGTGGGCGGAGGAGGCAGATCTATCCATTCAGCTCTGCCCGGGCGCAGAACCAGTCCCTTTTCATTTAATACATCAGGATCCGGCAGGTCAGAGGGCCTGTCAGGATCAAGAGCACTGAGGAAAAATGACCCTGAGGGGAGTTCTACCAAACAAATCAGATTGTTGAACTGCTGCACGAGCGGGATTTTGTCACTGATTTTTCCGTTGGAGCGATTGCTGATAAGAACAGGATATGCCCTCAAACCTGCCTGCTTCATCAGGCCTGTAAGAAGAAGATTGATTGCAGCAGAATTTCCCGAACGATCATTCAGCAGTGACGGGAGCTTCTTGTTGGGGAGCAGGGCATACTGATGATCCCATCGGAAATGGGTCACGACGTATTGATAAATAGCTTCTACTTTATCGGCTGGTTTATCCGGCAGTTTTCCGGCTTTTTTCATAGTTTCGTTCAACAACCGTCCTTCCGACAGGAATGCTCCGAATTGTTCGTTCTGGAGAAAATAAGAAGCCACATCATCCCAGGTCTGTATGAACCGTGCGGGGTCTTTTCCGGGAAAAGTAACCGAATACAGCTGGAATCTGATTTCCGGTATATAGTCAGCCAGGGGGCCCATCATTGGTTCTTCTGTAATAGCCGGTATATTGGTCATAACGTATCTTCCGGTAGTTACCGGAATACGGATAAGATCGTTCCGCTGGGCATATCCGATGATGCCTGCCTCAATGTCAGAAAACCCATTGATTTTTTGATTCATGCGCAATGAATCAGTTATGTTGTGGAGAACGGCAATATGGTTATAGATTCCGGAAAGCTGAACGCGGTATTCGCTCCACAACACAGGCAGTACACGCTGAAATTTCCATGACCGCATGTTCAGAAGGTCGGGTGAAACAATCCTGTAGGAATATTCAAAGACACTTCCTGTAAAAACGCCTGGTATGGTAAAAGTAACAGTAACATCTCCGTCGCCCGAGGCTTTTTCATAGAATTCATCCTGCCTGGTTTCCGTAATGGAGATCTTTCCATCAGGCATAAGGGTATAAGCGTGGGCTTTGAGAAAGGTTATCTCATCCCCTGCTCCTTTGTTGTAGCTTATGGAAATGTTGGCCCACCGGGTTCCTTCCTGCCGGAAAATCTTTACACGGGTATGCCGGAAGTAAACCAAACGGTATTCTCCCTTTACATCCTCGTAGGTTGCTGTTCCGTAGTCGCACAATATGATGGCATCAGAGGCATTCTTCTGTTCATCCGGGTTAAGTTCAAGATCCGACCTCGGAATGTTATCCCAGACAATGGGCGGCAACTGGTTAAAAGCTGCCGATGTGAAGGAAAACAGCATGAAAGAAATCAGAACTGTTCGCCTGAGCCAGTTAATTGTTGGAGAATTCATTTTCAGAGAGGGGTCCATGGAAAATCATCAACAAACTTAATCATATGGAAGAATATTTTGTGCAATTCGGAAAGGGAATTTAACATTCAACGGAACAAACATTTGCCTCTGAAAGTTGTTTCTTCCAAAACAGATACATGCGATTCTTTATTTATTTTTGTTTACTGTGCAGTCTTTCAGGGCCATCCTGTTGTGCACAGAACTTAAAACCCCCAGCCGTGGAAAAAGAAAAAGCTGATTCATTTAAGGTAAGCAGGACCGAGGAAGAATGGAAAAACATTCTGACCCCGGAGCAATATCAGATAATGCGCAAGAAAGGAACTGAAAGGCCTTTCACCGGTGCTTTCTGGAACCATAAGGAGAAAGGGACTTATGTGTGTGCGGGCTGTGGTCAGCGGCTTTTCAGCTCGGAAATCAAATTTGAAAGTATGTGCGGATGGCCGAGTTTTTTTGATAAAATGGATGAAGCTAATCTCGTTTTTGTAAAGGACACGAGTTATGGTATGGTTCGTACAGAAGTACTGTGCGGGATTTGCGGGGCTCATCTCGGACACATATTTCGTGACGGTCCCCCTCCTACCGGACTTCGATATTGCATCAATTCGGCCGCTCTGCAGTTTATCCCTTCCGGGGAGCAGAAATAAGGCAGTGCGTGTATGCCAAATCATGAATTATCAACTTATTACGCAATATGATATTGTCCCGTTCAAAAAAAATCACCGGCCGGGAAAAAATAAAATGAAATTTTGTACCTTTGCGGCAGAAAAGGAAACCGGTCCGTAGCTCAGCTGGTAGAGCACGTGACTCTTAATCATGGGGTCCAGGGTTCGAATCCCTGCGGACCGACAGTACAAGGATTGACAGCAATGTCAATCCTTTTTTTTCGCATATTTTGCAGGCTGGATAACAGGCAACTCTTCGGTTTATTCTTTTTCAGTTTTTCCAGTTTGGATTCAAGAGCAGAAGAAGCCTCGGAGGTTTTCTCTTCAGGATTCATCAAATCAGTGACGCATAGCTGATCAAAAAAGGGCTATGACAGATCTAATTGTAGTTCGGGATAAGAGACTGGTTGAATGAGTTCGGGGGAAGACGGGTCAGAAGTGCGGGAAGCAATTTGCCGTGATACCGGCCAGGCTTTCAGCAAATCAGCAGGGTATGGCTGAAGAAAGTGAAAAGCTGATTCGGCCGAAACGGATGGGTCAATCCATTTGCTTTCATTTTCGGGACGCAGAATAACGGGCATTCTCTTTTTGGTATTGTGGATTTTTTCCAGCAGGCTGTTTGCCTGAGTGGTAATAAGAGAGAAAGTGGGAATCTTTTCTCCTGTGGCAGGGTTAATCCATTCATCAGCAATACCCGCAAAGGCAAAAGGTTCATTATTTTCCAGGGCTATATAGAAAGGGTATTTCCGTGTACCCGCATGATGCCATTCATAAAAGCCATGGGCGGGAATAAGGCATCGTCGGTTTTGAAAAGGCTTCTTAAAGGAAGGTTTTTCAGAAATACTTTCCATACGGGCATTGAGGGTTTTGGATCGTATTTCCGAGGCCTTGTTCTCCTCCCTGATCCAGGAGGGAATAAGACCCCAGTAAGCCGGTACAAAAGTTTCAGGACGAGAAGAAACAACAACAGGTACCCTGGGGAAATCAAAACCGGAAAGAAAAAAAACCGGTTTCCATTGAAAATCTTCCGGCATCCGGGCTCCGAATCGTTTTTCGAGTTCGATTTTGGTCAGGTTGATTTCGATGAAATAGCACATGGTACTTTTGTTTTACTGGTCATCGGGAATAGTTCCTTTTGGCTGAAGATCAGAAACGGCAAAGAATGATTTCTTTCCGTTTCATTCCCATACCATAAGGGATTATTTTAAAGAACATTTGTAAAACGAAAATGAGTTTCCGGATATTACCTTATTAAAACAGTCTGAAGATTGTCGGCTGCGGCCACTTCCCTCAGGAATGATTCCAGCTGGTTGTAAGACGATGCCGGATAATTTCCTTTTTTCATAGCAAAATAGCGGGTAAAGATAATTTTGTTGTTTTCCGAACGAACCGTCGAATGGTATTCTCCAAATTCGGAATCAATGTTCTTTCCTTCCGGAAGAAACTCAATGACGCATCCATCAGGAATTATGTAGGTCAGTGTATCACAGTAAGTACTTGAGCGAATCAGCTCGATGGAGGTTTTTCTTTCCTTTCCGTTGTATGGCAGGAAAGCAAACCGGTCCAGCCGGTTCAAAGGGAGGAAAACCCGCTGACCGCTAACCGAACCCAGATTGTAAATAACTGTTTGCAGGTTCAGTTCTGCTTCAGGGACAGGAGCATCCGTCAACCGGAGGGTATGATTTCGGATAGTAATGTCAGGCAATTCAAGAACATGGTAAATTTCCTTTCTCTGCTCGTAAACTGGTCTGTCGGCCAGATCATAGATCCGTTCACTCAGTATCCCTCTGCCTCTCAGCATAAGGTTTGCTTCGGCATTTCCTTCCCTGTCGATTTGTATGGTACCGGAGCAGTTCCAAACATTATCTTTTCCGGTATATTCAGGTGTATGTGCAGGAAACCCGCCCTGCTCGGTGATAAGAAGAGCAAACCGGTCATCAGTAAATGCGCCCAGATAACCAAACGGCTGTTTCTGGTTGGTACATTCAAGCCATAGGGTATCGTTCTGAAGGGGTACAGAAAGGATAACATGATTGAATCTTCCTGAAGGAAATTCCGGAAGGATGGTACCTTTATCATTCTTTCCTCCATAAACCAGTGTATAACAAGACCTGATGCCTGCACATTTCAGCAGGGCCTGCATATAATTTGTGAGAGCCTTGCAATCGCCATAGCCATACTGATCAACCAGGGAAGCCGGAAGCGGTTGCAGTCCTCCCAGCCCAAGCTGAATAGAAACGTAACGGGTTTTGGACTGCATAAATCTGTAAATCCTGCGGACCATATCAATCGTATCGGTAGCCGCTGCAATAAGATTCTGAATTTTCAGGCAGGTGCCCTGGGAAAGGTCCGATCTCCCTGCATTTATATCCCGGAACCATTTTCCGAGTTCCTGCCAGGAACGCATGGAACCCTTGTAGTTTCCCATTCTGAAAACTTCGGGCGATATCATTACCGTAGGGACCCATTGTGCCGGAGAGGATTCCATGATCTCTTCCGTTTGTGGAAGAAGGTTCCGCACCTTCCAGGTCAAGGTTTCCGTATTGGGGTCTTGTCTTGTGACCAAAGGCTGATCAAGATGCAGGGTGTACCAGGAAGGTTTCAGCCAGAGCGGATAGGACAACGAAAATTCGAAGTACTCGGCCCCGATGTTGTATCCGGGGAAAGCCTCCCATTGCGACAGGTAATAAAGGCTCTCAAAGGTAATTTCGTACTCGTATTCAACAGTATAGGGATATTCCGAAATGAGCGGCTGAAAATATTTAATCCGGTTATCATCATACAAACTGTATTCAGAAACAGCGGCCGCATCAGCCATGTCTCCGGCAGTAATTTTTCTGAGAAGTTTTCCGGATCCGTGATAGATATTTCCTTTAAGGACATCAATGTGACGGAATTTATCATAGAAAATCACCAGGGCCGCCTTGCTTTCCCCTGCTTTGTTCAGAATCGTAATGACCTGTTTTTCTGAGATTTTGAATTGCTTTTCATTAAGAATCCTGCAATGCACGGTTTTGTTCCTAATCACGGCATAGGCATTCTTCCTTACCGAATCCGGTATTCCCGACACATCATAGCCCGGAACGTTCTGGCTGATGGCGAATTTACCTGAAGCCAGACAAAACAGACCAAGTTCAAGAAAAAAACGGATTGCACCGACCTTTGCCATCACGATTTCCGTTCAATTTTTACTCCATAAATATAAGGCAAATCGGAGAAAACGAAAATCTGACGGCCGGCAAAAAGCAATCAGAAAGAGTTCTGTTCAGAGAAATAATCCGAGACTTACCATCCACTGGCTTGTCCGAGAATCCAGGGGATAGGTTTTGTCGCCTATGGTCACCCCTTTCCCCAGCTTGCTGAGACTGCCCTCGTACCGCAGATCGAGTGTAATTTTTTTGAACAGATCGACTCCAAGGCCTGCCTGATATCCTATGGAAGCTTTGTTAAAATCTTCCTTATAGCCAGCCCAGTCGAAAAGATCATTTTTCCGTGACAGGGTAAAAGTAGCCACAGGTCCTGCTTCCAGACGCAGGAATCCAAGTCTGTAGCCGGCCAGCACTGGAATATCCACTCTGTTAAACCGCTGGGTGCGGAAGAACGCTGTATCAATTTTCACGTCTCTGATTCGTACTTCTCCCCCGGTCGAAGAAAACAACAACTGCGGCTGAAGGAAAAACTTTGAAATTTGCACCCGGGCAAAACCTCCGAAATGAAAGCCGACGGCAGGATTGAACGAATCGATATGGTATTCGGCCGAATTATCATCCGTTGTTATGATATCGCTAACGCGCACAGAAGAAGAACTAACACCACCGGTGAGTCCGAAACGCAGAAACTGGGCCTGTGTCATGCAAGCAAATGACAGCCCCATCATGATAAACAGCATTCTTTTCATAATGTGTGGTTTAAGTTGTTGCCGTTTCAAAGCTATCAAATTCAGTGCCATAGTATGGCAGTTCCGTTCCATTATTTGTATCGGATTTTGAAATACAGAATGGGCAAGGTAAACAGGAGTGTCACGATATTGGCAAAAATAATCGGCCATTGAACCAGATAAATGCCGTATACAAGCCAGGCAATGAGTCCTACGTTGAGAACGGAGTACATGGCTAAGGAAAGATCGCGGGTATGTTTTGTACGAATTGTCTTAAGTGCCTGCGGTATATAGGCGAACGTTGTGAGAATGGCCGCGAAAAAGCCAAGAAAGTCAATTGTTTTCATACTTCAGAAAATAAAGCGCAAATATAGAACCCAAATTCGTCAATTGAAAAACTCAATTGACGAATCGACTAACAAAATCTAATCCGATTTTATACGTCGGGATTACCTCGATAAGTCAATAGAAACAAGTTGTTTACATGTTTTTTGTGTTTCTATTGACTAATCACTGCAGAACAAAGGGAATGGCAAACAAACCAAAGGCAGAATCATCAGGCAGTTTTTCTGTAAGCCCTCACTGAAATAAGGAACATTACGGCTGCATAAAACGACATCGGGATCAAGTAAGGAAGAATATCCCGGAGGATAGAACCTTTCAGCAAAATCATGCGGATCATTTTCATCAGATAAAATACAGGATTCAGCCAGTCGAGCTTTTGTGCCAGTTCGGGCATACTTTCAACAGGGGTAAAAATTCCGCTGGTCATGATAAATATGAGCATGAAGAAAAATATAAGGAACATAGCCTGCTGCTGGGTATTGCTGACAGTGGAAATCAGAAGGCTAAACGACTGAACCAAAATCAGATAAACAACAACGACCCCAACCAGCAACAGAAGGCTGCCGAGTATGGGAATATGGAAAAGGATCTTTCCCATAGCGAGTCCGAAGGCAAGTTCTGCCAGCGCTATGATCAGAAAAGGGATCAGTTTTCCGGCCAGAAACTCAAATTTACCAATGGGTGTGACATTGATCTGTTCAATGGTTCCCATCTCCTTTTCGCGTACCAGGTTGAGTCCGGCCAGCAGAGCGCCGGTAAGGGTTACAAGGATCACCAGAATGGCCGGGACCATAAAGATTTTATAATTGAGTTCAGGATTGTACCAGTATAACGGGGAAGCGCTTATCTGCTGTACTCTGATTCCGGGCTGAGCCGATGAACTTCCGGCCAGTTCGTTGACGGCTGATGCAAGATAGTTTCTGACAATCTGGGCAATATACGATGATGTGATTCCGGCTTTCATCCCGTTGATGGCATTGATCAGCAACTGCAGGTCGGCCGGCCGGTTTTGATGAAGGGTATGGCTGAAACGGTCGGGGAAAATCAGGATAACATCCGTTTTGTCTTTTTCCATACTTCGCATAACCTGGTTCAGGTTATTGCCTTTCTGCGGAACATGTATAAAAAAGGGTGAATGAACAATGTGATCTGAAAGGCCACGGCTTAAGGACGAATTATCATTATCGACAATGGTAATCCTGATATTTTTCATTTCGAGTGTGGCGGCATTTACAAGGATGATCAGCTGGACAAGAGGTACCACAAATATGATGGGAACCATAAACCGGTTCCTGAAGATCTGAAGGAACTCTTTCCGGATGATAAACAGAATTCTTTGCATATCAGAAGCATCATTGGTGTAACCGAATCTGAAACCGTCGGATACTGATCGCAAAAAACAGCACTGTCATTCCCAGCAGTACAAGAGTTTCGAGCCATACCGTATCGATTCCGGTTCCTTTCAGCATAATATCTTTAAGAATGGTAATAAAATATTTGGGAGGCATCAGGTGGCAAAGCCATTGCAATATTGCGGGCATGCTTTCGACAGGAAAAATAAAGCCTGAGAGCAATATAGTGGGGAGCATCAGGATCAGCATAGACAGGAACAAGGCGAGTTGCTGGCTGCTGGTTACTGTGGAAATGAAGATACCAATGGAAAGGGCCAGGGAAATATAAAGGAGGCATTCAAAAAGCAGAAGAAGGAGTGAACCATGGACCGGCACGCCAAAAACAAATACCCCCAGAAATATAACCGAAATTGCATTTACAAGCGAAAGAATTATATAGGGAACAACTTTCCCTCCAATGATCTGAAACGGACGTAAAGGAGAGGCAAGCAGCACTTCCATAGAGCCGGTTTCTTTTTCCCTGACGATAGAAATTGACGTCATGAGGGTACAAATGAGCATGAGGATCATGGCCATGGTACCTGGGACGAACATATAGGCACTGCTCAGATTTTCGTTGTAGAGCATACGTGGTTTTACCTGAATGGTGGCAGGCAGTGGTGCATTTTTGTTCCAGGCGGCCATACAGGAAAACAGGATTTCGGAAGTGTAGCCGACCATCATATGGGCCTGATTTGCATCGCTGGCATCGGCGATAATCTGAACGTTTGCCAGGCCGTTTCGAAGCAGTTTACCGGCAAAATCCGGTTCATAAACCACCACTTCCTTAACTTTTCCGCTGCGGAACGCCTGCCGGATCTGTTCGGGCGACCGGATGCGCTGGTACAATCTGAAATAGCCCGATGAGATCAGCCTGTCGGTAATCTGGCGTGTATACACATCATTACTCTGATCGTAAATGGCAATATTCACATTGCGGATTTCGGTTGAAATGACAAATCCGAAGATGAGCATCTGTGCCACCGGCATGCCGAAAAGGACAAGCAATGTACGATAGTCGCGTACAATATGATAAAATTCTTTCCGGACAAATCCGATAAAAGCTTTCATATATTCTTCCGGTGGTTAAACATTTCAAGTATTTTCTCTGCGTTGATTTCTGAAAAATCGTTCACAACGAGGGAAGCATTTTTAAGTTTCTCCCTGTTGCCAGAAGTATTGATACCAACAGGTAACATGGAAGCACGCCTGGCGGCTTCGATTCCGTGGACAGAATCTTCAAAAACCACGCAATTCCTGGGATCTGCACCAAGAAGTTCTGCTGCTTTCAGAAAGAGTTCCGGGTCGGGCTTTCCCCTTTTCACCATGCTGTCGTAAACATAAACATCAAAAAGATGCCCTGTTTTCAGTTTATCCATAACAAATTGCACATTGGAAAGAGGGCCTCCGGTAGCCAGAGCGATACCGAAATGATATTTTTTTAATTCTTCCAGAAAACGGATAAGGCCATTGAGCGGTTGAATATACTTCTCGCACAGAGAGCGGTAAATCTGTTCCTTTTCTTCGGCCATTTTTTCCATTTCATCCGGTGGCAATTCTTTCCCGAACAAAAAAGTCAGGTAGTCACGGTTCGTGTTTCCGAAGTGGGTTTCTACTTCTTCAGGAGTAATTGATAATCCGTATTTTTCTGCAAAGGTGATCCATGCCTGAATATGCCAGGGATTATTGTTCATCAGAACACCATCCATATCGAAAATCGCAACTTTCTCCATATTCGTTCAGTTGTTATTATGATTTGGCCTGGCAATGCGCAGGAAGACGTCTTCCACTGAAGTTGCATTCCAATGTTTTTTTAATTCTTCCGGGCTTCCCAGAGCCGCAATTTTTCCTTCCGATAAAATGCACACCCGATCGCAGTATTCAGCCTCGTCCAGGTAATGAGTAGTAACGAAAACCGTTTTTTTGCGGGCAGCATATTGATAAATCAGCTCCCAGAATTGCCTCCGTGCCAGCGGATCAACCCCTGCTGTAGGTTCGTCAAGAAAAACCAGCGGAGGATCATGAAACACGGCAACCAGAAAGGCCAGCTTTTGTTTCCACCCGATGGGAATATCCCGTATCAGGGTATCACGTATATGGCTGATTCCCATTTCAGAGAGCAGTTGATTCGTGCGCTGTTTTATTTGTTGTCGGTTCATTCCGTAAATACCAGCATAGAACCATATATTTTCGGCCACCGTCAGATCATCGTACAGGGAAAAACGCTGGCTCATATAACCTATATTTTTCTTAACCTTTTCCGGCTGGAGCGCTACATTGCATCCTGTCACAAATACCTCTCCGGAGGTAGGTGCTGACAACCCGCACAAGATCTTAATGGCCGTTGTTTTGCCCGCTCCATTGGCTCCCAGAAATCCAAAGATTTCACCTTGATAGACCTCAAAGGTTAACCTGTCATTGGCGGTAAAACTGCCGAATTTTTTTACCAGATCCTTTACCTGTATAGCAGGATTGTTAGCCATATGCTCATTCTGTCATTAACTCCATAAAACAATCTTCCATATTGGGTGAGATTTCGTCGATATGAACCGCCATAATGCCTGATGCATCAAGGAAGGCACGGATATGGTCTATTGTGTCAACCGGTTCTTTTGGGATCCAGTGAACAGTTTGTCCGAACATCCAGGCAAATCGTGTTTTCTCCCAACGGTTCAAGGTGTAAATAAGCCTGAAATTATCACCGGAAGTAATCGAGTAAACCTGTGAGGGGAACTTTCCAACGATTTCGTCAGGGGAACCGATTGCGAGTATGTTTCCATTTTGCAGGAGGGCAATACGGTCACAGCGTGAAGCTTCGTTCATATAGGAAGTGGAAACAAGAATAGTGATACCAGCCTTAACCAGTTCATGAAGGATTTCCCAGAATTCGGCCCGTGAGACCGCATCGACTCCGGTAGTGGGTTCGTCCAGAATCAGGAGAAGGGGTTTATGAATCAGAGCACAGCAGAGAGCCAGTTTCTGCTTCATACCCCCGGAAAGGTTACCGGCCCGGCGTTCCTCAAACGGCTTTAACTGGTCATAGATAGGTTTAATCAGGCGATAGTTTTGCTGAACCGACGACCGGAAGACGGAGGCAAAAAACTCAAGGTTTTCCTTTACCGTAAGGTCCTGATACAGAGAAAACCTTCCCGGCACATACCCTATAATTTCCCTGATTTTCCAATAGTTACCGGCCACATCGGTTCCCTTTACAAGAACCTTTCCCTCGTCGGGAAGGAGAAGTGTGGCAATAATTCTGAACAGAGTGGTCTTTCCTGCCCCGTCGGGTCCGATTAATCCGAAAATCTGACCCGGTTCGACGGTAAATGAAACATTACGCAATGCGGTAATATTGCCGAATTGTTTTGTAATCTGCTGAACGTCAACAAACGGGTTCATATCATTTTTCCTTTGTAAAAAATACAGCCTCACCCGGCATTCCTATTTTAAGGCTTCCGTCGTTTGGTACACTGATTTTGACTGCATAAACAAGGTTAATCCTTTCCTTGCGGGTTTGAATGGTCTTTGGAGTAAATTCAGCCTGTGAGGCAATCCAGCAAACGCGGCCCGGGAGCTTTTTCAGCCTGCCGTTTTCCGAATCGACCAGAACTTCTGCCTTCTGGTTAAGCTGTATCGCTGGCAACTGGCTTCCATCAACATATACACGAAGCAGCATAGTATCGAGTGAAGCCATTCTGAACAACGGTTTTCCCGGGATAACCAGTTCGGATTTTTCGGCATATTTTTCAAGAACAGTGCCTGTAACCGGATAGCGGATCAGGGATTTCCGGATTTGTTCATTGACCTGCGCAATCTGCACATTCAGGGCATCATTCTCTGCCGCCAGATTTTCTTTCTGAAGACAGACCGAAGCAGATTGTTTGTCAAGAACCTTTATATTGCCCTCCACATCGTCGAGCTGTTTTGGAGTTGCCGCACTGCCTTCCAGAAGCTTTTCAATCCGGTTCTTTTCCTTAAGAAGAATATTTTTTTGTTCCGATAACACATCAAGCTGCGCATTTACTGCCTTCCAGCGTGCAGTTAAGCCTTTTTTCTGTGCCATCAACTGTTGCTTTTTCAAAAACAGCTGTGTTGTATCAATGCATCCGGCATAACTGCCTGCCATTCCGGTTATACCTTCTTCCGGCAGGAACTCGGTGAGGGTGCCCTGGGCCTCGGCTGAAACAATGTACTCCACTGTTTCAAAATTTCCATAAGCATCTGACTTCTGCCTGTCGGTGCCACAGGATAATGCCAGGCAGGTTATTAATAAAAGAAGTGCCGTTTTCTTCATACAAGGTTCAGTTTGAAAAGATATGGATTATTTTATTCATTGCCTGCTTTTGTTTCCCACACGGGATTTTCCCATCCCAAGACCTTTGATTCAATAGTACCCTGAATAGTATAGTAGTTTGTGATGGCTCTGAGGAGTTGCAGCCTGTTCACTGAACGTGATATTTCGGCCTGCAGAAGGGTATTGTGCTCAGCCAGATAGTCCGTAGCAGTGATTACACCGTTTTCCAGACCGGAAGCCATTGAACTGAGTATCTGACGGTGCAACCGGACAATCTCATCAGAACGAAGGACGGCTTCCCTGAATTTTAACATGTTTGCTTTCTCCTGAGTAAGAAGGGTTCTGGTATTTGTTTCAAACGTCTCTTTACGGATAGCAAGTTTTTCTCTCTGGATGGACGCCATGCGCATCTCGCGTTTTGTACTGTTCCAGTCCCACAGGTTCCATTTCATTCCTATGCCGGCCGACCAATAGAAATCCCATTCGTTTCGCAGGAGATTCATTCCCGGAGGATTTCCGTAACCGGCCTGAGCAAAGGCAAGTATTTTCGGATAATTTCGGGTTCGGATGGTTTGTTCCAGGTATTTGTTTGCAGCAATCTGCAAATCAAGCACATCTACTTCCGGGCGGATAAGAGTGTCAGAAATGATTTCGCCGGAAAAGACCGGAATCTTAAAGACCGTTGAATCGGAAAACTCTGTCCCGGTAAGAATACCCAGGATTCCAAGGGCCGCTTCCCTGTCTTTTCTTACCTCCGCGAGCTGCTGTTCGGTGCGCAACAGCTCAGCCTGAATCTGATTTTTCTGCACCAGCATTGCTGCTCCGGCGTTTACGGCTGTTTCCATGCCCGCCAGACGGCTTGCCAGTGTCTGACGTGAAAGTTCGTACAGATGTTCACTTTCCTTCAGAAGAAGGATAAGATAGTACACATTGTTAATCCGTTCGCGAAGCTGCTGCATTTCGGTTTCCAGCTGTTTTGCAGTGGCTTCGGCAGTCTTCTGTTCGTAGAGTTTCTGTTCTCGGGAAGTACCGCCATCCCAAATTGTCTGACTCAGGTCAAGAAACATCCGGTATTGTTCATGAGGTGCCTTAGGAAACTCGATACCGGGTATAGGAATGTTCACATTCAATTCCGTAATATCGGAATAGTAAGCCGCCTGAGCACCAAAAGAAACCTGCGGATACCAGGATGCATTCAGATTTTTGATTTTCAGGTTCAGCGATTCCTGCAGAAGGCTGTTTTCCCTGAATACGGGATAATAAACACGTGCACTGTCATAACAGCCGGTAAGAGTTACCGAGGCCGGAACCTGACCGGGAACCGTCCCTGCCATCAGGAAGAAAACACTGCCTGAAAAGACTTTCCATATCATAAGTCAATGCTTTTGCATGATTAACAACATTTACCTCTTGTTTGAAGCGAAAATTCCATCAGCATTTCAGCCCATTGATAATGAAATCAGAAACTATCTCCTTACGCGTTATCAGAAACTGTTTGTATTCCTTTTCATTGTTGTGAAAGAGGATGCCGGCAATAACCGGTTTGGCAACAACCGGGAATATGCAAAGGGATAACATGTTCACCAGCAGATGCACTGCACGGACTGGTTTTATCTGACCACGACGGGAAGCTTCAGCCAGATCTTCATCCAGTTTTTTCAGTTGTTTTCGGATATCTTTTCCGGCGATGCGTTCCATCATGGCTGTTAAATGCTCGGGATCGCGGTTCATCTCGTGAAGAATAAACCTGGGAATAAAGGGATTTTCATAAATGACATCAAGGTAGATGGAAACAAACTGACGGATTTTGTCGGGGATGGGTTCATCAGAACCCATCAGATGAAGGACCTGTGGAATAAAGGAGGCAATAACTGACTCAAAAACATGTTCGAACAGTTTTTCTTTATTCCTGAAATAATAATGAAGAAGGGCCTTGTTGATTCCGGCCCGGTCAGCAATTTCCTGCATGCGGGCACCTTCCAGCCCTTTGTCAAGGAAGACCTGCCGGGCGGCTTCCAGAATGAGACTTTCCGTCCTTTGTCCGGTGGGTTCGTCAGGAGTTCTCATCGGGTTATTAACCAAATGGTTTAATTTTATAATTTAACCGAATGGTCAAATGTAAATACTTTTTCTCAATTTAACAACAGTTGAATACGTTTTTTCATCATAATAAAATTAATTTTCAATGGTATGATGGAACCCACATGTTCGGCATTTTATTACCGCTGTGTTTGTGTTTGTAAAACATGTGGGTTTCATGGCAAGGAATGTCACCATGAATGCCTTTTTCCTGCACTATTTGAGCTACTACCAAAGGGTTTAAACAAAACAGCAAAAAAAACGTTACAATGGATGTGATGACTTTACTTATTTTTGAAGCATTAAATAAATCAACATGAAATTTCTTATTCCGATTCTCTTTGTATTGTTTGTAAAAACCTGTGCTGTCCATCCCGACAATCCGGAAATCACCCAGAAAGAGCTCCAGGAGCATGAGGCAGTTCTTGCTTCAGATAGACTGGCCGGGCGTTATCCCGGCACGGAAGGTGATCGTGTGGCATCAGAATATATCCGGGCCCATTTTAAGGCGTATAAGATGGATATGTTATTTGACGATGGATTTCAGAAATTTGAAGTTACCGGTTCAACAGAAGCCGGTAAAGGCAATGCATTGATAACAGGATCCCGACGCTGGGAATATGGTAAGGATTTTTCGGCATTTCCTTTCAGCGGGTCTGATTCGGTGGCATCTTCAGTTGTTTTTGCCGGTTATGGGTTTTCAATTGTTGCCGATACTTTTACGTGGGATGACTACCGGAATCTGGACGTTGCGGGCAAATGGTGCCTCATTCTCAGGGGAGAACCGGAAAAGAACCCTCTCCCCTCTTCTTTTTCCCGGTTTACCGATGACCGGACAAAAGCCATGCTGGCGGCGGACAAAGGGGCCTCCGGAGTACTGTTTGTATCGGGTAGTCAATACGACCGTATGGACGAGCTGGTGCCAATGAGGAGAACAGAAAGCAGAATGCAGATTCCTGTTCTGCATATTTCGAGAAAAGTTGCCGATGACCTTCTGGAAGCTTCCGGGAAAAGCATTGTCTGGTATGAAATGCTGGCCGACAGCTGTCATTGTCCTGTTGGGTTTGATCCGGGTAAAAAAGTATATGCCCGTGCAAATGTTCTTTCGCATAAGGTATGGACCAGTAATGTTGCAGGCCAGCTCCGGGGCAATGACCCCATCCTTCAGAATGAATATATAGTAATAGGTGCCCATAAGGATCATCTTGGAATGGGGGGACCCGGGTCCGGATCCCGGGTTCCGGATACCCTTGCCGTTCATAACGGCGCAGATGATAATGCCTCCGGGGTTTCTCTGCTGCTTGAACTGTCGGAAAAGCTTTCAGCACATCGGAACGAACTGAAACGAAGCATCATTTTTGTGGCCTTTGGTGCGGAAGAAATGGGAATTCTTGGTGCTACCTATTTTACCAATCATCCCCCGGTTGATATACATTCTGTCAAGGCAATGATTAACCTGGACATGGTTGGCAGATTGCGTGATGACCGAAGCCTTCAGATCGGAGGAACCGGCACATCGGCCGAAGCCGAAGCATTGCTCAGGGAACTTAACAGGGATTCCGTTTTCCGGCTGGTTATGTCACCTGAAGGAATCGGGCCATCTGACCATGCAGCCTTTTACAGCAGGAACATTCCCGTATTTTTTCTGTCGACAGGAGCCCATACAGACTATCATACGCCATACGACGATGCTGATAAAATCAATTATGGCGGGATGGTGCAGGTAGGGAATTATGTTTATGCCCTGGCATGGGCGCTGGACACCCTGCCAAAAGGCCTTACTTTCAGAGAATCCGGCCCGGCCGGACAGCAGGGCGGAAGGCCGCGGTTCAAAGTCACGCTTGGTATAATGCCCGATTTTACATCAACTGACAATAACGGTTTGCGGGTTGACTTTGTTACCCGTGATAAACCGGCCTGGCGGGGTGGCATGAAGAAGGGAGATATCATTATCTCTCTGGACAGAAAACCTGTTCATAACATTGAGGAATACATGTACCGTCTCTCCAAACTCTCATCAGGCCAATTAGTTGAGGTTGAAGTACTGCGGGACGGAAAAAAGGAACTTTTATTCATTCAATTATAAATATGAAATCATTTCTTTACTGGTTAATTGCTCTGGTTATTACGCTTATTGCAGCTGTTTATCAGCGGATGACAGGTCCAACCTATCCGGCCAGGATACAAATGAACCTGGGAGAACACCAGTATTCTCTCCGTTTACCCCGGAGCCATACCAGCACTGAGAACTGTACCATCGTTTTGCCTGTTCCCGATACCGCGGTGCATGCACTTTTGCAGTATAAACGTTACCCGACCAATGAAGCCTATCAGGTTTTATCGTTCCGGCGGGAAGGTGAAGTACTGGTAGCAGAATTGCCGTCGCAACCACCTGCAGGGAAGCTGGAATATTCTGTTCAGCTTTCTGCTTCCGGACAACCAGGATCTACCGTGAGTGCAGGGCCTGTTATCATACGGTTTAAAGGTGCTGTGCCTGCGTGGGTGCTTGTTCCGCATATCTTTCTCATGTTCTTTTCGATGTGGATTTCCAATCTTGCCGGACTGTTCGCACTGAGCCGGAAGCGCCAATTCAGACCGGCCATGACAGCCACTCTGGTTTTGTTGTTTGCCGGCGGACTGATTCTTGGGCCAATAGTCCAAAAATACGCATTTGGGGCATTATGGACCGGATTTCCTTTTGGAATGGATCTTACCGACAATAAGACTTTGATTGCGTTTGTTTTCTGGATAATTGCCTGGGCAGGAAACAGAAAGAAAGACCGGAGGGGGCTTGTTGTTCTGGCGGCCGCAGTTCAGATTCTGGTATATTCCATTCCCCATTCCATACTGGGGTCTGAACTTCAGTATGAGACGGGAAAAGTGGTAACTGGCATGCTTTATTTTCTTTGCATGCCAATCAAAAACCAGGCATAGTGTAAGATTCCCTGTGTACAGAGCCATCCGGGGTTCTGCGGATAGAATTAATGGCCCTGTTTCTTCTCTTTTCTTCCGGATCAACGTCAATTGTCTGATTTTCCCTGCTGGGAGGCCTTGTTCCGGTTTTGATGGACTGCCATCAGACGATACCTGATGCAACGTTTTTTCCGTACCTTCGTCTATTCATATGAAAGAATGAAGGAAAGACTTTCAGACATTTCAGAAAAAACGCTCATTGACATGTGCAGAAAGGGCGACCGGAATGCGCAGATGGAATTGTATTACCGTTACTACAGGGCTATGTACAACACAAGCCTGCGCATTTTGGGCCGGTCCGACGATGCAGAAGACGCCATGCAGGAAGCATTTATCAAGGCTTTTCGCCGGCTGACAGAGTTTGAAGGGAGGTCAGGATTAGGGCTCTGGCTCAAAAGAATTGTGATCAACACTTCCATCGACAAACTCCGCAAGCGACGAAAATTAATGGAAGCTGAGCTCAGCGAAGAAAGCACCCCGGAGGAGGAAGACGAAACATCGGCAAGTGATAAGGATGAAGACATTGAGATTCAAGCCGAGCAAATCAGAAAAGCCATACTGCAGCTTCCTGAAGGTTACCGCATTGTCGTTTCCCTGTATCTCCTGGAAGGGTATGATCATGAAGAGATCGGAAAGATACTGGGAATAAGCAATTCAACAGCCCGATCGCAATTTGCAAGAGGAAGAAAGAAACTTATTGAAATTCTTAAAGGAAAATGAAAAACCTGGAAGAAATCATCAGAAAGAACCGGGAGGTTTTCGATAAGGAGGAACCATCACCTGGTCATGATCTTCGGTTCAGCAAGAGGCTGGAAAACAGAGGACGCATGGTGTTGCTTGCCAGGATTTCTGCCGTTGCTGCCGGATTCATTATTCTGGCCGGTTTATGGTTTCTGTACCAGCCGGCCAGCCGGATGAATAATGCGGATGCTCGGCTTACCCTGGGAACTTTACGCCCTGAATATAGAGAAGTGGAACAATTCTATACGGCAAGTCTGAAGGAAAAAATCAGTGAACTGAATGCCATTTCCTGTATCCCGGAGTGGAAAAAGACAGCTCTTCTTCAGGAAATTGAAGAGATCACAGAAAGCGATACCCAACTTCTGACGGAACTGCAACAAAACCCAACCAACGAAGTTTTGGTTGAAACCATTCTGAACCAATATAAAACCAAACTTGAACTGCTTGATGATTTGCTGATACGACTTCAACCTATATGCAATAATATTAATAACAATAGCCATGAAACGAATGAATCGGTACTTTAGTTTTCTGGTTGCAGTATTTCTGATTCAGATACTGGCAATCCAGATAGTTGCAGGACAGGAAAGGCAATACACTAAGAAATTTCATGAAGAGTACCAGATTGGTGCCGGGGATGTCTTGCGGATTGAAAATATTTACGGCAACGTAACCATAAAAAACTGGAACCAGGACAGGGTTGTCATTGATGTTGTGGCTACCCTGGAAGGAGAAAGCAAGGAAAAGGCCGACCGTATTCTCGGCTATGTGAACGTTGATTTTTCCTATAAGGAGAAAGAGATACGTGCTATAACCGTGCTCGACAATAGGTTTAATTCAAACCAGGTTTTCGGCAACGCGGGGAGAAAAAAGTTCAGCATTGATTATACGGTAAATATGCCTGAATCCATGCAACTAACCCTGGTGAACAAATACGGTGATGCAGCGATTAATGAATTATCCGGACTTATCGATGTCAACATAAAGTACGGGAATCTGCGTGCCAACCGTCTGAAGAGGACTGACAACAAACCGTTAAGCCAGATTGTTCTTGCCTATGGTAATGCTACGGTTGATGAATGCCAATGGCTCAAAGTTGACATGAAATATTCAAAAATGAGCATTGAAAAAGCAAAAGCCCTTATTGTCATCAGCAAATATTCGAAATTGATGCTCTCAGAAGGCAGTTCACTGGTTTCGGATGCCAAGTATGACACATATGAAATCGGAACCCTGGTTAATTTTGCCGGTACCGGTGCCTATACCAATTACCGTTTTGATAAAATCAGCAATAAAATTGATCTCAATTTACGCTACAGTGATTGCCGGGTTGATTTTGTCCCTGCGAACTTCGAAAGTATTGAAATTGACAACAGTTATGGAAGTATCCGGCTGGGGATAGACGAAGGGGCTTCCTATCAGCTTGACGGAACAGCCCGTTTTTCAAAGATCCTGTATCCGGAGGACAATGCACGAGTAAGCAGAATAGTTGAGAACACGCAGATGCAGGTTTCAGGCCGTATTGGTAAGGACGAGAAGATTTCTTCGCGGGTGCACGTCAGCACCGAATTCGGCAACGTCGTTCTGCAAAAGTAAACAGGGGTTTAGCGTGACATAAAATCATCGTACAGGTACTGAAGAAATGCCCGGCCAGTGAGAACATCAACGTCCTTGTAACCTCCGACAGACCGGGTAACGGTCATGGACCGGTTATCGAAGGCAAAGTTGGAATGTTCGGTAATCATGCCAAATCCGTCGTTATAGAAAAACATAGCGAGATGTTTTCTTTCCGGGTCAAAAATGCTCTGTCCGAAGCGGTATGGTGCATCCGAAAGGCCCATCTGCCGTACAACAGTTGGAATAATGCTGGTCTGAGAAACCAGTGCCGGTATGGTGCCCTTCAGACGGAGAGCTCCGCCAAGCCATAGCATTCCAATATGGTACCTGCGGTAATCATTTGCCTCGTGATAGCCGGGATGACGGCTTCCGTGATCAGCCACCAGTATGATCAGGGCATTGTTCCACCACTCCATCCGGCTCACCCGGTCAAGGAAAGCCCCGAGACAACTGTCGGTATAATGCACTGCATTGAGAAATTTTTCTTCCGGACTGGCAGAAGGTTTCACTGGTTTTCCGGGGACTTCAAACGGTTCATGGCTGCTGAGCGTAAAGAAAACGGTGAAAAACGGTTCAGCAGGATGCGACAGAAAAGAAGCCAGGGTATCGAAAACCACATGATCGTGAACACCCCATTTTGAATTGAAATCGCGGGGATTAAAATCCGATTTGGACACGATTTTATCGAATCCCCCATTGGTAAAATAGGAACGCATGTTGGCAAAGTCCACATCTCCTCCATGGAAGAACGTTGAATGGTAGCCCAGTTTTTTCAGATCTTTGCTTATAAACGGCAGGTTCTGGGTTTTCTTAGGATATTTGATAATGGAAAGCGAAGGAAGTGCCGGATAGGCGCTGAGAACAGCAACGAGACCCTTGTCAGACCGGTCTCCGCTCGAATATACATTCGTAAAAAGAAGTCCTTCCTTAGCATACCGGTCAAAGTTGGGAGTTATTCCCGGTACACCTCCGAGGCATCCGATTGCCTTTGCCGTAAAACTCTCGAGGACGATAATCAGAATATCAGGCCTCCTTGTATTGAGTATCTGTATCGTATCATTATTTCCTTTTGCAAGTAAGCTATCGGCAATCTGTTCTGCTACTTTGACGTCAACAACTTTGTAGGGATTTTTTTCTGATTCAAGGTTTGATAACGCATAACCAAGGTTGAAAACCACATTAACCGCCGCATGGTTCTCAAAGGGTTTTTTGGAAAAATAGACCGAGCCGGCGTTCAACGGAGCCACTCCAAAGCCTCCGCGAATAGGTATAATAAGAGATGGAGCGACGAGAAGATAAACCATCAGGCCGGCCAAACCGCTTTTGCCGTACGATTCGTTTCCGGGCTCAATCCATTTCCTGTAAAAGATGAGAAAACTTCCGGAAAGAAGGAATCCGACAAGGATCTGCCTGATGATGATACCGGCGGTGACGGAAGCGAGCATCTCCCTGGGATGCTTCACGTAGAGCAAGGGAGTTGCATCAAGCCGGAACCCCCAATACTTATATAATTCCAGATCGATGATTACAATTACCGTGACAAGAATGAGGATAAGCCAGGTATAAACAGAAAGAAACCGCACGATCCACCTACCGCTGAAAAAGCTTGTAGCGGCCAGCCATACAACAGGTATGAGCAGAATATAGGATGTAACGGAAATATCGTGAATCAATCCGTGCCGGAAGATTTGCCATACGCTTCCAATACCGGCTTCATGAGCCAAATTCAGATTGAAAACCAGAAAAAGAGTGCGTGCCACGATAAAAAATGCAAGCCAGAAAGCTGTGTATCGGATGCAAAACAAAAGACTTCTGCCAAGTTTCATGTATTCTTAACTTTTTCTTAAGAAGTCGCTAAGATAGGGAAGAAACTGAAAAAAAATGTACATTCGCACTGAAACCGTCTAAACGAGAATGATGTTATGATAAAAGGCATTATTGAAAAGATTGGTCTTATATTGCTTTTGTTTTTCATTGTCTCATGTACCAGGGAAAAACCACCCAGATATGTTATTGTGGTTCATGGGGGAGCCGGAGCCATTTCGGCCGATCTGCCCGATTCGGTAAAACAGGCGTACATCAGCGGGCTAAATGAGGCTCTGTCGGCCGGTGAAAAGATACTTCAAAAGGGAGGAAAAAGCATCGATGCAGTGGAAGCAGCCATCCGCGTAATGGAGGATAATCCCCTGTTCAATGCAGGAAAAGGATCAGTTTACACGTATGAAGGCAGGGTTTCCATGGATGCTTCCATAATGGATGGACAGGGAAGCAAAGCCGGTGCGGTGGCAGGGGTTGAGGACGTGCGGCATCCCATTTCCCTGGCAAGAATGGTAATGGATTCATCGGAATATGTATTTCTTTCGGGCCGGGGAGCATCGGAGTTCGCCCGGAAGTATCAGCTTGAAACAGCCGATAGTGCCTATTTTTTCACTCCGGGACGCTGGGAAGAACACCTGAGAAAATTGAAAGAAAGCAAACTGGGTACCGTGGGTTGTGTTGCCCTGGACCAGGAAGGAAATCTTGCCGCAGGAACCTCTACCGGAGGATTAACCAACAAGCGATGGGGACGAATTGGTGATACACCTGTCATCGGGGCAGGCACCTATGCCAGCAACAAATCATGTGCTGTATCGTGCACCGGAATCGGCGAGTATTTTATCCGTTTTGTCGTTGCCCATTCCATCGCCGACATGGTGGAATATAAGGGATGGACAATCAGACAGGCGGCGAACTTTGTTATCAATGAACTGCTGAAAAGAGCCGGAGGTGAGGGTGGAGTAATTGCCCTTGACCGAAACGGCAATATTGCCATGGTATATAATACCAAAGGCATGTTCAGAGGGTATGCAAAATCAAACGGGGAACGATGGACGGGAATTTTTGCTGAAAAGACAAGACGTTCAGCAAAACCGTAAAATAATCTCCCGAAGTTTTTCAATGGAATAAGGCTTGGTAAGTATTGCATCGAACCCTACATCGCGGAAATCCTCGAAAAAAATGCGGGGATTGTGTGCTGTCAATGCAACAATTGGAACATTGGATGCCGGGGGCGGAAGATTGCTGCGAATGTGACGGGTTGTTTCTATACCATTCATAACCGGCATTTCGATATCCATCAGTATAACATCTACCGGTTCTGATTCGAGGCATTCGATTGCCTTTTTTCCGTTTTCAGCCAGCACAAAATCGTAATGAAGCTCGGTCAGAATCTCTCTCAGAAGAATACGGTTCATTACCAGATCATCGACAACAAGAATACGGGGAGGCATCATTTATCCAAGGTTACTCAATGTTTCCACAATTTTCATGCTGACAATTTCCACTTTGGAACCTTCCAGGTTGATAATCCGATCGCGCTTGAATTCCATCAGGGTACGGATAAAACTTTCCTTTGTTGTACCGGCAAGCTCCGCTAGTTCCTTTCTTGTCAACGGTAAAGTATACGATGTGCTCCCGTAAATGGTTTCAGCAAAATATAAAAGAACATCAGCAATTCTGCCCGGAAGCTGCTTATGTGTCTGAGCCATAAGCCGATCGAAAATGAACAGGCCGTCCTGGCTCACCTTAGTCAAAAGCTTCGTGGCATAATGCCCGTTTCCGGTAAGGACAGAACGAAATGCATTGATATCAATATCAACGATAACCGAAGGCTCCACGCAAGCTGCCGAATACTGATGTATTTCCGATCCGAAGACAGAGATCAAACCAAAGTAATTGCCGGGGGGAATTATTTTCAAAATGACCGACTTTTTCTGCCGGTTTGTCTTAAAGACTTTTACCAGACCTTCTTTCAGGTACATAATGTGGGATGACCGGCTACCCTGATGAAAAATTATTTCTTTTGCATCATAGGTAACTTCGTTGCTGCGTTCATAGAGAAGCTGCCGTTCCTGTTCGTTCAGCAACTCTGCGTAAGGCAATTGAAAGGATGATTGCATGTTAACCAACTGAGAATGCTTTTCTGCCACCCTGAAAAATCAATTTAAAATTAAGAAAAGATCCAGATAAATACAAATCATTTTATCATGATGATTAAAATCATATTTGTGGAATCGTATGAAAATATTAACTAAGTTGTTAACTTTGGAGAAATTTCAAGAAAGCAGAAATCAGCCGCAGAATTATGAAAGGCAATAGCTATCAACCTCTTGTACTGGTTATTGATGATTCAAACACCAATGTTGTTCTGCTCGATGCCATTCTTAACGATAAGGGTATACGGGTAAAGACTGCCCTGAATGTTATGGAAGCGGAGCAGATTATGGAAAATGAACTTCCCGATCTCATTCTTCTTGATTTACTGATGCCCAAAATCAACGGATATGATTTTCTGAAAAAGCTGAAATCGGATCCGCAGAAGAAGGATATACCCGTAATTATAGTTACAGCGGTAAGCGATCAGGAAAATCTTCAGCATACGCTGGAACTGGGGGCGATTTCGTATTTTGTTAAACCCATCGATATACAGGAACTTATCAAAAAGGTCCAACAGGTTCTCCAAATTTCCTGAGATCATAGCCATTCTGAGTCAGCATCTGGCAGAGTTTCCATTGAGTTTGTCGGATTAGCGCACTTCCCTCAGTTAATTTTACCAGGCGGGCTTCATCAGGTTGAAAAAAACTGTATTTTAGTGACTGCAGTGGCAGGTATAAAATGACCCTGCCCTGAATCAGGAGATTCTTACAGAGACAAGTTTATGACCAATCATCCGGAGCATGAACGGTACGTCCGATTGTTGCTGAAAGCTTTTCTTGCGGGTATTTTTTTGTATGTTCTTTTTTACGGAATGGTCTTTGTTTTCCGCAACGAGCCTTTTTCATTCCATGCATTCCTGAGATTGCACCGGAATTCTGCTGCTTTTTTCCTGGTTGATATGTTTCCCTTTCTTCTGCCGGCAGTTGTCCATTTTTCAGTATACCGCTTTTTAAAACATGCTGATATTCTCAGAAAAAGGTTGGCGGAAAAGGACGAGCGCATGGATCATTACCGGCATGCCATAGACAATCTGATTGATGGACATGAACTTCCAGAGAAGGTTTCCGGAAGTGATGATCCCTTACTGAAACGGATCAGAGAACTGGATGGGAAAATCAAACGTTCCTCAGAAGAAGCAAAGCGAAGGAAGGAGGAAGAGGAGAAGAAGGCATGGGTATCCGATGGTATTTCAAAGATTAATGAAATTCTTCGCAGGAACAGGGATGATATTCACAGGCTGACGCAGGAAGTACTGAGTTATCTGATAAAATACCTTAAAGCATGTCAGGGAGGCATATTTGTAATAAACGATGAGAATCCTGCTGAAATATACCTTGAACAGACTGCATCGTTTGCCTATGGCCGGAACAAATATCCGGACAGGAGGCTGTCGGTGACAGAAGGGCTAATCGGTGCCTGCATACAGGAAAAGCAAACACTCAGCTTCAGTGAAATCCCTGATGGATATTCCCATATTACTTCAGGGCTTGGAGATGCCACCCCGGACCATCTGATCATTGTGCCGTTGTTATACAATGATACCGTTTTCGGAGTAATTGAAGTGGCGTCGTTCCGGCCATTTGAGCAACATGAATTTATTTTGCTTGAAACGGCAGCCGAGAATCTGGCAGCTTCCATTGAAGCGCTGAAAATTTCTTTGCGTACCGCCAGATTGCTTGAAGAAACACAAAAACAAGCCCGCATACTGAGTGAGCAGGATGTTAAAATGCGTGAGCAGATGGAAGAACTACGTGCCATGCAGGAAGAAGCAGCCCGCCAAAGCGAACAGATGGCAACATTTACCAATGCAGTGAATCATACGCTTATCCGGGCAGAATTTGCTACCGATGGTACCCTGATTTATGCCAATACCCGATTCATCTACAAGTTAAAATACCTGGGCAACGCCGATGTGGAAGGCAAACATGTATTTACATTTATTCCTCCCCGCGACATGTCGTGGTTTGAACCCGTCTGGAACAATCTTGCCAGCGGCGGACGTCATTTCGAGGGGTACGTTCGCTTGTTTACAAAAGACGGACAGGAGATATGGACAATGGCAACTTACACCTGCATGAGAAGGGAGGACGGAAGTGCAGAAAGAGTCCTTTTTCTGGGAATAGATACAACCGAGCAGAGGAATATGGCCATCGACATTGAAGCCCAGGCTGAAGCTCTGTATCGTTCTGTTATTTATGCTTCTTTCAATACCCAGGGGTCCATACTGGAATGGAACAAAGACTATCTTGACTTTATCGAATGCACTGAAGAATCTGTAAAGGACACCAGTTTACTTTCCTTGACAGATGTATCGTACAGGAAACAATATTCGGAAGCCTGGAATGCAGCTTTAAAGAACAATTTTCAACGAGGAGATCTTTACATAAGGACACCGGGAGGAAATGCCAAAAAAGCCCGGTTTACCCTTACCCCTGTGCCCGATATCACGGGAGAAATTCATAAAATTATCCTGGTAGCCTGGCCTGTTGAAGTTCATGTCGTTGAGAAGGAAACAGAAGCAGTAAGCATTGGCCTGTCAGGTTCTCCGAAAGAAATCAATGAACTCAGGATGGAAAACATTGAGCTCAGGAAAAGAACCGATGAGCTCCAGAGAATACTAAAGGCCGGTATTGGAAATTCAGGGCTTTCAGCACTACCGGCATTAACAGCTTTTCATGAATTACCTGAAGCTGTCATTATTATTGATGAAGCAGGAAAAGTTGTCTATCTCAATCACCGTGCGGAAAAATTTTTACGGATCACAAAAGAATCCGGAACAGGTATGGTTCTTTCCTCCTTATTGGAGACAGAGGCAGAAGGGTCAGACGAAATCCTGAAGAGAATAAGTCATGGTAACTGGAAAGGGTTGCTGAAAAAGAGTCATACCTCAAAACTCAGGCTGAAATCCGGGGATGAGATTCTGTGCACTCTCAGAGGGTATGAAATCAAGGACAAAGAAAAAGGCAAGTATTTCACCCTCTTGATCAGTGCCTAAACAGTTAGTTTTTCCCGGTAATCCAGGACACAATCTCATCTGATAACGGGCTTTGCCTGGGAGGTATTACCTTTACCAGTTTTCCGTTTTCATCGATAAGGTATTTCTGGAAATTCCACTGAACACTGGAATTCTGAACACCATTCAGTTCCTTAGATGTGAGCCATTTATAGAGCGGATGCATGTCATCACCTTTCACACTAATTTTCGACATCATCGGGAAACTTACTCCGTAATTTCGTTTGCAGAATTCCTTGATTTCTTCGTTGGTTCCTGGTTCCTGCGACATAAAATTGTTGGCAGGAAAGCCAATGATGACAAATTTATCAGGCCCATACTGTTTATAGAGTTTTTCCAGTTCAGCATACTGGGGTGTAAAACCGCACTTCGAGGCCGTATTAACCACCATGACTTTTTTCCCTTTCAGGGAAGAAAGAGGGAATTGTTCTCCGTCTATGGTAGTTACAGTGAAATCATAAAATGATTTCTGCGCAAAAATTCCGTGTGATAAGGCGAGTAAAATCATAACGACAAAAACATTTTTCATAAACATTGCTATTTAAATTTTGGATTTTTTTCCAAAGATTAAACAAAACAATCCAAAAAAAGTTCAAGGGATTATCTTCCAGTTTTTAATATGGTTTACAATTAATTACCGGAAGCGGGATATTTTTTTCTGTTCCGCCAATCTCTGATATTGAGCCACAACGAAATTAACAGAGCAAGGAAGAAAACAGAAGCAGTTACAAAATCAATGATTTCGGCAGGAATTTGCCAATGGAAGAACCGCATAGTCAGGTACTGGAGGTAGCTATCCGGAAGGTTTGTCTGACCCATATTTTTCAAAACCCGGAAATGCCAGTCGGTCAAGGGACAATATCCCATACCATAGAACAAGCCCAGAATAAACCATGAAAATCCGGTTAACAGGAGGGTCAGAAGGTTAATTCTCCGCAATGGTTTCCATATCCAGCCCAACGCATTGAAAAGTGTCAGGCTGGTATGAAACACCAGGAAAAAGAAATCAAGAAACGGATTCAGCAATTTATGTCAGGCTTGATCCCATTGTTCTTTAAGCAAACGGACAGCCGCAGGGATGGTGATTTTCTTGTCTCCCTTTGATCCGCATTCAAAGCTTACGAAATTTTTGTATTTTATGTACTTAAGTCCTTTAAAGCCTTCAACATAATTGTCGTTGGGGTCTTCTCCCGGAATATTTCTTGTTTGGCGGCTGGCAATATGAACATGGGTAAGATAGTTGCCGGCCGAGAGGAAGGCGCCCATATCGCTGGTTTCTTCCCATGTCATATGCCAGAAATCGCCCATGCATCCTACACCGGGGCTGTCAACATCGCGGCAAATGGCGGCGGCATCGGCTACCAGCCTGAGAAACCATGCTTCTTTTCTGTTCAGAGGTTCAAGGATGATTCGGGTATGGTTGGCAGCGGCATCTTCGCCCAGTTCCTTCAGCTGATTTACCAGCAGTTCACGGCTTTCGACAAAGGGAAGAGAAGGCTGATTGTTGAAAGCAGGAACCACGATTACACCATAGGCACCCAGTTCGCCGGCGGCAGTAAGAATTTCCCGGATACTTTTCATTGCTTTTTCGCGGGGTTCCGGTTTGTCGGCAATCAGATATCCTTCAAAACCTGCGCAAATTACGCTGATTTTAATATTTCTTCCGGACAGAGCCTGTTTCAGTTCATCTACCCGTTTTGTGATTCCGCCTCCCCAGGGTTCAAGGCCTGTAAAACCATTGGCTTCAAGAAAATCGAGCTTTTCGGTGAGGGTTTCTCCGGGTGCCACCCCTTCCTGGCAGGAAAGGTTAAGGACAAGCTGTTCGGAATTATTCGCCGGTTTTTTCCTGCTTTCCGAGTTACAGGATGCCAGAACAGCTCCAGTTGCCGAAATAACAGCCAGGCTTCCTGCTCCTGCTGTTTTGAGAAATGAACGACGTGAATTATCCATATGCATGCAATTTTCCAGTGCAATATAGGAAATCATCGGCAAAAGCGAAAAAAGTTCGCGCAACTTTCTTTAATTATATCGCCATTTCAGGGCTCTTTTTTTTATGTAATCTGCTTCTGAACAATTTTTTAACGCAGGAAAGGCAAAACCAAAGCCCTCACTTTCTGCCTGCCCCAACTCCTCAGTTTTGCCCTGGCCCGCATGCATGGGGTTGACGTTCATGAAAGGAATTAATTTTTAAAATGAGCTTTTGCTTATATTCGAGTCCATGCTCTTTATATTAGAAGGAATCCTGTTTAAGAAAAATAGAAGCAAAACGGCACGAAACCGGAGGTTTCGAATTCCGGTGTCCATAGTTGCATCCATGGTAGGCAGAGCGCTAACCTTTTCAACACCGGAGGTGTTGAAGAAAGCTACAGCTATTCTATTTGTCGGAAGCGAAAATTTAAGCATTGGGTTTCAGCAGAATTAAGCCATATGCCTGCGCACAAGGCCAACCCGCTGCGCATTGGTTCGCTTCACTCGTACTGCAAAATCCGGCTTCAATATGGTTGTGGTAAAAAAGAATTGGCTATTTTTGAAAAAACCAACCTGACATGAAACAGATATTCTTTTTTTCTCTGGTTTCCGCATTGTTGATTTCATCATGCCGGCAAAAGCCGTCGGAAAATCACAACGATGGGATGCAGTTTTCTGATGACACAGAGAGAATCTTTAGTTTTTCCAGTTTCTGGAATACTCCCATTCCCGAAAACCCGGAGATTGATCCATCCAGTGCCCGTTTTATTGAACTGTTAAAGAAAGAGCCGACAGGAGCCCGGATTGGAATAAACCTGTATAAATTTACGATTCCTGTTTATGAGGCTGACAGTGCCACTCCCGTTTACCGGGTTGGTAAAGTTGCACTGACGGAAGAAGATAAGAAACACTGGATGGTGGATCATATGTACTTCGGGCATGGAAAAGAATTTGATTCGGAGCCTGTTCCCATACCTGATCAAGCATTACCGGATCCATACAGCGATGCCCACATGGTAATAATTGACCGGCACAGAAGGCTGGTATGGGACATGTGGGGAGCTGAAAAAACGGCCGATGGCCAGTGGGTATCCAAAACGGGGATGCGATATGACCTTGACGGAGAAGGCGTTTTTGACCGGGAAAAACTGGGAATTAAAGACGGAGAAAGCGTTCATTTTTATGGTCCGGGCCGCGCAGCCGGAGTGCCGGTGATAGCCGGATTGATTATGTATGATGAGGTTATCAGGGGAGAAATTCGTCATAAATTAGCCATAGCTACCCGTTTCAATGCATTTAAGGATTACGTATATCCGGCCACCGGTACTGATGGATTTACTCCGGGCGGAATACCTGAAGGGGCTATAATACAGCTTGATCCTGCACTGGATCTTTCGCAATTTGACCTGTTGCCCGGAGAACTGGCGGTTGCAAAAGCGCTTCAGAAATATGGGGCAGTTGTAGTTGATGCCGCCGGCGGAACCGTGTTGTATGCCGAGCAGCTTAAATATCATAGCGGTAAATCATGGGAAGGCGTATTGCGGGATTATCAGGGCGGGATTAATTCCATTCCGCTGGATTATTTCAGGATCCTCAAGCTGGAAAATATACAGCACAACGGAGACGTACATTCTTATTACAGTAATTTTTTAAAGCCTTAGATTTCAGATCAGCTGTTCATGGTCTGAATGATTTCGCCTGACAGGGTTTGGTAGTCGCGCATAAGATGGGCCGTAAGGCAGGAGTGAACGGGTATAAAAAACAAAATATCTCCTACGGAAAAATGTGCGGCCTGGTGAGGAACCGTTTTCACCGTACCGTGTTCCTGTGACAGCTTGCTGATCCATATATCCGGGTCAGGTTCAGAGAATTTGCCGTTCCTGAAATATACCAGCATTCCGAAAATGGATCCCTTTCCCGGAAGCGTTATATATTCTTTCGAGAAATGGATAGCGCCACCGTAAATTATGATTTCGTTCCTTTCGGGGTACACAGCAACCACCGGACAGGCCATGGCAACAGCCACCTCCTCGGGCCGGCAGGCGCCCAGTTGCAGTTGCATGAGGTCATAGAAAACAAAATTTCCCGGCCTGATTTCATCAATACCGGTAAAATTGTCCATTACAGAGCAACCGGGTGTGTCGCCCACCGAAACAATCGCATGCGGATAGGCTGAATGAAAATATTCTTTCAGCTTCGCAAGCTGTGCAAATGTTTCTGTCGAAATGCTCCGGATCTGATCAGGTCCGGCCGCCAGATAAGTTTGCCCTGTGTGGGTCAGAAAACCCTCAAAATGAAGATGTTTGTTTTTGCCCAATCGAACAAGGATTTTTTCCAGGGAAGCCATGTCGTTGATATCGATTCCGCTGCGTTTATATCCTGTATCAATTTCAATGAATATACCGATATCTGTTTTTATATCCCGCGCAAGTATATCAGCCGTTTCTGAGGAAGAAACCAGCAGGTTGAGATGTACTGTGGAAGCAAGATTCTGCATCTGGTCCAGTTCACAAACGTTTACCGGGAAGGCTATGGTTATATCATCCCAGCCGGATTCGGCAAAATAGCATGCCATCTGAAAGGATGAGACGGTAATCTTTTTTACGCCGTAATCACGAAACCAGCCACCTATTTCAGCACTCTGGTGGGTTTTGAAATGCGGGCGGAAACCAATTGCATTGTGTTTTGCCTTCCGGGCCATGCGTTCGATGTTTTCCCGCACACGTTCTTCATCAAGGATCAGTGTAGGGCGGATTATTGACAGCATAATCGGAGAGTATTGAAGAAAACACTAAATTTAAGACAAAATTATGTTTCCGGGTATGCGGATTTTGATTGCACCCGATAAATTTAAAGGTTCACTCGATGCGGGAGAGGTAGCGGAAACCATACTGGATGGACTCACCGCCGGAGGGTTTCGTGGCAATGCTATTCTTTTTCCTATGGCCGACGGAGGAGAAGGAACGGTGGATATTCTGGTTCGGCACAGCCAGGGAATTTATCGCTCAGCGGTTGTCAACGATCCGCTTTTTCGCAAAATTACAGCAAGGTATGGAACTGATAAGGAAGGTAAAAGGGCATATATCGAAATGTCGGCAGCATCAGGGCTCACATTGCTGAAAGAAAAAGAACGGAACTGCCTGTATACCACAACATACGGAACCGGAGAACTCATGCTGGATGCTTTCAGAAACGGGTGTGAGGAAATTGTTGTCTGCCTGGGAGGCAGTGCCACTAATGACGGAGGAACAGGGATGGCTGCTGCTTTAGGGTATCGATTTTATGACAAATCAGGAAACCTGGTGATTCCAACCGGGAAAAATCTTGTCAGGATTCATGATTATGATGATGTTGCCATTCATGATCTTGTATTTGAAAACAGGGTCAGGGTTCTTTGTGATGTTGCAGCCCCGCTTTACGGAAAAGAAGGTGCGGCTTGTGTATATGGGCCGCAGAAAGGTGCAGCACCGCCTGACGTCAGACTTCTGGACCATGGACTAAAGAAGCTGGCGAAGCTGGTTGAACAAAAAACAGGGAAAGATTATTCGATGATCCCTGGAGCAGGAGCTGCAGGTGGTCTGGGATTCGGTCTGATGGCCTTTTGCCGTGGCTTGCTGCTTCCCGGATTTGATATGGTGGCACGGCTGACTGGTTTCGGAGAAGAACTGAAAAAATGTGATCTGGTAATAACCGGGGAAGGCAGGTATGATGAACAGACCCTGCAGGGAAAAACCGTGGAAGGAATCCGGCAAATGGCCATAAGAGAAGGGAAGCCCATGCTGGTCATAGCCGGAACTGCAAGTTCCGCCCTGAAAAGCAAACCTCCGCGGGGAATCCTGCAGGTAATAACGCTTTATGACCATTCCCCAGGTACAGAGGAAATCCTTCGTGATTCAAAGGATCTTCTGAGGCAGGCATCACAAAAATTAGCCGGGTTTCTCAACGAAAATATTAAAACAACCCGGTGATCTGGCCATTTTCATCAATATCAATGTGTTCAGCGGCGGGTTCATCAGGTAATCCGGGCATACGCATAATTTCACCTGTTATAGGAATCAGGAATCCTGCTCCGGCGGCTATTTCAATTTCGCGCACCGTTACCACAAAATCTTTTGGTCTTCCAAGCAGTTCAGGGTTATCGGACAGGGATTTCTGCGTTTTTGCAATGCAAACGGGAAGATTCTGCAGTCCAAGATCCAGTATTTTGCGGAGGTGATTTTTTGCTTTGGGCGTATAGTCAACTGCTTCGGCCCCATAAATTTTTTTGGCAATTGTTTCAATTTTCTTCTCCACGCTCCAGTTCCATTCGTACAGCGGGGTAAATTCCCCCGGGCACTTTTCGGCAGTAAGGATTACGCGTCTGGCCAGGGCAAGAGCTCCTTCCCCACCCCTGGCAAACACATCGGCCACTTCGGCCTGAACGCCTTTTGAAGTACAATAATCAGCAATAAAACGAATTTCCTCCTCCGTATCGGACTCGAAACGGTTAATGGCCACGACAGGGCAGATGTTGAACAACTTAATGTTTTCGATATGTTTACCCAGGTTTTCAATGCCTTTGGCCAGTGCTTCCATATCGGGTTCCCGCAGGTTTTTGAGGTCGGCACCTCCATGGTATTTGAGTGCTCTAACCGTAGCAACCAGAACGACGGCTGCAGGAAAGAGTCCTGCATACCGGCATTTGATGTCAAAGAATTTTTCGGCACCCAGGTCGAATCCGAATCCTGCTTCGGTTACCACATAATCAGACCAGGATAATCCCATTTTGGTTGCAATAACGGAATTTGTTCCCTGGGCAATATTGGCAAAGGGACCTCCGTGTATAATTGCCGGCGTTCCTTCGATGGTTTGCACCAGGTTGGGTTTGATGGCATCCTTCAGCAAGGCCGCCATGGCGCCGTTTGCCTTCAGATCTCTGGCATAAATAGGTTTCTTGTCGAACGTGAAGCCAATAAAAATATTTCCCAGGCGTGTTTTCAGATCACTGATATTTTCAGCAAGGCATAAAATCGCCATAACTTCCGATGCAGCCGTAATATCAAAACCGGTTTCCCGTGGAATGCCGGAGGATGTTCCGCCAAGACCCACGATGATGTTGCGCAGTGAACGGTCGTTCATATCCATCACCCTGCGCCAGGTAACGGTGCGCGGATCAATATTCAGGCTTCTTTTTTTGCTCTGAATGTTGTTGTCAATAAGAGCAGCCAGCAGGTTGTGGGCTTTTTCCACCGCGGCAAAATCACCGTTGAAATGCAGGTTAATATCTTCCATGGGAAGAACCTGGGAATAGCCGCCGCCGGTAGCTCCTCCTTTCATTCCGAATACCGGACCAAGGGAAGGTTCCCTGAGAACTACCGTAGTTTTCTTTCCCAGTCTGTTCAGTCCCTGGGCCAGGCCAATGGAAACGGTAGTTTTTCCTTCGCCGGCAGGGGTAGGCGAAATTGCTGAAACAAGGATCAGTTGGTTTTGAGCAATCTTCTCCGGCCGTATAAAATGCAGTGGAATTTTTGCCTTGTGACGGCCGTACAGTTCAATTTCGCCCGGAGGAAGCCCAAGTTGCTGGGCAATGTTTTCAATAGGCTTTAATGAGATGTTCTGAGCAATTTCAATGTTAGTCTTCGCCATATTATTTTGATTTTAAACACAATAAGCATCAAAAATCATTTAGTCTCAACCGTTTACCTATTTCAAAACAACCAGCGCCATGTTTCCTGCATGTAAATCTAATATCTTTTCCAGTATTAGTCGTTTAATCAAACAATCTTTCTAAATTTGTGTTTATATATTGCATGAAAAAGGTTGGACCAATATTGACTCTGTTACTTCTCCTTGGAGCAGGAATGCATTTGAGCATTGCGACACACATTTGTTCAAGCCAGATTGCTGCAGTCAAGGTTTCATTCACAGGAGAAAGAGTTACATGCGGGATGCCTCAAAAAAGCCTGGAGCATTCCTCCACACCATCCCTGGTCAATGACTGTTGTAAGGACTTCCTTTCAGCATTTTCCCTATCTGATAAATATACTTTTTCTCAGTTTCATCTGCAAAAAGCATCACATGTTATAGCAACCATTTTGTTCCCTTCTAACGGGTTGATTTTTCGTTGCACATCTCCAATTTGGTTTGACCCCCTATTTTCTGGACATATTTTTCAAAACAGGTTAGGACGTTCCATTGTCATCCTATTAAGCAAAGATAGCCCACGCTCCGAATTTGTCAAGGGTAATACGAGCGATGATACTTTAT
>Ga0272448_1000274_pt1 | contig 81255 bp, 69 predicted proteins | sample YNPCB0191_FD_202220 | JGI IMG/M metagenome (GOLD analysis project Ga0272448, IMG submission 202220) | Hot spring sediment microbial communities from Yellowstone National Park, WY, United States - YNP-CB-019-1 | ecosystem: Environmental > Aquatic > Thermal springs > Hot (42-90C) > Sediment...
TTGCCGTGGGCGAGCTGCCTCGAGCTGTTATTTCTAAGGGCGAAGCAGCTGAGATCGTAACAGGCGCGCCTATACCTGCAGGCGCAGACGCGGTCGTAATGCTCGAAGACACGGAAGCTAGCGAGCACGAGTTGACCGTCTACTCGGCAGTAGCAAAAAATGAGAATATAATGAAGAAAGGCACAGACATAAGGAAAGGCGAAGTCATCCTGAAAGCCAGGAGCGTTCTTGGCCCCAGAGAAGTCGGCATGCTCGCCGCCGTAGGCAGGGCTACAGCAAAGGTTTACTTGAAACCGGAAGTTGGCATCCTCTCCACAGGCGCTGAAGTCACTGCGCCTGGCAAACCTCTTCCCCCAGGTCGAATCTACGACATAAACGCGTATAGTCTAAGTGCTGCTGTTAAACAATGTGGGGGGAAACCTGTATATTACGGCGTTGTACCCGACGATGAAGCAGAGCTGCAGAAAACTATTGAGCAATCCTTGAAAAACACGGATGTAACATTAACTTCAGGCGGAGTTTCCGTCGGCCCAAAAGACGCAGTTCCCCGAGCGATTCAGAAAATTGGAAAGTCCAGTATCATTTTCTCAGGCGTGGCGGTTAAACCAGGGAAACCTTTGACTTTCTCAGTGGTAGATGGAAAACCTGTATTCTCTTTTCCGGGGCATCCAGCTTCCGCGCTTTTAATGTTTCACCTGCTTGCTCGACCATTAATTCAGCAGTTAGCTGGAAGAACTGCGATGGAAAACCACAAAGTCCAAGCCTTCGCAGGCGCAAGAATGTTCTCTGCCAAGGGTAGACGAACATTCGTCACAGTCAAACTCAGGCAAGTCGAGGAAAAACGCCTGGTCGCTGAGCCTGTCGAAACCGGAGCCTCCGGCGCCATAACCACACTTTCCAAAGCGGATGGATATGTCGAAATACCTGAAAACCAACAATTCATCGATGTTGATGAAAAAGTCACTGTCGTGCTTTTCGCCATGAACTGCTGGAAACGCTATGAACTCCAATACCTACGCTTTTCCAAGGCGTAGCCCGCGACTATCCAAGACATTACCATAAAGACCACAACCACAAAGGACAACGCTAAATCAATGTAGAGCGCATAGTAAAGCGTAACCAACACAAAAGTGGTGTACGCGAAAAACAGACCAACAATTAGCCAAGCTGCCCAGGAACGCCCTTTATAGACGCCGTATGCAACAAACAAACTTAAGATGCCAAGCAAGACCAGATGAGGGGGATAACCTGAAAAAGGTGTCCAAACCAGAAACGCAAGCCCCACTAAACCGTAGAAAACCACCGACACAAGCATATGCTTTTCCCTCAGCCTTGATAGCAACCTCAACCATCCACCCTTTACGCATGTGTCATTTACTATGGCATTAACGATTAGGAATAATAAGCTTACCGTTTGCCAAGCACTTTCAACCGTGGAACACATTCAAATCCCTGACTAATCTCTGCGTACTACATAACACTTGCGCATATATGGCTTTGAAAAACCATATGAATCATATATGCTACACAGTCAGCCTTGACTCCTGATTTTCACGGAATACGCGTAGGTCACAAAAGGTTTAAGATACACAAGCACATGCAAGGTTAAAACATGGGGATGAACATGCGATGAGCAGTCTTGACCTACTCGTTTCCCACACGGATGTCTTCAGCGGTTTCACTAAGCCTTTGGAAAAAGCAGAGTACGTTGTCTTTGGAGTCCCCTTCGACATTACAAGCACTTACAGGACAGGCGCAAGGTTTGGTCCCAACGCGGTTCGTCAAGCCTCATTAAACATTGAAACATACAGCTTTCGTAGCGAAATGGATGTAGAAGGAGTACCTGTAACCGACATTGGCGACCTACACGTTTCAGCAGATGCACATGAAACCGTGAGTGCACTTGCCTCAGTCGTTCGTGACATCATAACTTTAAAGAAAAGGCCTGTAGCCATAGGGGGAGAACACACTTTAACTTATGGCGTAATCAAGGGCTTTGATGCGGCAGTTCGTGAAACCGCAATCTTAAGCTTTGACGCACACCTTGACCTTAGACAAGAATTTATGGGAGTAAACTTTTCACACACAACCTTCATGCGTCGAGTCGCTGAAGAACTGAAACCTGCACGAATCATCGAAGTGGGAACAAGAGCTGTCTGCCGTGAAGAACTGGAGTACGCTGAAAAAGAGGGGATAGACTTCTATACAGCGCTCCAGCTCAGGAAGATAGGGACGGAAAGCCTTGTGCATAAACTCAAGAAGGAACTAGCGCCGTTTAGCCGAGTGTACCTCTCGGTTGACCTAGACGTTCTTGACCCAGCATATGCTCCTGCAGTGCAAAATCCTGAACCAGACGGGATAGACACGACTACGTTGATCGACTTGGTTACGGCTGTTGCTGACGAACGCACTACAGGCTTCGACGTACTTGAATGCGCACCCAACTATGACCAAGGAACCACAGCGGTCACAGCGGCGCGCGTAATCTTTGAAGTGCTCTGTAAAATCGAAAAGGCACGCAAAACACTTGGTCACAAACAATAGTTAAGTTGTCAAAACCGCACAAGCTTTGCCACAAAAAAGCCGTTGCATGAATGTCGGTGCGGGTAAAGCCGCTGACATTCTTTTAACTCGTTCAGCCCTTGATCTCCAATCCATGGAGATGCTGGTTGAAGACGAAACTCAGGGTTCCATTTCAAGAAACGCTCAATGAGCAGCTCATTTTCCTCCAAAGTTATACTGCAAGTCGAGTAGACTAGCACGCCGCCCGACCGCACTTTTTCACTGCAAGACATGAGCATGCGCCACTGAACCTCAGCCATCCGTTGAACAGATGCTTCAGTAAGTCGCCATTTAGACGCAGGATACCTTCCGAAAGCGCCCGTACCTGTGCACGGTGGATCCAGCACCACGACGTCAGCTTCGACGCCAAGGGGTAAATTAGCGCGCGCATCTGCAAGCACAGCCTCAGTGTTCGCAACGCCCATGCGGAAAACTTCACGTCTCCAAGCAGCCATCCTACGCGCAGAGTAATCAACAGAGAAGATTAAGCCTTTACCCTGCATCAACTGTGCCAAATAAGTCGTTTTTGCACCTGGAGCGGCGCAAACGTCCAAAACAAACATACCTGGCTGTACACCTGCAACCTCAGCTGCAAGGCAACTTGCCTTGTCCTGTACATAGAATAGGCCTTCACCGTAACTTGCCACAGAAGTGAGGCGAGTTTTTGAGGAAACAACTCTGTAAACATGCGCCAAGCCCACAACTTTCTCAAGCAGCAAACCTTCGCCGTACAGCCTGTGCAAAATTTCTTCTTCAGAAAGCTTAAGCGTGTTCAGCCTAATGTAGACAGGTGGCGCTATTGAGTTTGCGCGAAGAAAACTAAGTGCCCATTCCCGCCCGAAAATTCTGATACAATAACGCACAAACCATTCAGGATTAAACGTTGCAAGGCTTATACGCGATTCGTCGCTTAGACCCTGGAATATAGACTCGACGTCACATGTAAGCAGAAACCCCAAGAAAGGTTCAGCCACCATCATAGCGCGCCAGCCTAATATCGAGCGGCCAAGCCGCGCAGTTAAAATTGCTGAATCAACATCGACGCTTTGTTCAGGACACGCAAACCTGTTATGGTACACATAAAGTCTGAGAAAACTTTGCAGTTGAGGAGAAAAATCCTTAAGTGTCATAGGCGCAATAACGTGGCCGATTAAAGCATCAATTAAGTTAAGTCTCCTAAGCGTCTCGCATGCAAGTCCGTATCCAAAACGAACCGCATTTGCATCGCGAATACGCAGGGACGTGCAAGCCTGAGCTAAAGCCTGCTGTTCACTAAGCCGTTTCAGCTCCACTAAACTCAGCATCTTAACTGCAAGCGCCCAAGCATCCTTTAGCAACAGTTACACACTACAGAAGCATAATACAGCAAGCGCTGAAGAATAAAACTTTTCCAAGAAAGCGCGAACTTGCAAGGGAAAGTCGTAAATGGTCAAGAAAAAGTTTCCGTTTTAAATAAATGAGAATGATCATTAAAAAGCTTTGAAGAATAAGGAAGGCACAGACTTAACTGTGAGTCGAACATTGATAATGACGCAAAAGCCTTTTGATGAACAACAACGAAGTAAGCCTCCAGATTATTGGTTAACCCTAAATTTGATGAGCGTATTTAATTCTAAAAGTCAACGCCCCCTAAAGATTTTAGTCAGCTCGACGATTAAGATCAGCACGGGAAAAGAAACGAGTATGGCACAGAAGCGTTTAGACGAGTACACTGAACTCGCGACAAAAAAAGTTGAACATAAAAAAGAAAACGAAACTTTAGCAGTTACGCCGGCTCGAGGAAAATCTGAAGACAAAAATCATTTTGCCCCGATAAACCTGCCACCATCATATTTCGTGTCGGCAACTTACGATGGACACGCTGGAAAAGCACTCCTAAAACTTTATGAGCCCGCAACGGGAAAAATCTACTTTTGGCTCGATAACACTGGACACAAACCATACTGTTTATGCAATCTCCCACCATATGAGCTGGGAAGATTGGAGAGGCTGATGAAACATCCGAGCTTTAACCGTTTTGAAATCGAAGAAAAATACGATACTCTCCAAGACAAGACCATAACAGTGACAAAAATAGTGGCAAACGACCCGTTGGCAATAGGTGGAAGACCCCAAGGTAGCATCCGCGAAATAATCCCAGAAGATTACCCAAACATTGCCTCAACAAGTCGAGAGAGCGTCAAGGTCTGGGAAGCACGGATAAAATATTATCAATCGTACATTTATGACCGACAACTCTTACCTGGCATGATCTATGAGGTCAGAAACGGAAGCCTTGCTCCTGCGATCGTTTATGACAGCGAAAAAACAGTCGAGGAGATACTTCAACGCTTCCCTGAAGCTACAGCTGAAGAAAAGGAATATATTGAGCAGTGGGCTCGACTTCTCGAGTACCCTGCACCGCGTTTCCGTCGCGCTGCAATCGATATTGAAGTCTATGCGTCTGTAGCTTCACGTGTGCCTGACCCGAGAGAGGCAGCTTACCCAGTTATTGCCGCAGCGGTTTACGGTTCAGACGGAAAGAAAACGGTTATGCTATTGAAACGTGAGGATACACGTGAAGGAAACGCGCATTTGCCCGTGGATGTGCAACTTGAATACTACGAATCTGAAGAGCAGTTGTTAAGAGCTCTCTTCAACGTGCTTGACGATTATCCCTTCATAATAACGTTCAATGGCGACGACTTTGACCTACGTTACCTCGCGCACCGCGCATTGAACTTAGGCATCGGAAGAGTTGATGTCCCTGTTGAAGTGGGCCGTCGTGTGTGCCTTCTTAGATATGGGATACATATTGACCTGTATAAATTCTTCTTCAACAGGTCTATTCAGATTTACGCCTTCAACAATCGGTACCGTGACGTAACACTCGACGACGTCGCCACAGCCCTCATCGCCGCGCAGAAGATACGGTTAGAAAAAAGCTTCGGTGAATTGAGCTACACGGAGCTTGCAGAGTACTGCTTCCGAGATGCGGAGATCACCTTCAAACTCACAAGTTTCGAAGACGAATTAACGATGAAGCTTATTCTCGTACTTTCTCGGATCAGTAGCATGCCCATGGAAGACGTGAGCCGCCAAGGAGTGTCAAGGTGGATAAGAAACTTCATGCACCGCGAGCATAGAAAAAGAAACATGCTTATCCCAAACGCCGAAGACATTCTCGCTACAAAAGGGAAAACTGCGACGAAAGCCACAATAAAAGGGAAAAAGTATCAAGGCGCCATAGTCGTTGAACCTACACCTGGCGTACACTTTAACGTTGCCGTGATGGACTTTCCAAGCCTATACCCATCGATCATAAAAGTGTGGAATCTTGGTTATCAAACAGTGCTTTGCCCACACGAGGAATGCCGAACCAATCTTGTTCCAGGCACGCCGCACTGGGTCTGCACACGAAAACGTGCACTCGAAAGCCTACTCATCGGCTCACTCAGGGATCTTAGAGTAAGCTGGTACAAGTTAAAGTCAAAGGACAAGAGTCTTCCTGCTGAAAAACGAAGTTGGTATAACATAATCCAAGGAGCTTTAAAAGTCATCTTGAACGCCAGCGTAGCCTATGAAGAACCCGTCGTGCTCAGAGACGCATTAGGTCAAATTCACTTCGTCGCCATAGGTGAGTTTGTTGACGACATAATAGCGCACATGCCTACCTTCACCAACGGCGTACACACCGTTGCACCTGTAACAGGCTGGGAGGCTCTCTGCTTCAATCCAGCAAACGCCAAAATAAGCTTCGCACGTGTCACACATGTTATTCGACACGAGAACATGGGGAGAAAACTAATAGAGTTGACGTTGAAGTCGGGAAGAAAAGTCAAGGTCACCCCTGAACATAGCGTATTCACGCTGAAACATGACACGGGAAGAATAGAGCCTGTTGAAACCGTCGACCTAGAAAAAGGCGATTGTATAGCAGTGCCTGTGAAAGCGGAAAAACTTGAAGACGAGAACCAGACCCTAAACCTAATGGAAGCCTTGTTTAGGCAGGCAACAAAAGAACAGTGCGACCTTGTGGTTTACGCTTACAAGGCATTCGAAACTGGGCAGACTGCAACGAAGACACTGAAGAGTACACCGGCGACCAATACGGTTCAACATTTTTGGAAAACCTTGGGCAAAAACAGGCGAGTCTCATTTGAAAAGTCAACCACGTACACAGAAAGGAAAAACAAAGACACACAGGTCTCCTTAAGAATAGGCACTTTCAGAGAAAACAGCTACATGGTTCCAGCTTTCATGAAAGTTGACGCGAAACTTGCACGTTTAATGGGTTACTACGCCGCAGCGGGGTGCGCGCAAAAACGTGTGAATAAACAAGGTGAAACCGATTGCAGTATCCGAATAGAATGTCACAGTATGGAAGCTCTTTCAGATGTGGAAAACTGTCTTAGAGAAACTTTTGGTTTACCACATAGACATTGGAAGAAAGGCATGGAACTCAACGTAAATTCGGAAATTCTTTACTTGCTTTTCAAAGCGCTGTTAGGCGATAAAAATGAAAATAAGAAGATGCCCAGCGTCATCTTCACAGCACCTGAAACTATTAAGAAGGCTTTCCTCGAAGCGTACTCCACATTAAGCGGAAGACGTGACGGAAAAAGCTATGAGCTCACAAGCAAGAGCGCCATCTTAGCTAACCAACTTGTTTACTTACTTATACAGCTTGGAATCGACGTGGAAAAACTTGGCAAAGTCAACGGCATGCACAGTCTCAGCGGTCGAGGCTTACAACGTTCACCAATCGACACAAATTCATGCACGGTACCTACCAGCCATCCTGCACATGCAAAAACGCTCGCCTCATGCACAGTCTACCTCGATGAAGAGGCAGATTCAACACGTGCAACCCTGCTCTCCAAGGAGAAAGAATACGAATGCGAACTTCAATCGTTCACGCCGACGACGATCGGCGACATAGGTCTGGATCAAATCACTGATATTCATCTTGTCAACTCAGGTTCGCAGTATGTTTACGACTTATCCGTGGAAGGTGCAGAAAACTTCATAGGCGGATACGGACTCGTCTGCCTCCACAATAGCTACGGCGTTTTCGGGGCTGAAACCTTTGACCTTTACTGTCCCCCAGTCGCTGAAGCAACAGCCGCCATAGGCCGGCATTCGATAACGCAAATACTTTCGAAGGCAAAAACCCTTGAGATCCAAGTGTTATACGGCGACACAGACAGCGTTTTTTTGAAGAACCCTTCGCCGGAGCAGATCGAAACTTTAGCACGTTGGACTGAGCGTGAGCTTAAGATGAGCATAGACGTGGACAAAGTTTACAGGTATGCCGTTTTCAGTTCTAGGAAAAAGAATTACCTTGGCGTCCTCGAAGACGGCTCCGTAGACGTCAAGGGTTTAACGGGCAAAAAGAAGCATATTCCTGCTTTCATAAAAGAAGCCTTCAACAAAATGAAAGAGCGACTTGCCATGGTGAAAAACCCCGCCGACTTTGAAAAGGCAAAGAGGGATATCGCAGAAATCGTTCGCGAACGCTATATGCGCCTGAAACGCAGGGAATGGGACAACATGAACGACTTAGCTTTCCATGTCGTGCTTGGCGAGGAGATTGAACGATACACGAAGACTACGCCGCAGCATGTTAAGGCAGCCAAAATACTCAAAGAAAACGGTGTGGAACTTAGAGCCGGTGACCTGATAAGCTTCGTCAAGGTTACAAGGGAACCACGTGTGAAACCCGTTCAGCTTGCTACAAAAAACGAGGTGGACGTAGACAAGTACATCGCTTATCTTCACTCCACCTTTGACCAGGTTTTAGATGCATTAGGACTAAGCTTTGACGAAATCATCGGTTTGACCAAGCTTGAAAGGTTTCTTGTTTGACACTTCACTCGAGAGGAAGCCCCTGCACTCAGCACCCTTCAACTCTCCAAGACACATGCGTATCAACGTTCTCCTTCACCGTTCAAAAGCTATTGGCAACAGGTGCGCCACCGCCCAGTTAACGGCATCTCAATAAAACTGAAGATGCCACATACACTCAAATCATTCATCTCGGTCAGGAGTCATACTCGAGCTTTTCGAGCTTCCAGCTCACATCTGAAAATTAACAGATATTAGACGGGAATGAGCTTCATGGCGACTCATCTTTCATGATTAAAAATAGGAGCTTTCTCGTCGAATCCAGGTAATTGTTGCCTATTCAAGCACTCGTAGTCCCATAGACTTTAATGACTTAAGCACAGCAGTCCTGCTTAACAATGCAAGCAAACTGTAACCGATAAGCGACACTGCGATTAAGCTGCTAACGGTTATGCTTATGATCATCCCAGCCCACGCGGGTAAGGCGCCGAAGGCATCAGGCGGAGGAAAGAAGAGCCATAAATAACTGCCCACGATGGCGCCTATAGGTAACGCGCCCAAGATGCACGCGAGTAAACGGTGTCTTCGCAGGCAAAGCACGACGGTCGCTGCAAACAAGTTTGCGAGAGGCCCAAAAACAACGTCTGGAACGCCGAGGAGATAGTAGACATTCGCTATGAAACATCCAAGTGTGACGCCTCCCACAACAGGCCAACCGAATAGTGCAGCCAATGCGATTAGGCAGTCTGCTACGCGAAGCTGAACTGGACCGTAAATTGTAGGGTTACCCACAGAAAGCGACTGAACGACATTGATGACAACATACAACGCTGAGAACACAGCTGTTAAAGTAACGCTTTTACTTTCAAGTTGAATGCAATTCACCTCCTACACCGGGGTTTAATCAAGCGGAACGGGTGGAGGCCCACCTACCCGCCGAACATCAAAGCAAATAGTAAACCATATATTAAAACTATTCCAAAGGCGAACATGAAAGGAAGACGAAAGACTCTTAAAACTCAAACAACACTCAGGCTTGAACTCCGCATACACCCAATGTCGTAACCTGCTGAAAACGCTGGAATGCACGGCTGATTATTCCTAACTACTTGCAGGGTTGACTGCAGCACGGCTCAACGTATGACTTGTTAAATGTTTCGGCGGAACGCTTGTTTGAAGAGTGAATATGGAGGCACGCGCCTACAATAGCTCGATTAGTATTGACAGAACTGTAAAAAACGCGACGATTAATGAGATTATAAGTACTACTTGCCGCTCAGTCAGCGGTCTTCTATATGTTATGAGCGTAATCAGACTTCGCCTATGGTCTGAAACAAGTTTCTTGCCGTCGAAGGAGACCCGCGCTTTTTTTCGCGTCAAGAAAACGCTTAACAAAACGAGTGAAGAATTGAAAATGTATGGCAGAACCGAAATTGCGAGGCTGAGCTTCAAGTCGGCGATGACTGCAAACGAAGCAATAGTCATGCCAATCGCAAACGATCCTGAGTTCCCAACGAAAAGCTTGCCTTTAAAGTTCAGCGTGGCAAGTACAAACCAAAAAATTAACGGTCCCACCATTAAAATGAAAAAAGACCGAGAAAGAAACGTTAATCCAGCCAAGATTATTCCTGGACAAATTGTTTCCAAACCGTTCAACCCGCCGAGCTGATTCACCGTGTTTGTTATGACCATTACGATCAACGGAATTATGAGGTAGTAGTAGACTGAAGAAAACTGCAGCGTGCCTATGAAAGGAATCGTAACTGAGGTTCGAAGCCCGTATTCCGAGGCGAAATATACAAGAGGCAAGGCTGCGATTAGAGGCATGAAAGCCTTATAGCGCCATTTCAAGTCCATCCAGTCGTCCAGTAGTCCCATGAATCCGCCGAAAAGTATGCATACCGCCAAAGTTAATGGTGCAGAGACACCGTTCACTGACTTGACAAGCCCCAAGAAGTATATGAGAAACAAGTACACGGTAGTGAAGAGCACGTAGAGTACGCCGAAACCGTTCGGAACAAGTGGTTGCCCTTCCTTATGCATGTCAGGAACTCGAGGGAACATTTCTGACACCACGTTACGGTTTAGCCAGCGCTTGTCTCGTTGTAGTACTTGGCCCAGTCGATCTTGTAAAGGCATACAAGCGGTATTATTCCACCGTAATTCCGTGAAGCTGTGTATGGGTCAAGCTCTAATCCTGCAAAATAGGCCTCTTCAAAGTAATTTGGCTGCACACCAGGCGTGTCTGGCTGCACATAGCCAACTTTGTCGCACCACCGTTGCTTCGCCCAGCTCATCAGCTTATAAATCGTCGAGTTCGTACCCATGTCGCCCCAAACCCACTGACCAGTCTGATTGTTGTAGCCTCCGAACGCTGTTTCATTCGTCCACGAGTAGTTTTCAGTCATGAAGCCCTCGCTCAGGAAACGGTTCCGTGCTCCTCCTGAAATCCTAGCCATCCAAACCCATTTGCCCTCGTCTCCGCCTGCGCCTGCGAAGCCTGCCACGTACTGTCCGGTTGAAGACTGACTTAGCCCAAGCGTTACGTAAACAAGCACGTAGCTCACGTTATACTTCGAAAGCATCTTTAACGACAGGGTTTCGTTAGCCATGAAACTGTAGCCTACATTCTCAATCTGCGTCGTGTTCTCGGTTGTGTTGTCGCATAAAGTTGTAACATTCCCGTAAATACCAAGCCAGTCGCCGTAATCCCACCAACTCATAACCACGGTCGTCGGAGAAAGATTGTTCCGTGTATAGCTCAGCATATCTAACCACTGTGATACGGGTTCGGCTGGAACTATGGGCAAGCTCCCGGCGCTTATGGTTACAGGCGTGTACGCCGACTCGTACACTCTTGGCTTACCGCCTGTCTGAGGGGTGAAGGCGAGCGCTGTGACCAGCAAAAGAAAGATCAGCAGAACTGCGCCACCGCTGTATTCCTTACCGACACGTGTAATTCCACGTTTTATCTTCACAGAAACACGCGGAGCCTCAGCTAAAAGCGTGTAGAAAGGCTTCAGGACGCCTAAAACCCCCGCGGCAGCTATGAGACTCAAGGCAGGAGCCAACAGTATTAGAAGCCTCACCATAGAGGAGGCAAAATACAGTCCGGTGAGCCCGAAAACCAAGAGGAAAACGTTCCGGTCAGTCGGATTCCTAAGCGTGAAATACAATCCAGCCAGAAAGAACACAAGGAGTATTCCCCATTCGAGGTAAACTGTCGCCCAGGATGCAATTTTATGCTCAGCCACCGACTCAATTATCGGGTTTGACGCCCGCAGAAACGGGTTGACAACTGATATGAATTTTCCCGCAATGTTTGTCATCTCACCGCTCTGCCAAAGGTAAACAGCACCTCCGACTAAGGCGGCGATTACGCCGACTGTGACTACTGTCTTAAAACGCTTAGACAGCGTTGAACCATAAACCTCGCCTAAACAAAGAAGGAAAAACGCGCCGGCAACCGCCAATACAGGTGCGGTGGTCAAGTAACGTGGTGAAAGATACGGGATGTTAATTGCGATGAAAAGACCAAGCCCGAAAGTTACACCGTAACAGAGCAGCAAACGCCTGCTATAGCGCTTCAGCAAAAGCATGATCAGTATGAATATGGCGCTTAAACCAAGCAGGTAATACGCTGCACCCCACCCGCCGCAGAAGAAAGCTAACGCCCCAGCTGCGCCGACAGAGTACTTCAAACTTGAGCACACAGGTCTATCTGCTTCAATGGCACGGAGAAAGAGCAGCATAAACAATACTAGACCGAGAATCCCAACGGTTTCGGTATCAAAAAACCCGATTGAAGAACGCTGTATAAACGACGGCGACAACGCCAAGAAAAGCGCGGCAAGCAGCCCGATAGACTTCCCCCCGACATCTTTACCAACAAAGTACAATACGATGCATGAGAGTGTACCAAGGAAGGCGGGAAGCAACGAACAGAAAGTCATTAAGTCAACCTTTACGCCCAAGAAGGAGATTATATCATAGAGAACCGCCGCCAACATCGGTAAGCTTGGCAGAGACATGGACATGTCAAGCCCCCATGGATACCATTGCTGCGTGTTAATCCACCGCGTAGGCCAGTAAGGCGACAGCAGCCCGTACTTAACCATGTGATTCGTCAAGCTGAACTGATAGAACGGGTCGAACTCACTGAGCTTTAGCGAGCCTGTTGGGATTTCCCAGCGCATCGGCATCAAGCGTATTGTGAAAGCGATGAAAACCACGAGAAACAACGCAGACCATGAAAGCAATGCATCATGGCTAACATTGACACGTAGCTTACCCAACAAACTTAAGCCAGACTTGAACCGTTCTTTGAACTGCACCATACCAGTTCTCCATTCACGTAACCAGTACCGTTGAGCCTTCTCTATTAGACTTGTAGTTAATAATTGTTTATGTTCCACTGTTCTTTCATATATTTCTTTTCTAAAGGCTTGAAAAGGTCGCTGAACACATTGACCTATACAGATTGGCATGCATGAACTATCACCCACGGACTTGAATGCGGTAAGCGAATCAACCCTAGAATGCGCTCTGTAAAAGCGAAAAACCAAAAAAAGTAGCTTTCAGACGTCCGCTCCGTGGGAAGCCAGTTATATTCCAAGCTTTTTGCACTAAATTTATGTTCTCTGAGGCACCCTATAACTTCGCAAAAAGAATGCCTATGTGATTTGCCAGTCAAACGCTTGATGCGAGATTTGAGCGGTTGCCAAAAGAGAAGAAAAAGGCACCATTTGCCTTCAGAATTCGCCTGCACTATTCCATTACAGCGCCCAACTTGGGATGTAATCCAGAACTTTCACCATAAAGACAACATCAAGCACGCTGTCCCGCACAGGAACCATACGTGCGTCAGCCTGAATTATGCTAACCCCACGATTTTTGAGCTCAAGACATCTAAGAGCGTAACCATCGATGCCGATGCTGACCATTCCAAGTCGTCCGTTCCCTGCGAGCCCCGAAAAACGTCCTGCTTCAGCGCCTATGTCCATCGCGGTTTTGACGCGCAATTGCAAAAGCGATTGAGAAATGAACTCTCTTCATCTTTGTAAGGTATTTGCCCATTCGTGTTTTAGCCGCTTTTTCCCAATGCGTCTCCGCTGAAATGCCCAAGTTGCCCCCGCACACACAGCATCCTTTTGCTTTACCGCAATGGTTTGATCTCGACATCCACGGGCAAGAGGGAAAGTTTTCGCCCACAATTCGGACATTTTCCTTCATGCGCTCTAATGACCTCATCTGGAGGTCTAAGTTCAGCACCCTCATACAATACGCAACCGCAACCATGGCAGACAACACGCTGAGGCATCAACTTCACCCTACACGCTAACTAAATGGTTTAACCCACGTATATATCGGTTGCTAAAAACGCCACATCATTGAAGCCTGTTTACATAAGCCGTGCACGAAGGGCACGTTTGCTTAAAAATGGTAAATGATGCAAGCGTTCAAACAAACGCTTCAGAAGCAGCGGAAGCAACAGGTTTATTTTGCGCACGTCATGCAATAAAGTCTGGCAAGGAAGCAATGTTGAGCGAGTACGTACTAGTGATCACTGAAAAACCCGACGCTGCCAGAAGAATTGCAGCTGCATTGAATGCGCAAGGTGAGACTGAAAGAATAGTGGATGACGGCGTACCATATTACGTAGTGCAAAGGGATAGCAGAATCCTCGTGTTTCCCGCATTGGGACATTTGTATACTGTGACGGGGGTTGAAGATCATAGTGGCACTTATCCAGTTTTCGATGTATGCTGGGTCCCACGGTATATGGCTGAACGCGGCCAAAGGCAAAATCGCAAGTGGCTTGAAGTCGCTTCACGCCTCGCCGCGAATGCTAAGGAGTTTGTTGACGCTTGCGACTACGATGTTGAGGGAAGCCTCGTAGGCTACTGTATACTCAAATATGCTTGTGGTGGAAAAGAAAAAGAAGCGAAAAGAATGAAGTACTCCACATTAACGAGGCAAGAGTTGGTCGAATCGTATGAAAAACGACTCCCACACCTGAACTTCCACCAGATCGAATCGGGTTTAGCACGGCATGAAGTAGACTGGCTTTATGGCGTGAACCTTTCAAGAGCTCTGACAGACGCAGCTAGAAGTGCAACCGGAAAATACATGATGCTAAGCACTGGAAGAGTTCAAGGTCCAACACTTAGGTTTCTTGCATCACGTGAAATACGTGTGAAATCATTTGTGCCAACGCCGTACTGGACCCTGAAGGCGACCCTCAAAGTCGGCAATTCAGTGTGCGAGGCTATGCATAGCACGAGGCTACAAACAAAAAAAGAAGCAGAAAGGCTTTCAGCTCTCTGCAAGGGCAATGCAACTGTAAAGAATGTGCGCCTTAAGAAGACTTATCAACCTCCACCGGCCCCATTCAACCTTGGAATTCTACAGACAGAGGCCTATCGCCTTTTTGGACTCACACCTATGCAAACGTTAAACATCGCGCAACGCCTATACCTGGATGCTTTGATATCGTATCCGCGAACAGACAGCCAGAAACTTCCCGCAACAATAGGCTTCAAGAACATACTATCGCATCTTAGCCACAGCATTGACTTCGGTGAACCCGCACGAGAACTATTGGAAAAGGAAACCCTCACACCGATGCAGGGACGAAAAGAAGACTCCGCACATCCAGCGATCTACCCAACTGGAAACCTTCCAGAAAAGCCGCTACGCTCAGCTGAACGGGATATATGGATCTTGATTACAAAAAGATTCATGTCCGCCTTCGGCGAACCTGCTGTTCGACTAAGCGTTGAGATAGAAATAGACGCCCACGGCGTAGAATTCTGCCTTAAAGGCGTAGAGACACTCGTCGAAGGTTGGACCAGATTCTACAAACCTTTTGTTCAATTTGAAGATAAACTGCTGCCTCAACTTGAAAAGGGGCAGAAAGTAGAAGTTGAACACGTTACGATTGGAAAAGAATTCACGAAACCGCCGCCGAGATATACGCCGGCTAGCCTTCTCAAGAAGATGGAACGTGAAGGAATCGGGACAAAGACGACTCGTGCGGGAATAATACAGACACTCTACGACAGAAAGTACATTCAAGGAGAAAGAATCAGCGTAACAGACTTAGGCTTCACAGTTTTGACTGTCTTGATGAAGAATTGTCCTGCAATCGTTTCCGTCAGCCTCACGCGGCAAATCGAAGAAGCAGTGGAAAAAATACAGGAGGAGATTGAAACGCATGATAACGTTGTGAAAGGCGCCACCGAAGCTCTCAGACCCGTAATTGCAACGTTGAAGGAAAAAAAGGCCCTGATAGGGAAAGAACTTTCTCAAGCAATTATGAATGCACGCTTGACAGAAAAAGCCGTTGGAACCTGCCCTTTATGCATGGAAGGCAAACTTATCATTTTAACCTCGAAGAAGACGGGAAAACGCTTTGTAGGCTGTACGAACTACTTTAAACAGAAATGTAGAAACACTTCTCCGCTTCCCCAGAGGGGCTTTGTGAAGCCGACCCAAAAAAAATGCAGAGCCTGCGGTTGGCCAACTGTCAGAGTTTACCAAGGAAAGCGACGTGTCTGGACCCTATGTTTAAATCCTGAATGCCCAGCCAAAGAGGGAAAAAAATCAAATGCCTTGCCGAATCTGCAGTAGGGAAGAAAAGGCTGAAGGTTTCTGTCGTTTCCACCTGAAAGCCTATAGGAATCTACGTGACAAATTTGGGTTGTGGAAAAACGCTTGCGCCATTTCTTGGAAAGAATATTTAAGGGAGATTGCAGAGAATTCGTTATCTGGAGAATGGGTCAAAGAAGTGGCAGAATACCTGATGATAAACGGAGAAGACCAAAATGCCTCAAACGGTTAAGAAACAAACATCACAGGCCTCGTTCACGCTTGGCCGATGGGCTCGCAAGCTTTCCAACATCAAATTTTCAAGTCTCATAATTGCCATCGTCGTCATCGCCGTGGCAATCGCACTTTTAGGAGGCACTGTTTATGACCTCGCCGTGAAACCTCTCGTTTACGCATACTACAACCAACGGTTCTACTTCATTCTAAGCCGTTCAATAGGCGGTTCTGCCGGCGACCAGTTTGCGTCTGAAACAGCAATAACGAATGTCCTTTACGCCTTCGGACTTATCGGTCTCTTAGCAATTTATCAAAGCTCAAAACATGCCTACAATCCAAGGCAAGCGTATATCATGTTTATTGCAGGCGTAGCGTTGCTTTTCCTTGCCTATGCATTCCTAGAAGCTACTTTAAACATGAAACTTGCATGAAGTTACCAAGGATTTCTTTTCAAGCCCAGCTTATAAGCAACGAAATTTGTCAACAAATGAACAGGCGGGGTTATCAACAGAACAGTCAAAGCCAACTGCCAGCTCACAGCCACAAATGGAAAAACAAAGAGCAACGCGCCCAAAACGAAGTCTACCTGGTCAACCACTGGAAGCAAACCGCCTGGCGGAATACTCAAGCGCCTCTTCGCGAATGCTCCGGCCAAATCACCAATAAGTGCGCCAAGAGGCGAAAGAAGACTGAACTGAATCGGAAACCAACCGAACATGCAGGTCTCAACCAGACCTACGAACAAGCCGACCGCAAAACCAGCGAAAAAACCTCTGAAAGTCTTGTTCCGACCGAACACAGGTTTACCGTCGAAGAATTTTTTCCCAAAATCTATCGCTGTTCCACCGCCTGCAAGCACGGGCGCAGCGTTTGCACAGTAGGCAGGAAAGATGAACTTTAGGGCGTCAATTATTAGGGTGACAAAACTCATTCTGTTCACCATCATTCGTGAAAAGGATAGTCATGTATCCCTGTGATGTCTATGAACAGATAACATGTTTTCTCGTTACTTAAATTCGCAGCCTTCTCAACCACTGCCTTGACCACCTGCGAGTTTTCAGTTAGCTTAATCGCAATTATGTTGTCAGCCCAAAACTTCACGACTCTATTTGCAACTGGAGCCACGCTTGTGAAACCCTCATCGAAAATACTGCTTACCTGGCTTATCAAGAGCACTGGAAGCTTAAGAACTTTTGAAGTCTGAGCGATAACCGCGAGTTGCCGATTCAACTCTCGATTCAAGCTGAAAGCTTTCTCTGGGTTAGACGCGACATGTGCACGGTAAAGCGAGGTAACTGTGTCGAAAACCACTAGACCAAACTTTGGCGTAACATAGTCGCCCAGATGATCTACAACGATGGCTTGTTCGATGAAAGATGATGGTTTCATTAGAATTATCAGTTCTGCAACATGGTTGAAGTTTTCGGCAGCTACTTGAGAAAGACGGCGTTCCGAAAACGTGTTGTCACAGTCTACGAATAAGACTCTGTAGCCTTTTAAGGCACAACTAACTGCGCATTGCATTGCTAAAGTCGTCTTACCAGTCTCAGCCTCTCCATAGATTAGGCTTACTGTGCTTGGTGACAAACCGCCGCCTAAAAAATTGTCGATGCAGCTTGAACATGAGCTTATCATGGTCGTCAAACAGATGCACGCTAACGATTATAAGCTACGGAATTAATAATTTCTATGTTTGCCCAGAACACATTTGCCTAGGAAGGCACATATGAAAGCTAAAGTGGCCGTTGCGACAATCTCTGGAAAAGCATATTTCTTGATAGTGGACGAGTTAAAGAAGAGAAGGCAACCGTTTCTCAGCCTTGTTCCTGGAGAAAGCATTCCAGCAGAAGCCAAAGTAGTAATAACAACAAGCAAAGAAAAGCATATGATTAACCATGAACGAGTGGTAACTTTTGAAACAGAAAACGGTGTTGCGGCAAGTGTAAACGAAGCCCTCAGAATGCTGAATGGAAAAGAAATGTATGAGCATGCGGTAATAGGCATAGATCCGGGCAAAGCGTTCGGAGTCGCTGTTGTAGCCGACGGACATTTGCTGGAAAGCCAAAACTGCTTCAGCTTAAAAGAAACCACAAGTAAAGTCGCAGAAATCGCCAAAACTTTGACGGCGTATTCAACGTCTGTTTCAGTGAAAATTGGAGATGGAGCACCACTCTTCAGAAAGAAACTCATAAAGGCTTTGGATGATGCTTTGCCAATGCAGGTTGCCATCGAAATCGTGAGCGAAGCAGGAACTAGTCGCCCGTATGGAACGGTAGGCTACAAACGTGAGGTTAAAGACATAGCATCAGCGTTAAGGATTGCTGGAAGAAAAGGGCATGTTTACCGCAGGGAAAAATCTGTTGAACTTGACGCTTGAAAGCGGCAAGACACTGTTAATTGATGGCCCAGCGGCAGTCATGATAAAGTCGGGCAAAGCCACAGTTTTCGGCTGCCCAGTTAACAGTGGCCAACGGACTGTGATCAGGGAGGGAAAGCGCGCCGCTTTTGAAGTTGAAGTAACAGCTAGCTTTGAAATCTTCGCTGGTGAACACGCAAGCGCGGAGACATACGATGGAAAAACCATGCCGGTTGCATGGAGTCAAATAATGGAAATGCTGTTGAAAGCTGAAAAATCACCTTTTCTCACTCTTGTCATAGGCGGAACCGACACTGGAAAAACAAGTTTATGTACATATCTCGCCAACAGGCTGATCTGTCTCGGAAAAAGAGTCGCAGTCATAGATGGAGACATAGGCCAGTCCGACATCGGTCCACCTTGCACTGTTGCATACTGCATACCTTCAAGACCTACGGTTGACCTGTTTGAGCTCAAACTTGAAAACGCCTTTTTTGTAGGAGCAACTTCTCCAAGTGAAAATCCCTCGCTGACGATTGAGGGTTTACAACGCATGAAGAATGAAGTATCAGAAAAAAGCGTGGAATATATCCTCGTAAACACAGACGGTTGGGTTACAGGAGACGAAGGTTTTGCGTACAAGAGACGAGTAATACAGCAGCTTAAACCAGACCTCATCTTATGTCTCCAACGAGAAGACGAGTTAAAACCGCTGCTTGAAACTCTCGGTTGCTTTAGCAGGGTAAGTCTGAATTCGCCAGTTACTGTTATGCCGCGAGACAAGGACAAACGCCGCAGTCACAGAACCTTAGGCTACTTAAAGCATTTGACCGGCGCAAAAATCAGAATTTGGTATCTTAGCGAGGTTTCCGTGGACGATTGCATGTTTGGCTTAGGCCAAAAACCCTCACCAAACATAAGCAGAATAATTCATGAAACGCTGGGAATAAAGCCTGTTCACGCTTCGGAATCTTTGAATACTGCATTCATAATTATCGAGAAAGATAAGAAAATAGACCAAAGTTTGACGGGGAAACTTGAAGAAAACATTAAGAAGAAAGTCAACATAGCACGTGAAGGAGACGAATCAGGTCTGCTTACAGGACTTTACAATGCAGACATGAAGTTCTTAGGAATAGGCATCCTGCGTAGCGTAAATTATTCACGGCGAATCCTCAAAATCTTCACGCCTGTCTCGAAGAAGCCTTACAAAATTGTGTTGGGCAGAACATGGTTGAATGAGGGCTTCAAAGAAAACAAGAAAACCATTTTACATGCATAAGCGAGTCTTTTAGCCTGAAGCGAAGAAAGCGCGAACCGTCTGAGCAAGCAAGCCGTTTTCATCGGGCAACGTTTTCATGCGGCAACGTATCCATTCTGGCATGAAACCGCGGCAGTATCTTGTCGCAAACCGATAATCCAAAAAAACTATTGCTGCGCGGTCATCAGGTGTTCTTAAGGGGCGACCTGCCGCTTGGAAAGCCCTTTTCATTGCCGGTAGAACATAGCCATATTCACGTCCAAAACCTGGAAAGCGGCTTTCATAGTAGTTCACTTGAGCGTTCACCCGCGGTGTCGGCTCAGCGTAGGGCACGCCCACCACGATTACTGCGTTCATCTGGTCGCCTGGAAAATCCACACCTTCAGACGCCCGCCCGCCCTGAACTCCTAAAAAGACGCCGCCGCCACGCCTGGCCTGTGCTTTAAAGTTTTCAACGAGTTTTTCATTGGCTCTTGAACTCATTCCGCGCTGTTCTAAGAATAAAGGTTTGGTGAGAATCCGCTCCAAGCCTGCTTTTACCAGCGCATTTAGCACATCGAATGATGCGGCGAAAACTCCAGTGTTCGCCGGCGTGTTTTCCACAACCTCGTATATCTTTGTAACCAGTGCATTATACATTGTAGGCGTGCGATTCTCCATTGATGTTGTAACGCCTAGGCAAACCACAGCGAGAACATGATCCCTAGGAAAAGGTGAAGGAGCAACACTTCTAATAGTGTTTTCAGGTAGCATTGTGATTTTTGCGTAGGCATCCAAAGGCTGAAGCGTACCTGACATTACAACATTCGAGTATGTAGATGAAAAGACTGGATAGGTAATTCCTGAAGGGTCTAAGGCAACCAGCTCAAGTTTGAAGACTTCGGCGTTTTCTAGATCTACTTGTTTGCTTACAAGCCTTGCAAAAGAGTCGTCACTTGAAGTTTCAAGCCATCTAAGTAAAAAGCTTCCGGCGCCATGTAGGTATGAACGCGGATGCTTCCCTTGAGAAAGCAATGCTCTTTTGACGGCGATGCCGTAGGAGTGAATACGTTCAAAAAAGGATTGCGCATCATCAACCTTTAGTTTTTCATGTAAAACATCTGTAACTATGCGTGGAGCAACAAGAATTTCCTTACTAGCTGACACGGCGGTTTTGAGGGTTTCTTCCCTTAGAAGCCTGAAGAAAACCTCGGCGTCATCATAACCGAATTTCCTTGCTTCAAGCTCGGCCTGCTTCATCGCGTAAAAGGATAAGCTGCCACTAGCGATTTCTACGGCTGTTTCAGGTAAATTGTGAGCCTCATCGACTACTAGAATTACGTTTTTTAACTCTCGATCCAAGGTTTTCAGCAGTGTAGCACGAATCATAGGGTCGAAAACATACAAGTAACTGAAAGCCACAACGTCAACATCCGTTAAAGAGGCTTTTAACAATTCGTAAGGGCAAATGTGCTTTTTGCGACAGACTAGCCTGACCTCGGACGCTTTGTATGGTTTGAGTGTGATGGCTTGCCGGAGTTCAATATATTCGTACGTTTCGTCCTCAATTTTTCTGTAAAACGGGCATCGCCCAGTAGATTTGAGCAGGTCGCAGGCCTCCATGAACGATTTTGCATCGATATCCTCTTGGCGCGCCTTTTCGTTGAGGCACATTTCACGACGACCACGCATAGATATTCCAGAAACCGGCTGCTTCTTCGAAATTGCGCGCAATTCCTCTACAACTCGTTCATGCTGCCTGTGAGTGCGTGCTACATAGACTATTTTCAGGTCATGCTCTAGCGCGATTGGAAGGCAAGCGCAAAGTGCAGAAACAGTTTTGCCAAGTCCGTTGCTTCCTTCGACAAGTACTGAAAGTTTGTTCTTTAAAGCGTTAAAAATCGTTTCTATGAGTTCAGCCTGATGTGGCCGTGCGCCTGAGTACGGAAAGAACTTTTCCACGTCTTTTGGTAACTTTGTCATTCTCACTCAGCCAGTGTTTTCGACACGCAAAACCTGCTTATTGGACATTGTCTGCACTGAGGATTCCTAGCTTTACAGTAGGTTCTTCCATGATAAATAAGCAGTAAGTGCACCTTCAAAAAGTCTTTGGACGAGAAGAGCCTCTGGAGCCTCTTTCGAACCGTTTCATAATCGCCATCTTGCGGGGCAAAACCTAAACGTTTCGCAACCCGTGTAATGTGCGTATCAACAGGCAAGGTAGGCATTTTAGCTGCAAATAATAATACCACATCCGCTGTTTTCGGACCTACGCCGTGAAATCGCATCAATGTTTTTCGAGCCTCTTCAAGCGGAAGCAGGAAGATAGGCGCCATGCTGCCGCCAAACTTTTGCATAAGCGTTTCGGACGCGTGCTTAATGGCTCTTGCCTTACTCTTGTGAAGTCCAGATACTTTGATTTGTTCTTCAATTTTTTCCACATCAACTGCCGCAAGAACCTGTGGTTTTATTTCGAACCTACTCGAAAGCTTTTCGAAGGCTTTCTCCGCATTTCCATCAGTGGTGTTTTGTGAAAGTATGGCTGCAACCAACGTCTTGAAAGCGTCGAAGTTGGATGCAGAGGGCTGAAGTAACGGAAAGGTTTCAGATAGAACACGCAGCACTTCAGCGGTATAATCGACAGTCTTGTTCTCAAGCATTGAAAACCCTAAATACTCAGGGTGGCGAGGAATATAAACTAGAAGTGTAGGAAGTCAATGGAGCGAGCAAGAGTTATTAAAGAAGAACTTTTTGAGCGGGAAAGTCGGTTCCTCGCCTTGTACATCGAAGCGGAAAACAGTTGTCTTATCCTACTGAGCGAGAAAGAGGATAAGCTTGGGACTCTGGCAATAGCAGTTCCGAAGCATAAAGACACGCTTGGACCCGTTTCCTCCGCGGTGATTTTAGGAGATCGCTATACCGTTTCAGCGCGGATGTTTGCAGAGCAAGTTGCGGTAAAAAAAGGAAAAATCACGCTGGTTTCAATCTATCTGGAAAAATGCAGCGAATTGCAAGCGCAGTCCTTCTTCACGAGATTGATCGAAAAGGTCACTCAAGCAGACACTTCAGGAGAAGCCTTGAAGACTTAGCGCCGACAAACACAGGGTTTGGTATGAATGTGACCTCCTCCCTCAGCCTGAAGGCTGGGGCTTCCACTTTTTCTTCGTTTTACTCCTGCACCGCCTCTGCCTTGGGGAGCGTTTTGCGGAATTTTCGGTTCCTGCTTCACCAACCAGACTCGGTCCCTGCTCCGAAGAGCGGGTTACGGAGGTCGCAGTCTCCACGGGCTTAGATTCGGGGTAGCCCCTCCCTATTGTGCATTATATACGTTGGTAATGGCTAAAAGTTTTTCGGCTTTCATCCCCAGCCTGAACGCTGGGGACTTCCCGCCGACAGAGTTAAAGGTTACATGGACTATTTTGGTAGTTGAAGAAACTATGGAAACAATCGTGTTGAAAGTTAACCCACAAAGACCAGAACTTGACAAAATTCGCATCGCTGCAGAGTACGTCAAGAAAGGTGGTCTAGTGGCTTTTCCAACTGAAACTGTGTATGGGCTTGGAGCGGACGCTTTGAACACTGGAGCTGTACTGTCTCTTTTCAGGGCAAAGGAAAGACCCTTGGATAACCCGCCTATCGTGCATGTTTCGAAGACAGAAGACGTCTACGAGTTAGCCTCTCAAGTACCGCCTGAAGCTGAAAGGCTGATGGCAAGGTTTTGGCCAGGTCCGTTGACACTGGTGCTTAAACGTTCAAGCAAGGTTCCAACCGTAACAGTAGCAGGCCTAGACACTATAGCGGTTAGAATGCCGCGACATCACGTTGCATTGGCCCTTATTCGTGAAAGTAGCTGCCCAATAGCTGCACCAAGCGCGAACATCGCTGGAAAACCAAGCCCGACGTGCGCCAAGCATGTTCTAGACGATTTAAACGGCCGGATACATGCTGTCCTAGACGGAGGACCCACACACATAGGCGTCGAATCCACAGTGCTAGACCTAAGTGTAGATCCGCCTCAAATTCTAAGACCTGGCGGCACCTCAATTGAGCAGCTCAGAAAAGAAGTGGATAACGTAATTTTTCATCCATTTGCAATCGCAGAAAAGGAGTTGCCTGTCGAAAAGGCGAAGTCTCCCGGAATGAAGCACAGGCATTATGCGCCCAATGCGAAAGTCATTATTGTGGAAGGCTCTCTTCTAGATGTGCCTGCTAAAATAAACCAGCTGGCAGAAACATATCTGCAGCAAGGTATGAAGGTGGGCATACTCGCCACAACTGAAACTGCAAGCGCTTATAAGCATGGCACTATCAAAGTAATGGGAAGCCGCTTTAACCCTGCGGACTTGGCGAGGAACCTTTTTGCGCTGTTGAGAGAGTTCGACGACGAAAAAGTGGACATAGTCGTGGCTGAAGGCGTACCAGCGGAAGACCTTGGCGTGGCAGTAATGAACCGTTTACGCCGAGCAGCAGGTTACAACATCATCAAGACTGAATAGAGAGAGAAGCCTTATATCAGTGAGGTCACTGTTCGATTTGAGACGCCAATGCATTGAACAAAATGCATTATGAAAAAGAAATGGTGAAAATATTGACGCCAGAAGAAACTGTTCCTGTGCTAGTTCTGAAAGAGGGAACTGGTAGGACAACTGGACGCGAAGCGCAGAAGAACAACATAATGGCTGCAAAAACCGTGGCTGAAACTGTTAAAAGCACTCTAGGTCCATGTGGCATGGACAAGATGCTTGTAAGCAGTCTCGGTGATGTAATTATCACAAACGATGGCGCTACAATAATGAAGGAACTTGACGTCCAACACCCCGCTGGAAAAATGCTGGTCGAAGTTGCCAAAGCCCAAGATAACGAAGTAGGCGACGGAACAACAACCGCCGTGGTCCTTGCAGGAGAACTTCTCGCGAAGGCTGAAGACCTGCTGGACCAGAATGTACACCCAACAGTCATAATTGAAGGTTTTAAGAAAGCCGGCGAAAAAGCCCAAGAAACCTTAGCGGGCATCGCTGTTCCTGTCTCCATAAAAGACGATAAGGTACTCGTGAACGTCGCGATGACCACGTTGGCAAGCAAAGGTATAGTTGTGGCACATGAACACTTTGCAAGGCTTGCAGTCGATGCGGTAAAGCAGGTCGTGGAGGGGGCAAACGGAAAATTCAAGGCAGACATAGATTTGGTTAAGATCGTGAAGAAGCATGGCAAGAGCCTTGAGGAATCAGAACTCGTCAAAGGAGTCGTTGTCGACAAACAGATTGCAAGCATTCAGATGCCGAGGCTTGTTGAAAATGCTAGAATTGCCTTGCTCAACGCTAAACTTGAAATAGAGAAGACAGAGTTCGATGCAAAGATAAACATCGAAAGCCCAGAACAGATGAAGCTGTTCCTCGACGAGGAAGAACAGATACTCAAGGAAATGGTAAATAAACTCATAAAGGCAAGTGCGAACGTGGTATTCTGCGAGAAAGGCATCGACGATTTGGCGGCTCATTTCCTGAGCAAAGCAGGAGTTTTAGCCGTCAAAAACGTGAGTAGTAACGACATGGAAAAGCTCGCCCGCGCTACAGGCGGAAAAGTTGTTGCAAACATCAAAGACGTTTCGCCTGAAACCCTTGGAAAGGCAAAAGTTGTGGAAGAAGTCAAACTTGGCGACGATAAACTCGTCTACGTGCGTGAATGCAAAAACCCGAAAGCCGTGACCATAGTAATCCGGGGTGGTTCAGACCATGTCATCGACGAAGCGGAACGCTCATTACATGACGCGCTGTGCGTTGTTCGAAACGCGATTGAAGACGCAAAAATAGTGGCTGGTGGCGGCGCGCCTGAAGCTGAATTGGCTAAACAATTACGCGAATACGCAGTTAAAGTCGGTGGACGCGAACAACTTGCCATAGAAGCCTTCGCAGACGCCATTGAATCAATTCCGGTGACACTCGCTGAAAACGCAGGGTTAGACCCCATCGACATCATGGTTGCACTGCGGACTGCACATGGAAAACCTGGAAACATCCATTTTGGAATTGAAATCTCAACAGGTAAAATCAAAGATATGCTCACTCTTCAAGTAATTGAGCCGTTAAGAGTCAAACAGCAAGTCATAAAATCCGCGACAGAAGCCGCAAACATGATACTCAAAATCGACGACCTTATAGCTGTAAAAAGCACGGGCAAGACCCCTCCAATGCCCTCGGGCATGCCACCTGGAGGCATGAGTGGAGTGCCACCCTACTAAGTTTCCACTTTTTATCGAGTCAATTTTTACTCCAGCTGAACCTGCGACTTTTCTTCGCACTTATTGAAAAAAGCTTTTGCAGTTAAAAACATGTCAAGTCCCGCATGCGGTGTTAGCCTAAAGAAAGATATCGAAAGATCAAGCGCAATGGAAGAACAAAACAGGAGTGCCGCTTTTTCCAGCTGCAAACTTATATTCTGCAACCGCAAAATACGAATTGTACGAGCCGCTGCTATGCTGGATGGATAAAAGCTGTGAAGCATACAAAAATCACGGCCTTCGATTGCCCAGATGCATGGTTTCAAGCATTGGCACACATATGGAGCGAAGGCGACACCTTCAAAGTTTGTTATGGCTCAGAAACCTCAGAGACCAAGAAGCTTAACATAAGTTTAGAGATCACACACCCAGAAGTCAGGCCGCTTGTCAGCGACAAAGCACCTTGCGACATGAAGTACATACAATGGTACGCCTTAACGTACTTGTGGTGCGGCGAAAAACAGGACGAAACTTATACGTATGGAAGCCGACTGAGAGAGCCCGTAGACCAAATAGAAGAAGCAGTGCAGAGATACATAGAAGAGCAGAACGACAGGCAAGTTACTCTCGTTGTCAGGTTACCAACCGACATAAAGAAGTATATCGGCGCCCAGAAGCATGAACCGCCTTGTCTAAGCCTAATCGACACTGAAATCTACGGAGGGCAGATGCATCTGACATGTTATTTTAGGTCTTGGGATGCTTACGCGGGCTTGCCTGCAAACATAGCGGGGCTGCAACTTTTTAATGAAGCATTTGTTTCCGAAATCAACGAAAGAGGTAACTTGTCGCTGAAAACTGGCAAACTAATTTTTCACTCGAAAAACTGCCACATATACGAGAGGCAATACAAGCTGGTTAAAGAACTGCTTGAACCCAAAACCAGCCGAACTCGGCGAGAAATAACTGAGAAGCAAACCTGAAGACAACTGCGCTTAAAAGTTTGGAGACAGCTACACAATGCTTAAGCTCCGTAGAACATTATACCCTTCAAGAAACATGTGTATACACGCCAAGAGACGGAAAAACTATACTTCGCCGGTAGTTGTAACATGTCAATGAATATTCTTTATCTATAACGAGCAGACTTACATTTATAGGGTAACAATTAGAATGAACTATTCAGAAATCTGGAGAATTCTTGAAGGAATAACAACAGAGTTTAGACAGAGGGGGCTGACTGTTTCGCCCGAAATAGTAAACGACTTGAGAATGGCAAGGGCCCTGATAAAGATATACGAATCAGGGTCAGACAAGGGCGAAGTAGGCTCAAAAGTTGAAGAACTGCTCGGAAAAATTGAAGCTTACTTAATTACAGAAGCCCAAAAAAGCTTTGAGCCAGCTTACGTCGACAAGTGGTTGAAGCTTCTTGAAGAAGCCAGTTACGATCTATGCGAATTCGCAAACGAAACGCAAACCGAAACAAGATTCATTCCAGGCGTTCCACGTGACCAGAAATGGATCCGCATTAAACTCGGCGGAAGCCTAAATGCGCAAAGAATCTGTCAACTTGCGGAAGAAACAGAACTCGCCGCCCGCGTCGACGGAGACGAGTATGTCTTGGTTTATGGAAAGGAAACAGCTGTGCGCACTTTAATAAAAAAACTGAGCCAAGAAAACCGTTAAAACCAGCAAGCAAATAGGTAAACTCGAATTTGGTAGTCTACTGATGATGTTTGAATAGAGTCTGCAGTGCAGTTTCAAAACTTGCCGCAGCAACATGACTTCAAGACTATGCGGCTGGCTTACAAAACGCTGGAGTTGGTCCTTGCGTTTACGCTTTCACCATACTTTGGCGTCTAACAAAGAGTTGCTCTGCGATGTGTAATTCCTCGGCCGTATTCACGTTGACAGCTACTTCTTCACAGTCTGTTATGTAAACAGCTTCTTCTAATACTTCCATGTCGATCATGCGTCCGTTGATAACATTTATGCCGGCAGGCACGACACGTTTGCCGTCCAAAGTGTGCTCGTAAGCTCTGCTGAAACCCAATTTTGCCTTGGCTTCTACTGGAACAGTTACTGCTAAAGCTGCCTTTCCACTTGCAATGTACCGTTCAACTATTTCGTCGATTATTTTTCCTGTGATGAAAGGAAGGTCGGCGCCTACGGCCAGCACTGTTTCAAGATTGAGTTCCTTTATGGCGTAACCCATATCAGAAACATATTCTTTGCCTGGCGTTTTAACAACAGTAATCCCTAATCTCGCGACATGTTCGGTTGTCTTCGGGGTATGAACACTCACAGCCACGACGATGTCTGAAACTTTTTTGGCGTTTCTCAAGGCTTCGATTACGTGGTCTATGATAGGCTTTCCGCCGACTTTCAGCATGGGTTTTTCTTCTGGAATGGACATGCGTGTGCCCTTCCCGCCTGCCATTATGAGGGCTGTCACCTTCATCGCAGCATAGCCACCATCGCGATAAGCGACGTCATACGTGCAAGCTCGTTGGTTGCGCCCAGAACGTCACCTGTTATTCCGTTAAAGTTCCTGTGTGCGATGAGCACGAGAATGAAGCTTGCAAGGACGCTGACGGCTAGGGCTATGAACCCAGCAAGCCAGAGCAGGGGAAGTGCTACTGCAAAAGCTATCAAAAAAGCAATGAGCAAACGGAGGTTCCCGTGACGCCCATGCATGGCAGCTGAAAAAGCTGAACTCATACCCTTGTGAACGGGCCTTCCAGCCCATGCGCCCACAACCATCGCCAGCTTCGCCGAAGCCTCAGCCACGATGAGGCTTGGAATTATGCAGGGCTGCTTTATTCCGCCAATGCAAATAGCAGTTGTGAGCAAGGTCATCATTCCAAGAGTTAACCCTCCAGCGCCTGTTAACTGGTCATGCATTATCTCGATTTTGCGTTCCGCTGATCCATGAGCCATCACGCCGTCGCCGAAATCGAGCAACCCATCCATGTGGTGCAACCCAGTAATCAAGAGCAGAAAACCAAGCACAATGGCGCCGACAAGTAGACTTGGAAGGAAAAATGAGACAGCCCAACCGATTAAACCTGCCAAAAGCCCAATGAACGAACCTATCAGAGGAAAAAGGTACATACTGTTTGCACAGTCATTCAAGCAGTTTTCATCCATCCGAAAAGGAATAATCGTTAAGAATGCAAAGAGGTTTTTGACTGCTCTAAGCATGCTGCAAACTCACCGCTGCTCAACAAGCGCACGATAATTTTTCTCTATTTCAGCAAGAAGCCTCTCTTTGGTTATTTTGCCACGTGTTTTAACCATCGCTGCCACCGTCGCGCCGCCAGCGCCTACGCCTTCTTTCACCACACCTTGCTCGTAAGCTCTCAAACCTTCATACGCAGAGAAACTAAAATCTAAGTCGGCGGCAAGTATCGGAATGTCATGAACCTGCCTAACTAGACCAACTATGTCGGAGTGATGGTCGTTCACAACCCATCTGGTTGTGGCAATCGCCAAGTTTTGCATGATCTCAGGGCGGAGCGCTTTTATGATCGCGAGCACGGCGCTCATCTGTGTACCTCCAGCCATCAACACAGGAACCTCTGAAGCCGCGCCGATCGCGAGTCCAGCAAATGCAGGCATCATCGGGTCGCCTACGCAGGCGATTGCCTTCACGGGGTCTGCACACAAACTACCACACGCGTGTCCAGCGGCTGCCAACGCAGCCTTTACGGTTGCAACTTTGAGCGCGTGCGGGTTCATTGGCATACTGCTACTCACTTTACCTTCGGCTTGGAATCCCATGGCTAATAAAACTCCTAAAGCTGTTGTCGTACCGCCTGGAACGCTTTCACCTATTACAAGATAGCCCGCGGTCTTCGCAAGATGACGACCAGCCAGCTCAGCTCGAGCAATGACTTCTTCGACTTCCTCAACGGCATGACCACCTCGTATGTCGCGTCCAGGCTTGCCACCCAAGTACATGTAGGGGATGTTAGGCGCCACCTTCAGCCCGCCGCAGACTACAAGCACAGGAATATCGGCTAACCTTAGTGCGGACAACGTTATCAAAGCAGGCGTCGGTATCCCCTCCGGCGTGACGGGTACACCGTCGATGCATTTGCACCTTCCAAGAAGGAGCAGTTCGGCATCGGCAGGAGGCGTATAGTCTGTGAACTCCGGGTACTTGCCCGCAGCGGATATGCCAGGTATTTTTGCCGTTTCCGTTGTTGCAATCGTGCAAACAAAAAGTGGACTCTTGCCCTCAAGTCGCTCAAGATAATATTTTGCTGCTTGCTCGTTAAAAGCGCATGAAACATCGAATTTCCAAGACATGGTCTCACACTTTTTTATCAAACAAAGTAAAACTTTCGATTTCTAAACTTCCAAAATCTTCGTTGAAGATTTTCCGAACATTAAGAATCTTTATCACCTTTTGAAATAGCGGTCCATCAGTCACGAAGGTGTGGTATTCGCCACCTTCACCGCAAGGGTCGACATTACGGAGTTTAAGAATTTCCGTCAAGAATTCGCCGTTGATGCAGCGCCCTAGCCACTCATCGCCTAGTGCGCTTCGTTTGGTTTTAACAACGATTGCCCTAAAGCCTGCATTTATGAAGTCAGCAAGTAGTTGTGCGGTGTTAGTCCGCCAGAGGGGCTTAATAGGCTTTAAGCCTGTCTCGCGGCATACACGGTCAAGCCAGCCCTCTTCGTGCATCGGGACCTCGTAAATGTCGCCTGTCACAAGCCCTTCTACACCCCTGTTTTTAAGGAACCTCAATGCACGTTTAAACTCTTCCTCGTAAGTTCCCTCGATAGTTTTCCATGCCAACAACGGAATCCCCGAAGCTTTTGACTGAGCTTCAATAAGTTGTTCGTCTAAACCGTGAAAGCTTGACCTCCCACTGTCAGACATGAAAGTCAGCAGATGCGAAACTTTGAAACCCATAATCGCCGCCTTGTAGCATGCAAAGCAGCCGTCTTTACCGCCACTCCATGAAACTGCAACTTTCATTGCCATAAACGCTCCATACCCTCACATTACACTCAGTCCATGTCCTTCTCTCGGCTTTCCTCTACGCCACCATTTTTAACATGACCTGGAATGCTAGTCGCTAGTGCTCGAGTCTCAAGCATTTGTTCCGCAGGAACCTTGAGAATAGAGAGCAACTCGACCTGATCCTTGAGTATAATCGCGCCGTTCTCTTTCAGTTCATCCATAAGCAACTTCGCTTTCCCGCCTGTGAAGTCTCTTCGTTCAATAGGCGTATTCTCAATGACGTATGTTGGAATGCCGTTTTTGACGGCTTCGACGGCAGCCTCCAGATTCTTTAGATTTCCATGACCAAAAGGTACCGATGTCACAATAACAACTCTTGCTTTACTTATCATTGTTAGATTGTCTTTATGAGCTTTCGGCGTTATGGGTGAGAAAGGCGCTTCAGTTACAACTGGAACCTTCAAGAGCTCGGCTGTTTCGAAGTCTGTGTCCAAAACGTTCAGAACCCCTGCAGTTACGTTGTAGCCATCGTCCAACAGAACTCTCATCAACGCAGCACCCGTGCCAGCACCACAAATCAAGTGTACCGAGCATTGTCGATTATGCACGGGTTTCTGCGGAGACATTGGAATGACATATAAGGAGTTGGTGACAGGATTCTTCCTTACGAGTGCATCGACTGCGAAAACTTCCCTGATGTTTTCAGCCGTCAAAACTTCTTCCACTGTTCCAGCAGAGAAAACTCGACCTTTCTTGAGCAGTAAAGCCGAGGTACAGTAGCGTGCGGCCATATTAAGGTCATGAAAAACTGCAAGAACGATCATTCTCTGTTTCAGACAGAGGTCTTTGATTAGATCCATTATTTCGAGTTGGTTTACTATGTCAAGATGCATCATGGGCTCGTCGAGCAGCAGTATTCGAGGTCCCTGCGCCAATGCACGGGCGATTATGACCCTTTGTCTTTCGCCCCCACTCAGCTCGTTTACGGGGCGTTCTGCAAGATGCCATGTGTTTGTTAAGACCATAGCCTTCTTGGCTATCTCGAAGTCACGTTGGCTTTCCATCTGGAACCTGCGCAGATGAGGATTGCGTCCCATCAGAACGATGTCCAACGCCGTAAAACTGAAGCCTATACTGCTTTCTTGCGGCACAACAGCCACCTGCTTTGCCACATCTACACCTTTTAGGACGTAAACGTCCTTCCCGTCTAGAAGAATTGACCCGCGATAGGGCTTGAGCACCCGGCTTATGCTTCGAATAAGCGTTGTTTTTCCTGAACCGTTAGGTCCAAGTATGCCTATGAAGTCGCCGTCCTTAACGAAAAAAGTTATGTTTTCCAATACTTTAACTGACCCGTATCTGCATTCAATTCCATCGATATTCAACAAAACCAAGCGCGTCAGTGCCCCCTACATACCATAACTCGCTTTTTTCTTCCGTAACAGGTATACAAAGAAAGGACCACCAGCGAGCGCAGTGATCACGCCTACAGGTAACTCCATAGCGCCAGTTAATACGCGAGCGACAGCATCGCATATGACTAAAAAAATCGCGCCTATTATCGTCGACGCTGGCAACAACACTCTGTGATCCGGGCCGATTAAAAGCCGCGTGATATGCGGAATCATCAAACCAACAAAACCAATTAAGCCGCTGATCGAAACCGCAGCAGCAGTCACCAGCGACCCAAGAACCAAAAGCACTTGCTTAACTCGTTCAGTGTTCACACCCAAATGTTGTGCTGTTTCTTCGCCCAATGCAAGCAAGTTCAAGTCGCGTGCAAAAAAATACGATGCAAGTATACCCAGCAGAATAAAGGGTACAACGGCCCAAACATCAACCCATTCAACGTTGAAAAAGCCTCCCGCCAACCAGAAAACGATCCCATGAAGTTTATTCCCTGAAATAACTGTAAGTATGGTCACGATCGCCGAAAGGAATATGCTTACAGCGATTCCTGAAAGCAAAAGCGTCGTCACAGGAACTTTAGGACCTACACGCGAAATACTGTACACAAGAAACACTGTTAGGATAGCCCCTGTAAAAGCTGCGACTTGTACGGCGCCCATTCCAACAAGTGTTAACCCAGCCCCGAAGACTATCGCAAACGATGCACCAACCGACGCCCCGGCTGAAACACCAAGCACGTAGGAGTCAGCCATTGGATTTTTGAAGATCCCTTGATACATCACGCCTGCAGCAGCTAATGCCGCACCAACTAGAGCGCCAGCAAAAATGCGCGGCAACCGAATCTGCATAATTATCATTTCCTCGACTGACGGCACAACTGAAGAATCTATCACGCTGCTAATACCTGGAACACGCTTACCCAATATTAACAGAATATGCTCAAAAGGTATCTGCGCATAACCTACATTCAACGAGACAATTATCACCACGAACAAGATTACTGCCAGTAGGACTACTGTGAATTTCCACAACGAAGAACGCTTGAAATAACTTGCTTCTACAGCGTCTAAACCCATTTTGCTCACGCCGCAAACAAAAAGAGGGGGGACTTAAAAGAGTTCAGGATGGAATATCTTCGCCAGCATCTCTATAGCGTCTGCGATTCTAGGTCCAGCTCGCGTAATAATGTCCGAGTCAACAACGTACAACCTACCATTTTTTACAGCGCTAATCGAACTCCAGCCAGCTCTCGCTTTGACTTGATCAAAGCTTCCCCAAAAAGGCGCGCCCAAGCCGTGACTTGAAGGAAGCAGAATCACGTCAGGATTTAAGCTTACAATGACCTCTGAGCTCGTAATGAAATATTGCTCGCTTTGATTTGCGAAAATGTTCACGCCACCTGCTTTCTCTATAAGTTGGTTCTCCCAAGCACTCGCGCCCACGCTCATAAGAGGATCGTACCAGATTTCGTAGTATACCTTCGGCTTTTCAGTTACGCCAGCAAGCTTTTCAAATACAGCATTAATCCTAGCGTTGATGCTATTTACAAGTGACGCGGCTTGCGCTTCACTGCCTGTAGCCCTGCCGACAAGCATAATGTCCTGAAGTACTCCATTGATGTCATGCGGGTCTAAAGCTAAAACGTTGTAACCCATGCTTCGCCATGTTTTTGCGTTTTCATCGTTCAACGTGCCCGCCGTAAGGATGAGATCCGGTTTAAGTGACACAATGACTTCGGTGTTCGGAGTCGAGAAGCCTCCGATGCTTGTCATGTTTCCAGCCTTGATCCATTCAGAGAAATTATACGGATAATTGCTGTAGTCATCGACACCTACGACTTTATCACCTACACCTAAAGCAAAGAGTATCTCTGTGCAGCTGGGTGCAGTGGATATTATCCTCTGCGGGTAAGATGACAACTTCAGCACAAAACCATGGTCATCGACCAATGTCAAGTTACGGTATTTACTCAACTCATTTTCTTGCGCAGCAACCGTGTTCTCCAACGTTTCAATTTTCTGTTGCAAATCGACGATTTGAGCGTTGTAATATGTGTATGCGAATACGGCGGAAACTATCGCCACAACAGTTATTGCCACCGCAACATAAGTAAGGTATCTGCTATTCACTTTTGTCGCCCCGATTTAAGGTTGGTTTATCCAACCAGACTAATAAAGGTTGCTACAACATATTACCGCCAACAAACTACTCAAGACTCACACAAGCGCACAAGCCCTTTGACAAACTCAACCAGACGTCAATTCTCTTCAAAAGCATCTTCACAATTGTATGCAAACTTACATAAGCAACGACGCCTGAAAGCCGACTTTTACGGAAAGACTATGTAAGGAGCCAACGGGGGAAGATTTCCTACATTTAGACCATGGCAAGAATAATACAATACAAAGCAACAATTCTCTTGAAATACAAGCTTCTGATGTAGCCAAAGCAAGTCCTATCAGATCATCATCCCTCTGACATATGCGGATCACATGACAGTAGCCTCAATGATGTTGAACATGAAGTCAACGTGTCCAACCTTTTCGTTAAAAACTGCCTCCTCCTGCATAATTTATCTGGCCATGGCAACTGTATTGAAGACATCTTACGATAACTTTCAAGGGCAGAACACACATACGCAAAGCTTAAAACCGGTATAACTTAAGAGTAAAAGTTCATGAAAACCGAAAAACCACCGTTGCTTGAATTCTTGGAGAAGAAAGGTATAAGCTTACGCGATCTAGTCGACACAGCTCTAGAATTCTTTGTACCACATCCTGGGGTTGAAACACGTGAAGAAGCTGCTAGAATTCTCGAGGAAGAGTTCATTGACGCATTGTCAGACGTCAACGTGTCCTGCCTTGAAGTAGCGTGTTTTCGGGCACAAGAAGACGCGGAAGCAGGGCTTATTCCTGGGTTAAGCAAAGAAAGGTTCACTGGAAGACCTGGACTTGTAGCGGATGAGCTGTTGGGTCTTGCAATAGCAGGATACATTGCCGGCGCAAGGGGGGTTTTTGAATTTACAAGGTTTGACCAAGCTAAACCAGGTATACTTAAGAAGCTTGGTCCTCTGACGAACGATGCAATTGGAGGACTAGTCGCAGGCGTTTCTTCAAACATGTACACCAGAGCTTATCGAAAATCGCGTGAGCAAGCGTTGAAGCAGCAGTAAAAGGGACTTCACCGTGAAGATTCTTCTTTATGCCGCCTATCGAGTTTCGTGTACGCTGAGAAAACGCCGTGACAGTCGCAGGCCGTTGCAACTATAAATCGGTTTTTCTTCTCGGCCCATTCGAAAAACTCAGACAGCTCTGATCCTTTGAGAGCACCCATTCCTGGCGCGACTTGATGGCTTATAAGCATGTACGCTTCGGGACAAGCGAATTTCATCAGTAAGCTCATGCTGCAAGGCCGTTTAATTCCTGTAGACGGACATGTCTCAGGAGCGACACATTTTTCGACACAGTTTCTGTCCCTATTGTAACTGACGATCAGTTTTCCTCGACCAGACTTTAACACCACTGACGAGGGCAAACGAGGCAGAATGAGATTTATGGCTTCATCCCAAGGTTCAAGCGAGAATTTCATTTCCGCCAATTCCGCCGCCAAATGCGTCGGTGCAGTAGGGAAAACATACTCTGGCTTCAGCTGGCTTATCAACATAAGCACAGTTCCAAGACCGCCCTTGACAAAATGCTCCCCAGAGTTTTCTTCATTGTTGTTGTGTGCAAACCCATATCGATTGACCGCTAAGCAGTTGTCAGTAATGTCTACGAGCGTGAATGCTTGTTTAATGCTTCTTAAGTATTCAACTGCTTGGCAACCGTATTTGCCGCCACCGACGATTATGTTCATTTCACTTCACCGAACGCTCGATTTACGTACGGCTTCACCTTCGTAGAGGCGGTAATCTAATAAAGCTTTACCTGCAAGAGAGTAGCCACATGTAATATAGTTAAGTGCAAGAAGAGACTCAACTAACTGAAAACTTGCCTGTGAAGGGGAAAATGCTGGTGGAAAGCAAACCTTTGATATGTGTTGTAACACACACTTTTTTGCCTCACGTGGGTGGAATAGAAAGGGTTGTTTATGAACAAAGCAAACGGCTTGCACATAAATTCAACCTGTTGGTCCTTACAAGTCGAGAGCGTATCGAGCGAACCTACTTTTTTGACGGCATCAAAGTTGAATGTTACGATTCATTCAACTTCGGGTTCAGACTTGGAATCCCATATGCGATCCCTAAGGCGAATGCGCTTGGAGTGTTTCTTAGAACTATAAGGTCAAGCAACATGATACATGCACATGGTCACCCATACATCTCATCATACATCGCCGCAAAGCTGGCTAAGAAATACGGTAAACCATTAGTGTTGACGCAACACAACACATTCATAGATTATAAAGACGCGTGGAATTACCTCGAAACGTTGAATGACATGGTTGTCGGTAAAGCAAACATTAAGTTGGCAGACAAAATAATTGTCGTGAGCAAGGCAACGTTGAAGTACGTGGTAAACTTGGGCGCAGAACCTGAAAAGGTTGAGGTCATCCACAATGGTGTGGACGTGGAAAAGTTCAGACCAGACGACGAGCGTAGAGCTAAAACCAGAGAAAAACTGCAAATACCTCAGGACGCATGCGTAGCTCTAACAGTTAGGCGTCTAGTATACAAGAATGGCATCGACACGCTTATCGAAAGTGCCAGAAAAGTCGTCAGGGAAAAGTCGAACTTCCTTTTTCTCGTTGTAGGAACCGGCCCAGACCAAGCTGAGGTCGGTTCCCGCGTCAAGGCTTACGGAATGGAACGCAATTTCAGGCTTTTAGGATTCGTTCACGACGAAGATTTGCCAAGCTACTACAACGCAGCAGACCTTTTTGTGCTTCCTTCCAAGTCTGGCGAAGGGTTGCCGCTTGTGACGTTAGAGGCGATGGCGTGTGGATTACCTATAATAGCCACAGACGTAGGCGGCATCAGGGAAATAGTCTACCGAGACTATGGCAGACTTGTACCCCCAGACAATCCTCAACTTCTCGCCGATGAAATACTGACGGTTTCGCGCATGAAACTTGCCAAAGCAAGGCATGAACTGCACGCCTTGATGAAGCAAAAACACAGTTGGGAAGCCAACACAGCAAAACTCATAAAAATATACGAAGAACTTATTTAAGCCTTAAAACGAAATATCTATTCCTTAATAACGGGGAAAGCCTAGCGGATGACTTCCAAGGTGGAAATGGTTTCAGTAGTTATTCCAACACTTAATGAAGCAGGCAACATCCTTGAAGCGCTGACGACGATCGAAAAGGAGTTGGAGTACCCTAAAGAGATAATCGTGGTCGACGGGGACTCAACTGACGGAACAAAAGAACTAGTTAAAGATGCAAATTGCAGGCTTATAATCGAGCCTAGGCGCGGATATGGGAACGCGTTGATGACTGGGATAAAGCATGCGAAAGGCAACATCATCGTGATGGTGGATGGAGACGGAACATACGAAGTACGCCACATCAACCGCCTTCTAGAAACGATGATCAAAACTGATGCTGAGTTATGCCTTGCAACCAGAATGTATGGGCTTCACACGAAATCAATGGGGTTCCTTAATTATTTTGGAAACAAGCTGATAACGCTTCTGTTCAACATCCTGTATAAACAAAAACTCACAGACACACAGTCAGGCTTTCGTGCAATATCGCTTTCAGCAATCGAAAAAGTGGATTTCCAAGAGAGAGACATGGCCTTCGCCACCGAAATGCTGGTCAAGTTTGCCAAGAAAGGTTTCAGAATTGTTGAGGTACCAACAGTTTACAAACCTAGAAAATATGGCAAAACTAAACTGAAAAAACTAAGGTCAGGAATACAAATCTTCAGCACCATGTTTAAGGGTCTAAGAGAGTGACGTTTGATAGGAAGCATCGCCTGGAGTCCTCCCAAATGAAGGAGTCAAACGCTCACACAAACAACGTGGTCGGAGTTGCGCTTGCGCTCATAATTGCTTCCGCGCTGCTTATAGCATATTTTGTGTCCATGAGACCTGTTGAAGAGCATACCATGACGATTTACCTTCTCAACTCGGATAAGAAAGCAACAGATTACCCAGAACTTGTCTACATCGGCAAGAATAGTACTTTCAATGTTTGGGTCGGAGTCAAGAATGACATGGGGCAAAAAGAAACTTTTCAGGTACTGCTAAAGATACTCAACGCAAATGACTATTTAAGCTTAAAAGACGGGGAACCTATAGAAACCTTCACCTACACCCTCGCGCCATCCGGAACCTGGGAGAAAAACGTGACGGTCACGATGAACCGGACAGGCGATTACATGATAGTTTTTGAGCTCTGGTTGTACGACGAGGAAAACGCAGGATACAAGTATTCAAATCAGTCTTGCGTCTTAAACATTAAAGCAAAAGAGGCATAGCTTACGTTTTTTCTGGAAGCTTGTGCTTTTCTTCGACGTCAACGCGATGGATATTGTTATACGCACAGAAAGGTATGATCTTCAAGTCCGGCGTTGCATAGTGTATAACGCAGCGTTTCAGCCTATTGAGGTCCAAGTTGTACGAGTCCATGAAAGCCATACATCCAAGCAAGAAAACTCGCCGCCTTACTGGTCCTAGCGAAGCATAAGATGGGAAAACATGCATCCGCAACACTGTCTTCATCAACGTGAAAAAGCCTATTTCCTTCGTGACCAACGGCCAATTGAGTGACTGCATAGCAGCTATGAAAAGCGAAGATAGAAGCGACAACTTGCCTTTTGACTCAACAGACTGGGCTGTTTTAGTTATACTCTTGAAAAACTTCTTGAAGTCGACGAAATGGTTTATTGGTATTAACTTCAAATCTTTGGAAACGTAGACCCAATTAACGAGCCCGCAGTATGGGCTGCAGGAGAAAAGCGGCCAAGGTTTTTTCATGAACTTGCTCATTATCTTTATAGGCGGAACCATTACAGACAAGGGAAAGAGGTCTGCAGCTGCAATTTCGCCGCCTGTCTGAGCCTCCGTGTCCTCGGCAAAGCGCCAGCTTCTGTGATTTTCTCGGTCAGGCATATCTGTTGCGCGTCCTGTAAAAGCGACTGGCTGAAAAATCAATCCGCGAATTATATCTGTGTTTTCGGCGGCAAAACGTATAAGACGCCCAGTTTCTACATCGTTAAAAGACTGGATAAGTGTTGTAACAAGGATTATTTCGATGTCGTACTTGCGGCATATTTCCACAACCTTAAGTTTATCTGCTAGAAGCTTTTTGCCACGTATTTTCTCGTAGAAACCGTCGTCTAGACTGTCAAATTGAAGATACACTATGTTTAGCCCGCTTTTCTTGAGTTTAGCAGCTAATTCCGGGGATTTCGCCATGGGAAGACCGTTAGTTGCCAGAATAGTCATAAACTTTAGCTGATGCGCTGCACTGATTATTTCGGCAATGTCGCTGCGCATAAGTGGCTCACCTCCGGAAAAAAGTATCGCAGGCGGTTTGGGGTTGCGTTGACTTAGAAAAGTGAGGATTTTGACGATTTCTTCTTTGCTCGGTTCATAAGCAACTTCATGTTCGGGAAAAGTTGCGAAGCATATTGAACATTTCAAGTTGCATCTTTTGGTTAAGTCTATAACTCCTATGACTGTGTCGGACACATGGCTCTCGCATGAACTACACATGTAAGGGCAACCTGAAACAGAAACTGTTTCTCCATCAGCTTCATCGAAGTATTTGAAAAGGTCAAAGTCTTCCGCGTAACGCATCGTTTTCAAGCTTTGCCAGTGAACAGAACGGAAAACGCCGTGTTCAGAACATTTTTTCGTCATAATGACTTTGCCGTTTTCCTCAGCTACTTCAACGCGCAGTTTCTTTTGACATATTGGACATATACTTTCAGTTTCACTCATGCAAACGCCTCTATCAAAAGCGAAAGCGGAAGCAGAATCATTGACATCGTGATCAACCGTTCGTATTTCATTACGTTTTCACGGTTAGGTTGTGAAGTAACAAGGCGAAATGATGAATAGCAAAGCAAGAAGCTCCATACCAGTGTTAGAAACAGATATTTAAGGCTGAATACGTGTACAAGCACAGGTAAAATGACGAGAACACCTGTTAAGACAAAGAAGAAGACTGCAACGCGCACCGCTTTCTTACTGCCTATTCGCTGTGGCAACGTTGGGTAACCGATTTTGACATCGCCTTCCAAGCTCAACACATCACGCAAGATGTTACCACCGATCGTGCCAAAACATATTGGATACAGCGCTATTGACTTATTTACAGTGGCAAAAACGGCTGCTTCGCCATAAAGGAAGCCTGTCCCGACTAAAAGTCCCACAAGGAGGTTGGCAGCGAATCCTGACTTTCGTTTGACAATTGTGGAATAGAAAAGCAATAGAGCAGAGTCAACAATTAGTATTGAGAAACAAAGCGTGTTAATTAGCAAGGCTAAGCCTAACCCGAGAACAAAAAGCACTGCTGAAGCTGCCAAAGCCTGTTTCGTGGATAGAATACCGGAGGGCAATGGGCGTTTGGGCTTGATAATGGCATCGCTTGCCCTGTCGAAATAGTCGTTGATGGAAAAGCCCGCAGAAGTTATGAAAGCCATTGAAAAAAACATTAAAAGAGCAGTTACAGCGCTTGTGAAACCATGGATTAACGCAAAAGCTGTTAAAAGTGAGAGCCCACCTGTCATAAGCCAGTAGGGCAAGCGTAGCAGTGATACGAGCCCTTTCAACCACCGTTTAACCATTCAGCAGTCCTCTCTCAATAATTAACATCCTCAGATGGTCTTCTACGCGGATCTTAGGAGTCCATCTGAGTTCTTGTTTTGCCTTGCTGATGTCGAACCAGATAATGTCTATGTCGCCGCTCCATGAAGAGCCCGTTATCGTAATAACTGTCTTTTCAGTCAAACCCATGATCTGAAGGATCATTTTTGCCAGATCTACTATTCGCGTGGTCTTGCCGAAGCCTACATTGTATGTTTGCCCTTTAGCTTTTTCTTTAACGGCAGAAAGGAGTAAAGCGTCTACAACGTCTGAGACATGGATGAAATCTCTAGATTGCTCCCCAGTTCCGATTATTTCCAGTTTATAGGGGTTCCTCTTAATTTTGTCCAAGAAATCATTGATAACGCCATGACATCTTGAACCGTAAACATTCGCAAACCGCAATATTGTAACGTCTAACCCGTATTTTTCATGGTACATATTGCAGTAGTCTTCAGCTACAGCCTTTGAAAGACCATAAAAAGAGAAGGGGTGGTGACCGTACTCTTCCGGAGTGGGCAGTTTTGAAGGATTTCCATACACGGCAGCGCTTGAGGCGAAAACAAGTTTGGCATCGTCTTTACGTGCCTTTTCGAGCACGTACAACGTCCCGCGTGTGTTTGTTTCAAAATCATCAACAGGATTATCCATCGAGTACGGAACAACGACCTGGGCAGCTAGATGGTAAATTAAGTCCGCCTTAGGTGTTGAAAAGAGCGTCTTCTGGTCAAGTATATCAGCCTTCACGAAATGCGCATTTTGAATGCCGGTCACATTTTCAAACTTACCACTGGAAAGGTTATCGTAAATTGTTAAGTTTGAGCTGAAGTTTGAAAGAGCTTTACACAGGTGAAAACCTATAAAGCCTGCGCCACCTGTTATCAACACGCTTTTGCCGTTGAACCACTGCATGAATCTCACAACGAAGTCTATATGTTTATTTACCATGAGGATGGGTATATGTTGAAGATGAAAGCTATAAAAGCCTTTAGGGATGTGCTTTCGTTTCTAACTATAATACCCTTAGCCAAAAACGAAGAGTTTATCGTTTCGTCAGCCGATTACATGTTTCTTTTTCCAGCCGCAGGCGCATTAATAGGTCTTTTGGCCGCAGTGTATTTTGAAGTCTGCGCGTTATTGCTGCCTCCTTTGTTCGCGTTTGCAAAGAGCATAGTCACTTTCTTGCCCGAGACGTTTCTTGCCAAAACATGCATTTCGGCTATGACGCTGTCCTTTCTGCTTGTTCTCACAGGGCTTCAACATTTCGACGGGCTAGTAGACTTGGGCAACGCCATTGGACTTGGCAAGAAGGAAGACAAACAAGCAATTGCACACGCTTGGACTGTGACGCATAAAGGTGCAGTGTTAGCTTTAGCCGTTGAACTTGTGGCATTCCTTGGACTTGCTTTTTCAAACCTCAGCCGCATGTTCGGAACAATCATTGTTGCCGAAGTCTCGGCTAAGTTAGCCATGGTCACCACGGCTTGGACTGGAAAACCAGCCTATAAAGGACTTGGGTCATTCTTTGTCGAAAAAGTGCGAAAAAGAAAACGGCATGTAATAGCTTATGCCTTTACAGCTACAGTTGCCTACTTGATCTTAGGTGTTAACGGTCTCTGGATGGTTATAGTCGGCTTCCTGTCAGGAATTGCAATGGAACGATTATCCACAAAAGTATTCGGTGGAGTCACAGGCGACGGGATAGGCGCTGCAAACGAAGTTGCTCGAGCCTTCGCTCTGGCTTTTGGTGCACTGGTGATTCGATGAGGAGGATACCTGCGTTGGTTATGGCAGGCGGTAGGGGTCAGCGACTAGGGTTGCCATTGGAGAAACCGCTTCTTCCTTTCCATGGCAAAGCACTCATCGAGTGGGTAGTCGACGCATTGAGAAATGCTGAGAGAATAGCAGAAATTTATATAGTAACCACGAAAAACACCGTTAAAACCGAGCAGAAATGCTTGAAGCAAAGTTTGAAGGTGATCAGAACCAACGGCGAGGGATATCATCTTGATCTGAAACAGGCCATCTTTAATGCAGGGCTAAAAGGGCCTGTTCTCATCGTTCCTTCAGACCTCCCTGCTTTAACGGGCAAATTCATCGACAAGGTCGTGGCAGCATATGAGAGAGATGGAAAAGACGCCTTGGCAGTTTTCGTACCGCTGGAACGCCGTAGAGAATTGAACCTTTCCAGTGACTCAACCGATACACATCAAGGTATCGAGTATGCAGTTTCAGGCGTGAACATCATAAATGCTTCAAAAATCCTGCAAGATAAGCTTGAAACGAGCGCCATAATAACTGACGAGCTTGAAGCTGCCTTAAACATCAATACGCTCAAAGACTTAGAAGTTGCGACGGCACTCATGACAAAAAAGAATACGCTCATTCTTTAATGCAAAAATACAACAATAAAAGAAAAAACTCTTTCGCCATAACCCTACGTCATGCAGTGTAAGCGGTAGAGTCCTACGCTGGAAACGCGTTTTGGTTGAAAACTTTACGCTCAGTTTGTCAAGACCCAAATGTTGTGCAGAAGTCAAAGGCGTGAGATGCACGTTCAGTAATATACGCAACTGAAGCTGACACAAAGAAAGTGAAAACTGATTTGATGTTTGAAGAGGGTTTTCACGCTCGAGAGAAACCCTTAACATTTACTCCGTACCCATTCTTATCCATTCACCTCAAGCCTTTGCTTGGAGAACACCAATGAACCCTCTCGCGTATGACAAGTTCTGGAATGCGGTTCTCTCCCTGCCTTCGACGAAGAAAATGCTACAACTCACGCTTGAAACTTGCACGTCTTGTGATCGAAGGATTCTTGAAACCGCTTTGGACGACTACGTAGGAAAAAGAGAACAGAAATGCCGAAGATGCGCACCTTACTCGAGAATAATACGGTTCTGGATAACTTTCACGCGCATGGCACTGGGAATAGAGAAGCCAAAAGTTGAAAAACTCCTGTCAGACCCTTATGTAAGAACTGCGCTCACATCAATAACTAGGTCTTTCGCGTATTATGGCATAACTAAGCCATTGCGTGTTTACGCGCCTTTCTTGGTGGTTTGGGATTTCACGCATAGCTGTAACCTAGCGTGCAAGCATTGCTATTCAAACTCAGGTTCCGCTGTTGCTGGCGAATTGACGACTGAGGAAGCGTACGCCGTGATAGACCAGCTTGCAGACTTCGGTGTGACAGCGCTTGCGTTTTCAGGCGGGGAGCCACTTTGCAGGAAAGACTTCTTTGATGTCGCGTCCTACGCAGTCAAACACGGATTGTATGTTTCAGTAGCAACGAACGGGACTTTGTTGACATCGGCAAACGTGAAAAAGCTCAAAGAAATAGGTGTAAACTACGTTGAAATAAGCATCGACGGCGCAACCTCGCAAAGTCATGACACTTTCAGAGGTGTACACGGCGCTTTCGATGCGGCCATAACCGGGTTGAAAAACTGCATCGAGGCAAACCTTTGTGCATGCGTTGCAACCACGATCACGAAGGAGAATCAAGGAGAGTTGCCTAAGATCCTTGAACTTGCCGAAAAAATGGGCGCTGCACGATTTACTTTCTTTAATTTTATTCCAACAGGACGGGGGAAACAACTCTACTGTGAAGATCTCACGCCGGAAGAAAGGGAAGAAATCTTAGTTTTTTTGCTTAACAAAATTCTCACAAAATGCAAAGTGTCGATCTTAACCACTGCGCCACAGCTTGCCCGAGTAGCGTTGCAGCGCCAAAAAGGAGTAGACGAATTCTATATGCCCATGGCGCATATGCAAACAAGCAAAGTAGGTAGCAAGGCCGTTGTGCTTGCAGATTTCATCGGCGGATGCGGTGCGGGAAGACTTTACTGTTCGATATCTCCAGAGGGAGACGTCCATCCATGTGTCTTTCTTCCGATAAAAGTTGGAAATTTGAAAAATGAAAAGTTCGAGGACATATGGCTACACTCAAAAGTGTTCGCGGCGTTACGAAACAGAGAAAACCTGAAAGGCCCATGTGGTAAATGTACATACAAGAATGTCTGCGGAGGATGCAGAGCCAGAGCCTACGCTTACTTCGGAGACTACACTGCATCTGACATCGGATGTGTCATAGCTAAAAAAGAAGTGGAAAACAGATGAACGAAAGAGTCGTAGAAATAACAAAAGTTCAAGAGGATACCAAGGTTGTGCTTAAGAATGCGCTGCAGAAACTCAATTACAAAGGAAGACGGATTTTCATAAAACCCAATATTTGCGCGCCAGTATATACACCTGGCGCTGTTACGAATCCGCGATTGGTTTATGAACTTGTAAGTCTACTCCGCGGTTCTGCCGAAGAAGTGCTTGTTGGCGAATCAGACATTTACAATTGTCCATGCAATATTGCATTCAAAGGAACAGGCATAGCAGACGCCGTGATTAAAGCAGGTGGAAAAACAGTTAATCTTTCACACGACAAAACAGTCGAAGTGAAGCTGAAGAACAGTCAAATAAAAAGGCTGATGCTTCCGAAATCGTTACTGGAAGCAGACGTTATAATCGACATGCCTGTGATGAAGACGCATGAATTCAAAGTTTACAGCGGTGCAATAAAGAACCTTTTTGGCTGTATTCCAGATTCGAGACGGATTTTTCTTCATCCATATCTGAATGAAACGTTGCTGCAACTCTATTTCGTGCTTAGACCCGAGATGACAATTATGGATGCAATTGTAGCCATGGAAGGAAACGGTCCTACCAAGGGCAAACCAGTTAATCTTGGACTAATTCTAACAGGCAATGACGCTTTGAGTGTAGACGTTGTCGCGACTAGGATAATGCGACTGGAATGGGGAAAAATAGATTACTTGAACTACATAGCCCTAAAAACTGGATTCAGAGAAGAAGAAATATGTTTGTCTGGTTACGCGCTATCCCGCTGTGCGCGCCAGTTCATGCTTCCTAAAGCAGATTTGCCTGTTAGGCTACAGGCTTTGATTTACAGAAGCCCATTTCTCACGAAAACCTTCTTTTACTCGCAAGATATAGCCAAGCTTCTTCAGAGAGCCACAGCCACCTACAGGAAACTGAGTCAAGTAAGGACTTCGGCATAGACGCTCATCACTTTGTGGGCAACATCTTGCCATGCGAACTTTTCAATAACCGTATTGCGTCCGTTTCGACCGAATTCGGCACATAAACGGGGACTTTCAAGTAAAAACAGTATACGCTCCGCTAAACCTTGCGCGTCAAAAGGCTTGACTAGAAAACCGTTTTGCCCGTCAACGACGAGCTCCGGTATTCCGCCCACATCCGTTGTAACCACTGGTAAACCGCTTGAAAGCGCCTCTAGCACCGCAAAAGGAAAATTCTCGTACATGGTTGAAAAGGCAAATATGTCTGCTGCTTGGTATAGCCTTGGAAGCTTGGCATCTGGAAAATACCCGGTGAAGAGAATGTTTCGCTCGACTTTAAGCTTGGCTGCGTGCTCCGCGAGCTTTTGAACTTCACCTTTAAGTCCTTTTCCTGAAATCACATACTTAACGTCCTTGAACTTTTTAACTACAAAAGGAATACTTTGAATAAGCGTAAAGAGACCTTTACGGCTGTAAAGCCTACCAACGTAAAGGACCACCTTGTCTTCCGCACGTAAACCGAGTTCAACCTTTGCTTGAGCCTTATCAAGTGCAGGTCTGAATCTTTCAACCGAAACACCGTTGTGTATTACACGTATTCTGCGCTCGGTCAGCCCATAGTATTTCTTAAGCTCGGTTTTAGTGTACTCACTCACCGCAATTATCATGTCAGACTGTTCGAGAAGCTTGCGCTCAAAGAATCTCAACACCCAATTGAAGCTTACCATGAACTTTTCGTTTGAATTGAGCCTCGTATAGGGTTCACACCGTATTGCCTCTGCTTCGCCTTTCCAGGTTGAATGCACAGTTGAAACAAGCGCCGCTCCAAAGTCTAATGGAATGGCAAAGCTTGGAACTAATGGGAGGTTTGCGTGTGTAATATCGACGCTCAACCTGTGCTTCAAGTTCTTCATTTTCTCGCGGGCATTCCATGCAAAATCAAAAGATTTCAGAATAGGAGCTCTTAATGTTTTGAGAAAGAAAACCTGCCTATTTCTGCCGATTTCAACATCCATATTTTTGGTACTGCCAGTAATTATGTAGACAGAATACCCGTGCCTCAAAAGTTCATTCGACAGGTAGTGCACGTAGGTCCCTGTTCCACCTGAGAGTGGAAAATACTCAGGTGAAACAAAGCATACACTATCCATTCTTCGTTACCCTTGACTTTTTTGAGGGATGACTAATAACCATGATTAAAGCACCCGTTAACCAAGCAATCGCACGTACAAAATAAAGCACTGCTAAGACCATCGCAGTGACATCCTTAAACTTCAACGAAAGCTTCGCAGCTAAGGCAAAGTAATACACGAGAATCGCTGAAAACAGCGCGACTGAAAGGTACCAGAAAAGTCTTAACGGTTCAGGAAAGCCAAGAAAAAGGAAGATTATACCTAACGCCAACAACGAAGGCTGTATATTCATGCAAAAATCAGTTATCTCGTCCCCTCTGATTAGGTCAGAATGTTTAAAGTAAAGCTTCACCGTGTTCTTACCATACTGCAACTGTTGCTTAAAGTAATCCCACAACGTTGAACGATTGTAGTGGTAGCATTTTGCATTCGGGTTGAAAGCTATCTTGTAGCCTTTGCTTGTGATCCTCACTCCTAAGTCTGTGTCGTACTGGGTTGGCAAGGTTTCGTCGAAGCCACCTACTTCCTCGATGACGTTTTTCTTCAGCAAAAGATTCATAGTTGCAATTCGTTTAACATAATCTTTAAGTCGTTCATAGCGATTTTTGATATCGTACCCTATGCTTCTTGACCACACATTTTCTATATTCCATGTTTCGATGCCTCCACCTACTCCTGCCACCTGCATGTCTGAGAGGTACGGCACGAGTTTGTTCAGCCACTCACGTTCAACCCTTGCATCAGCATCTATGAAGCCTATAATGTCGTATCTTGCTTTTCTTATTGCATAGTTGTACGCTGCAGGTGCGTTTAAGGGTTCAACAAACACTTTGGCTGGATACCCCCTTGCGATTTCAACAGTCTTATCCCTAGAACAGCCATCCACAACTATTACTTCAAAACAGTCTTTGGGGTAATTCAGCTCGAAGATTGACTTTAGGCAGTCATTGAGTGTTCGTTCACTGTTAAGCGTCGCAACAATAATCGAAACTTTAACCGAATGAGCAGCCACGATATCTATCAACTCCAAAGGTACATCGAATGAATAGGCTGAATGCTTTTGAAATTACTGAACACTTTGACTACCTGTTTTTTACGAGCTATTTTACTATCACTATTAAGCACAACTTCGCTTGTTTGCTGCAATCTTAGGAAATTAAGGATTTTGGGTTTAGCCCGACGACCGAAAGCCCTTAAAATCCAAGAGTCACTCCACCGATAACCTTCACACCGCAACCGAATAGTGGAGGACGTTTTCCTCGAAAACCACTTGTTGAACCAATTGAATACGGTCAAACTAGCATGTTTCGGCTTATCCGCAATTGTGACGGTTTCACAATGTATCACAAAGTTAGCTACAGAGTTGGTTTGACCGCCCGGTATAGACCCGTACAACCACATTAACTCCTTTAGGTCGTGTGAACCAACGAATACTCCCGCCGCTGATATTTCACTTTTTGCCTTGAAAAACTTGTTTTCAAGCATACACATATTATCATAATGCTGTAAAAGGTAAACAGTTGCTCTTGAATAGCCAGGCAATTCGGAAAAGGAAACGAAAGCACAGGACCTAACCATTTTGGTTCCATAACCACCTCCGCTAGGCAACGAGCTGTTCAACATACAATCTGCAACGCGTCTAGTAGTCGACGTCGTAAAGTAAGCTAAAGAAAGCGCTGAAACTTGACCGTGATCATCTGCCATTTATTAAGATGCTAAATGAAATACTTTATAAACTTTGGCGAAATAGGTCCTAACCATCTTCCAAAAGCAAGTACACATTATTAATGTGCGGATAATCAAATATGAGAAAACAGGATAATCCAAGACCCATCTGGTTCTTAGCGTGGTTCCTTGCGGCAGTCGCTACGCTAGGATGCGCTTTTCTACCGATGTTCTATCTTTTGATCGATAAACGAAACAAACATTTTGCTTGGTTTTCCGAGATAGAATCAAAGACATCTACGGGCTTAGAACAAAAAAACCTGAAAGAAGCAGGCAAACCCCACGCAAGAAACGCCGCGGCATGGGCTATTTCAGTAGTCTTCGTGTTTCCAGCATTTGTCATTACATACATTTTAACCAGAGACCTTTTGATACATGAAAAGCAAGAAACCACACTGTTTGAAAGACTTGATTTAGAATCCATGCGCTTGTCACACAGTATGCAGGTTAGAAAACTTCTCATACTTTCAATAGTGACGTTTGGACTTGGGATATTTTACTGGCTCCACATCGTCATAAATGCTTTTAACAATCATTTCAAGGAACAATGGCAAATTCAGGAGCAAGAATACATATTCAAGCAAAACACGGCGTGAATTTCGGTTAGTCATAATAACAGTGCAAGAGACAAAGCCAAATTGGGTCTAAAACGCTCATTATCTGGTGAAGAGAAAATTGGCGTTATGAGAATCATGTTCTTTCTATTGTCGCACATCAACCAAAAGTTCATCGTTACGCGGTATTTTAGAGCGGAATTGAAAGTAAACTTGAAGAAGTTTGTCGCAGCGCGATAAACCCTGATTTTTCTATTACACACTTGCTAAGTGCACATGGCTAAGGTACATAGATAGTTTGTTAGCTCCTATGATGCATTTGCCTTGAGACGGGTTCAACTTTGGACACAGATTGATATTTTGAGAAATTAAACGCGCAACTCTTGTTAAAATTTCAGAAGCGTACTATGAAAGGTAATTTTGCCAAAACTTATAAGTGGCACACCTGATCAGACCTGTGGAAAGGATAGGGGAAGCATGGACCTGTTTGGCGTGTCTGCTAGCAACAAAAGTTGCCATCGAGATATGAAGCCTACAACAACGGCTGTTTGTATCTGAACGAATGGTTTGTAGTTGATTTAGAAGGAGGGTAACCGAATTGATTTTACTAATGACGACTGCTCCGCCATCAAACGGTCCTTGGTATCTTGGAAAAAGATTGCCTCCGCTTGGCTTGGCATACATCGCGTCTACGCTTGAAGAAGCAGGGTTTGATGTGAAGATTCTTGACAACTACTTAGTCAAAAAATCAGCTACTGAGATCAGGCAAACTGTCGAAGAGTTGAAACCTGAAATTGTTGGAATAACATGTGGTTCAGCCACCTACAGGCAATGCATTGAAAACGCGAAAGCGATCAAAGATGCCTTACCCTTATGCAAAATAGTTGCCGGAGGATGGCATCCTTCGTATGTTCCGGAAAGCATGCTGAAGCACCGTGAAATCGACTATGTTGTCGTCGGTGAGGGGGAAAGAGCAATGGTTGACTTGGCGAGGGCGATTATCCATGACGAAAAAGAAGAAGTAATCGCAAAAATTCCAGGAGTTGCGTTCAGACATAAAAGTGGGATTAGCAAAACGCCGCCAAAGTTTATCGACGACCTAGACGATCTTCCGTTCCCAGCCAGACATCTTTTGCCAATGCAGCTTTACGATAGAAGCGTGGAATTCTTAAAGGCAAGACCGGCAGACATCATGAGCGTGGCAAGGGGATGCCCATTTAATTGCGCATTCTGCGAAACGCGAAAACTTTGGGGTTCAACGTGCAGGTTCTTCAGTCCTGAAAGAATAGTACGTGAAATAGCGCATTTAGTCAAGTGTTATGGTACCAAAGGTATCTATTTCATAAATGACAATTTTACAATTAATTCAAAACACACCAAAGAGACATGCAGGTTAATGTTGGAAAGCCATCTGGATATAGAATGGGCCTGTGACACAAGAGTTAACATGCTTTCAGATGGACTTCTGGACATAATGAGTAAAGCCGGATGCCGAACAATTTGGTTTGGTGTGGAGTCAGGATCACCGCGAATTTTGAAAAAACTGAACAGGAATATAAGCCTTGAACAAATCGAGCAGGGTATAAAACTTTGCAGAAAAAAAGGCATACAAACAGCGTGTTCCTTCATGATGGGTGTACCTGGAGAAACGCTGAGCGATATGGAAATGTCGCTAAGCTTTGCTAAAAAATTGAATCCTGATTGGTGCCGATTTAATGTTTTTATAGCCTACCCTGACAGTACGCTGTATCATGAAATTCTTCAAAGCGGTCAATACGACCAACTTGATGATTTCTTGTTTACAGTTAAGACGGCGGAATATGACTTTAAGTCGCTGCTGAGCCTCCAAAGGCGATTCCAAAAAGAATTCAACAGAAATCCAACGAGACTACTCAGAAAACTCAAGAGAGAAGGACCCGCAGTTTTTCTAAAGCAAGGTCTCAGAACTTTGTTTTCGGAAATAGATGCCTAATCTATGTCAGGCACTTGAAAATAAAAAGGCATTGTCATGAGTTACCAACCTCTATAGGTTTGCAGCTTTCTACTTTATAGGTAACTGCGATGCCTTCAGCCACGGGCTTTATACGGGTCACTGGTTTTACACAGGCTTTTATGGCTACTCCGCCACTGGCATCTTAGCTCCCGCAGCTCCGTGGGCTTTATGAAATGCGGGACTGTGAGCGGCGATATAAATCCCGACTTCATACCTACAGGCGACATAAACGCAACTTCATGGAATACAAACATGAGGTTCGCTCTCATCACGCCAAAGATGCTGGGGAGATTTTCCGCTTACGATTTTACAAGTCTCGATAACTACGCGTTCGCGATATGAATAGAAAAAATACGATGACGAAAAGCAGTATTCACGTTTTCGGGTCTCTCATCAAAGAGGTCAGCCATTAGATAACAGGTTACTGTAACACATTCTTCTTTAAACGCTTGACTCGTGCTCTACTTATCAATGTATCGAACGCTCTTCCAGGGTTCCATAAAGCACGCTTAAGCCTGTCAAACGTGAAAGTTGGGTTAACAGCGTTAGCTTGAGCGCAGAGTTCTTGAAGTTCGCTTATCGTGAATTCTGGCGTTTCAATCAGAGGTTGCGCTTCGGACAGAGCTTCATCGCTAAATTCAGGTCTCAGAAAGCCGCCTTTCACAGCTTGTTCATACAGTTCAGTGCCATACAGCGGTGTCGCATAACTGAAGTAGAAGCGGTCTGCACCGAGCCGCCTTAGTTTGTATGCATAGTCTATCGTAGCTTTAATATCTTCTTTTGTTTCACCTATTAATCCAAGAATGAAGAAGCAACCTACTTTGATGCCTAAACGTTTTGCAGTGGCAACAACTTCTTCCACTTTTCGCAAGTCTAGGTTTTTCCTGATTATTTCATTCACTACACGTTGTGACCCAGACTCGGGGGCTATCAAAATTCTTTGGCAGCCAGAAGCCCGCATTTTTTTCAGCAATGTTTCATCCAGCCCGTCGGCCCTAACGCCGTTAGGCGTATACCATTCAATGTTAAGCCGTCGAGCAACGATCAAATCGCAGATTTTCTCAAGCCTTTTTTTGTCAAAAGTCAAATTGTCATCTTCAAAATCCACTTGTTTGACGCCGTAATCCTTCACAAGCTGTTCCAGCTCTTTAACGACGTTCTCAGGAGTTCGCCCTCGCCATTTTTTCCCGTTGACAATGTGGGCAGAGCAAAAAATGCAACTGTTCGGACAACCCCTGCTAGTTAAGACACGTGCATACGGCTTACGTATTTCGCCTCGAATGGGTCTTTTCTTGAGAGCTGCAAACAACATTTTTGTGGGTAGAAGATGCCGTGCCGGAAAGGGCAGCGAATCCAAATCTTCAATCAGCGCCCTTGGCGAAGTGATAATGAGACGACCATCTTTAATGAAGCCTAAGCCATTGACGTGTTCAAGCCGCGCAATCCCAGTTTTCTCTAATTCTGAGACCAATTCCAGCACAGTGAATTCTGGCTCGCCCATAACGACGAAATCAACATCATCATGTTGAAGACACTGCACCGGTCTAGCTGAAGGGTGTAAGCCAATCAGTACTGTAAGAATTGTTCGGTCAACAGACTTTACGGTAGAGACTACCTCAAACGCGGTTGTCCACCAACCTGAGAATGGAACGCTTATAACAACAACGTCTGGGCTGCAGTATCGTATTCTATTCGCGATTTCTTCATTAGTCAACCCTAGCCTATACTTTTTCCCGTCAATTTCTTGGAGGTTTTTCCATCCTTCAGTCGGCGCATCTATGATGCAGACGTCATGCTGATGTTTTTCAAGCACCGCCGCAACGTAGGCGATATCTAACGGCTGAAACGCGCTGGGTTTTCCCCAAAGTTTTGGCTGTATCCTTGGTGGATTGATCAGGCAAACACGCATACAGCTACCGAAATATGTAGTAGCTAATCACATATTTTAACTGAATTGAAGAAAAAGAAGAAATGAGCAGTAACATAGCAACGTTTAACCGCTGTTTTGCTAAAGGGAAAAACTAAATTGCATGAACGGTCAATCACCTATAAAGTTAATAGGAAATCCAACTGATTCCTAAAACGGAAAGAAAAATACTCTGACAAAAAAGATGATCGGCAAACTCAGAAGCACGGCCAAAAGTATCGCCATATTTCTTATCCTGAGCGCGTCCAGTATCTTTTTCGGCGTTAATTCTTCTATGGAATCTCCGAGGATGTATTGCCCTGGCTTTTCGAGTTCAACTCTCAATGCACCTGCCATGGCCGCCATGGGCCAACCGTGATTTCGGCTTGGCGTCTTGGCGTTATCTCTTTTGGCTATTCTCCAAGCATTTTTGTAGTCGCCGCCGAGAAGAAACGAAGCGAGCACTATTAAGGCAGCCGCTAGTCTGGCGGGGACGAAATTGACCAAGGTATCCAACTGTGCCGAAAACCATCCAATGTTAATGTTCTCTTCATCCTTGAAGCCGACCATACCATCCAAAGTGTTTATTGCTCTGAAAGCAACCGCGCCTGAAACACCGAGCACAGCGTACGCCAGAATTGGAGAGATTTTGAAGTCTGTAAGATTCTCAGCCATAGATTCGATCACTGCTGAGCTGATTTGAGGGCCAGTTAAACCTTTTGACTCACGCCTCGAAAAATGTGAGTACTGCCTCGCTTCTTCCAGTTTGTTTTGTTCAAGTGCCTGAGCAGCAGCTATTGCCCAGTCACTTTCGAGCTTAATACACATCGTGCACTTCAGAATTAATGCGCCGGCAATAACGTAAACAGCAACGCCAAGAAAGCTATATGTGACGTGAAGTAGAAGAAAGACCGGTAAACTAAAAGCAAGAATTACAACTATAGCCAATACGATGCCATTAAACTTCTCGATTTTCGAAGCTTTATTTTTTAACTTTTTCTTTAAGCGCAAGCTTAGCTGACCCATCCAAACTGTTGGATGCAGCCTAAACCTGAGTTTGGAAGGATAATTTGGAGATGGGTCTCCGAATAAGAGTTCCACTATAAAGGCTACGCATAGCACGGTAAGAGCGATTAAACCGTCTAGAACGGCAAGCGCAACCAATTTCTCGCCAACCACATGCTATTTTGGCTGATATTTTAAGGTGAACTACATATATTAATTATGGAGTAAATGTGGAAACCGCCTGCGAAAATTCGTGCAGAAACACGTATGTTGAAAAGTTTCTGTAACAAATTGATCCGATGAAATTGCTCAAAACAGAATAGCGCTAACGCTTTTTACTGTCTTGAATAAACAATTTCACCGTTCACAATAGTCATTTCTACGCGGATCTGGTCAAGTTTGTCGGGTTCCGTTGTCATTGGGTTTTGGGAAAGAACCGTCAAGTTTGCTATTTTTCCAGTTTGAATTGAGCCGAGGATTTTCTCGTCTCCTGAAGCCTTAGCAGCGTTTATTGTGTACATTTGAAGCCCCTGATGTATGTTTATCCTTTCTTCGGGAAAGAATTTTCGTGTTACTGCAGCTTTAATCCCTAAAAGCGGACTTAAAGGTTCCATAGGGAAGTCGGAGCCAGCACTGACGCATATGCCATAATTGAACAGTGTTTTTAGAGGATAGAGCCATCGTGCTCTTTCGCGACCTAACTGGTCAATTGCGGACCAAAGGGAGAATTCAGATTCAGCAACAAGAGGTTGAACAGAAACCACTGCGTCTATTTCTTTGATTCGTTTCACTAAGCGTTCATTCAAGACAGCTGCTTGGTCCAATCTTACAAGTTTCCCTTTGAAAGCATTTTTCTTGGCGAATTCTTCCAAGACGGAAAGAGCTGTGTCTACTGCAAGATCGCCTGCAACGTGAAGCATTAAATGCTTACCTGTCTGGAAGACTCGTTCAATGGAGACTTTTAATGCTTCAGTTGTGCAAAATAATAAGCCCTTTTCAGCTTTTCCGTCACAGTAAGGCTCATGGAGCGCTGCTGTCTTAGCTGATAAATAGCCGTCCACGACTACTTCAATTCCCGTTATACGTACTTGATCGGGTTCTTGGCAGGGGAATTCAATATCTGCTTTATCGCTCATTGATGAAGGGAGTATTAGGTATGTTCTCAAAGGAACCTTTGTTTGGCTGCAAAACTTTCGGATCAGCGCTAACTCGCCGGTGGATGAAACTAACCAGTGAACGCCTGTAATACCAGCTTCTAGTATACTGTGGAAAGCCTCTTGCAAAGCGCTGAGTAACGCTTCTTCACCAGGTTGAGGGATTGAACGCCAAACAACGTTTGCAGCCTCACCAACCAGAACTCCGTTTGCGGCAGCCTCTGAGTTCTGTTTTACAGAGGGCTTAAATGAACTATTATCCTGCGGGTTAAGTCCTGCATATTTCAATGCGCGGGTGTTCACCGCGCAGAATTTCCGAGATTTATGGTAAAGAATAGTTGGATTGTCTGGAACAGCCTCGTCAAGCTCTTTCAGAGTTGGAAAACGTTTTTCTTCGAAAAACTCTTGGTCCCATCCGTATCCCACTATCCATTCACCCTTTAGCTTCCTTTGACTATACAGGCGGAGAATCTCCTGCAATTCTTTGATGGAGTGAATGTTCTGCAAGTTTATCCATGTCAAAAAGTATGCGCAGTCTGAAACATGTATGTGTGTATCTATAAATCCTGGAACAACTGTTTTACCATGAAGGTCTATTTGTTTGGTGCGATCACCAACACATGCATCCATAGCGTTGTTAGTGCCAACCGCAACGATCCAGCGATCTTTCACCGCGATCGCTTCAGCGTGTGGTTGAGAACTATTCATTGTTAAGACATACCCATTGTACAATACTAAGTCTGCGGGCACATGAACTCTTCCTGTTAGCTTTGTGTTACCTAAGTTTGAACGGTTTGCCATTCTGCTAGAACGAAGATTGACGAAGGCTTTTAAACTTTCAATTTGAAAACTTCACTTAACAACTCCTCTGTTTGGCAGGTCTAAATTTTTCATACCCGCCGTTACAACTTTCAATCGACGCCATTTGCCCTCAGTTTTGTGAGCCCGCGGCATTTGCAAAACACATTAATAGTGAGTTTTCCAAGTTCTTAGCGGTTTACAATGCTGGGAGAACAAACGTGAAAACCCATGTAATGCTTGTGAATCCACCGTATCCTGTCGGGGCGCCTCAGTCGCGTTTCCTCCCATTAGGTTTGGCGTACCTTGCAGCAGTTCTGGAAGAAAAAGGTAATGAGGTTACAGTGATAGACTGCCAAGCCGCGGGCTTTGACGTAAGACGGTTTGAAAGAGAACTTGAAAGAGCGCGCCCAGAAATTGTTGGAGTCACCGCCTCCACGCTTACGTACAAACCAGCGATTGAAATAGTGAAAACTGCGAAGGCAAGCTGCCCCGAGTGTCTCACAGTAATGGGCGGACCGCACGTAACAGTTATGGATCAGCAAACGCTTGAAGAACAACCTTCTGTGGATGTTATCGTCAGGAGGGAAGGAGAACAAACACTATTAGAACTCGCTGAGAAGAAGCATGAAGGGAAACTTCAACGTTTTAACGAGATTGCAGGCATAACTTTCAGGATAGGGAAACAAATTGTCAGAACAAGCGACAGACCTTTCATTCAGAACTTGGATGTTCTGCCGCACCCAGCCTACGGGCGGTTCCCTCTAAGTGAATATAAGGTTGCGGGTAAGATGTACTTGCCGATAATTACGAGTCGAGGGTGCCCGTTTCAATGCACTTTCTGTCTTGCTTCCAAAATGTGTGGTAAACGTTTCAGGGCAAGAAGTCCAAGGACTGTCGTCGACGAGCTTGAATGGCTGAGAGACGAATATGGCGCTGACGCTTTCGCCTTCTACGATGATACTTTCACTTTTGACGAGAAAAGAGCGTATGATATCTGTGAAGAAATTATCCGTAGGAGAGTTGGTATTCCATGGGATTGCCGGACGCGGGTTGACCGCGTGAATAGAAAGATTTTAGTCAAGATGCGCGAAGCAAATTGCAGGCTGATACATTATGGCATTGAATCAGGTAGTCAAAAAATGCTTGATTCCATGAAAAAAGGGACAACAACTGAACAGAATGCTAAAGCGATCAAACTGACAAAAGATGTTGGAATAGCCGTTGCTATTTCGGTTGTAGTGGGCTATCCCGGTGAAACCGTTGAGCTTCTTCGAGAAACAGTCGAGTTCATCAAGAAAACTGAACCAGACTACATCTATGCATGTGAGGCAATACCTTATCCTGGAACAGAACTGTACGATTTGCTGAAGGACCTAGGCTGGAGAATTGACCCTGACTGGAACCACTACGACGAACAAACGCGTGTCTTTGAAAACCCGAGTCTTCCGCGTGATAGACTTGATGAAATACGAGGGGAGCTTTACGACTGGTTTTTTTCTCCAACGTATCTCCTGCGTAAGTCCTTAGATGGGGATTTTTACAGCCAGATCATGGCCCGTGCAGCACTGAACCATTTGTTATGGCGAATCAAGTTGCCCCGAAAACTTTTTTCCGCTGCAAAGCTTGTCCTTCCAAAACGATAGTTCGCTGAAAACTGAGAAGCAGTCATCAACTATTTTGAAGCAGTCACCAGCTATTTGCGTTCGGGATCATCTGAAACTTCTTCGTAAACTTGTAACATTTTTTCTGCACATGCCTCCCAAGAAAAATTTCGGCATACGAACTCACGACCTTTTGTACCAAAGTCTTTCCGCAAACGCTCATCAGCCAAAAGTTTAAGAACTGCTTCGCCCAAAGCATGACTATCAGGCTGAACTAGTAAGCCTGTTTTTCCATTTCTTACAGCTTCCCTAACGCCGCCTATATTGAAGGCAACCACGGGTTTCCCCGTAGCTTGCGCCTCCAACAAAGCTATTCCTTGACCCTCTTGGATTGAAGGAAGAACAAAAATGTCTGCAGCATCATACACTTTGGGCAATACTGCATCTGGTACACTACCTAAGAAAGCGAAGTTCTTCGAAAGCTTGTTATGTCTCACGAACGAAAGCATTGTTCCTCGCATTGGACCGTCTCCGGCGATGACGAACATCACTTTAGAATTTTCGCGTACAACCTCTTTTGCGGCTTCAAGCAGGAAAAAAATGCCCTTTCGTGGTATAAGCCCGCCAACGAAAAGAACTATGGGACTATCGCCCTTGCTTAGCCTTCGTCGGACCAACTCACCGTTTCCAGTAGACTTAAACCTTGCGCAGTCAACCCCGTTTGGAATAACTCTCACCTTGCAGGGATCAATTTGATAGTAATGAATGATCTTGTTCAACGAGCATGCACTTACGGTTACGACTAAATTAGCATGTTCCGCCAGTTTCGCTTCAAGTTTTGAAAGACGCAAAAGCATGTGGTTGGAAAGGCGTGACCTAAAATCTAATGAAGCCTCGAGCATCAACTGCGAGTACTCATCCGCCAGAACACCATGGATCGTGTGCACTAAGGCTTGAGTAGCTTTCTTTTTCTGAAGATTTTTAATTAGCCCAAAACCGCTTGCCGTATGCACTTCGATTACATCCGCCCCAAAATTGCCTTGAAACCTCGAAAGCGTCTTGTTAAACGACCAGTTATCAAGAGGGAAAACTATGTCGGTGGAGAAGCAGGGAATAATGCGGATTCCATTGAGAACCGTGGCTTTGTGAAAGCGCTTTTTTGAGCCACAGTACACAGTCGTATGTACTTTTTCCGAGAGATGCCTTGCAATTTCGATGATTCGCCTTTCGACACCTCCGAAATAAAGATGCGGTGGCTGAGTGTTGACCACGGCCACATTAATCTTGCTCATACGCCAAGCACACCAGACAACTATTATCATAAGGTTTCTAAAAATGCACGGTTTTTCAACAAATCTGAAACAGCCATGGTTACGTGGTTCTTCCGCCATATTTGTAGAAAGCGCGCTTCGAATGCGGACTCATTTGCCGATCCTACCATTAATGTTTCAACCCGCTTTTGGAGACTCATTCGTTACAAAGAATGAGACTGAAGTCGCCTTCTAAAAGCTTCGCTTTGACGGGCGCTCAGCGTTTTTGCGATTCAAACATGAAGGACGCAGGAGGTTGCGTCCGCGTTCATCATTGATAAGCTATTTCTTCTTGCTTAGCCACCATTTTAAGTACTCTTTTTTTCGCCGCTCCTTAGCTTCTTCTGAGGATTCTACAGGAAACACGAGTTTTTCACGGTAGTCCAAAAGCTCCTGCTGTGTCACTGATAGCCCGCAACTTTTGCATATGTAATGCTTGGTGGACACAACATACTGCATTTCTCCACCGCATTCAGGACAGAAAGGCATCTTTCCTCGAAATTCATAGAGAACATTGAAGGATATTAGTCTTCACGTGATTTTCCAGTATTGTTGCATGAAAATTTACATCAACAGCAAAATACGAGCTGTCTAGATGTGTGCATAGATTTCGCGAGCGGTGTATTCGCCTGTGGCAAGTTCTGCTTCTATCTGTCGAAGCAGTAAAATCCGTTTGAAAGTTGGCGGATGAGTTGCAAACCAAGAGTTTATTGTTTTCCACGTTGATTTTGCTTCTTTTTCCATCGCTAGTTCAAGTTCATGTTCATCTAGAACGCCGTCTTTGTCAAGGTCGTATTCTTGCTTTTTTGCCATTATCTGGTGGATTTCTTCTTTTGCCATTGCTGGATCTTCTATGTAGAAGGCGCGTGCGCCCTCGGGAGGTTTTGGCGAGATGGATAAGCCATACGTGATCTTTGCTAGTGCGCTTTGCAGGCTTCTCGGGGACCCTGTCAAATATGCGGAATATGCGTCCGCGTAGTGTTCACGCAATCGGCTAAGTCTCATCACGCTTAAGAATGAAATCAAATAAACTACGAACGCGATCATTCCCACAGCGAGAAGCACGATTCCGCCGTTTTCATCTTTTTTACGTCTCGAATATGAACCCCACATTGCAGTCCTAAACGCGACTTGTGCGATCATGTACGCGATAAGCGGCAATGCGGAAAGCACGGTCATAACAATGTAATCTTTATGTTTTATGTGACCAATTTCGTGGGCCAAGACGGCTCTCACTTCTTCCGCGTTCAGGTTCTTCAGTAGTCCCTCATGAACAGCTAAAGTTGCCTCTTTTGCGGTTCGTCCAAAAACAAAAGCATTCGGTGTGCTATTTGGTACGATCGCCAGTTTCGGAATTGGAATATTGCTTTTCTTAGCCAATTCTTTGACCAATGACTCGAGCCATTGGTTTTCGTTTGGTTCTACATAGTGAAGTTGCGTGGTGCTCCTTAGAACGACAGGTCCTACCAAGTATTGAAAAAAGATAAAGAGGATCGTGCCGATTAACGCATAAACTAGCGGCAACTGGAGAAGGAACATTATTGCGGATAGGAAAAGCGTAAAAATAAAGGCAGCTATGAAGACTGATGTTACCATCGCAATTTTCAGGTCGGTTAACCCTGCCAAACGACTTTTCAACTCTTTCAGCTACGTGAAGGAGAATTCGGAGTTAAGCCTTTCTGCAAAGAATTATTTTCTTTTGGTTTTCTTTGAGTAAATCATTCCTATGGATGACGCAAATATAGTGGTGGAAAAAGGTATTGCAAATTTTGTTTACGGCAGAATCTGTCTATATAGGGTAAGCCCCGCAGATCTTGCAGAATGCCAGTTTAGTTTTTACGTGCCCTTTGCAGTTTGGGCACTGCTTGCCTGAACCGTCTGGATAAGCTTCAGAGGGTTTGCCGTATCGCTTCCTGAAAAACTCGTAATACAGCAATTGCTCCTTATCAGCGATTTTTACGTCGTCTTCTTCACTGTATTGCCTTTTTTTCTCACTAAATTGTTCGTCAGAGATTTCTTTGTCAAAGTATGTTCTCAGCGTTTCAGTCCCTGTGCCCTGTTCAAGAGGAGCCTTGGGCCGCCATATGACCTCTTGCGGTATGTACTCTTCGTACGCCTTTCGAAGGATCCACTTGCTGTATTTCACGCCGTTGTGGTAGTTCACTTTTAGTTTAACTGGCAATTTTTTGGCGTATTCCATAAAGAGCGGGTCCAAGAATGGAGCTTTGACAGTTACACCTATTGATTTTCCAAGAGGGATGGATGAGAAGCTCATCTCTTCCCACATTTCGGCTAGTTTCTGCATTAATTCATTTTCTGACAAGTGGAATAGCCACGGATACCCGAAGAGTTCGTCTAGACCGTCGCCTGTGAAAACGCTTCTCAGCCCCTTTTCCTTGGCAATGTTTAAACCGATGTAGACGGGAACGCTGTTCCTTACCTCCATCGGGTCGAAGACCTTGAGAACTTGAACGATTTTCTCAGCAGCTTTTACTACGTCTTCACGGTCGAAAACATATGTTTCGTGGTTAAGGTTAAGGAACGAAACCATTTTGGCTACGTATTGCGTGTCTTTTGGGTTTCCATGCTTGAACGCCATCGTTAATGCTTTAAGGTTTGGACAGTACTTTACTGCTTCATACGCGATTATTGTGGTGTCGGTTCCAGCAGAGAACAAGATGCCGTCGGCCATGTTCTTTTGTACGACTTCATTAACTATTGCGCGTACTTGAGGTAGCAACTCGGTGTATTCATGCTGATCAATCGTCACATGATTTTCTCCTGTTACCTTATTTTGTTGCTTCAGAATTATTTAAATGTATCCACATGTGTATGAACACCCGCAAATTGTGAAAATGTGTCTTTTAAGAAGCCAGACAAAACTAACGTGACGCATTTGAAGATTTGGAGTGACACAGAGATGCGCCGAGTTTAGTAATGAACCACACACTGCAATTCATGTAAAAGAGTAATTAAGCCTTAGAAAAACTGCGTATAGTTAAGATTTGGATAAATACTTCCGCTGTTAAGAATTGTCTATCCAACAGGTGACTTGAAGAAGGTGTGAACACGAAGATAAGTTTGATTCACATGAAAGTTCGCAGTACGTTAGAAGATAATTTAGATGCTGCACTGAGAAGCATCAAGAAAACTATAAGCGACCTACCAAAGTTGATAGCGCTTCCCGAATATTTTTCTGTTCCAAATTCGATGGAGAATTTTGTTTCAGCCGCCAAAATCTACGAGGAAACTTATGAACCTACAATACATTTTCTTGCAACCGCCTCTAAACTGCTTCCTCAAGGGCTTCTAGTAGGCGGCACAGTGCTTGAAAAGGTAGAGAATGCCTTTTTCAACACATGCACGGTTTGGAAGAACGGGTCGTTAGTTGCAAGATATCAAAAAAGAAACCCAGTTGCCATTGAGAAGAGAGTGGGTGTACGCGGTGGAAACAAGCCGCTTGTGCTTGAAACTGAGCAGTGCAAAGTCGGTTTGCTCGTATGCGCGGACATGTTTGACAACTTAGCCATCGAAGAAACCGTTAAGCTCGGAGCAGAACTGCTAGTTCTGCCAGTAGCCGCAATGGGTACACACCCAAGTGTGAAAGGTCATCCGTTAACCGAAAGAATAGCTTCGGAAAACGGAGTTTTTGTAGCTAAAGTTGGAAATGTCAGCTCAAGCCTGAGGGGGGGACGGAGTGCCGTGATTTCCCCTTGGGGAGTTCTTTGCGAAGCCTCAGAAACGCTCAGAGACACCGTTATCTCAGTTGACTTGGACATGGAAAGGCTCAGAAACTATCGAGAGATTCTCAGTAAAGCGTAGCCCAATTCTCTATTATCTGACTCATTTCGGTGAAGTTGTGATCTTTAAGCCAGTTTTTTAAACCTGAATCCGCAACGGCGTACTTGCAGACGCGAACCGCATTTTCTGCGTTGTGTACTAGCAACAGAATGCCCTTCAAGTCACGCAGTGAAAGGTAAGCCATTGTCTTGAGGAGGGCATCTATTTTTTCTTCAGTCAACATTTCGGCACTTAATTCGACCACGACCGGTTTTTTGAGCATTGCTGCAAAGTCTCTGGCTAACGTGTCAACCCAATACATTGTTGCATAATCTCGTGCAGACAATGGGACGTGAAAGTAGTCGACTATATCTGCGATCTGGTCGAAGTTTAACCCGAAGCGTTGCTTTGCAAGAATAGGATCAGGCCATATCTCTACGGCAAACTCGCCTTTTACTCGCTTCCTAGCTTCTTTCAGGAAGTTTGTGACTGTTTGGGCGCGCCATTCAACCCAGTTAAGTCCGCTTCTACGCCAAAGCTCCACACACCTAGGACAAACACAGAATTCTTCCTCGGGAAAATGATACAGGTTCAACGTGATACCTTGCACTTTACTCCCAGAGAGTTCTTCGATGTAATTTAAGATTCGTTCTCGATAGGAATCGTTGGTTGGACAGACAAAGTCAAAAGCCAAGGCGGCCCGCCTGTTCCGCCTCAATGCAAGGCCAATGCTTGAAGTAGCCACGATACTTGGGTTTTCACGTATAGCCTTGGCATCGCAGAAACATGTAACGTCGTTTTGCATGCCCTCAGCCGCGGGAAAAACTGAGCCATCTGCCCATTTTGCATAGTAGACATGTAGATCGAATCCTTTGACTCTCTCTGGTGTATATGTGACTAAGCCTATCTGCATCTTGTCCAGCCAGCGCGCAACAGATATATTAACGCTACTTATTAAATTGTTGACTCAAAATGAATAAGTCCAAGTCTGTTGTTTCCGTAGACTACGCCAAGTGCAAGCCTTGTCTAAGGTTGACGTGTATCGGCGTGTGTCCTCAGGGAATATTTATGTTGGGTAACGATGGCAAACCCGTGATAGCAGAGCATTCGTCATGCACACTTTGTGAAGTGTGCATAGACCTATGCCCAGAAAACGCCTTAAGCATAAAGAACGAAGACAAATGTTGAGTGGTGTCTTGATGCAGAAAATGAACATAGCCGGTGAAGGCGTAAGACTTGTTTTGAATGAGAATATTCTCGCAGTTTTTTCAGATAAGCCGTTGAGAACAGTCAGTTCAGCGATCTACAATGGCGGTTTCAAGAATGTAACTGCCATTCTCAATATTCAGGTTCCTGAAGGTTTCAGCGATAGCATTTTACATCAAAGACCTGTTGACTTTGCCTTATCTTCCTCCAAGAAGTTGGGCATACGCGAAAACTTTCTCGCAATGATCACGGCGGCGAACATAGACAATTTCTCTGCGGTTACTCGCGGAAAAGATGGACTCGCAGTAACCGCGATTGCAACGGCGGGATGTTCGCATGCAGAAACCGCTGGTGAGGAAATACCTGTACAGAAAATCGATGGGACAATAAATATTATCGTAGTGATCGATGGAAACCCAACAGACAGCTGCCTGACTAGTACGCTGCTCACTGCGACTGAGGCAAAAACGGCTGCGCTTCAATCCTTGGACATTAGAAGTCGATATTCTGGCGCTGCGGCGACGGGAACAATAACGGATAGCATGGTAACAGCGGCAACGGGCAAGGGTGAAACAATAGAGTTCGGTGGTCCAGCGTCTAAGCTCGGTCAGCTCGTTGCCTACTGCACGAGAACAGCAGTCAAAGAGGCTGTGACGAAGCAGGATGGGTGCATGCCTTCGAGGTCTGTGCTGAATAGGCTCAAGGAGAGAAAGCTTCCGATAGAACGACTTGCAGCTGGACTTGCTAAGGCATCGCGTTTAGACATGGATGAGCAATCGCTTTGTGCACTTCTCGTTTCGAAGATCTCAACAAAACCTGTTTTTGCTGCAATGCTTATGGCGGCTGCTATGCTGAACGAGGACGTAGACCGAGGTTTGATCCCACATGAGTTCGGTGATGTGGAAAGCTTGGGTAGCAGTCTAGGCGGCATGCTGTACTCGAGGAATAATTGCAGTTCCAGCATGTCCAAAAACATCGACGCAAAAAGTTCACCCGAGTTTTGCGGGCTTTCATCCTTTCTAATTCGAGTTCTAGAAAGCTTGGTTAAGGGGGAACTTGACGAGACAGCTGAAAACTTTAAATAACATGCCTGAAGTATGCGTTATAACAAAACATTGAATGGTGAAGAATTTGAAATTTGGCGTGTTTCTTTATCACCCGGAGCCTGCTGAGGGTTTTGACATAAACTTTTACCGCATAAAACCTGAGTCAGGCACGATCGGCAAACCAAATCCGCAAATGTACACAAACATCGCATGTTTTGGGGATAATGCAATGGCTAGGATCCACCCAGACTGGGCGGCAGTCTCTAAGGATGGACCAGCACTGCGCAGCAACAAGAAATACAATTTTCGGTGGGACATTCTTTGCATGACAAACCCTGAATTGGTACAAAGCACGCTTGATTTCATCGAAGAAAATGCGCGTGTATGCCCAGGAATAAGTATAAGCAGCCAACATTTTGCCGACCGCGGCTTCTGTGTTTGTCCTAGGTGTGTGGAGCTTTGGCGTAGAAGCGGACTTAACTGGGTTGAATGGCGCGCCCAAACAGTCACAAACTTCCTGAAAGAAGCTAGAGAGCGAGTAGGGAAAAAACCATTGTTCGTTAACATGCTACCGGACCCGGTGCTAGGCAAAGAACGCTTTGGTTATGACCATGCAGCTATGTCGGAATATGCAGATTACTTCGTCGTGCCGATGTTCTCAAGGGCTTATCCATCTCCGTGGTACTGGGAAACTATTGCACGGGCCTTCAAAAGCTTTCTAAGGAAACCAATGTTCGTGAACTTCTACGTTTTCGGTCCAGGCGAAACCGCTGAAACAGTGCCAACTGTAAAACAAGTGTTGACTGTTGCTACACGTGTAGCCAGAACGGGCGTGGACGGCATAATCTTCCTAGCTGAAAACGCTCAGAGAATACGGGACTTTCAGAAAGCTGCCGTACAGAGCAAAGACGTGGTAAAGGAACTTGAAGGCTACGGCGGCGATGATGTATTGGAACTTGTAAAGCGGTGGGAGTCTCTTTTCTAGTACTTAAAGCAGCCCACCCAATTAAAGCCGATTAACCGTTCTCGTTATTAACTAGAAAACTATATAATGAATCGTCGCGTAGAAGCTACTTGCCTCATGGGTCGGGAATAAATGAATATAACGCTTGTTAATCCGCCGTACCCGCCTAATGCACATGCACACCCTCCGTTTATTCCGTTAGGCATAGGCTATCTCGGCGCTGTTTGCGAAAAAAACGGTTATAACGTTAACGTCATAGACTGTCAAGCAGAGAAGTTGTCGCTTGACGCTTTCCGCAAGCGGGTAGCACAGACAGACGCGGACGTTGTCGGCATGACTTCAACCACGCTTACGTACAAGTCAGCATTAAAAGTTGCATCGATCGCCAAGGAGGTTCTTCCTCAATGTACAACCATCTTGGGTGGATGCCACGCGACCTTCTGGGACGAAAACGCACTGAAAGAATGTCCTAGCATAGATATAATTGTTCGGAGAGAAGGCGAGCTTACTTTTCTTGAGCTTCTCCAGAAGCTCAAGGACGGAAAAAGTCTAGGTAACATTAAAGGAGTAACCTTCAGAAAAGCTGATGGGCAAATCGTCCGTAACGAGGATAGACCTTTCATAGAGAATCTTGATGACCTGCCCTTTCCAGCTCATCATCTTCTGCCTTTGAACGCATTCCACAGAATGGGAAAGACAATTTTTCCACTTACCACAAGCAGAGGTTGTGTCTACTGGTGTGACTTCTGCACTGCCGTTCGAATGTTCGGCAGGAAATACCGAATGCGCAGTCCCAAAAACGTTGTGGACGAGATCGAATCATTATGCAGCAAGTACGGCGCGACCCAGTTCACTTTTTACGACGACGCCTTTACAGTCGACCCGGTTCGTGTGGAAAAAATATGCGAAGAAATAAGACGCAGAAAACTGCGAATACAATGGGACTGCGAGACACGAGTCGACATGGTTGACCGCGCGTTGCTTCAAAAAATGAAGGACGCAGGCTGCATTGCTGTTTGGTTCGGTGTGGAATCGGGCTCTCAACAAATCATTGAAAAAATGCATAAAAAGATAAAACTTGACCAAACTAGAAACGCGTATAAAACTGCACGCGAGGTCGGCTTGATGACTGTTGCAAGTGTTGTACTTGGATTTCCTGGCGAAACTGAGCAAACTGCTTGGGAAACCATAAACTTCGTCAAAGAGCTTAACCCTGACGACATAGGCTTCTACATAGCCACACCCTATCCTGGAACACCAATGTATGATCTGATTAAGGAGAAAGGCTGGCTTAGAGTGACTGACTTTGACAGGTATGACACAGCTACACCGACTTTTGAGACGCCTTATTTGAGCATGGAGAAACTTCGCGAAATCCGTTACAAGGCACATCAGCAATTTTACCTACGCCCGATGTATATCCTTCACATGATGAGCCGTGGAGGCACCTACGGAATTTCAGCCGTGAAAACGTCACTTGCGTATGCTGTTAGAGCGCTACATCTTCGGCTTTCGTAGCACTTGCTTATTGTTTTTCTCGGACTTTCTTAGCTTTCAGGGCGTACGCAACCGTCGCCAACACAAGCACAATTAAGCTAAGCGAAAGCGAAATAGACTGAAAGCCTAAGCCGACTGATGACAAACCAAGTGCCAGCCCTGTCAGACCCACTATGCTAAAGCTTAGTGCAACAGAAAGAACGGTTTCCTCGGTTAGACTGAGCTTATTCCTCCCGGAAAACAGAAGATTGACCAGACAGTAGCCAGGAAAGAAAGAAACAAAAGCGAAAGCAAAGACAAAACGCGCAATAAACAGGGGTGAACCTGCTGGTGCGACTGCTGTCAAAACTAACGTTAAGGCGGTGAACAGTAGTATCGAGGTAAACCATGCTGTTGGGTTCACGATGTATTCACTGCATGAGCTCGTTGGACTTAGTTGACACGAGGCAAAAAAAGAGAAGGGTTGAAGGCTCTACAGAAAAACTTTGTAGATTGGATGTTGCTCATGAAGTGGTCTGATGCCCAAGTCACCCATTGCTGATGCGACGTAAGTGTCGACTATTGTAACCGCTGGAAAAACCCAGTCAGCTTGCTCAGCAGGTCCGAACATCAACCAGTTGGCGCCCATCGTCTGCATGATTGCGTTTGTAGCGGTGGTGCATCCCTTTCTGAACTCTTTGGGCACGTTTGCTTTGACCCAGCCCATAGTGGTAACGACGTTTCCTGTTCCTAAGCCCGTAGGGTGACCGAATTTCTCTTTGATGTAGTGTATCGCGCGCACTGCTGTTCCCATGTCTGGCGCAAAGGCAGGAATTGCTGTGTCGATCAATGGTTTTGTGATTCCTGCTTCGTTAGCCATAGCTAAGGCTTCTTCGAGAACTTTCATTTTTCCGTCAAGGCTGTTGTCTTTCGGGTTATCTGCAAGGACTATCGAGGCTTTTATGCCGCATTCTTTGATTTTGGCAAGTTCGACCTTTGAAACGCCCTTGTAAATAGAGTTGTATACGGCTCTTTCTTGTAAGCCCTTCTTTTTCACATACTCTGCAGCAGCCATCCGCGTCTTTGGACTCATTGCGTCCATCAAGAAAGGCGCTTGTGTATGCTCTGCGATGTAGTCAATGTATTTGGTGAAGGCTTCTTCAGTTGTGCCAACGATGTCGAACATGAAGGGGACGCCTGTTATGTCGCTCCAGTTCTCCATTTTGTTGATTATGTTTTCAGCTTCTTTTGCGTCGAATACTCCTTTGTTTGCGTCTTGAACCATTTTTTGGCCTAACCAGAATATCGAGCCTATCAGGACTGTTGGCAGTTCTCCGGGCTGCCCACCTATTTTTACTCGACCCACTTCGTAGACGTTTTGTGGTGTACTGAATTTAAACATGGTACCTCATCTGAAGCCTTGTTTACTTTTTCTTTCCAGCGATGGCTTTCTTAGCGATTTCCACGCCTTCTTCCTTGTTTTTCCCGTATAGTGCGCCGATTGCCTCAGCGTCCTCTTTCTTTACGGCTGCGCCGCCCATTATCACCGCAACTTTTCCTTTTAAGCCTGCGGCTTTAAGGGCCTCGTCAAATTTCGGCAGGTTATTTTTTGCTGGCACCGTATTAACTGATAGGGCGATTATGTCCACATTATTCTCTTTTGCTTTTTCAACAATTACTTGAGGAGCAACACTTTTGCCTGCGTCGATCGTCTTGAAGCCTGCACGTTTTAGAGCTTTCCTGACTGCTTCTTTAGCTGTGTCATGCATGTCTGGCTCGATGTTTCCGATGACAACTGTGCCTATTGGATTCTCTGGTTCAGGTGGTTCTTTTTCCATCATAGATTTAAGCCACGACATTCTATACACCTGTTTCATTCCGCAGGGTTTTTCTACCCAGAGTGGGTATAATCGAATACGTATTTAAACTTTAACGTCGGTTACAATCGTCGATTACGGAGTACACAGTAAGGAGGAGTAAGCACTGGCAAAGGAACCGTGCATTAATAGAAGTGTGCTTCTTCCCGTGATTTTGTCTTTTTCCTTTCTATACCGATTTTTGCTGATGACTTGGGACGTTTACCCTCCTGGCGCCGATATAGGTTTGCATGAGAGCGTAATTAAATCGATAATTCAAATACGTACGAATTTCCTGTGGAATGCTTACCATATGGGTGGCGGCGTGTCCGTGACTAACCCTGGCTATCACATTTTCGTCGTGTTTGTCATTTCGATGACGGGAATACCTGACTATTTGGCGCATGCTCTTGTAGCGTCATTTTTCTCGACGCTAACCGTCTTATGTGCCTTCTTGATAACGCGCTCTCTTTGGACTGAAAACTCCGCCTTCGTGGCGGCTTTTCTCATGGCGGTTTCAGGCGGTGATGTAGCCATGCTTATGTGGGGTGGATACCCGAATGTTATTACGCTAATGCTGATTCCGCTTGTTTTTTACCTGTTCCTTCAACGTTTAAGGTTTTCGTTTTTTTCGTTCATCATGGCGGCCTCGCTGTTGGCAAGCGCGGTGTTTCTAACTCATGTGTTCAGCGCGTTTATGCTCATATGCATAGCCGGCGCCGTGATTTTCGTTGGCACTGCTTTTTCAGGCAAAATCGGTTGCTCCAAAACTTATTTCATGCCATTGGCGATCCCCGTGATTCTTGGTGCAGCATTAGCTTCGCCTTACCTGGTAAACCTTGCACCGTTGTATCTTAGCAGTGAAGGAACTGTTACAGGCGCTGTAGCAGCAATACGGCAGGCACTACTTTCAACCCGACTTGTCCCAGTCGACCTTGTAGCGCTTTCAACAATTCCTGCATTACTTTTTTTTGCGTTCTCAAGAGTTTATAAAGGGAAAGCTTTCACGCCTTCTTCAGTTTTGCTTGCGCTTTGGATCTTGATACCAACCGTCTTGACTCAAAGCTACATGGTTGGGCTGTACTTGGACTACAACCGTTTCCTTTATTTCATTGTTTTGCCCGTCACGGTTTTTGTAGCGCTGTTAATAGACCACGGTGCACGTTTTTTCTCGCGTGTAATAACTCGTTTGCTGGAAAAGGTTGATGCTAGTGGAAAATTTGTCTGGGAAATAAAAACTCATAGAACAGCTAGACGCTTCTTATCAATGGCTATGAAACCCCTGACTCAAAAAAACGTTTACGTTCTCCTAATCTTCGCTTTCTTAGTCTATTCGTTGGTTTGCTTGCCGATTTTCATGGCTCCAAATGTTGGCATCCAAGCAGCGAAGTTTTATCAAGTTATAACACCTGTGAAATATGAAACACTGCAGTGGATTAGAGAAAGTACACCTGCCGGTTCAGTCTGTGTCACCGACGCACTTTATGGGTGGTGGTTGTCTGGGTTTGCGCAACGACCAACGCTAAGCGCAGTTGATCCTCAATACTTGATTTTGGCAAGGGAATATGCACCAGCAACTATGGCAAAGAATCTTTTGGACACTGACTACCTGATAGACAATGGTCTAATACAGGTTCGCCATGATGGCGGATATGTTGGACGACATAATCCGATTTTTCTGGCAAAGCTCAACAGTACGCCTTTTCCGTACCCATTCTTTCATCTCAATTCCAGCGAAACAACAATCTTGTTCAGAAAAAACGGGCATGTTGAAGAAACTGACCTAATACAGCTTCCCCTCGAAAACATGTGGTTGGCAAACGATTCTGACCATGCAACAATCTATCTTGTCGCCAGAAACAACCTTCTAAAAGTTACGCAGACTACAACAGTGTATAAAGGATGTCAGTTTGCACAGGTGAATATTACCGTAGAAAGCGAAGTGGAAAACGTACAAATCGACTGGTTACGCCTTGTTTTACATGCGAAAGGCATTCCATTCATAAACAACGAAACCGCTGCGATGGTCGACATGAATATGCAAGTCATTGGACAAATAGTTTTCCTAAACGAAAAGCCAGCTGTGAAAGTTTACACTTCTGAAAACCCAAGTAGCATGGAACTGCTTTACAACGTTAAAGGTGAAAGGCTCGATACCGTAACTTTTTTTGCGGGTGTCTACTCATATGAACACGCCGCAGATACAGAGAAACAAAACGAGTATTTGCAAGAACTCATAAGAAAGAGTGCTGAGCATTACGCTACCGAAATAGCAGATTTACCGATTGAAGTATTTGACTACAAAACAGCTTTAAAAGAGTGGCGTGTAGCGTATGTCATTGTCCGCGATGCTGAATCTTTTCCAAGATTCATGCGTGATCCCGCATTTGACACGCTTCTAATAAACAATGAAGTGGCGGTCTTTAAGGTAAAAAACTAAAGATTGCTTGGAGACAAATCAATCATCATTATTTAAAATGAAGAATTATATTGTTAAATCAGAAGGTTTCACCTAAATTTCTCCTGTGGGAAGTTTCCACATTGTGGTCAAGAACGATGAGTATGATATGACCTTGAAGTTGAAAGGATGCGCAAATGTTTTTCCATCTTTTTGATAGGTTTGAACGTCCCACTCGCCGTACCTATTGCGCAGATTTTGGTATGATGAAATGTTGTGTTCACTGAAAAAAATAATATCAAAAGGAGCTGATGACGGAGAGGTGCAAGCGCGATTCTTCGTGTTGAGCTTTTTTAATGCGGTGTAACAGATTTTTTATGTTTCGCGGAGTACTTTTGGTATGTATGCACATGCAGGATCTGACTCAAAAATGTCGCCAGTATAGTATTCAGCACGGGTTCTGCAGCCGCCGCAGATTTCACGGTACTCGCAGACGCCACATTTGCCTTTCAAGTTGCTTTTGTCTCGCAGTTTAAGGTGAAACTCGGAGTGTTGCAGTTCATCCCAAGCTTCTTTTAGCGATTTATTTCGCACGTTTCCAATTCGGTACCCTTCGTGGAAGCCGCATGACCTGTAATCGCCGTTCTCGGTTACGCTAATATAGTTTCCGCCTATCGTACATTTTCCCAAGAAGCCTTGCTGGAACCAGTCCCAGAAGTCTGTTGGGTTCTTTTGTCGGACAATTCTAGCGTAAAACGGGGAATAGACGTTTATCTTAGTTTTGCCTGTGTACGCTTTTTGAAGCTCGTAAATCTGATTGAAAGCAGCCTCGTACTCTTCAGGCGACGGAGCCAAGTCAGGCATGTTTGAGCCAGCGCGCCCGACAGGGACAAGGTTGTGGTAGACCACCATCCGGGCGCCGTATTCTGACGCCAACTGCGCTGGATGTTCCATGTCTTTAATGTTGTATTTTGTCATCGTTGTGACTATACAGTCGAGTATTCCTGCTTCAGAGAGCTTCTTCATAGCGTAAAGAGCTTTATCATAGCTTCCTCGCCCACGTATCTTGTCGTTGGAGTCGCGTGTACCGTCAATACTCACTGCAGTGTGAACCTCATGTCGAATTAGGTTGCTCAGTCTTTTTTCGTCGAAAGCGAAACCGCTTGTAATCAGACTTACTTCAAAACCCATTCTTTTGGCGTATCCGATAATGTCGAAGATGTCTTCCCTGACCAGAGGTTCGCCGCCGCTGATCCCAAACCATGGAGAACCAAAATCATAGACTTGATCAACAATTTTGTAGCCAGTTTCAGTGTTGACTTCGGAACCTCTGAAGTTCTCAGGGCTGTAGCTGCAGTATAAGCAGCTACCCACGCACCGCCTAGTGCATCGCCAAACAACCATGTACATGGGCGCTTTGTTCGAGTACATCGCAGTCACGTCTTCACATTAGATTAGTATTCACGATATAAGATTTCCGCTTTAAACATTAGTTTCAGCTTTTGAATTAGCGTACCAGAAGTCTCTCGTGCTCAGTTTGAAAGTTACTAGCTTTGTGAGGTTTCGTTAGCAAGTAAGACTTGACAAACCTTGAAGGTTGATCCTTGCCAAGTCAATATGTTGGTAAATGCACGTATAAACTCAGAAACTCTTATAAACTGAAGTCAATATATTCAGAAAAGAAACATAAAAGAAAGGAGTTTTAGACAAATGTCTAAACCCAAAGAGTACTCTTGGATGACTAAGGACAAACTAATGACGTACACTTTTGCGGCTCTTTTGATACTCGAAATAGTCTCAACAGTACTGTGGTGGCCTATAACAACGCCGTCTGGCTGGAGTCAGGGGTTGACTTCGGCTATATGCGCTTTAATAGCATGCGCAGTCGCCGTAGGCGCAGATGCATTATTGTACAAAGTCGCAGTCGACAGCCCATTGAACACAATGTCGGCAGCAGTTTTCGGGTTAATAGTTGCACTGTCATACTCGCTTGGCGTCCCAGCTATGCACGCAGTTGAAGTCATGCCTCTTGAGGCACCTTGGGCGTTTCTTTACGTGGCTTTGATCTCCTTAATAGGCTTAGTGTTGTTCAAGAAACTACAAGGTTTGGCTGGAAGAAAATTTGTGAACCCCGCAGCCGCAGCTAAGCTACTGGTGCTTTTGCCTTTTCTTTACTCGGTTCTACTTCCCAAAGATCACGCAATAGACATTCCAACACTTGCAACCAAACTTGACTACGAGGGGTCGACATCGTTCGGTGCATGGCTGCAATTCTGCTTTGGAAACCCCTCGATCTTGCTCAAAGGCCAAATGCCAGCCTACACGCAATCAGACGTGTTTCAAACACTGTTCTTGGTTAAATATCATGGTTGGGTAGGCGGTGCTTCAAGCTTGGCGGTTATCATTGTCGGGCTTGCATTGTTCGCTGTTTGCCGCCGCTACGTTAAATGGCGAATCACTCTTGCTTACTTAGTGACCACAGCGATCTTTGCGTATGCTCTTGCAGCAATCTATGGCGGGGACCCCCTTTTAAGACTGATGTACCATCTGTTCATCGGCAGCTCAATATTCTTGGCCTTCTTCATGGCTACAGACCCTGCGACTACGCCATTAACATACACAGGACAAACCATTTTTGGCATAGGGTTAGCCATCATAACAATGCTGCTACAAACATATGCCAACTTCTTCGGAGGCTCAATTGTAGCGTTGATAATAATGAACCTAACAACGCCGTTGCTAGACAATGTTGGAAAACTTAAACCAACCACAGAAACAATAGAGCCGAAACTACCAAAGGCCAAACAGTTTGCGTCAGTAAAAACCTATGACTGCATGAGATGCGGCGCATGTATGCGCGTCTGCTGTCACAAGCTCAGCCCGATTCTAATTAAACAGGCATTCGATAAGCATAACTTCAATACACTCTCGAAACTCCATGCGGACTACTGCACAGGTTGCGGTCACTGTACCTTCGTGTGTCCAGCAAGAATCGATTTGAGAAATACGATACTCAGAGCTAAAGCGGCGCTTCGAGCCCAATGACAAAATGGGCACCTTTTTTTTCTTTTTATCGCAGGAATCTATTGTATTAAAGCGTTGTAAAGATTTTTCTGGCTCTTTATTGCTCAAATCGCGTTTGTTACATGACGCACTATTACGGGGCTTTTCGGTATTCTTGAGGACTAACTCTGACCCTAAGGATTAAATTTATAAACGCGACACAGCATATTAACAAAAAAGGAGAGACTAAGTTGACGGAACAAGAAAGCTTCAGATTGGCTGATGTCCTCTACGGCTTGGTCGTACCCATAATCGTTGCCATAATAATACTTATCTTCCCTGTTGTACTTCGCCCCGCATTAGACAGTTGGTTTCCACCAGCGAACATGGCTACAGGAAAAGCGGGCTCGCCCTACGCATTTCTGACGGTGATCTTCACAACAGGTCTAGCAATGATGGTTATGTTTGCAGTGCCGCTTATTTTGGGGCTGATCTGGAACAAATGGGCAGGTGGAGCTGCAGGCTTCATAACAGGGACACTGTTCTACCTTGCATACGCAGGCTACAACATTTTATACTCGTACGAAAACTTTGGTATGTGGACTAACCTTTATCGTGATCCAAGCTTCATAGGAAACTATATCGTCGGAGGAATACTCGTGGGCTACATTGCCGGAGCACTAAACAACAAATCGTACAAGTTTAAGCGGATGTTGGGCGCAGCCTTGACAGCTGCAATAACTGTCGGTATCCTACAATTCACCCTTAACTATACAGTTGCATTCGGAGCTTGGATGACGCAAAGCGACCCGTGGTATGCACTTTTCTATACCATGCTCCCAATGGTAATCTTGGGCATAATTGGACCAATAATCGCCAAAGTACTCATGTGGTACGGAGTTATGCCTAGCGGACGCATGTAACCGCCCATCCCTTTCCTTTTTCTGTTCAAACGAGAAAAGCAAAGTTCATGCAGGAAAATGCTCAAGGGTAACAGCATCACGTAAATTTACTTCCTGCCGCAAAACGCGAAAGATGGCGGCGACATATTGACCGGGTATTAATCAACAAAGTATTAGCTGTCACCGTAAAAGAGTAAACGTACGCTGTTAGTTTTCAGATTTTGGCGCAAATTCCCAAGCAATATTGCCTTTCCATATGTCGCCGAGCTTTGTGATCCTGACCTCTTTATCGTCTATTTCGATCAGACCTTTCTCCTTCAAACGTTGAAGCTGACATGGAAATACTTCTTCTGGAAGCTTTCCAAATTTCTCCATGAATTCTTGCTTGCTCACTGGAAGCCTGAGGTACAACCTGGTCATTTCACGTCGCATCATATCCTCCATTGTGGATTCTGACAAGCGGCTGATGGGATATCGCCCTGCTTTAACAGCCGCCATATACTCGTTCACGTCCTCTACATTAGAATACGAGAAGCGTTGCAGGTAACCCATGAAGCAGCCTGCACCTGTTGTGAGGATTCCGCCCCAAGGCCAGCCGTTGAGACAGTTTTCCCTGAAGTGCCATTCAACCCTTGAAAAGCGGTCGTGACCCACAGGTTTGTATCCTGCTTTGGTGAGCAGCTCATACGCTGTGAGGTACAGCTGCTTTTCGTATTCAGCGTCGCCTTGCGGCGGCACTAACCCAGACCTGATCTGTTTCTCTAGTGCGGTTCCAGGATAAACTTCAAGCGAGTAACAGTCGATTTCCACGTCTAGCTCGATGGCTTTTTTCAAGCTGTGAATCCAGCTTTCAATTGTTTGGCCTGGAATGTTGTACATAAGGTCGATGCAGACGCAGAGCCCGAGTTTCCGCGCCGTTTTTATTGCGTGTTCGACGTTTTCTGCAGTGTCTGGAAGACAGAGCATGCGTCTGAGCTTGTCGTCGAAGGTTTGGACGCCCATGTCCATCTGGTAGACGCCGTATTCGGCGAGTTGGGCGATCTTTTTCGGGTCTAAGCTTTTTGACGAGCTTGTAACTTTGATGAAGTACTCATCAGCTGTTGTGAAGTGTTTCTCGCAGAAAGAGATTAAGTCAATTATCTGTTCTGCAGACAAGATGCTTGGTGTTCCGCCTCCCAGTACGATCTCGTCGAAAACGCTTGTTTTTACGTATTTTGTTTGAGCGTACATCTCGAGTTCTTTCTTCACGGAGGCAAGGTACGGCTCGATCTGTACCTTTGACGTGGCGGTTGTGGGGAAGTAACAAAAGGTGCATTTTGAATCGCAGATTGAAACCCATGGCTGAAGCTCCATCAGCCTCTTTGAAGTGTTCTCGTTTGACAGGAATTCCATGAACGCTTTGTAGGTTTCAGGCTTTATGGATGGGTAGTCTCTGTAAGTGTACGGTGGCCAATTACTCCGTGCATCATACGCTTTTTCGCTTGAGCTGAGAGCACTCATTTTCACGCGTCCTAACTGTCCTTTCTTTTTATAGTTTAGCACGCTGAAATAAAGGTTCCGTTTGGACGAAGGCACCGCGATGCGAAAGCAAGTTAAACCCTGCATCATCGAAGTATGAGTGCTCAGAAAAGTGTGTGGCTACAAAGCCTTCTATTCGTTTGACCGCTACTCTTTCTTGGCGTTTTCCTGCAGAGCTTTCGGAGTGTAGGCGCATGCAGGGTCTGACTCGTAAATGTCACCTGTGTAGGCGTAGGCTCGGTTTCTGCAGCCGCCGCAGATTTCACGGTACTCGCAGACGCCGCATTTGCCCTTGAGAATAGACCTGTCGCTGAAACTGTTGTAGAATTCTGAGCCGCGGATTTCGTTCCATGCGGTTCTCAGGCTTTTCCTGCGAATGTTTCCAAGCAACAGTGGTTCTGAAGGCTGGAGGTCTGTGTAAAAGCAAGGTATCAAATCGCCGTTCTCTGTCACGCTGAGGTACCCACCGAAAGCAAAATACGTGCATTTCCCGTGGAACTTGTGTTCGTACCATTCTTGAAAGCTCGGCGGGTTCCTTTGTTTGACGACACGCGCGAAATGGGGGCAGTGAACATGAATGTCGAATTTGTTTTCGTACTTCATTGTCAGGTCCCAAATGTGGTTTAAGGTCCACTCGTACTGTTCTGGAGACGGAGCTAGCTCTATGGATTCTTTTGCGCGTCCGCTCGGAACCAGATGATTGAACCACACGAAGTTCGCGTGATACTCGTCGGCTAGTTCAGCGACATGGTCAAGATGCCTATGGTTAACGGTTGTTATGGCTGCAGCTAATCCATTCAGGATTCTGCCCTCAGAAAGCTTCTTTATCGCAGACAACGCCTTCCTGTATGAACCTTTTCCCCTCAGGTAATCGTTCACTTCTTCCGGACCGTCGATGCTTACTGAAGTCCACACTTCATTCCTGACAAGTTTGTCGTAGTTTTCTCCACCGACGAAGCAACCGTTTGTGAGAAGGCAGACGTTAAGACCAAGGCTCTTGGCGTAACTAACGATTTCAAAAATGTCTTTTCTCAGAAGAGGCTCGCCGCCCTTTATTCCGAACCATCTGACGCCGAAATCGTAGACTTCATCGACAAGGTGTAACGCCTCCTTCGTGCTCAATTCTCTTGGAGCAGGCAGCCCCGAAGCGTCAACGTTGCAGTATCTACATCGAGCGTTACAAGCACCCGTAGCACGCCAAGAAGTCATGAGTAAAGGTCCCTTGCTAGTCAAAGCAAAATCGCCCTTCTGCCATCCTAACTCTGACAGTTCAGGTTAGATGAGAAACGCCGCCTAAAAAACATTACGTAGAATCATGAGAATATTGCATTTCTATGTTTGGAGTTATTTGTTGTTTTGCAATTGAATTGGTTGGCTATGAACTAAAGCTAAGTTCAGTTGAATGAAAGGCCCTTCTATGTGTGAACTCCGTTAGCCACGACCTAAACTAAATTTCAAACTGCAAGCGTAATATTATTTTTAATCCAAAAATCCTGACGGAAATTAAGTTCACACAAACCAGTAAGTTACCAGTTTCCAGCAACAAAAAACTGTATCTGTAACTAAAAGTACAACAACCAATCGTCCTTGTCAACATCAATTGCGTAATGGGCTACGTTACCATTTGGCGCTTTTTGTTTCGCTATAATTTAGGTAGATGCAGGAATGGTGAGCTACCTACCCCTAAAGGTGTTAGCCTCCTGCCTCCATGGCCAAACGCGCGCGCAAAAGCAATGGTTGAAGGCGAAAATAGCCTGTAAGCAGTGAATCAGCACTGGGATTATGCCCGAACGAGCTGAACATTACAATCCAAGACCTGGAAATCATTGGGATGCCCAAGTGATTCAATTCATGCATGCCGGTGAAAGATTTTATAAACCTTGTTAGGTTAAATCTTGCGTCAATCTCGTAGGCATGAATGATGCGTAACGACAATTGTGAAGAATGTCAGAAAAAAGAGAAACCAGAAACTATATGGTTTTCCATGTGGTTTCTTTCTTCAATAAGTTCTTTTGGATTAACAATTCCTTTCATGTTTTTCGTACTGGTGGAGAGAATAAATAGACATCTAAAGTGGTTCTCAAATATGGAAAAGCAGGCACTTCAATGGACACGAGAGGAAAGAAGAGAATTCATTAAACCACGAAGAAGAAGCGCGCTATTTTGGGCATTTTCCACGGTTTTTGTCGTACCTGTTTTTTTAATAATGCACCTCCTAACTAAGGATTTGTTATTGCATGAGAAACAAGAATATGCTCTTTTGAAGAGGTTTTACCCTGAAAGAACCTATAAACTGCACAATATTGACGAAAAAAGGCTTCTTGCATTGACTTTGGCGACCTTTGGGCTGGGAATCATCTACTGGACCTACGTTGTAGTTAACGTATACAATAACCATTTCAGAGATCAATGGCAAATTGAAGAGTTATTGGCAAAATTTTGAGGAATAATATGCGAGACGCTATCTAAGGTCTGAAATTTGTTCAACGTATTTTTTTGATAATCGCCATGTTTGCGAGCACATGTGTGCAATTGTTGCAAAAGGCAATTTTGTATCCTATATTGAGAATTATAAAAAAATTGAATTCGGTGTGTGCATGTCTCTGAAAGGCTGGAAGAAACAAAAATACCTTCAAAAGTCACTTATTGCCCTATTAGAAAACGTAAGTTAGGCAAAAATCACGTAAACTCAAGAAAACATTGAAATAAGACGCGCAGATGCTTTTTTCAGTAACAGTTCTTATGACTAAACGCAAAAGGTTAAATGTCTTGATAGAGAAGCAAACAATCTCTCAGTCATTTTCTTGGAAATTGTCAGTTTTTCTCAAAGCTTATAAATTAGAGTCACATGTGTTTCTTAGCATACTTGCGGAATCCATTATGGCTTCGAAAGATGCTAATTCTTCGGACAATGCGTCAAGGTTGGATCATACAGTGAAGGGCTTGAGCAATAATGTGAAAGTAGCTTTGGTCAATCCTCCCCTTATCGAGAAAGTTTACCATCATCCCTTCTTCCCTCCTCTCGGCTTGGCTTATCTAGCTGCAGTACTGGAACAAAGAGGATTTGAAGTCAACATTTATGATTGCCCAGTGTTAGAAATGAACCAGAAGAATTTGAGAAACAAACTTTCTGATTTTCAGCCTGATTTTGTAGGGATAGCCTCAATGACACCTACGATTCCTTCAGCGCTTCAGTCAGCGCGTGTGGCAAAAGAAGCATGTCCAAACTGCAGAGTAATTCTTGGGGGACCACACGTCTCTTTTGCGGATAAAGAGGTACTCACTGAAGAGAAGTCTGTGGACATAGTAGTAAGAGGAGAAGGGGAAGAAACATTACTGGAGATCGTTCAACAACATCAGGAACGCAGGAACCTAATAAAAGTTAGTGGGATAACCTTTAGATATGATGACCAGATCATTCGCTGCACAGACAGACCGTTCATTCAAAATTTAGATTCGCTACCATTTCCTGCGTATCATTACTTGCCCATAGAAAAGTACAGAATTTACGGGAAACGTTTTCTACCTATAATGACAAGTCGTGGTTGCCCATTCCAATGTTCTTTCTGTGTAGCGTCCCAAATGTTTGGGGCCAAATTTAGAGCACGAACCCCAAAAAATGTAGTAGATGAGCTTGAATGGCTGAAAGA
>Ga0272448_1000275_pt1 | contig 81231 bp, 69 predicted proteins | sample YNPCB0191_FD_202220 | JGI IMG/M metagenome (GOLD analysis project Ga0272448, IMG submission 202220) | Hot spring sediment microbial communities from Yellowstone National Park, WY, United States - YNP-CB-019-1 | ecosystem: Environmental > Aquatic > Thermal springs > Hot (42-90C) > Sediment...
AATGGTATACTTATTGTGAAGGATATCCTTATCTCCTTCATAGGCTCACCCCCTATGCTTTTATTGGTTGAAAATAGTATAGGGTGAGCCTTAATTATTTTCAATCACGGAGTTAGGGATGCTTCCAAATTATAAAAATCCTTGATTATGATGTTATAGTGCGTGTATAGAATTGATAAAAAGAAAAGAGGAGATTTTATATGGAGCCTATAAATGAACTAATAGCGGTAAGAAAAGAAAAGGAAAAGGCATTAAGGGAGATGGGAATAGATACGTATCCCCAGGATAGAGGGATCTATTTAACAACAGAAGAGATTTTAAAACGTTTTCAAAGTCTTTCTGAAAAAGAACTTGAGGCTATGAACGAACAGGTATCCATAGCAGGAAGGATTATGTCTTTTCGTGATTTTGGAAAAAGTACATTTTTTCATATACAGGATAGAGCCGGTAAGATTCAAATATATGCAAGAAAGGACATATTAAAAGAACCGGATTATACGATATTCAAAAAATTCGATATAGGGGATATTATTAGTGTAAGAGGCAAGGTCTTTAAAACAAAGACCAATGAACTGACAGTGCTTGCAGAAGAGATAAAACTTCTTACAAAGTCTTTAAGACCCCTTCCTGAAAAATGGCATGGGTTAAAAGATGTGGAGGAAAGATATAGAAAAAGATATCTTGATTTAATTGTAAATCCCCATGTAAAGGATATATTTATTAAAAGGTCAAAAATAGTGGATTTTATAAGGGAATACCTGAAAGAAAGGTCGTTTATAGAGGTGGAGACACCGATGATGCATATAATACCCGGTGGTGCTGTGGCAAAACCCTTTATCACGCATCATAATGCATTGGGGATTGACCTGTATTTAAGGATTGCCCCTGAGCTCTATCTGAAAAGATTAATTGTAGGTGGGTTTGAGAGGGTATTTGAGATAAACAGAAATTTTAGAAATGAAGGTATATCAGTGAAACATAATCCGGAATTTACTATGCTTGAGTTTTATTGGGCATATGCTACATATGAGGATTTAATGGAACTCACGGAGGATATGATTTCAACACTTGTATTAAAGCTATTTAATTCCTACAAGATTTATTATAATGGCAGAGAAATAGATTTTTCAAGGCCATGGAAGAGACTTACCATGATGGATGCCTTAAAAGAATTAGCAGGAATAGATATAGAAAGGCTATTGAAATTTGATAACCTTTGTGAGATTGCTAAAGAATTAGGAATAGGATCGCCAGAGAAGGAAAAGAAGGGAAAACTTATAACAAAGGTCTTTGAAGAGATTTGCGAAAGTCATCTCATCCAGCCTACATTTATAACGGATTATCCTGTTGAAGTTTCTCCCCTTGCAAAGAGAAGTAAGAAAAACCCGGAATTAACGGAGAGATTTGAATTGTATATTTCCGGTATGGAAGTGGCAAACGGCTTTAACGAACTAAATGACCCCGAAGATCAAAGAATAAGGTTTCTGGAGCAGTTAAAGGAAAAAGAAGAAGGTGCTTCAATGGATGAAGATTATTTAGTTGCCCTTGAATATGGCCTTCCACCCACGGCAGGAGAAGGTATTGGCATTGATAGACTTACTATGCTTTTAACTGATAGTCCTTCCATAAGGGAAGTTATACTTTTCCCCCTTTTAAGGCCTTAAAATTATGGATTATGAAACCCTAATCGGTCTCAGATATCTTCGCTCAAAGAGAAAAGAGGCGTTTATCTCTGTTACAACATGGATATCCATAATAGGGATTGCCATAGGTGTGATGGCACTCATAGTCGTTATAGCAGTAATGACGGGTTTTCAGAACGAGATAAGGGAAAGGATATTGGGGATTAATCCGCATATCCTCGTCCTTAATTTAAATGAAGAGATAAAAGAACCTAAACATATTGTGGATATTATTAAGCAATCAAAGGAAGTAACCAATGCATTTCCCTTTGCCACATTTCAGGCAATGATTCAAAGTGGCAGACAATTATCCGGGGTAATTGTCAAGGGTATTAACCCTGAAGACGTAGTTTTTATGAAAAAACTCATAAAAGAAGGCAGTATTGAATCTTTAAATGAAAAGGGGCACATACTCATAGGAAAGGAACTGGCAAAGCACCTTGGTTTGTTCAAGGGAGATTATATGTCTATTATGGTGCCTTTTGCAGGGATATCGCCAATGGGCGCCATACCTGAAACCTTCAGGGCAAGATTAGCAGGTGTGTTTGAGACAGGTATGTATGAAATAGACAATACCCTTGTAGTTATGTCTTTAAAAGATGTGGAGGAAATGCTGGGGATTAGAGCAACTGGCATCGAGGTAAAGGTTAAAGATGTATACAGGGTTAACGAAATTAGAAAGGAGATCACAAAGAACCTGGGATTTGGATTTTTTGCAAGGACATGGATAGAGATGAACAAGAACCTTTTTTCTGCTCTAAAGCTTGAAAAGATAGCTATGTTTATTATCCTTGCCCTTATAATATTTGTAGCCAGTTTTAATATTATAAGTTCCCTTGTAATGACCGTAATGGAGAAAAAAAAGGATATAGCAATATTAAAGGCAATGGGAGCTAAAAAGAGAAGCATAATGAAGATATTTATGGTGGAAGGTATAACGATTGGTATAACCGGTGCGCTGATAGGATCCATCAGCGGATATTCAATCTGTGAGATTATAAGAAGGTATAAAATAATTAAACTTCCTGAAGATATATATTACATAAACACACTCCCTGTAAAAATAAGTCTCTTTGATGTCATACTCGTTGCATCAATAACGACGGTGATTTGCGTGCTTTCTACTATTTATCCCTCTTTTAAAGGATCCAAGATAGATCCAGTTGAGACATTAAGGTATGAATAGGCCATGAACGATATTATACTGAGAGTATCAAAAATCACAAAAACTTTCAAAAAAGATGGTAGTGAAATAAATGTCATAAAAGGGATAAGCCTTGATGTTTTACAGGGAGACTTTTTAACCATCATGGGACCTTCAGGTGCAGGAAAAAGCACTTTCCTTCATATACTGGGCACACTTGACAGGCCTACAAGCGGGGAAATCTTTTACAGGGGAGAAGATATAAGCAAATATAATGAGGAACAGGCAAGTAATTTCAGGAATGAAAAGATAGGTTTTGTATTTCAGTTTTATCATCTACTCCAGGATTTTACTGTTATCGAAAACATTGCCATGCCTCTTCTCATAAAAAGGGTTAAAATGGATAAGGCGTTAGAAAAGGCAGAGATTTTCCTGGAGATGATGGGTCTGAAGCATAGAAGAAATCATAAACCAGGAGAGTTATCTGGAGGTGAACAGCAAAGGGTAGCCATTGCAAGGGCACTTATAAATGAACCGGAAATTATCCTTGCCGATGAACCAACGGGTAATCTCGACAGAAAGACCGGTAAGGACGTTTTGAGGTATATCCTTGATATCTATAATGAACTATCGGCAACACTTATTCTTGTAACCCATGATCCTGAACTGGGCTCGATGGGTAAAAGGAAGCTTAATATGATAGACGGTGAACTTTTTGAACTAAAAAATTAAAAAAAATGTTGAATATTTTTTCAAATAAAGGGTATAAACTATTTACAGATGCAGTTTTAAACTGCATAATGAATTTTAAAAAGGAGGGGTTTATGACAAAGGCAGAATTGGTGAATCAGATGGCTGAAGCCGCAGGAATCAAAAAGGCAGCTGCAGCAAAGGCACTGGATGCGTTCGTTGAAGGTGTAATGGATGCATTGAAAAAAGGCGACAAAGTGACCCTTGTTGGATTCGGGACATTTTCTGTTTCTAAGAGAAAGGCTAGAAAGGGTAGAAATCCAAGAACAGGTAAAGAGATTAAGATTCCGGCAAAAAATGTACCCAAATTTACTCCTGGTAAAGCATTGAAAGAGGCAGTATAAAGATAATTAAAAAATGCTTTAAAAGGCCTTTGCAGGCATCTGTAAAGGCCTTCTTTCTATCCGTGATTGAAAATTTTTATAATAAGGGTTAATTTAAACATGCATTTCATTAACTTTATTTTTTCTTAATTAAAATAGAGATATTTTCTTTACGATTGTGTTAATCAAATCTTCTGAAGCATCTAAGGATGAGGTGAAGCTTTCCTTGAAAACAATATCGCCATTTTCTTTTCCGAGCATTATATGGAGGTTAAGCACATCGTTTTTAATTGAGGCATTAATGCCAAGGGGCATATGGCATCCACCACCTATATTTTGCTGAAGTGTTCTCTCTATTTCTATTTCTCTTCTGGTAATTTTATGGTCTATTGGTCTTAAAAGTTCTATTATTTCATCATCGTCTCTTACCTCAACACCTATTGCACCTTGCCCTGCAGGAGGCACCATGATATGGATAGGCAACACCTCTTTTATCTCATTTTGAAAACCCATTCTTTTCACACCTGCATAAGCGAGAATAACGGCATCCACCTTTTTTTCTTTTAGCCTTTTTATCCTTGTATCTACATTACCCCTGAGTTCTATTATATTTAAATTTCTATTAATATTAAGTAATTGCGCCTTTCTTCTTAAACTGCTTGTTCCTATTTTTGCATTGTTTATCAGGCTGTGTATGCTTTCATAAAACTCTGATATAAAAACATCCCTGGGATCTTCTCTTTCGAGTACTGCCCCCAAAATTAACCCCCTTTCCAGTTCCACAGGGAGGTCCTTTGCGCTGTGAACAGCCATATCGATTTCTTTTTTTAGAAGTGCCTCCTCGATTTCCTTTACAAAAAGTCCTTTGCCCCCGATTTTATGAAGGGGTTTATCCCAGATTGTATCCCCTTTTGTTTTAATAATTTTTATTTCAAAATCATATTGGGGATAAACATGCTTTAACCTTTCGATAGCAATATTCGTTTGTTTTAGGGCGAGGCTACTACCCCTCGTGCCTATTATCCATTTTTTCTTCTGCATTGATTTCATAATTAAAAAGTTTCTTTATCAATTCAAGAATTTCCGGTCTTTTTTCTTTTTTTATCAGCAATAAATGGGGGTGAATAAGCTTGTTCACTATATTTTTTGTAAGAACCTCTATATTTTTTATCGTGTCATCGTCGAGATGTTTTATCTTTTTTATCGTTTTGTTGAACTCTTCACCTCTTATTAGCTCTGCCCGTTCAATTACATGAGTTATAAGGGGTTGTATTTCGAGTTGTTTAAACCATTGAGAAAACTTTGTTATTTCATCGTTTATAATCTTTTTTGCATATTCAGATTCTTTGATTCTATTTTTAAGATATTTTGCAGAAAGTTCTTTTAAATCGTCGATATTATAAAGATAAACGTTTTCAAAATCATTTATTTCAGGATCAATGTCCCTTGGCACAGCGATGTCTATAAAGAAGATGGGCCTATTTTTTCTCTTTTTCATAACAGAAATTATATCTTGTTTTTTAATAATGTAATTATCTGCACCGGTAGATGAAAGAACCATATCAACCTTTGTAAGGAATTCAGATATTTCTTCAAATTTACATGGTTTGCCGAGGACAATTTCTGAGAGAGCTCTTGCCTTCTCAAAGGTTCTGTTGGTTATATATATATCCTTTAGGCCCTCCTTTTTAAAATGTCTCAGCGCTATTTCACACATCTCACCAGCGCCTATTACCAGTATCTTTTTGTTTGACAGGTCTCCGAATATATGCTTTGATAGTTCAACGGCCATAGAGCTTATGGACACAGGGTTATAACCTATTTTTGTTTCTGTCCTTACCCTCTTTGCCACGTGGAATGCCCTGTGGAACAGTCTGTTTAAATAGAATCCTGTTGTGCCCAAAAACGTTGCTGCCCTGTACGCATCTTTTACCTGCCCCAGTATCTGGGGTTCTCCTATTATCATAGAGTCAAGACCTGATGCTACAGAAAATAGATGTCTGTATGTATCTTCATCGATGAATGTATATGTATATTTATCGAGCCATTCTATTTCTACATTTAATGCTTCTGAAAGTATTTTTTTTAATATATTTATTGCCTCATCAGGATCTTCTATTGCAAGGTAAAACTCTGTTCTGTTGCAGGTGGATAATACAACAGATTCATTTAGATTTTTTTCTTTTAAAGTTTTTAAAAGGGCCACGAGCTTATTCTCTGAAACAAAAAATCTCTCCCTTATATCGATGGGCGCAGTATTGTGATTTAATCCGAAAACCATTATGTGCATTTCTAAACCTTAATAACACCTTTTAAAATACGATAAAGTCTATTATGTTTTTTTACAGATAAGAGTGCAGTCCTCCAATAAAAAAATTCACACCTATAAAGGTAAATAAAATAGAAAGAAATCCCAGTATCATCATATATGCAGTTTTTTTACCCCTCCAGCCAATGGCAAGCCTGTTGTGTAATAATATGGCATATACTATCCATGTTATAAGTGACCAGGTCTCCTTTGGATCCCAGCCCCAATAAGTACCCCATGCCGCCTTTGCCCATATAGAACCCGAAATAATGCCTATTGTTAAAAAGGGGAATCCGTAAGAAATACAAATATAATTAATCCTGTCAAGGGTTTCAAGGGATGGGATGCGGTTTATTATAGACATTATCTTTTTTTGTTTTATGGATCTTTCCAGGATAAGATAAAAAACGGAAATAAAAAAACTCATTAAAAAAACAGCATTTCCTGCAAAACAGAAAAATGTATGTATGGGTAACCAGTAGCTGTCGAGTGCAGGGGGAAGGGGTTTTATTTCTGAAGGAAGAACATTTGACCAGATAACTAATACAGATATAACAGGTAGAACGATTGCCCCTAATATACCTGTTTTATAAATGCCTTTAAGATAAATAAAAAAACCGGCTAAACATAAGGCGAAAAAAGATAGCGATTCATGAAGATTTGTAATAGGGGTGTAACCAGCCTCGAAAAATCTTATAATTATTGCCATTATATGGGAAATAAAACCAAGGATAAGTAAATAATGGGCTATTTTTTCAGTAAGTTCCTTGTTTTTTATTACATAAAAAAGAAACGATAAAGTCGATGCTAAATAAATTACTAATGCCATATATAAAAAGAATCTATTCATATTTATCTAAATACCTTTTTTTTAATTCTGAAATACTCAAGCCCATGATTTCATTCATATCGCTCTTTTTTATTTCTCTCATAATCATTTTTCTTTCTTTTGGGTCCAAAACCTCTTTTAGTATCATTTTTCTTAATCTGCCGATTTTTTTTACATACCTGATATGGTCTTTTGTTAAAACTTGTTTTATCTCATCTTTAAACACCCTTGCGAACATAGGAAGTATCCCTGATGTTGAGATCGCTATTGTTACAGGGCCTTTTTTTACAATAGAAGGCACTATAAAATCACAGAAATCAGGGTCATCTACAACATTGGCTATAATGCCCATTTCTTCGGCATCTTTTTTTATTTCCCTGTTAATTTCTTTCTTGTTGGTCGCAGCAAATACCATAAATGCGCCTTCTAAGTCACCTTTTTTATAGTCCCTTTTTATTATCTCTAATTTTCCCTTTTCTTCGAGATTTATAAGTCTTTTTGTAATGGAGGGGGCTATTATCCTCACCCTGGCACCGTATTTGATAAGGATAACCGCCTTTCTTTCTGCAACTTGACCTCCACCTATAATAAGGCATAATCTGTTTTTTAAATTGAGAAAAACTGGATAATAGTTTCTATCTGATGATTTTGAAGTCTGTAAATTCGTTTTTGTATTCTTCATATCTCACTTCTATATCTTCAACAACTGCACCCTGAGGTCCTCTTCTGCTCCAGGCAATAATTTTTTCTATACTATCTTCGTCTCCTTCACAGACCATTTCGACCCTTCCATCTGGTAAATTTCTCACCCATCCTTTAATGCCCATTTGTTTTGCCTGCTGTGAAGTAAAATGCCTGAAAAATACCCCCTGGACTATGCCTTTTACAAATATGTGAACCCTTTTCATAGTGCTTCCCTTATATTATTATCTTGATAATTACCAGTTTGTGTTATAAATTAACATACATAATTTATTTAATCAAAGTTTTATTAGTTATAGTTAAAAGGAGGTGTTGGGTTTGTATAAATTAGGATTAGACATTGGTTCTGTGAGTATAAACGTTATTTTAATGGACGATAAGGAAAGGATTTTCCATAGTGAATATATAAGGCACAAAGGTAGACCCATTGAACTTGCAAAAAATATACTTCAAGATTTAACTGATAAATATGACATAGATTTTATTGCTACAACAGGGACAGGGGCAAAACTGTTCTCTCAGATGGTAGGTGCCACATTTGTAAACGAAATCGTTGCATTAACAAGGGCCTTTAATCACCTATATCCCCATGTAAGGACCGTTATAGACATAGGAGGTGAAGACTCGAAACTAATAATATTCGAAGAGGAATTGGCAGGTAACAGGCTTAAGATAAAGGATTTTTCCATGAATGCCCTGTGCGCTGCAGGCACAGGTTCATTTCTCGATCAGCAGGCATCGAGACTGAGATTTACCATAGAGGAATTCAGTAACATTGCCCTGAAATCAAAAAATCCTCCAAGGATAGCAGGAAGATGCACTGTCTTTGCCAAGTCAGATATGATACACCTCCAGCAGATAGCAACTCCTGATTATGACATAGTTTCAGGCTTATGCTATGCCCTTGCAAGAAATTTTAAAAGCAATGTGGCAAAAGGGAAAAATATAATAAAACCTGTAGCATTTGTAGGAGGTGTTGCGGCAAATGCAGGTATGAAAAGGGCTATAAAGGATGTTTTTTCATTGAATGATGATGAATTTATAATCCCCGAATTTTTTACCTCTATGGGCGCTATAGGTGCTGTTTATACGGTCTTAGACGAACCTTCATTAAAAACAGAGTTTCTGGGTTTTGAAAGAATAAATGATTATCTTGTTCAAAATGAAAACTTAGAAACACTGGAAAAGCTTGAACTTTCAAAGGAAAATGTAAATGTGGATTATTATATAAAACCCATAGATAGAAAGACCGATGCATATCTCGGAGTGGATGTAGGTTCAATAAGCACAAACCTTGTTCTTATAGACAAAGAAAAAAATGTCCTTGCTAAGAGATATTTAATGACAGAGGGCAGACCTCTTGAGGCAGTAAAAAGAGGCCTTGCAGAAATAGGGGCGGAGATAGGGGATAAGGTCAATATACTCGGTGCCGGCACAACAGGTTCGGGGAGATATCTCACCGCAGATTTTATAGGTGCTGATATAGTAAGAAATGAAATTACTGCCCAGGCAGAGGCGGCAATAAATATTGACCCCGAGGTGGATACCATATTCGAGATAGGAGGTCAGGATTCAAAGTATATAAGTATAGATAATGGCGTTGTTGTTGACTTTGAGATGAATAAGGCCTGTGCAGCAGGCACCGGATCTTTCCTTGAAGAGCAGGCAGAGAGGCTTGGCATATCCATAAAAGAGGAATTCGGTAAATTAGCCCTATCTTCAGAAAGGCCTATAAAGATGGGCGAGAGATGTACAGTATTTATAGAATCTGACCTTGTGCATCACCAGCAAAGAGGTGCAAAAACAGATGAGCTTGTAAGCGGATTGTCCTATTCCATAGTTGCCAACTATCTCAATAAAGTGGTGGGAGACAAAAGGATTGGTAAAAAAATTTTCTTTCAGGGCGGAACTGCTTTTAACAAAGGCGTTGTAGCGGCATTCGAGAAAACGCTCGGCAGACCCATCAAAGTTCCACCGCATCATGATGTAACAGGGGCAATTGGCGTAGCAATACTTGCAATGAAGGAACGAAACTGGGAAAAAAGTAGTTTCAAGGGTTTTGATTTAAGTAAAAGACGTTATGATATTGAAACTTTTGAGTGTAAGGGCTGTGAAAACCTCTGTGAGATAAGAAAAGTAACTGTTGAGAATGAGGCCCCTTTATACTATGGCAGTAGATGTGAAAAATACGATGTGGTGAGACGAACAGAGAAAAAGGACATAAAAGACCTTTTTAAGGTAAGGGAAGAACTATTGTTTAATGTTTATGATAAAGAGAAAGAGGGAGAGGTAATAGGCATACCGAGAATACTTAATATGCATGAATATATTCCTTTCTGGAAGGCATTTTTAACAGAACTTGGCTTTAAGGTTGTCTTTTCTGATCCCACAAACAAAAAAATAATAAGAGACGGTGTTGAAAACATTATAGTAGAATCATGCTTTCCCATAAAGCTTGCCCATGGACATATATTGAATTTAATAAAAAAAGGCATTAAAAAGATTTTCATACCCAGTGTAATAAATTTCAGAAACCCTGCAAAACATATTACCAATACTTTTGCATGTCCCTATGCACAATCCATACCATATACAGTTAAGGCATCTATAGATTTCAGTTCATATGGCGTTGAGTTGCTTTCACCGGTTGTATATTTTGGAATGGGTGATGAAACCACCCTTGCAAATCTTAAAAAATTTGGCAAGACAATAAAAAAATCAACAAAACAGATAAAAAAGGCATTTAATATTGCAAAAGATGCACAGAAAAAATTTTATGAGAAATGTCTTGATGAAGGAAGAAGATTTTTATCTGAAGTTACCGTTGATGAGAAGGTAATGGCAATTATAGGAAGACCCTACAACAGTTGTGACCCCGGTGCAAACTTAAATATACATAAAAAACTTATAGACCTTGGCGTGAAGCCCATTCCCCTTGATATGTTACCTCTTATGGAAGGTATAGAAGACGATGAGGATTTAACTGATATGTACTGGGGATATGGTCAGAGAATATTAAGGGCAGCCAAAATTGTAAAGAATCATGACAATTTTTATGGTGTTTATATTACTAACTTTGGTTGTGGTCCTGATTCCTTTATAACCCATTTTTTCAAAAAGACTATTAAAGGAAAACCTTTTTTACAGCTTGAAATAGACGAACACAGTGCCGATGCCGGTATCATTACAAGGCTCGAGGCTTTTCTCGATAGCATTAAAAATGCAAAGATAGAAAAAAAGATAGAGATAATAAAACCTGTTTTATTTACAAGGGATAGGAATAACAGAAAATTATACATACCTTATATGTGCGACCATTCTATTGCTCTTTCAGGTGCGTTCAGGGCATGTGGGGTCAATGCTGAAGTAATGGAAGAATCGGATGAAAATACTGTTATACTGGGAAGAAAATTTACATCAGGGAAGGAGTGTTATCCCTGTATATTAACAACAGGTGATATGATAAAGACCACACAGAGAGATGACTTTGACCCTGAAAAAAGTGCATTTTTTATGCCTTCCGGTTCGGGTCCATGTCGTTTCGGACAGTACAACAGGTTTCATAGACTTGTCCTTGATGAATTAGGTTTCAATAATGTGCCTATATATGCACCCAATCAAGATGATAGATTTTATAAAGAGCTCCATATTGTAGGGGGTAAATTTTCTCGCCTTGGATGGAGGGCGATTGTTGCTGCAGATATGGTTATAAAGCTACTTCATGAGACAAGGCCTTTTGAGGTAAACAGGGGCGAGACAGATAAAATTTACAAAAAGGCCATTGAACTTATAAAAAATAGTGTTGAGAAAGGTGGAGAGGATTTAGAAAATGTTTTACAGGGAATTCTAAAAGAATTTCTAAATATTAAAAAAACAGGAGAGAAAAAGCCAATTGTAGGTATTGTGGGTGAGATATATATAAGGTCGAATAGATTCAGCAATAATGACCTTGTGAGAAAAATAGAGGAGTTCGGTGGTGTTGCTTGGCTTGCACCAATTGCAGAATGGATATCTTATGTGAATTACATGTCAAAATTAAAAAGCATGAGAAATAAAAGGCTTTCCAATTTGTTCAACATTGTCCTTACAGAATATTATCAGAAGAAGGAAGAGCATAAAATAGAGAGCATTTTTGAGCATTATATAAAATACGGCAAAGAACCAAAGATAAAAGATATAATTAGAAAGGCAAAACCTTATATCCATGTGAGTTTTGAAGGAGAGGCCATACTTACAGTGGGAAAATCTATTGATTTTATAGAAAAAGGTGTTTCCGGCATTGTAAATGCTATGCCTTTTACCTGTATGCCAGGAACTATATCTTCCGCAATTATGAAGCTTATACAGAACAAATACAATGTGCCAGTAATTAATATTGCATATGACGGGCAGGGTTTAACCAATGTGTTAACAAGGCTTGAGGCCTTTATGCATCAGGTAAAAGAAAATTTTTACAGCAATGGATAACCTGGCCGTAGAGATATTTCTTATATTTATGCTCATACTGTTGAACGGGGTATTCTCAGCAGGGGAGATATCCATTATCTCTTCAAGAAAAAGTAAGGTTAAAGAAATCCTTGAAGGGAGAAATGATTCCAAAGCAAAGACGCTTTTTAATATGAAGGAAAACCCTGAGAAATTTTTGTCCTCAGTTCAAATAGGCATCACACTTTTTGGAACCCTTGCATCTGCTATAGGAGGTGTCATTGCTGTCAAACACCTAATGCCATTTATCAATCTTGTCCCTGTTTTAAACAGGTTTTCAGAATCTATTGCAGTTTTTATAGTTGTAGTTATACTCACTTATCTTTTTCTCGTAATAGGGGAACTTGTTCCTAAATACATCGGTATGAATTATAAAGAGAGGGTTGCTCTTCATATTGCCCCTATCTTTGATTTAACAGGAAGGTTGCTGTTTTTTTTCGTAAATGTATTGACTGCATCCACAAAATTTATCATAAAAGGTCTGAATCTTAAGGAGGTGGAAGAGCATATAGGAGAAAAGGAGATAAAAATTCTTATTGAAGAGGGCAGGAGAAAGGGTGTCTTTGACAAAACAGAGGAAGAATTGATTCACAGTGTATTCGAGTTTGCAGACAGGTCTGTTAAGGATATAATGGTGCCAAAACCAAAGATTTACGGAATAGATATAAATCAGAAAAACGAGGAAATAATAAATTATGTGGTGGAAAATGAATTTTCCCGTTACCCTGTATACAGGGACCATCTCGACAATATCATAGGGATCTTATACCATAAAGATATAACAAAATTTATAGTCTCAAAAGAACCTTTTAACCTCGAAAAACTTATCAGAAAACCCTATTTTGTCCCTGAAACAATGGAGATAAGTGTGCTTTTAAAAGAGATGCAAAAAAGACATATTCATATGGCCGTTGTGGTGGATGAATATGGAACCACAGTAGGTATTGTTACCCTTGAGGATATAATGGAAGAGATTTTTGGTGAGATTATGGATGAAACGGATGAGGATGACAGGATTGAAAGACAAATAGATGGTTCAATTATTATAGATGGTGCCTTTTCAATAAGAGATTTAAACAATACATTGCATCTGAATTTACCGGAATCTCCTGATTATGAAACACTCGGTGGTTTTATGATGGCGAGATTACAAGGTATTGCAAAAGGCGGAGAGATTGTAAGATATGGCAGGTATAAATTTATTGTAGTTGGTGTAGATGAGAGGCGTATAACAAAAGTTAAGCTTGAACATATGCGCCCTAATGTTGTAAAGGTAAATAAAAAATAAAAGATTAAAAAGAGATTGACAAAGAGGCTTCTCTTTAATACAATCGAATTAAGAAAAATTAAAAAAAGAGGTTTATCATGAAAAAATCCGTTATTTTTACTATATTATTTTTATTTATTTTCATCGTTTTGATTCCTTATGTTTCTCATTCTCAGACTGTATATTCTGATGAAACATATGAAAAGTTTACCAATAAAAGAGGGGAACATATTATTTTCGATTTATTTGTACTGCGTCCACTCGGTGTAGCTTCATGTATTATAGGGGTTGCAAGTACAATTGCATCATTGCCTTTTGCGCTTCCTTCAGAAAGTTCTGAAGTCGTAGCTGAAGAATTTATTGTAAAACCCACTAAGTATACATTTAAAAGAAAACTCGGTGATATTGATCTTTCCCATTAACCTTTGTGATTATTCTGAAGATCATAGATAATTTTTTTCAACTTTCGCAAGAACATAAGACCCGGTAAAGCCGTAATGGCTGTAAATAAAAAAAATGCCGTCCATCCTGTTTTAGTGACAATATAACCTGATGTTGGTGCGATAAATACCCTTCCTAATGCAGCCATTGATGACAAAAGGGCATACTGGGTTGCACTGTATTGTTTGTTGCATATAGCCATAACAAAAGCAAGAAAGGCAGCCGATCCCATTCCCCCTGTTATGTTTTCAAAGGCAATAGAAAATATCATTACAGGGTAATTCTTTCCTGTTAACGCAAGGAGCATAAATGAAAGATTAGATACCATTTGTAATATGCCGAAAAACATTAAAGACCTGTAGAGACCCATTTTAATCATAAGGGTGCCGCCGAACATGGCTCCAATAATTGTAGCTATAAGACCCATACCTTTGTTTATAGTTCCTACCTCAGTGGGGGAAAAATTGACCCCTCTGATAAGAAATGCTGTAGTCAATGCCCCGGCATATGCATCTCCGAGTTTGTAAAGGATTATAAAAAAGATTATCAATAGGGCATTTCTTCTATTGAAGATATCCTTTAGGGGGCCCAAAACTGCCTCTTCAATGGTTTTAGGGGGTATTATCTGTTCATCAGGCTCTTTTCCAAGCATTGTTCCCAGTATACCTATTGTCATAAGGATTGCCATGAGCCAGTAAGTTTTCTGCCATCCTAAACTTTCCGATAGGATAAGAGCCACTGCACCGGCAACGAGCATTGCAATTCTATATCCTGTAATAAATGTAGCAGCACCTATGCCCCTTTCTTTTTCAGGTAAGACGTCTGTTCTATATGCATCTATGACAATATCCTGGGATGCCGATACAAATGCAACTGAAAAGGCCAGAATTGCCAGCAAAAAAGATGCATGTTCAGGTGAGATAGAACCCATAATAGAAATTAATATTATAATTATAATCTGAATGGGCAGGATCCATCCCCTTCTTCTACCGAGCCATGGAGGAACAAAACGGTCCATAAAGGGCGACCATAAAAATTTTACGGTATAAGGAATGGAAACAAGGGAAAATAAGCCGATTGTTTTTAAATCAATCCCGGCAACGGTAAGCCAGGCCTGTAAAGTTCCAGATGTAAGAGGCAGGGGGAGGCCTGAAGAAAACCCGAGTAATAACATTGTAAAAATTCTATTGTTCAAAAAAAATCTACTATATCTTTTGTTATCTTCCATTTTTGAAAAATTTTTCACTCTAAACCAATTTTAAATTAGATATGAATCGTTTCACCCTGTATCAGGGGTCTTATGTTTGGCCTTCCCGTCTGGGAAAGTTCATGGATGATCTCTTCAAGAAAGATGGGTTTAATATGGGTTATTAAAAAAGGCATATTATGAAGTTCATATCTATCTATTTGTTCAATGAGCATGTTTAGGGTCATGTGTCCTGACACTCTGGCAAGCTCATCCATACGATTTGGAAAAGAAACATCAGCAATTATAAATTCAATCCCCTTTTCTGACTTTACCGTTTCCCAAAATGTCTTTGTAGGACCTGTGTCAGATGTGAACATGAAACCCTTACCATTCTTTTTTATGATATACCCCACACAGTATACGGTATGTGTCATGAGCACAGGTTTTACAGAAAGACTTCCTATCGTTGTATATTCGTTTAAAATAATTTCCCTGGGTTTTATAACCGCACTGTCATAGGAAGGAATCACAGTGAAATCAGGCCATAGTCTATTGTTAAAAAGATTGTTAGATATTATATCAAGTACCTCTTTAACACTTATTAGCTCGATAGTAAATTTTCCCATCATCACAAGTTCATCCACAAGAAATACAAGATCTTTTATATGGTCGAGGTGTGTATGGGTTATAATCACGTGTTTTATTTCTTTTAATTGATGGTCTTTTAAGACGCTTGTTACAGTGCCTGCATCAAGTAATGTATTTCCATCTATTAAAAAACAGGTTGATTTAAATTGACCTATGGCATTCCCATAACAACCTAAGATATCTATTTTCATTTTTGAATATTAATAAAATAATTCAAAAGCTGTCAAGAATTTTTAATAATCATGAACAGACTTGATAAATTTAATAGTTAAATGTTAGAATCTCTAAAATGAAAAAATGGTTTGTCGTTAATACAAAACCTAAAAATGAGGACAGGGCAGCTTCTAACCTTTTATTCGGTGGAATAGAATCCCTTGCACCAAAATTAAAGTTAAAAAAATATAGAAATAATAGATTTATATATGTCATAGAGCCCATGTTTCCAGGATATATTTTTGCCAAATTCGACCCTATTGAAGAATTCCGTATTGTGAAATATACAAGGGGTGTTAAGACAATAGTGCATTTTGGAGAACAGATAGTTCCTATCCATGAAGAATTAATAGAGTTTATAAAATCAAAACTCGAAAATGGTATTGCTATTATTCAAAAAAAACCGTTAGAAAAAGGTAATAAGATTATCATTAAAGATGGTCCCTTTAAAGGACTTACAGGTATATTTGAAAGGGAAATAGAGGGCAAAGAAAGGGTAACCATACTTCTTGATGCAGTGCAATTTGCTGCCAGAATGGAGATAGACAGAGACCTTATTGAAAAAGCTCAATAGGAGGATATCAGTATGAAAGGTATACTACCTGTTTATAAGGATTCTTTTTTTTGTGGATTTAACAGAAAGGATGGCCTACAGCTAAAGATGGTCTACGAGAAAGGGCTTGTATACTGTGAAGTAAATATTGATAATAGATTTGAGGGTTATACAGATGTTCTCCATGGTGGTATAATTTTTGGAATCCTTGATGTTATTATTTGGTATGCCATATTTATGGAGACAAAAAAGATATGCATGACAAGAAAGACAGAAACAGAGTTTTTTAAACCTGTCCTGTGTGGAACTCCTTATTTAGCAAAGGGGCAGTTTTTGAGGATTGAAGGTAAAGATGTTCATGCAACGGCATGGATAGAGGATAAAAACAGTGAAGTGTATGCAAGCGTTTACGCATTATTCAGGGAAGCAAGAAATATCTCTTATGACGATTTTATAAATAAGTTTGACTTCTCAAGAACAACACCGTCCATAAAAAAACACTTTATGTCTGTTCTGACTCCATGATAAACATGTTAAAATTTAATATATTTATAAAAAGGGAGGATCCTTGGATTACACAATAAAGATAGGTGGTGAGGCAGGACAAGGTATCCAGACCATAGGCGATAGTCTTGCAAAAGTTTTTTCTCTTTTTGGTTATTATGTGTTTACCCATCAAGAATATGAATCCCGGATAAGAGGTGGTCATAATTTTTATCAGATACGCTTCTCTAATAGACCCATGGCTGCATCTAAAAGTATTATAGATATTCTTGTTTGTCTCGATAAAGAAAGTACAAAGGTACATAAAGATGAACTTTCCCAATACGGTATGGCAGTATACGATTTAAAGTTAACAAAAGAATCCATCAATGATGAGAGGTTTTTAAATATACCTTTACTGGATATGGCAGAAAAATTCGGAAAAAATAAAATCATGGTAAATACCGTTGCCATCGGCGCAGTCCTTGGTATGCTTAATTTTCCACAGGAAATATTTTTAAGCATCCTTCAGAAGACCTTAGGTAAAAAGGGGGACGAGGTCGTTCAACTCAATATAAACTCTTTTGTTGCAGGGTATGAATTTGCAAAGAAAGAATGTCTAAGATGCGCTTTTACCATAACATCCCATGGAAAACCGAAGATGCTGATAGGTGTTAATGAATCAATCGGTATGGGGGCAATCACCTCTGGCTGTAAATTCTATTCAGCATACCCCATGACACCATCCACAGGTATTATGCTTTTTTTGGCTAGCAAGGCAGAAAAATACAATATTTTAGTGGAACAGGCAGAGGATGAAATAGCAGCAATCAACATGGCCATAGGTGCATCATTTGCAGGGGTGAGATCTATGACAGGGACATCAGGAGGTGGCTTTGCCTTAATGGTTGAGGGTTTATCTCTTGCAGCAATGACAGAAACTCCAATTGTTATTGCCCTTGCACAGAGGCCTGCGCCTGCAACAGGTCTTCCTACAAAGACAGAACAGGCAGACCTTCTCTTTGCAATCCATGCCGGTCACGGTGAGTTTCCAAGGGTAATTTTTGCTCCTGGATCTCCTGACCAGGCATTCTATCTAACAAATAAGGCATTTGATATTTCACAGAAATATCAGATACCTGTTTTTATTTTAACAGACCAGTATCTATCTGATTCGCAGTGGACAATTGATGAAATTGATATAAAAGGATACAAACACACTCAATATAGAATTAGAGGCGAAAAACTTGAATCAATAAGAGAATATAAAAGGCATCTTTTTACTGAAAATGGTGTCTCTGTTTTTGGTATCCCAGGGACATCAACCCGTTTAATAGTAACGGATAGTGATGAACACGATGAAGAAGGCCATATAACAGAAGACCCTGATATAAGGACCAAAATGGTTAACAAGCGGTTTCATAGAAAATGGCCTTCTATAAAGAGTGAAATGGGACCACCATACTTTTATGGGGATAATGATCCGGATATCGTAATTGTTGGCTGGGGTTCAACATACGGTGTTATAAAAGATTCGATTGATATACTTTCCAAAAATAAAAAAATTGCCATGATGCACTTTAGCGAACTATATCCTCTGCCTGATGCCGAAGACTATATAAAAATTCTAAAAAAAGCCAAAAAAACTATATGTGTTGAAAATAATGCATCAGGGCAGTTTGCAAGACTAATTAAAACGGAAACAGGTTTTGAATTTAATTCAGCTATTAACAGATATGATGGTAGACCATTTTATTCAGATTTATTGGCAAGGAGTATAAATGGTATCATTGACTGATTATCAAGGAAATATACCGGCATGGTGTCCAGGTTGTGGAAATTATAGCATTTTGAGGGCATTCAAGGAGGCCCTTGTTGAGCTTAACATAGCCCCCCATGAATTTACAATAGTATCCGGTATAGGGCAGGCAGGAAAATTTCCCCATTATCTACGTTGTAATACTTTTAACGGCCTCCATGGAAGAACTCTACCAGTTGCAACGGGTATAAGGCTTGCAAATCATAAGATGCTGGTGATCGCTGTAGCTGGGGATGGTGACTGTTATGGAGAGGGTGGTAATCATCTTATACACGCCATAAGAAGAAATATAGGCGTTAAACTCTTTGTCCATAACAATCAGATATACGGTCTTACAAAAGGTCAGGCATCCCCAACAAGTATGGAGGGGATGTTTACTAAAAATCAGCCTTTTGGGGTCCTATCAGGCCAGCTAAACCCGGTAGCTTTAGCTATCGCCCTTGATTGCAGTTTCGTGGCAAGGGGTTTTGCAGGTGATATTAATCATCTAAAATTGGTCATGAAAGAGGCAATTAATCATGAAGGCTTTGCCTTACTTGATATATTACAACCATGTGTTACATTTAATAAAGTAAATACCTATGATTGGTACAGGCAGAGGGTCTATAACATAGAAGATGAATATAATCCTGAAGATAGATTATCGGCTTTTAAAAAATCACTGGAATGGGGTGATAGAATACCTATAGGTATTATCTATATTAATAAGCGTCAAACATTTGAAGAAAGGATCCCTTTTTTAAAAGATAGACCTTTAATAGATCACGAACTCTTTACAGACAAATGGACTGATTTGGTGAAAAAAGCGTTAGATGAATTTTTTTAGAGGCAACAATCTAACTTGTACGATCTTTGTTTTTGTTGTTCCGATTATAAATTAATGCTATTGAGATTGATTTTGCAGCTGTGTTTTTATAGGCAAAGGCAATAAAAAATAAAAGGTATCCCTGAATCAGGTCATATCTTTGACATTTCTTTTGTTAATATGATATTAAATCTTTATGAAGGTTGAGTTCAACGGAAAGAATATTGAAGTGGAAAAGGTAACAACTGTTTTGAAACTCCTTGAGAAGCTATCATTAAACAAGGAGACCCATCTTGTAATTGTAAACAATAGACTTGTAACTGAAGATTATAGATTCAGTCAGTATGATACAGTAAAAATCATAAAGGTGGTATCAGGCGGTTGAAATGTAAGGTATGCGGAGGCAAGGCAGTTATAAGTTTAAGGGCATATAACATCGCTCTTTGTGCAAATGACTTTGTATCTTTTCTCGAAAACAGGGTATTTAAAACTATAAAAAAATATAGATTAATAGATGACAACGACAAATTAATCATTGCCGTTTCAGGCGGAAAAGATAGTCTATCCCTGTGGTATATACTTAATAAACTCGGGTTTAATGCAGATGGAATGTATATAGATCTGGGTATAGAGGGATATTCTGCTCTTTCTCTTGAAAAGGTAAAAAAGATGTCTGACATATTAAAAAGACCTGTTTATATATTTCATTTAAACAATGCACTGGGAAAAGATATAGAAGCGATTTCAAAAAAGATTAAGAGAACCACATGTTCTGCCTGCGGTATGATCAAAAGGTATATAATGAACAGGGTGTGTCTTGATAAGAATTACAATGTAATCATTACCGGTCACAATCTCGACGATGAGACATCGGCATTAATGGGAAATCTCCTTTACTGGAAAGAAGAATATCTTTGGAAAAAGGGGATGGTGCTAAACGAAGAAGAAGGGCATTTGTCCAAAAAAATAAAACCTTTATTTTTGTGCTCTGAAAGGGAGATGGCAGCATATGCTGTTTTATGTGGAATAGATTATATCTATGACGAGTGTCCTTTTTCTATTGGTGCAAAATCACTTATTTATAAAGAGATACTTAACAGAATTGAAGATAATTCTCCAGGGACAAAACTGCAATTTCTTAAAGGATATTTGAAATTCGCCAGTCAGACAAAGGTAGAAAAAAACCACAAAGAGATGAATTACTGCATTAATTGTGGCTATCCAACGAGAAGTGATAAATGTAATTTTTGCAGAATTATGGATAAATACGGTATCAAAGGAAATATAGTTTTTGAAGAATATAGAAACACAGATGAGGTGTCTGGATAATAAATGACCTCCATTGATAGATTTTCCCATCTCATATTCAACATATATGAGGCATTTACAGTGGCTTTATATCTAAAAGAAAAGGAATATCTGAAATGTATTTCCTGTGTAACATTTTCAAAGGGTTTTGACAAGGGCAGACTTTTATCCATAGAAGGGACTCTTCCTGGCTGGGTATTAAAACACGGACAGCCCCTTATCATTCCCAATTTTGATAAAGATGAAGGCGCATTAGGCTATTATGCAAAAAACGAAGAGATTAAGTCATTTATGGGATATCCGTTGGGCACTGAAGGAGTTATAGTTATAGACAGTAAAAAAAAGTGGGTATTTACAGATAAGGAAAAGAAGATTTTAGGTGGTTTTGCCTCTGCAATAATAGAAGAAATAGAAAAGGAGAAAAGATATTTAGAGGCAGAAGAGAAGATAGAGGAATTAAATACAGGGAAGAGGATATTTACACTTTTTAATAATCTCTTAAATACCAGGATTTCTGTGAAGGAAATTTTAAAGGAATGTGCCAGCATATCTTTTGGTGATATAGGTTTTATAGGTATAGAATATAATAACGATATGACAATTTATGAGATTTATGGAGCACAGGAGCAGAATTTTTTAAATAAAAGGTGTCAAGGATGTATTGCAACCATGGTATTAGAAGGTGGAAGAGAGCTGTTGCTGCCTTATGATAGTGGTCTTCTAAAAGAAAAACCCTTATTTTTTCATGAAGAAAACATAAAAATTAGGCAGTTTTTTGGTTTTCCCCTTATTATGGATGATATAACCTTTGGTGTTTTTGGAATTGCTTCGATATCGGAGAATAAATTAAAAGATAGGGCAATCCCGATTTTAAGGGATGTATCAATGTTTTTTTCCCTTTATTATTCATCTTTACTTACAAAGAAGGCATATGAAAGAATAAAAAATTTTGAACCCGTAACAGGTGCATATTATTTTTCAAGATTTCTCAGAATACTTGAAGAAGAAATAAAAAAAGAAAAAAGAATCTGTGTCGCATCTATAAGATTGAACGTCATAGATGCGATTAATAGAAATTTAGGTGTCAAATTTACAGATATGTTTTTGAAAAAGGTTTATAATGCCATTAGGCAATGTTTAGGTAATAATACAATTATAACCCGTAAGAGCGGGGGACATTTTTATGCCCTGGTGGATATAGTTGAAAGGTCAGGCACAAAAAATGCCTTAATGATTTTAAATAAAATTGTTACAAAAAATTTAGTTGATGAAAAAAGATTTGAAGCAGAACATATTATAGATTCTGGTATTTCCTTTTATCCTGAAGATGCAAGGAATATATGGGAGCTTTTAATTAAAGCAGATAATACAAAAATATAAAGAAATAACAAAGAAAGAAGGTAAGGAGGGGTTATGGATTTTTTAAAAAAATTATTCGGTTTATTTTCCTCACAATTTGCAATGGACTTAGGCACTGCAAATACCCTCATCTACATGAAAGGAGAAGGGATAGTATTGAATGAGCCCTCTGTTGTTGCTATTGAAAAAAATACAGGAAGGGTAATAGCAGTGGGTAAAGAGGCAAAGGAATATATTGGCAGAACCCCTCCGAATATAGAGGCAATGAGACCATTAAAAGACGGTGTAATAGCAGATTTCGATGTGGCAAAGGCAATGATAAAATATTTTCTAAATTATGTAAGAAAGGATAGAAAGATATCAAGGCCAAAGATGGTTGTAGGAGTACCATCTGGAATTACACAGGTAGAAAAAAAAGCAGTTATAGATGCATGTATCCAGGTCGGGATTAAGGACGTATACCTAATTGAGGAACCCATGGCCGCTGCCATAGGTTCTGATATGCCTATTGAACTTCCTAAGGGTAATATGGTTGTTGATATAGGAGGTGGTACAACGGAAGTTGCTGTAATAAGTCTTTCTGCAACGGCATTCAGCGAGTCTTTAAGGGTTGCTGGAGACGAAATGGATGAATCCATTGTTAGATATCTCCAGAAGAAATATCAGATTTCCATAGGCACTATAGCAGCAGAAAAATTAAAGATAGAGGCGTCATCGTCTCGATATTCAGACGGTGAGAAGAGAACCTTCAATATAGTGGGTAAGGATCTGGTAACAGGCATACCAAAAAATATAAAAATTACAACAGAAGAGGTTTTAGAGGCCATAGAAGAACCTGTTTCTGCAATAGTGGATGCGGTAAAACGAATGCTTGAAAAATTACCACCTGAGTTTGTCTCAGATTTAAACGATTCAGGAATGGTATTAACAGGAGGAGGGGCGCTACTTAAAGGCCTTGATAAAAGGATTGAATCGGAGACTGATATTAAGGTTAAGGTGGTGGACGAGCCTTTACTCTCCGTTGTTCTTGGTGCAGGTAAGGCCCTTGAAGAAATGGGTAGATATAAGAAGGTATTTATCAATTAATTAGAAACCTGCCATTCCTCATAGGTATTTCTTTTCAACTCTGTTATAAAGCGAGAAGGCTTTAGTATTATATGACCTGCTTGTTTATCATAGGCAATAAGGGGATAACATAGATAGAGCTCATCCATTGCACGGGTTATAGCAACATAGAAAAGCCTTCTTTCCTCCTCTATGTTTCCTTCCTCAATAGACTTTGGATTGGGAAATCTGCCTTCAGCACACCAGATAAGAAAAACGACCTTCCATTCAAGTCCTTTTGCCTGGTGGATGGTGCTTAAAATTATCCTTTCATCGTCTCTATCAGCAGTTATAATATCTTCCCCGCTGATGCCGCTCATAAGGGACAGTTCGTTTAAAAAGGTTTCAAGGGATTGATATTTTGTTGAAAAATTAATCAGCTGTCCTATATCTTCAAGCCTTGATTCATAGTTTGGATAGTTGTATTTTAGATACTCGGTATATCCATATTTAAGAACACAGGATATCATATCTCCTATGGCATCCTTTTCGTAAAGGGTTGCAAGCTCTCTAAATAACCTTGACCATAATTTTATATTATCTCCTGGGATTTTCTTCAGTCCTTCACCTATTTTTTTTGTAATAAAAAGATTTAAGGGATTATCCTGTGTTTTTATAAAATCGAATATGTGTTCTGCAGTACGTTTACCTATTTTAGGAAAAAGTTTAAGAAGCCTTTTCCATGATAGCTCATCCCTGTTGTTTACCATAACCCTCAAAAAAGATACCACATCCTTTATGTGTGCCTGTTCGAAAAATCTAAGTCCGCTTCTTATTTCAAAAGGAATACCCCTTTTTGTGAGCTCCATCTGCAGTTCCATAGATTGGTAGTGTGCCCTGTACAAAACTGCAATTTCTTCTAAGGGAATACCATCATCTCTTAATTCAAGGATTCTCTGGGCAACGAATTCGGCCTGCTGTATAACATCCCTTAAATGTGTTAATACAGGTCTGTTTCCACTTTGCTTTATACTTTTTAAGTTTTTTGTAAATTGCATTTTATTGTGAGATATGGATGTATTGGCGAGCTTCAAAATTTCTGGTGTGCTTCTGTAATTTGTTTCAAGCTTATATATCTTTGCATCCGGGTATTTTTTTGGAAATTCCATAATGTTTTTAAAATTTGCACCCCTGAAGGAGTATATGCTCTGGGCATCATCTCCTACAACCATTAAATTTCTATTCAGCATACCCATAAAATCCACTATCTTTCCCTGTATCATGTTCGTATCTTGATATTCGTCGACAAGAATATGGGAAAAAACAGTTGCATAATATTCTCTCAAATCTTTATTTTCTTCCAATAACTTATGCCAGTAAAAGAGAAGGTCATCGAAATCCATGGCATTTATATTTTTCTTCTTCTCTGTATAAAGCTTATAAATGGCAGACAATTCCCTTTTCAGACTCAAAAAAAAGGGAAATCTATCAAATAAAACATTTTCTATGGATTCCATTGTATTGATAGCATAACTGAATATTTCTTTTATAAGTGAGGCCTTTGGAAAAAATTTTTCTTTTTTGTCTATTTTTGCCTCTTTAATAACTACATCTATCAAGTCTTTTGCATCTTCATTGTCGAGAATCGTAAAATTTTTATTAAAACCTAAAAGGTTTGCATGGTGTCGTAAAATCATATTTCCTATGTGATGGAATGTGCCTCCCCATATGAATCTTGTATCGATTTTTAAGAGTTCTTCCACCCTTCTTAGCATTTCTCTGGCAGCCTTGTTAGTAAATGTAAGAAGCATAATATTATTAGGTGATACACCTTTTTCAAGTAATCTTGCAACCCTGTATGTAACCACCCTTGTCTTGCCGCTTCCTGCACCTGCTATAACAAGAATGGGACCATTTTCATGCATGACTACATTCAATTGTTCTTCATTTAATTCTTTTTCATAATCAATTATGGAGGTTTTTGAAACTGTTTCTCTGTGTATGAAATATTTTTTCATGGATGATAATTATGCGTTATGTTTATGTTTAATGTCAATAAACATATCCATATTTCACTTTTTCCCTTTACATTTCTTTTATAGCTACTATAATTATAAATAAATAGAACAGGGATAACCCAAAGATAGTTCTTAATTGAAGCTTTTTAATAAAAAACTTTTCTAATTTTGGAGGTGTTATGAACACTATCTTTTTAGGCATTATAACTGCATGCTTTTTATTATTTGTATTTGCATTAGTCTATTTTTTAAAGGCGATAAAAGAATCAATCAAAACTTTGGAAGAAAAGATTACATCAACAATTACAAACCTTGAAAAAAGAGTAGATTCAATAGAGAATTCGTTAAATCCTACTTTTAATGAATTACCTAAAACTTTATCAAGTTTTAGAAACTTTGCCGATACATTAACTGAAATAACAAATAATGTTAAAGAATTTACAGAATCTTTGAGAAGTTTAGGTTATAATGTCAAAAATATAAGTGCTTCTATTGAAAGAATAAGTTCCATTAGTGCTAAACAGATATCTGGTTTTAAGGCAGGGATAGAGGCTGCTTGCAATGTTCTTTATAAGCATTATATTAATAAGTGGAGTAATAAAAAATCTTTATAAGGAGGTTTTATATGTTTAATGAGGAAAAAAAATACGGGGCAGGTTGTGTAGTACTTTCTTTCTTTATAGGCGGTCTTATTGGAGCCGGTATCGCACTTCTCGTTGCACCAAAATCAGGTGTTGAAACAAGAAAGCAGATAAAGGAATTTGCCGAAGAAGCAAAGGAAAAGGCTGAAACATACATAGAGAAAGTAAAAGAAAAGGCATCTACCGCGATGGAAAAGGGGAAGGAGTTTTTAGCAAAGGAAAAATCCATTATTAAATCGGCAGTTGAAGCGGGGAAAGAGGCTTTTGAAAAAGAAAAGGAAAAAGAGGCATAAAAAATATTAAAGGCTCTGGGTATATTCCCTGGGTCTTTGAATTCAAGACATTTATGAATGGTATTGAAATTTATATTTAATGTATTTTTTTATTTAATTTGAGGTAGGTCAAAATAGATAAAAACAGATTTTATACTCTAACGCTTATCTTTCTCGTTTTTGTTTTTGGTTATTTAACATATCTTATTTTAAAACCATTTTTATATGCCATATCATGGGGTATAGTCATATCCCTTGTTTTTTATCCTTTTTACAACTTTTTCTTTAAATATATTAAAAATACCACCATTTCTTCAGTAATAACACTTTTGGTAATATTATTTATTATTTTTGGCCCTTTCACCTACCTCGCCTATTTAATAATACAGGAAATCAATGTGCTCATAGAGTATATTAAATCCCATGAACTTAATGTTCTGGACAATATCTTACAGTATCCAGTAATCAGCAATATAACAAAAAAGATACTTAATGTTTTTAATATGTCATATGCAGAATTAAAAAAAATAATTGTAACAAACCTGACAACACTGGGTAAAGAACTGCTCAGTAGAATAACAAGCAGCATTGGAAATATAGTATCTACAATTGTAGATATTGTTTTTGTATTTTTGACTGTTTTTTTTCTTCTTCTGGACGGCCCCGTGTTTCTGAAAAAGATACAGGATTACATGCCTTTTTCAAAAAATCATAAGGAAAAACTTATAAAACAGGTGAAAGAAATTATTATCTCCACTATATATGGTGGTGTAACTGTTGCGCTTGTTCAGGGTTTGATAGGCGGCATTGCATTTTTGATTCTTGGTATACCTTCTTCTGTATTTTGGGGTTTATGTATGTTTTTTTCATCATTTATACCCATATTGGGTACATTTATTATATGGGGTCCAGGATCGCTTTATTTATTTTTCAATGGTTTTTTTCTAAAAGGTTTTATATTGATTTTTATAGGTATATTTGTAATAAGCATGGTTGACAATATTTTAAGGCCTCTAATCGTAAAGGGAAAGACAAAGCTCCCAACTATCCTTATATTTTTCAGTATACTCGGTGGAATTAAACTCTTTGGTTTTATAGGTTTTATAATGGGACCGCTTGTGCTGGCATTATTTATATCTGTTTTTGAAATATTCAAATTTTCTGAAGAGAAATAGGATAAATCAATTTATACTTGAATAGTATAGGTCTATAATGATATAGGTTATGCATGAGAGGGGATTATCTATTGTATTTAAAGGTAGGCGATTATGTTTTTCATAAGCATTACAAGAGATGGGGTATAGGTGTTGTTGTTGAGGAAAGAAGGTCAGAGCTTCCAGGGGGTTTTTGCTATGTTCGTATTGATTTTGAAGATGGGAAGACAAGGGTATTTGATAACAATTTCAGGAGCAATGGATGTTGCTATTATGCCGGTATCGAAAAGATAGATGTCCCCATTGAAATAAAGGAGAAGAAAGAAAAAGAGATAAAGATAAAGATAAAAAAGATAAATAATGGCAATACCAAGAGGTTAAAAGGCAAATAATATGGAAAATATTGAACTCACAAAATATGTAAAAGGCGCAGGATGAGCATCTAAAATAGGTCCGGGTGACCTTTCAAATATACTCTGCGGAATCAATATCCCTACAGATGAGAATGTCATTGTTGGTATTGAGGGTTTTGAAGATGCAGGTGTATATAGAATAAATGATGAGCTGGCAATTGTCCAGACCGTTGATTTCTTTACACCTATCGTAAACGAACCATATGCATTCGGTCAGATTGCCGCTACAAATGCATTGAGCGATATATATGCCATGGGGGCAACCCCAAGGACGGCTTTAAACATTGTATGCTTTTCCATAAAAATATTTGGTGCCCATGTTTTAAAAGAAATATTAAGAGGTGGGATGGATAAAATAAGCGAGGCAGGAGTCTGTTTACTTGGGGGACACAGTGTGGAAGATGAAGAAATAAAATACGGTTTATGCATAACAGGTTTTGTCCATCCAGATAAAATAATTAGAAACGAGGGGGCGCATCCTGAAGATTTTTTAATACTAACAAAACCCCTTGGGACAGGCATATTAAATACAGGCATTAAGGCCGATATGCTTGATAAGGATGCTATAAAAAATTTGATAGAAGTGATGTCTACTTTAAATAAAAGGGCAGGGGAGGTAATGAAAACCGTCAGGGTTCATGCTGCCACAGATGTTACAGGTTTTGGTTTAGCAGGGCATCTAAAAGAAATGATAAGAGAGAACATAGGGATTCGACTCTTTAAGGATAATTTACCTTATTTTAAAGAGGCACCTGAGCTGGCAAACATGGGTATACTTCCAGGTGGTTTATATAGAAATCGTGATTTTTACAGTGCCTATATACTTGGAGAGAAATCAGGTTTTATATATGATTTAATATTTGATCCACAGACATCAGGCGGATTATTAATTGCAGTGCATCCAGAAGATATCCCCTTATTTGAAAAAAATGCAATTTCTTCAGGGCTAAACTACTGGATAATAGGGAAGTTTGTAGAAGAACCCAAGGGAAAGATAATTCTTCAATAAAGATCGAATTCCAATAAACTTAAATTTAGTTTTAAACTCTGGTATATTAATAAAATGGATACTAAATATAAGGCAACGGTTTTTGCAACAGCAATGGCAGGGTTTCTTTCATTAAGTAAGTTTGTCATTGGAATGTCATCTGGTTCAATGGCCGTTATATCATCTGGTCTTGATAGTTTACTCGACACATTTATCTCTGGAATGAATTTTTATGCCATTAAAAAGGCATCAATGCCCCCTGATAAAACGCACCAGTATGGTCATGGAAAGATAGAAAATTTTTCGGCACTTATAGAATCTTTAATAATAACCGGTGCCGGTGTAGTAATCATTTATAACGCTATATACGGTTTTGTAAAAAACATTCCTGTTAAATATACAATACTTGATTTACCGATTATGATTTTTTCTTTAATTTTTAGTTTTTTCATTACCTATGTTTTGAAAAATGCTGGCAAAAAAACAGGTTCAATAGCCTTGAATGCCGATGCAGCCCATTATGCAAGTGATATATATACAAACTCCGGGACTATATTGGCCATAATTTTAACCTATTTAACCGGTTATCAATACTTTGATTTTGCCTTTGCTTTAATAATAGGCATTGTTATTGTCTTTTCTACTTTAAAGATTTTTTTAGAAAGCATATCAGGATTAATGGATAAAAGCATTCCAGAAGAGATAGAAGAAAAAATTAAAAAAATGATCGAGATATTGCCCTTTCCTTATGCGGGTTTTCATAAGTTGAGAACAAGGACTTCAGGGAACACCCATTATATAGACTTTCATCTATTGGTGTGCAGGGAAAGTGATATAAATAAGGCACACGAAATTGCTGAAAAATTTGAGAATCAATTAAAAAAAGAAATATCGGGCGTAGATGTTACAATACATATAGAACCCTGTGACAGTCAATGCGATATGACAGAAATTACGTGCAATTTAAAAATACAAACAGCAAATAAAGAAAGTTTTCAAAAATAATATGAATATTGACTTTAATCCATAATTTTTCTTATAATGGTAAAGATTATAATATATTCTAATGACAAAGACACTGAGATGTGAAAAATATAACGAAATCATAGAGATAGAAAAAAATCCATGTCCCCATCCAGATGATTACTGTCGATTCAGAAATATGTGTATTATAAATTATAAATTTAATGAGTCAAAACACTGTAAATATAAAAAGGAGGATAAAATTGAGAATACCCGATGAATATATATGTGATACCTGTGGTTATGTCTTTTTATCATGTGAAACAAAAAATATTTTCTGTCCCGAGTGTGGCAGCAGCATGGTCATAAAAGAGATAAGTTTTGAAGAGTTTCTCGATGAAGATGCCTTTGTAAATATAAAAATGGGCATTATGGGAAGATAAAATATGCTCCTATTAAAGGGCACAACATATTTAAAATACAAGGTATTAGAATTTTTTATAAGAAAAATACAAATGTTATAATTATAAAAGTTGGAATAAGAAGTAGTATTGACCAGCCCATATATTTAAAAAATGACGGCATAGGTATATCGTTTTCTTCACAAATAGCCTTAACCATAAAGTTAGGACCATTACCAACATAGGTATTTGCACCCATAAAAACTGCACCGACTGATATTGCCTTTAAAAATATTTCAGGGACACCGGCTACAAGACCAGTAGTTATGTTCTTCATCAAGGCAAGGCTTTTTGCAGTGCTCATAAATACTAAGTAAGTTGGGGCGTTATCGAGGAAGCTTGAAAGTGCACCTGTAACCCAGAAAAATTTCCATGGTGTATCTATCCCTAATTTATCTCCATTGATTTCAAGTATACGCAACGCAGGAATCATAGTTATAAAAATGCCAATAAAAAGAACTGCAACTTCAATAATTGGATGATAAGTAAAACCGTTCTCCTCTCTTATTACTATAGGTGTTAAATATATAGATAAAATGGCAGAAGTTATCATTACAAGTTCCCGAACAATGGACGGGAGGAAAAAGGCACCTATTACAGCACCAAGAAAAAGAAAATTAATTTTTCCTCTTATTTCTAACTTTTTTACAACCTCAACTTTTTTAGGTGTTGTAATTTTTTCTATTTGCTCTTTTTTTATCTTATAACTATCAATTAAATAAAATGCCACAATGAGTATAAACACAGCAACCAGCCAAAAAGGTATAAGCTTAAATGTCCATGTAAATGGAACCCCTTTTAAAAAACCAAGAAATAAAGGCGGATCGCCAAGAGGGGTCAATACCCCACCTATATTAGATACCAAAAAGATAAAAAAAATGTATATATGAGCGACATATTTTCGCCACCTATTTATCCTAATAAGCGGTCTTATTAAAACCATACTTGCACCTGTTGTGCCTATAAAACTTGCAAAAACTGCACCTGTTAAAAGAATAATAGAATTTATAAGAGGCTTTCCCTTACGTGAAATTCTGATGACAATGCCGCCAGATATTACAAACAAAGAACCGAGAAGTATAATAAAAGAGATATATTCCATTATCGTATGCAAAAGGAGTGAATAATCCTTAAATATAACAATAAACAAAGCAGGAATGGAAAGACCAATAGATACATATTTGTAATTGTTTCCCCACCATTCACTGTTAATTAAAGGTATTATGGCAATAGAAAGTATAAGAATAACAAAAAAAGTAGGGGTCCATAATTGGAAATTAGCATGAGATGTCAGATCAGATGAAGCAAAAACGAATTCTGGAAATACTAAAGAAAAAGCAATAAAAGGTAAATTAGATAATTTCATCATTTCACCTTCTTTTCTAAAGGATTAATATATCAATTTTGAAAGGGTACTTGTTTTTAGGTGATCAATAATCTTATTTACACCCTTAAGACCCCAGAGGGCTTTAATTAACATTTCCTTTTCTTTTATACCACCCACTATACCCTTCACAATAAGCGCATCTTCTGCTTCTGCTTCAAATTCAACCATACTTTTTGATGCAAGGCCGTGGTGTATAATTGCAAGTCTTGCTCTGTTTTCCAGCAGTCTTTTTCCAGCAATTTTTTTCGCTTCCTCAGCATTAATATTTGAAAAAAATTTATTTGCATAATGTTCAATTATATCAACGGCATCTTCGAGGTTCACTGTGCTTGCATTGAAAACGATATCGAAAAAAGACGGGTCGTTTATATCCCTGTCGAAATAGAAATCGATGAATTTCTTTTTCTCTCTATCTTTCCTGTGAATAAGTTCTATCGCTTCTTCTTCTGATAAGCCCTTTTCTTCCATTATATCAACTACTCTTTCGTTTATATCCCTGATAACCATGATTCTAATTTTAGCAGGATAATCTTCAAGTATAAAATGTGCACCTCCACCTACAACCACAACGTCTTTTTTAAGTATGAGATTATATAGTGCAACTATTAATGCAGTTTTAAAATAGCTTTTATTATGGATTAATTCAGAATACCTTTCGGTTATATCAGGTGGTTTTTCGTCTTCAAGGGTTTTTAGTAAGATTTCAGATGCTTTTTTATCTGTTTTTAAATACTTGATAAATTTATCATCAACATAGACAAAGCTCAATCTTTCAGCAAGTCTTTTTCCAAAAAGACTTCCTCCAGAACCATATGACCTTGAAATTGTGATAACTTTCATATTCCCCTGCCCAAAATTGTTAACATAATTGAATTTTAATTTCAACAAAATTTAGATTTTATGGTGATTTTTAGCTTAACTGGAAAACTTAAACCCCTTCTTTTTAAATAAATCTATACATATATCAACAATAGTAGAATCAAATAATGTACCTTTTACCTTTTTAATTTCTTTAATAACCTGCTCTGTTTTAATTGCTTCTCTGTATGGTCTTTTAGAATTCATGGCTTCAACTGTATCGCAGAGCGCAAGAATTCTCGATCCCAAAAGAATATCCACAGCTTTTAATCCTTTTGGATAACCTGAACCATCGAGCCTTTCGTGATGTTGCAGAACTATTTGGGCCACAGGTTCCGGTAAATCTGAGCCCTTAATCATATGATAGCCTGCTTCAGGATGTGTTTTTATAAGTTCATATTCGCTATTGTTTAATTTTTCAGGTTTAGTTAAAATTTCTGCTGGTATCACTACCTTTCCTATATCATGGATCATACCAGCAATAAATATAATATCTATGATGTCCTTTGGAAGCCCCATCTCCTCGGCTATTGCCATTGCAAGCATACTTACCCTTCTGTGGTGCCCTTTTATATATGGTTCTCTTATCTCTATTACCCTGCTTACTATATCGATTATGCCGTTTAAAGCCTTTTTGTATTTTTCTGCCTCTTCTTCGGCTAATTTTCTTGAGGTTATATCAACAAGCATGCCTTCATAATAAAGAATATCGCCATTACTATCTTTTACTGCCTGGGATGTAACAGAAACCCATTGAAGACTTGAATCTTTTTTTCTCATAAGTATCTCAAAATCTTTTACAAATCCATCTTCTGCCATGCGTCTTTTAAGTTCAGCCCTTCTGCTCGGGTCAACATACAACTGGTGTGCTATATCTTGGACAGATGTCATCATTTCTTCAGGTGAATCAAAACCGTGGATTTTTGCAAGAGCTGGATTAACGTTTAAATATCTACCATCTGGTGTAACCTGAAATATACCCTCAACGGCATTTTCAAATATATCCCTGTATTTTTCTTCAGATTTTTTTAGCTCTTCTTCTGTTTTTTTTCTGGATGTTATATCTTCAAGTGTGCCTTCATAATATTGAATATTTCCATTTTCATCTTTAACTGCCCTTACATTTAATGAACCCCATAACATTGTGCCATCTTTTCTATAGAATTGGGCCTCGAACTTTTCTACAATACCCTTTTCTTCAAGTGTTTTTTTAAAACGATGTCTGTCTTCCGAACATGTGTATAGTTGCTTACCTATACTTACAACATTTTTTAACATCTCATCAGGGGAGCTAAACCCGAAAATTTTTGCCATAGTCGGGTTAACAGTAATTAATTTTCCTTCAGGGGTGCTTTGAAATATACCTTCTACAGCATTTTCAAATATACTCCTGTATTTTATTTCACTTTTTTTTAATGCCTCTTCGGTATTTTTCCTCTCAGTAATATCCGTAAACATGGCAAAGGAACCTATAAACTTTTTATCTTTATCGAGAATAGGTGTTGCAGAGACAAGTGCCCACATAAAAGTCCCGTCTTTTTTTCTCAACATTCTTTCATATCTTCCCGATTGACCCATCTTTCTCCTTGTTATTTCCACTTCATAATGGGATATATCTCTTTCATGAATAAAGTCTTTAAAACACTTTCCTTTTAAGTCTTTTGGCTCATATCCGAGCAAATCAGCCATTCTTTTATTTACATACGTTGTCATATAATTTTCATCAAATACCCAAATACCTTCATTGGCAGTGTCCACTATTAATCTATATAGCTCTTCCCTGTCTTTCAGCCTCTCTTCCACCTTTTTAAGCCCTTGATTTCTTTTATCTTCGTTTAAAGTTTTCATGGTTCAAACCTTTTCATTTTCTTATTTATATTGTAATTTTGCTGATCTTCCAAAAGGTATTTTTAGCTTTCTCATCTTACTTCTTAATGTAGAGGGATTTATTCCAAGTATAGAAGCAGCCCCGTTTTTACCTTCCACCTTCCCTTTTGAAAGTATCAATGCATTTTTTATATATTGAATCTCTATATTTTTTAAAGTCATATTATCGAGTCCTGAATTTATATCTGCCTTATCATTTGTCTTTTCATTTAATTGAACCCCTATTATATCTTCATAAGTTAAAGGTTTACTTCCATTAATAATAATTGCCCTTTCTATGGCATTACTTAATTCCCTTACATTGCCAGGCCAGTCATAATTTATGAGTTTTTCAAGTGTGCCCGGTGAAAGCGTTGGCATAAAATTAAGACCTATTTCTTTTGCCTTTCGTCTCATAAAATATTCCACAAGGGCAGGAATGTCTGTTTTTCTTTCCCTTAGCGGTGGAATTTTGATAGGTACCACGCACAGTCTATAATAGAGGTCATCCCTGAATAGTTTTTTTTCAACGAGTGTTTTCAAATCTTTATTTGTAGCTGATATAATCCTAACATCTATCTTTATTGGTCTATTACCTCCAACCCTTTCTATTTCTTTTTCTTGGAGAACCCTTAATAAACGAACCTGGGCATTTAAGGGGAGTTCGCTAATTTCATCGAGAAAAATAGTTCCTCCATGAGCACGCTCAAATCTTCCTCTCTGCTGGGTTATAGCGCCTGTAAATGCACCCTTTTCATGACCGAACAACTCACTATCAATTAATGTTTCAGGTATAGCACCACAATTTACCTTTATTAATGGACCGTTATTTCGAGGTGAAAAGTTGTGGATTGCATTGGCAATTAATTCTTTACCAGTGCCTGTTTCTCCTATTAGTAGCACTGGACTCGAAAGGGGCGCTACCTTTAAAACTTGATTCATCACCTCTTTCAGACCAAATTCTGCACCAACTATATCTTCTGTAAAACCCTTACGGAGTTCATTCTGGAAATATTTACTATCATCGGCAAGCATTTCTTTTAATTTCACCAGTTCAAAGTATCTTATAGAGTTGGCAAGGGCTATAGCAGCAGGTTCATTTATAAGTGACCATAATCTTCCATGTTCTTCTTTATACTTTCCTTTACCTTCAGCTCTCACTATAAAGGAACCTACAAATTTCTCTTCCACTATAAGCCTTCCTACAATAATGGATGAAACAGCCCATCTGTATGTTTCTGCTACCCTTCCAACAATATCGTCTTTGTATACATCTTCAGAAATTCTAACCCTGGGAAATTTTAGTGGTTCTTCTAACAATTTTCTAAAGTTTGCTGGTATGGGAATTTTTTCAGACCTCAATGACCCCCCATTAAAATCTGCAGTAGCGATTACATCGAGTGTCTGATTTTCAGAATCATAAACAGTCATTATAAGTTCGTCTGCTGGCATAACATTTTTTATATAAAGAAAGCATTGAAATAGAGCCTTATCAATTTCAAGACTCCCGCATATTCTCATAGTTATTTCTCTGTAAAATTGATTTTCGTCAATTTTTTTAAAATTCATAAGCTTGCTGTTGTATAAAATAGTTTTATAGAAATTTCAAGTTTTTTAGCTTTTTTCTCAAAAAAATCTGTTAAAATTAACAATTTTTTTAAAACCATTTTATATCACAGTTTAAAACCATTTTATTTAACAGTTTATAAGCTGTTGAATAAAAATTATCTGAAATTATTGATAATTTTTTATGGCATGGGATTTGCTTATTTTAATAAAGATGATTTCTAAATTATAAAATTTTAGGAGTGTGTTATGAGAATATTATTTAATGAAAAAATCGATAAAAGGTCAATGGAAAAAACAATCATTGAGGTGTTTGGTTGTGCTCCATTAAAAGAATCGGTAATCACGCTTTTTGCTGGAAGAGATAAAATTGGTTCAGATTTTTATCTAAATGACAATAAAAAGGAAATAGCTTTAATAGAGATATTTGGCTGTATTTCCTTTGATAAAATAATTAATTTTGAAAGGGAAAAAGAAAAGGGTCTTAATTTTTATAAAACATATGTTCATGATGAAGCACTTGTTGTTGGTATAGATTAAGTAATTAAATTTTTAAAATTGATGATGAAGTTTCGTGGCGCTTCATCAAAACACTATTCTATTAAAGAACCAATTAATTCATTCAATTAAATATTGCCACGTAACAATTTTTTGTAGAAAACCTGATATAAGTCAGGTAAAAATAATCCTGTAAATTAAATACAGGGAGAAAAAGGAGAAGGCATGGCTGGAATTCAAGATTTAAAAGGATTGGCTAAGGCAGAAAAGTACTACACAGATTACGGGTCAAGGGCTAAAGAGCTAAGGGCTCAGGGTAAAAAGGTAATTGGATACATCTCTGCCCTTGGTCCAGTTGAGATCCTAACCGCGGCTGGTGTTGTTCCTTTCAGATTAAAAGGCAATGTGGAGGAGGCAATTACAAAAGGTGATGCATATATGGAAACTATTGTATGCCCATTTGTGCGTAATGTATTTGATTCTGCAGTTAAAGGTAAGTTTGATTTTATTGACGGTATGGTATTGCCTCATCAATGTGATAGCCTCGACAGGACAGGCGATATCTGGAGGGATTATTTGAATCTTTCGTATTTTCATTTTCTAAATGTCCCCCATGTGTCAGATGAGCCTTCAATTGAATTTATGAAGGAAATTTTAAAGCTTTTTATCTCAACCCTTGAAGATTTTACAGGAAATAAGATTACAGTAGATTCATTAAGGACAGCAATATCTTTACACAACGAAAATAGAAGACTTATGAGAAGCCTTTACGATTTGAGAAAAAGTAACCCACCCCTTATAACAGGTAGCGAGATGATGAAGGTGCTTGTGGCAGTGATGGGTCTTCCAGTTTATGAATCCATTGAACTCATTAAGGAAATTGTGGAGGAGGTTAAATCAAGAAAACCTCTTATACATGGTCAAAGAAAGAGGATAATGTTAATTGGTGATCAGATTGATAGCACCATCATAACAGATACCATTGAAAATGCAGGTGCCTATCTTGTTATGGATGACATTTCAATAGGTAGCAAGATGTACTGGCAGGATGTAGATGAAGATAAAGAACCAATACTTGCCCTTGCAGAGCGTTATCTGAGAAAGCTTAAAATCCCCACAACATTTGTTGATACAGGGGGAACATATGAAGAAAATTTAAACGCAAGATTCGGGCACATGAGAAAGTATACAGAAGAATTTAAAATAGATGGAGCGATATTGTTTATTTATAAATATTGTGACCCATACGGTTTTGAGGTTCCTGCAATAAAAAGTTATATAGAAGCAGTAGGTGTTGATGTTTTATATCTTGAAGATGAGTATTCCACATCGAGCCTTGCACGAATGAAAACAAGAATAGAAGCTTTTCTTGAAATGATTGCATAACAAAAGGGAGGAATTATGGCAGAGGAAAAAAAGGGAAGGGCATTAGCAACAAAGGCTGCAGCAAGTATACCTAAATTCGTGCGGGGAAATCTCGCTGCAACTATAAAGGCAAAGGAAGAAGGTAAAAAAGTAGCCTATGCATATATCGCAGATGGTCAGGATGAAATAATGAGGGCAATGGATATTGTGCCTGCATGGGGTGAAAGTTTTGCTGGAGTATGTGCTGCAAAGAGGGATGCAGAGAAGTATCTACAAAAGGCAGAATCGGATAATTTTTCAAGGTCTTTGTGTACTTATGCTACTTGCACAATAGGTTTTGATATGATAAGGGCAGAATTGGGTGTGGATTTGGTGCCTGATGCACCCTGGGGAGGCATGGGAAGACCGGATATGATTTTAGGTTCAGCACAGCTTCTCTGTGACCCGAGGTTTAAATGGCCACAGGCAACCCAGCATTACCTCAGGGATGTTCCCATTTTTGTCGGTGCCATGTATTATCCACCTTTTGATCCAAAATTCGACCACCATGAACAGGAAAAATTTTATGTAAAGTATTGCACAGAGGAATTAAGGGAATGTGTGAAATTCTGTGAAAAACATACTGGAAAAAAGATGGACTGGGACAGGCTGGCCGAAATTGTAGAGTTATCTGATAAAACATGGGATTTATTTATAGACACATACGAACTTCGTAAGGCAATTCCCACACCAATGGATACTGGTGATGCAATGAATACAATGGTGCCCCTTACATTTAATTTAGGGACACAGGAGGCCTATGATTTTTATAAACAACTCTACGATGAATTACAGGAAAAAATAAAAAATAAAGAAGGCGTTGCTGATCCTGAAAAATATAGATTAATCTGGGCGGCAGGTTTGCCTTCATGGTTTGCCCTGGGCGATTTTCAATACTTTAACAGTAAGGGGGCAACATTTCCCGTTGAGGTAACTTATCGTGGTTGCGAAAAGATCGAGAGGCTTGAATTGCCAAAGACAAATGATCCTTTAGAACATATCGCCTGGAGATGGGTAAGGTACTGGACACACTGGTATGATAAGGCAAGAAAGCGTCCAGGATCATTACCAAAGGTGGAAAGAATCATAGAATATATAGAAGAATATAAGTGTGATGGCGTTGTATTTCATTCCGCATTTTCTTGCAGGAGCTGGCATGCAGGTATCATCCATCAGGCAGAGACCTTAAAAAAGGTTTACAAAAAAATCCCTATTTTAATCCTTGAAGGGGATATAGTAGATATAAGTTCCTATAATGAGGCAGACACGCATAACAGAATAGATGCATTTATAGAGGCAGTAGATGCATATAAGAGCAGAATGGGATAAAAATTATGAATAGATATTTCGCCGGTGTGGATATAGGCTCCACAATGACAAAAGTGGTTATATTCAGTGGCAGAATAGAAGCCACTATTATAGGTCCCACAGGTCCTGAGCACCGGAAATTAGCAAACAAGGTAATGGAGGAGGCTCTGAATCTGGCCCAGATCAGATTTGAAGATCTATCCTATATCATTGCCACGGGGTATGGGAGAATCAATGTGCCCTTTGCTGACAGGCAGATTACAGAGATTACCTGTCATGCAAAAGGGTTACATAGCCTCCTCCCAACTGTCAAGACCATTGTGGATATAGGTGGTCAGGACAGTAAGGGTATTAAGATTAAAGACGGCAAGGTAGTGAGTTTTGTCATGAACGATAAGTGTGCTGCAGGGACAGGACGGTTTATTGAGATTATGGCAGATTCCATAGGAGTTCCATTGGAGGATATGGGCAGAATATCACTTACTGCCGAAAAAGCAGCCCCCATTAGTAGCACATGTACCGTATTTGCAGAACATGAGATTGTAAATAAACTTGCCAGTGGAGAGTCAATCCCGAATCTCATTGCAGGTATACATGAATCTGTAGCAACCCGTGTAAGTGCTATGGTCAAAAAGCTTACAATTGAGCAGGATGTTGCCGTAACAGGTGGGGGTGCAAAAAATATAGGGCTTGTTAAGGCATTGGAGAAAAAATTAGGATGTTCAGTCATCGTTCCACCTGAGCCTTTAATAACCGGTGCCCTTGGAGCTGCTGTTTTGGCAAAAGAGATATTTGAAAAATACGAAAGAGAAGGTCAAATGCCTGTAAGAAGTTCTTGCGGTTTGCAGGAAGCAAAAATTTTTTCATAAAAGGTGTGACATGGGTTTTTTTCTTGGAATTGATGTGGGTTCAGGTTGGACAAAGGCTGCAATCTGTGAGGAGGATAAACTTAAATCTTATGCAATAATACCATCTGGAGGAGATTATAAGAAGGCTGCTAAAGAAGCCTTTGATATTGCTTTAAAAAAATTAAACATTACTGCAAAGGATATAAAATATACACTGGCAACAGGATACGGTGCAACAATGGCTGATTTTGCCAATGATGCCCTATCAGATATTTCATGTCATGCAAAAGGGATAAATGCATTATTTCCTAATGTAAGAACCGTTATTGACATAGGTGCTCAGTTCACGAGGGTAATCAATGTAGATAAAGATGGAAGGATCATAAATTTTATTATGAATGAGAAGTGCGCTGGAGGAAGTGGGAAATTCTTACAGGTTACGGCAAGGATACTCCATATTAATATAGAAGAATTGGGTAGATTGTCCCTTGAATCAAAAGAACCCGTTGAATTTACCACAGCATGCGCTGTTTTTGCAGAATCAGAGGCTGTATCGAGGATATCGGAAGGTGCAAGGCCAGAAGATATAGTAGCAGGTATACACAAGGCAATGGCTTCAAAGATAATAACCCTTGTAGCACGTGTAGGTATGACCCCTGAATATGCCATTACCGGTGGAGGTGGTAAAGATATAGGTCTTGTTAGGGCTATTGAAAATGAACTGAGGTCAAAGGCCTTTGTACCATATGAGCCTCAGATAACTGCTGCATTAGGTGCTGCCATATTTGCCAGTTCTAAATAGATATTAATGGAGAAAATATTTCAAGGCCTGGGATGATTTGGAATTTTTATGGGCAGCTTTTTTACTCTGATACCTGTGGCATTATATACGGCATTGGCTATTGCAGCGAGAATCCCTGATACATAGCCTTCTCCTACCTCTTTTGTATGGAAATGATGGTCTTTTTTGTATTCTTCTGTAATAATATCTATATAATCATTTTCAACCATTTCCGTTGCAATGGGTAGTTTATATTCAAGAAATGATGGGTTTAAGGTTATGCCCTTTTCCATAATGATTTCTTCTGAGAGTGCCTGTCCTGTTGCCATTGAGACTTGACCGTCGATTTGACCTTCTACCAGAAGGGGATTTATGGGAAACCCACAATCGTGAGCTGTTGTTGCCTTTATAACCTTTATTTTTCCTGTTTCCATGTCCACTTCCACCTCTGCAACCTGTGCATCAAAGGCATAGCTGTCACTCCATGCGCCTTTTGCATTTTTTAAACTCGGCCCATGCTCAGCATCTTTTAATCCCCTGAAAAATCCTTTCCCTATTATTGGATCACCCTTATGATCTCTTATATGTTTTTTTAATACCTCAGAAAATGTTATTGATCTTTCAGGATTATCCTTTACAAAGATTATTTTGCCTTTCATATCAAGCCTATCCATATGGACATTTAAATATTTTGCCGCAGAAGAAAGTAGTTGTTTTCTTGCATCTTCTGATGCCTTTTTTACAGCGTTTCCCGTGACATAAGTTAATCCACTTATCCATGAACCGATATCTACCGGTGTATTATCTGTATCACCTGCTATAATTTCAATATCCTTTATATCAATGGACAGCTCTTCTGCAATAATCTGGGCGAGTATGGTTTCTGCGCCCTGGCCTATATCAAGGGCACCTGTATAACATTGAACTGTTCCGTCATCGTTGAATTTGATAACAGCAGCAGAATTATTGGGGTATATAAGGGTGCCTGTAAAGTAGCTGCTTACCCCAATCCCTATTCCACGCCTGTATCTTGTGCTGTTTTTATATTCTTTGATTACTTTGATGTTTTTGCTGTATTTTTTTCTGAAGTCGGTCTTTTTTTCGATTTCCTCTATGCATTCTATAAGGCCTGCGTTTTTTATCGTATCGCCGTTTGGAAGTATATCACCTTTTTGCCTTGCATTTTTTAGTCTTATTTCAATGGGGTCTATGCCAAGTTCCTCTGCAATGATATCCATCTGAGATTCCACTGCAAAACGAATCTGAGGCGCTCCGTGGCCCCTCTGGGGTGCCCTTACCGGATTATTTGTATATATGGAATAACCTATATAGTCAAGGGCAGGTATCCTGTAAGGTAAGATTATAAAACCCCAGCATAGAAATATACATACAACGCCACTTCCGCGGTATGCGCCGCAGTTATTATAGCATCTCACTATCTGACCGAGTATAGTGCCGTCTTTTGCCACCGCCGTTTTTAAATCTACTATCATGGGCTGACCATGTCTGAAGTAAGAGAAGATTTCATCTCTTTCCGCAACATATTTTACCGGTTTCCCTGTCTTTATGGATAAAAGGGATGTGCAGAATTCATGGGAAAACAAATCGATCTTTCCACCGAATGCCCCTCCAACCCAGCTTTTGTGTATTCGAATTTTATTTAAAGGCATATTGAGTGTCTTAGAAAGGTGCATCCTTTTTCTGAACACACCCATACTTGATGTCCATACATTTAATTTTTCGTTTACATCGTAATATGCCACAGTTGCTTGGGGTTCAAGGTAACAGTGTGTTCTCAGTTGTGACTCGTAACTATCTTCCCTTATTAGATAGGCTTTTTTAAATGCAGCCTCCACATCACCAAAGGAATTAGCACACCTTCCACCAACATTTTTGAAAGGTTCTACCAAATCAGGTAATCTAAATGTATGGATATCAGGTGCATCAGGTTTTATAGCCTCGAATATGTCAAATACGGCGGGTAGTTCTTCATAAGTGACTTTAATAGCATCTATTGCTTCATAGGCAGTATCCTCATCCACTGCTGCAACACATGCAATTTCCTCCCCAATATATCTCACCCTGTCATTGGCAAGACAATACTGGTCTGCGGGATAACGAGGCGTTTCAACAAATCCATGTCTTATGTCCCATGCATCCCTTCCTGTTATGATTGCCTTTACCCCTGGAATCTTTTTTGCCTTTGAGATATCTATGTTTAAAATTTTTGCATGGGGCAGTGGACTTCTTAATATCTTGGCAACGAGCATATCCGGTAAATATATGTCTGTTGTATATTTTGCCTCTCCTGTTGCCTTGATAGGTCCATCTATTCTTGGGATACGACTACCTATCATTTTTTATCTTTAACCCTTTTATCCCTTACTGCCTCTATGGCATGTATTATTTTATTGTAACCTGTGCATCTGCAGATATTTCCTTCTATAGACTTTTTTATCTCATCCCTTGTGGGGTTTGGATTTCTGTTAAAAAGACCAGTAGCTGCCATAAGCATACCGGAGGTGCAGTATCCGCACTGGATGGCACCGTATTCAATAAATGCCTTTTGTAAATATGTGAGTTTACCATCTGTGGCAAGACCTTCTATGGTTGTAATTTTTTTACCCTGCCCATCTATTGCGAGCATAAGACATGAAAGCACTGCCTTTCCATCAACCAAAACTGTACATGCACCGCATTCACCTACACCGCAGGCGTCTTTTGTGCCTGTAAGCATGAGTTTGTCCCTTAAAATATAAAGCAATGTGTCTCTATCCTCTATAACAACATGATAATCTCTATTGTTTATATTTAATGTTATTAATCTTTTTTTTACACCTTTATTTTTCATAACTGCCAATTAATTCTTTTATTGCTTCAAAAGTCATCTGTTTAATCATATACCTCCTGTTATTTGCATCGCCGTCTATGTTTTCTACTGGATGTGCTTGATTATAGGCAATTTCTGATATTTCATGAATTAGTTTATCAGTTAATTTTTTTTCTGATATGAAATCTTTTATATTTTTTATCACAACAGGCGCTGAAGACACCCCTGTAAGGCATATTTTTATATCATCTATTTTTTTGTTTTCTATTTTTATGGCCACTGCAACACCTGCAATGGGAAAATCCATACCATCTCTAATTCTATATTTTTTATAGGTGGAGATAATACCATCTTCAGATGCAGGCAGAATGAATTTAATCAATATGCTTTTTCCAATATTAAAAGGAACAGCCCCATTTCCGGTGAATATATCTTCTACAGGTTTTTGAATAAAATTTTTATTAAAAAGAAATTCTGCTTTTCCTTGTAACACAATAAATGGTGCGGCTATATCACCCTGGTAAACAGCAAAACACCTTTTGCTGTTTTTTACTGCATAACAGATATTTCCTCCTCTTTTATGGCACGGTGGCATAATTTTTTGCCATTGTAATGTGCGATTATAATATTTGCACCGTGTATTCTGAAGTATATTTCCACCAATAGTTGCCATATTTCTTATCTGCTGGGATCCCACCATATTTGCTGCCTGGAATATGGCATTGAAAGGCTTATTTGCCTTAAAAAAATTTGCCAGATTATCAATTCTTACTGTAGCCCCGATTTCTATTTTTTTGTCATTTTTAATTTTAATATTCTCCAGTTGTTTTATCTTTAAAATGGATATAAGGTGTTCAGGTTGAATAAGCCTCATTTTCATTCTTGGTAAAAGTTCTGTACCGCCTGCCAAAATAATGGCCTGTCCGTTGATGTTTTCTATCAATGTGTTTAATGTATTAATTGACCTTGGTGCATAATATTTAAAATGAGGCAGATGCATATATTATTTACCTTTTTCTAATAATTCTATCAAAAGTCTATCTGACAGCATAAAAAAAGCTATTCTTGTGGGTATAGAACATGTTCTATTAAAGTTTTCATCATAGGCAAAACAATCAACGGGAGGACATACCATTTTAAATCCCTTTTTTACTAATTCTTTTGATTTTTTTTCTATGTCTTCCACTTCAAAACATATATGGTGTAGTCCACCACCTCTTTTTTTGAGAAAATTCATTACTGGTGATGTGTCGTCTATTGGTTCAAGGAGTTCTATATGTGCTTGATTATCGAACCCTAAATCAACAAATATTCCCCTTACCTTCTGAATCGTATCACAGGCAGGGATAGTTATTTTATCAAGCCCTATAGCACTAAAAAGTCTTTTGTATTCCTCAATATTTTTTACAATTATACCTATATGATTGAGCCTCAATGTTATCCCCCTTTCAGTTTGAAATTAACATTATTTAATTTAACCGTCAAGCTTTGAAAGTTTTTTTATGTTTTACTTGAAAATTTTTTTTTATTAATGGAAAATGGATACTTGTAAAATATAAAAAGGGGTTTATTTTTATACAGGGCTAATAAGTTTTAAACTGCATTTAAAAAAGGTGTTCTTATAATGTGCAATGAAAATTTATTAAAAGAATTGAATGAACTCAGAAAACGACTTAATGAACTTGAGACATGCGAGATTAATTATAAAAAGGCTGAAGAAAAATACAGAAATATTTTTGAAAATGCCATTGAAGGTATTTTTCAGACAAGCCCTGAAGGTCACTTTATAAGCGCAAACCCATCCCTTGCAAAGATCCACGGATATGATTCTCCTGAAGACCTTATTAATTCCATAACAGATATTGAAAAACAACTATATGTAAGACCTGAAGATAGAAAGCGTATGGTTAAATTGCTTCATGAGCATGGTTATGTAGAACATTTTGAAGTGGAGATGTACCGCAAGGATAGAAGTCGTCACTGGATTTCCATCAATGCCAAGACCGTCAAAGATACAAACGGCAGGATTTTATACTATGAAGGTACGATGCTGGATATCACCCAGAGAAAACTTGCAGAACAGGCCTTAAAGGAAAGTGAAGAAAGATACAGGGTTGTCATAGAACATTCAAATGACGGTATAGCAATTATACAAGGTGACAGGCTTCAATATGTAAATAAAAAATTTATAGAGATGTTTGAATACGATAGTTATGAAGAAATTATTGGAAAACCAATCTTTATTACTGTCCATCCCGATGATGTGGAGATAGTTAAGGATATGAATCGAAGAAGAAGACAGGGAGAAAACATACCAGCAAGATATGAATTCAAGGGTATTACTAAAAACGGTAAGATTTTATATGTAGAGGTATCTGCAGCAAATATAACCTATAAAGGAGAGCCTGTTTATCTTGTGTATTTGAGGGACGTAACAGAACGAAAACTTGCCCATGATGCCCTGATAAAATCCCACAAGGAGCTTGAAGGCTTAAATATGGCAAAAACAAAGGCAATTCATCACATATCCCATGAGATTAAAACCCCTTTATCAGTAATTCATGGGAATGTAAAGATACTTAAGAGAAAGCTGAACAATTTATCTTTATCAGATGAATTTAATGGATTAATAGATGCCCTTGAGAGGAATATTGAAAGGCTATTTAAAATTTCAAGGGATACCGATGCGATTTTAAAGGTATCAAAGGGTCTGGAAATGCAAACCGCTCAGGTGATAGACCTTTTTTTATTCGTTCAGAACCAGCTGAAAAAGATTAAAGAAAATGCAATGCACAGGGACATAGAGTATCAACTTGAAGGAGAAAATGACCTCTATATCAAGATAGACCCTTATGTGTTAAAAGATGTGGTGGAAGGAATAATAAAAAATGCAATAGAAAATACTCCGGATAAGGGTCTGATAAAAATAGCCATTTATCAGGAAGGGGAAAGGATAATTTTTAAAGTTGAGGACTTCGGCATTGGCATTACTGAAAAAAATCAACAACATATTTTCAGTGGTTTGTTTCATACTGAAGAAACAGAAATGTATAGCACAAAAAAGCCTTATGACTTCGGTGCAGGTGGAAAGGGTCTTGAATTGTTTCGTATGAAAGTATATGCCCAGAGACTGGGTTTTGAAATATCTTTTAAAAGTAAGAGATGTATATACATACCAACAGACTATGATGTATGCCCAGGTGATATTTCTTTATGCAATTTTTGTAAATCAAGGGAAGATTGTTTAAAATCTGGAGGCACGTCATTTTTTGTTTCCTTCAAATTGCACAGAGAAAGTAAAAAAAATTTTACATGATGAATTGAAAACGGGTATTACATTTTTGAATTATTGACCAGATAATATCCGTTTATTTCTAAATAAAATCTTGACAAACAATATAATTTTAGGAAAATTGTTGAAAGTAAAAAGAGGGGTTTAAGTGACTGAAATAGAAAACGGAAAAATCGAAGGCACAGGCGTTATTGATGATACCAGGTTAAAACTACTATTTGAAGCCCAGCTGCTTGAAGAATCGGGGAAATACTATGAAGCCATTGAAAAATATACTGAACTGATAGATTTAAATCCAAAAGACTTTAAAAACTATCTCCAAAGGGCAAATATCCAGATACACCTTGGCAGATACGAAAAGGCTATAAAAGACATAAAAATAGCTTTAAAACTAAAACCAGAAAACCCTGAAGCTTATTATCTTAGAGGTTTAATATATGATATCCTCGGTAATTACCAGAAGGCAGTAGATGATTATAATACTGCTATAGAATTAAATCCAAATCTTGCCGATGTCTATTATCATAGAGGTATTATCTTCGGTCTTCTCGGTGATTATGAACAGGAACAGAAGGATATTGAAAAGGCAAAAACACTGAATCCTAAATTTTCAACTTTTTTAGATGTGAAAAAAGAAGATAAAGAAGAAAAAAAATATGAAGGGTTTGGATTTACTTGTCCTTATGAAAGCACTGAAAAGGATTTTGTTCCAAGAAAGTATGATAAAAGACAGGATCAATTAGCCTTCTACAACAGGACAATATCATTATATCCGAATTTTGCAACGGCATATTACAACAGGGCAGTTCTATATTTTGAAATGAATGAATACGAGAAGGCACTTTTAGATTTAAATAGATGTATAGAAATAGACCAGGGCCAATCTGATTATTATTATAAAAGGTCTTTAATATATAAAGAGCTCGGATATAAAGAAAAAGAAATAGAAGATTTAGAGACTGCGATAAGGCTTAAGCCTGATTTCTCCGATGCCTATTTACGAATAGGCTTTATATATTTTAATTCAGGGGATTACAGGTTTGCATTAAAATATTTTGAAAAATCTATAGAATTATCGAAAAAGAATGCAGAGGCATTTTGTGCAAGGGGAAAAATAAAGCTTTTTACTGAAGATTATAAAGAGGCCTTAGAGGATTTCAGCAGGGCAATAGAATTAAAACCTGATTACAATGATGCATACTTTAACAGGGCAATTGCATATATAAAACTTGGAGAATTAGGTAATGCCTTAGAAGATTTAAAGAAATTAGAATCTTTTGGATTAAAGACCCAAGAGATTTATTATCATAAAGGAATCATTTTTTTAGAACTAAAGGATTTTGAAAAGGCAATCCAAAATCTGTCAAATTCAATATCCCTTAATAATCAACAAGCAGAGGCATATTTTAAAAGGGCCTGTGCTTTTAAAGAGCTTGGAGATTTAAAAAGTGCCTTAATAGATTTAGAAAATGCTATTGAGCTTAATCCTTTATATGAAGAGGCATACTTTTTAAGGGGATTAATTAAAGAAAAGGCTGGTAAAAGGGATGAAGCAATAAATGATTTTTCAAAGGTAATAAGTTTGAACTCAAAAAGAAGCGATGCTTATTTTAAAAGAGGGGTTATTTTTACAGAGAAAGGTGATTTTATACATGCTATAGAAGATTTAGACCATATAATAGAATTAAATCCTTATTTTCCAGAGGCATATTATTTTAGGGGTATAAATTACGAATTTATAGGGGAGATACAAAAGGCACTCAAAGATATTAATAAGGCAATAGAACTCAATCCCCGTTACGCAAAGGCTTATCAAAAAAGGGCTTCTATATATCATAGGATAGGGAATATAAGCCTTGCAATAAAAGACATCGAGAAGGCTTCAAGGATAGATCCCCTTGACCATAACGTATATTACATAAAAGGTTTAATTAATAAAGATAAAAAAGATTACAAAGAGGCAATCAAAGATTTCACAAAAGCCATAGAACTCTTCCCAAAACATTTAGATGCCTATTTCCAGAGAGGGATAATTCACAATATTTTAGGTGATTACAGAAAGGCTGTTTCAGATTTTAACAAAGTAATAAAGTTAAATCCTAATTTTGCAGATGTTTTTCTCAACAGGGCCCATGCATATGAAAAACTCCATGAGATTGAAAATGCAGACAACGATTACAACAGCGTGTTAAAGCTGCACCCAGAACATGTAGAGGCATATTTTAAAAAAGGATTATTATGCCAGTTAAAAGAAAAACATGAGGACGCTGTTATCTATTTTAGCAAGGCATTAGAATTCACATCAGACGAAAGTAAAGGTGATCTCTATTATAAAAGGGGCATCTCTTATTATAAAATCAATGACTTAAATAATGCACTCAAAGACCTAAATTTAGCCTTGACTTACAACAATAGGCTTTCCCGTGCATATTATATCAGGGCTAACGTATATTCAAGGCTTGGAGATATAAAAAGGTCGATTGATGATTTTTCAAAGACTATAGAATTAGAACCTGATAATTTTTGGGCATATTATAACAGGGGCATATTATTTGAAAAAATAAAAAAGATTAAGCATGCTATTGCAGATATGGAAAAAACAATATTTTTAAATCCCGATTATTTATGGGCCTATTATAATTTAGCCAGTTTGTTAGAGAAAAAAGGGGATCTTTATGGTGCAATCGATGTCTATACAAAACTTATAGGCTCAAAAAAGGAATCTATGGATATATTATTTAAAAGAGGGATGTTATACCTTAAAACAGAAAATTACGATAAGGCAATTGAAGATTTTACCCGTGTAATAGAGATAGACCCTTATAATACTGAGGCGTTTTATAATAGAGGTCTTGCCTTTGGAAAAACCGGTAACATCCAGAAAGAGCTGGAAGACTATGAAATGGCAGAAAAGTTAAGTCCTGGTATTATAAAGAATATTTTTGAAAAAAAAGATAGGGAGATTGTCACAGAGTCGGCTTCAGGTAAAAATCTAATAACATATGCTGAAACTTATTTTAAAAGAGGTATTGCAAATGCAAGACTTGGAGATTCAATTAAGGCCATAGAAGATTTTACAAAAGCCATAGAATTGCATCCTGAGTGTATAAAGGCATTGTATAGCAGGGGAATAGCCTATACGGATTTAGGTGATTTTCAAAAGGCGATTAAAGATTTTAGCACTGTAATCAATATAAATCCAAGATATGCAGAGGCTTACTATAATAGAGGTATTGTCTTTAGTAAGTGCGGTGATATTAAAAAGGCAATAGCTGATTTTACAAAGGCAATAAATCTCAATCCAAAATATGCATGGGCTTATCATAGAAGGGGTATTTTATATCTGGAGATAGATAAAACAAAACAAGCAATAAAGGATTTTGATAAAGCAATTGAACTAAATTTCCATTATGCAGAGGCTTATTGTAAAAGGGGATGTGCCTATGGTAAGATTGGAGACATAGGCCAGGGTTTAAAAGATCTAAGCTTGGCACTAAAGATAAATCCCCATTATGCAGAGGCTTATTGTAAAAGGGGTTCTATCTATGCAGACCTTGGCGAATATGAAAAGGCCATCATAGATTTTAATAGAGCAATAGATGCTGATTCAAAATATGCATGGGCATATTATGCAAGGGGGACATTGTATGCCGATATGGGAAAACGGGAACTGGCCTTAAGGGATTTAAAAAAGGCTGCAAGCATGGGCAATAAAGATGCTCAGAATTTTTTAAAAGAAGCAGGATTAATGTGATAAGGCTTTTATAACTTAATGAACACAATAGAAAGTCTTATAAATTCTTTAATATGGGGCTCAAAGGAAACAAAGGAAAAATCGGCAATTGAGCTTGCCAGAATAGGGGAGCCTGCCATTGATCCTCTATTGTCCTTGCTATCCCATGAAGATGATTCGGTAAGAACTTTGACTGCATTAACCTTATGCGATATAGGAGATGGCAGATTACTTGACCAATTTATAAGCTTTCTGAACGACAAATCATTTAAACTCAGAAAAAAGGCAATAGAGGCCATTGGTAAAATAGGAGATCCTAAGGCTATCGATTATCTAATAGGGCTTCTCAAAGACAGAGATGTTCACATAAGGCTGTCTGCAGTGGATGCGTTGATAAAAATTGGAAATTCCTCCATTGAAAAACTTTTAAATGCCATTAAAGATGAAAGTGAAGTTGTAAGGGAATCTGCGGCATATGCCTTGGGTAAAATAATGGATGCAGAAACAATTCCAAGACTTTTACCCCTTCTATCAGACAAAAATATTTATGTCCGAATGGCTGCTGCCCAGGCTATTGGCTGTAAAGGAGCAATTGCAATAAAGATCCTTGTGGCCTTGCTCAAAGATAAAAATGAGGCAGTAAGAGAGGCCTCGACATATGCATTAGGAGAAATAGGGGATAAAAAAACAGTTCCTTATATCATAGAAATGCTTTCAGATAGAGACCCTTTTGTAAAGATTTCTGCTGCCCGTGCCCTCGGTAAGATAGGAGATGAAAGGGCAGTAGAGCCTTTAATAAAATTAACAAACGATAAAAATATGTTTGTTAGAATGGCCGCTGCCCGTGCCCTCGGTAAGATAGGAGATGAAAGGGCAGTTGGGCCGCTATTAAAATTGATTTCTGAAGAAAATGCATTTGTCAGTATGTCTGCAGCAAATGCCCTTAAAGAATTGAAAGAGAACGTTTTTGCACATCTTTTGCAATCTCTTACAGATACTAACCCTATTGTCAGAAAATCAGCTGCCCGTGCCCTCGGTAAGATAGGAGATGAAAGGGCAATAATCCCCCTTATCCTTACCTTATGGGATGAAAACGAAGAAGTAACATCATCTGTGGTAGAGGCGCTTTATGCTATTGATGTATACTGGTATGCAAGGGACGAGATAAGACAATACATACCGTATTTTTCCGAGGCGTTGAAAAAAGGAGGAAAACACGTAAAAATCTCAATCATTGATATTTTAGAAAAGATTTGTCAGATAGGTTTAGAAAACGAAGAAATAGAGGGGATACTTAAAGACTATATTAAAGATGAAGATAAAAATGTTAGGCAGAATGCAGCCCTTGCCTTGGAAAAGATAAGGAAAAAAGAAAAATAGAATTTTATTCTTTTATGATTTGAAATTCATCTCCAGTATCACCGTTTAGGTCTTTAACTACAAACTCATAACCGTTTTTAATCCTTCTTGCAATTATGTAACGAAAATAGAATCTTGTATCGTTGAGAGCAAAAAACCGTTCTTGACCACCTGCACCGGCACATATAATATATGTTATACCGTCTTTCACACTGCGATGGTAGAAATGATCATGTCCAGATACGACCAAAGAAACATTGCTTTTTTCGAATAGCCTATGCAGTTCATCCCTTTCCTTTTTAAATCTATCGAGCCCGTGGTTGGCAAAAACAGGAAAAAGGGGTCTATGAACAAAAACAAATTTAAATTTAAAATCTTTAGCCAACTCCTTTTTTAACCATTCAAGTTGCCCTCCCGAAATCTTTCCATTTTCTTCAGGAATTTCTGAATTTAAAAAGATGAATTGTGTATCATTATTTGAAAGAGAATAGTAGAGATTAGGAAAATATTTTAAAAAAACTTTCATAGACCATGAATCATTTATATCATGATTACCGGGTGCGATATATATTTTTTTATCTTTACCTGTGATTTCAAAAAACTTTTCCCATTCCTTTTTTCTTCCAGGGTTATGTATTGCATCGCCTGAGTGTATAATATCTTTTATATTTTGTTTTTCAATTATGTTTATGAATTCAGCATAAATAGAGTCAGGCGCTCCCACGTGGGTATCACTTATTATGGCAAAGGTATCTAATCCACCCCATGCAAAAAGAGGTGAAAAAAGAAAAAGTATAAAAATAAAAACATAAACACCTTTTTTCATGACAATGAGTATACATTAAATCTCTTTATAAAAAAATATGTAATACCGTGGAGGTGATATCCCTTTTTACTTATTATCTTGTATTGGAGCGGAAAAATGAATATAATCATCAGACAAATAAAAAGGGAGGATTGAAGAATGGAGGGACATATTTATAAGGCATTCGATGCAGAGCTTAAGGAATTAAAGGAGAGTCTTTTATATGAAGGCGGGCTTGTAGAAAATTCAATAAGATGGGCTATCAAGGCACTTTTGGAAAGAAATTCAGAAATGTCTAAAGAAGTTATAAAAAATGACGAACTCATAAATGCAAAGGAGGTGGAAATTGACGAATTTTGTCTTAAACTCCTTGCGCTGAGACAACCTGCAGCAAAGGACCTGAGATTTATAACAACGGCTATTAAAATAAATTACGATCTCGAAAGAATCGGAGATATGGCGGTAAACATATGTGAAAGGGTTCTTGAGTTGAACGAGGAACCGCAGTTAAAACCATATATTGATCTACCGAGGATGGCAGAAACGGTGGAACTAATGGTTAAGGAGAGTCTCGATGCCTTTGTTAAAGAGGACGTAGAACTGGCATTAAAAGTAACAAAAGATGATGAAAAAGTGGATCAGTATCTCGACCAGATATTCCGTGAACTTTTAACATATATGATTGAGAATCCAAAAACTATTTCAAGGGCAACGAGAATTCTTTTCATCGCAAAATATCTTGAAAGAATGGCAGACCATGCTGTAAATATAGCAGAACTGGTAATATTTATGGTGGAAGGAAAGATAATAAGACACGCAAAAACCAAAGAATAAACTGTGTATGATAAAAAAGATATTCATAATCTTCATTACCATTGCATTGATTTTTGTTTGTTCTTGTGGATTAAAAGAGGGCAGGCAAGGTAAAAAAAAACATTTGATTACCATCGCAGGTTCCACATCTGTTATGCCATTTGTTGAAAAACTTGCCGAATATTTTATGTTGCAAAACACAAATTTTATTATTGATGTTCAGGGTGGAGGCTCCACGGCAGGTATACAGGCATGCATAAATAACACAGTACATTTGGGTATGTCATCGAGAAAATTAAAAGAAGGGGAAAGGTTAAACGAGATTATTATATGTTATGACGGTATTTCTGTTGTTGTTCATCCGAGTAATCCCATCAATGGACTTTCTATGGAGCAGGTAAGGGCAATATTTTCCGGTAAAATAAAGAACTGGAAGGAGCTGGGATGGATAAACAGAAGAATAGATGCCATAACAAGGGAAGAGGGTTCTGGCACAAGGGGTTCCTTTGAGGAACTCGTAATGAAAAATGAAGAGATAGACGATAGCATCATGGTGCAGGACTCTAACGGTTCTGTAAAAGAGATAGTGGCAACAGATCCTTATGCAATTGGCTATATCTCCCTTGGTCTTGTAGATAAAAGGGTAAAGGCACTGACAATAGATGGTGTTGTGCCCACTGTTTCGAATATAAAAACAGGTGCATATAAAATAACAAGACCCTTTCTATTTCTTTCAAACGGAGAGCCAGACGATCGCACAAGGGAATTTATAGAATTTGTCCTTTCAAAACAGGGACAGGATTTATTAAGGAGAGAGGGGCTTATCGGTTCATATGAATAAATGGGTTTCTATAAAAGAAAAGATAGTAAAAAATACTCTCACCATTTTTGCCTTATCGTCCCTTCTTTTTCTCTTTTTGATATTCATATTCATTCTAATAGAGGGGTTGCCCCTTTTTTTAAAGGTTGGTTTGAAAAACATTATATTTGGTTTTAAATGGGCACCCACAAAGGGTCATTTTGGCATATTTCCCATGATTATTTCTTCATTTATTGTAACCTTTGGTGCCCTTGTCATAGGTGCTCCCCTTGGGCTTTCCTGCGCCATTTACCTGGCTGAATATTCCGGTAAAAGGCTAAAGATGATTTTAAAACCTGCCCTTGAGCTTCTGGCAGGAATTCCATCTGTAGTTTATGGTTTTCTCGGCGTAATTTATATTGTGCCCATTGTAAGGGAATATCTTGGCGGTTCAGGTTTTTCCCTTATTTCAACCTCCATAGTACTTGGGATTATGGTACTCCCCACAATAATTAGTATATCCTTTGATTCTATAACGAGTGTCCCAAGGTCATATCGGGAAGGTTCTTATGCAATGGGTGCCACGAAATGGCAGACGATATATAAAATAGTGCTTCCTGCAGCACGGTCTGGAATTCTGGCAAGTTTTATATTGGGGATGGGCAGGGCAATAGGCGAGACAATGGCCGTAATAATGATTGCAGGTAATGCATTAAAAATACCTACAAATATTACTGATCCCTTAAGAACTCTTACTGGCAATATTGCCCTTGAACTTGCATATGCTACAGGTGACCACAGACTCGGGCTTTTTTCGACGGGTATAGTATTACTTATAATTATTATGGCCCTTAACTATTTAGCCAATTTTGGTATTAAAAGAAGGATATAAATATGCGAATAAATCCTAAAAAAGTAAATAGGTTTATGCAGATTATTTTGAACGGCCAGGCTTTTTTTACAGTAGGTATACTTATAGTCATAGTGGCAATAATTCTCGTAAAAGGTATAGGTAACATAAATCTTGAATTTTTATTCAGTTTTCCTGAAGATATGGGCAGACACGGTGGTATATATCCCACAATAATAGGAACCATCATGCTTGTTATATTATCAATTTTATTTGCCACACCACTCGGCGTTGGAACTGCCATATTTTTAACAGAGTACACTAAGGAATCTATTTTAACAAAGATAATAAGATTTGGCGTTGAATCCCTGGCCGGTATTCCCTCCATTCTTTATGGTCTTTTTGGTTTTATTTTTTTTGTGATTAAGCTCAAGATGGGGTGGTCCATATTATCCGGTGTTTTGACAATTACCATTATGATATTGCCCACCATAATAAGAACAAGCGAAGAGGCAATAAAGGCAGTACCTAAAAATGTAAGGATTGTGAGCTACTCTTTAGGTGCTACAAAGTGGGAGACAGTCACAAAAGTTGTGCTACCTTCTGCAACACCTGGGATACTTACGGGAATTATGCTTAGTGTGGGCAGGGCTGTAGGCGAAACAGCAGCAGTTATATTTACAATGGGAAGTTCTCTTAGACTACCTACTTCTATTATGGATTCTGGCAGGACTATGGCAGTGCACTTTTACATACTTGCAAGAGAGGGTATATCCATGGAGAAGGCTTACGCTACAGCACTTGTGCTTGTGCTTAGCATACTTTTAATCAATATTGTTGCCTATTATACCATGAATAAAGTTGTATCGAGATATTCATAAAAGCACTATGGATGTAAAGATTAGGGTTGATAATCTAAGGGTATTCTTTGGAAAGAATGAAATTTTGAAAGGTATAAAGATAAATATTGCAAGAAATATGATTACAGGCTTTATGGGGCCTGCAGGTAGTGGTAAGTCAACACTAATATCAGTAATGAATAGAATGATAGATTTTGAGGACAATGTTAAGATAGAGGGCAGTGTAATAATAGATGACGTAAATATACTTGATAAGGAAATAAATCCTGTGAGTTTAAGAAGGAAGATAGGCACTGTTTTTGCTGTACCCATACCCCTTCAACGCTCTATCTTTGAAAACATTGCCTATGGTCCAAGACTTAAAGGTATAAACGATAAGACAGAGCTATTCAAAATCGTTTCCGACAGTCTTAAAAAGGCTTTCCTGTGGGATGAGGTGAAGGATAGACTTGATATGTCTGCAACCAAACTTTCAGGGGGTCAACAGCAAAGGCTATGTCTTGCCAGAACCCTTGCGTTAAAACCTGAAATAATTTTACTCGATGAGCCATGTTCTGGTCTTGATCCCATATCTACTGCAAAGATAGAGGAGGCTTTAAGTGAACTGAAAAAAGAATATACCATAATACTCGTTTCCAATAATACAAAACAGATAGCACGTATAAGTGATTATTCGGCATTTTTTTATCTTGGTGAACTTATTGAATATGGCACCACTGAAAAGGTCTTTACAAATCCTTCACAAAAGAAAACAGAAGATTATATTTCAGGTAAGTTCGGATAATGGATAAGATAGCACTATCCACTAAAGAATTAAATCTTTATTACAGTGAATTTCATGCATTGAAAAATATTAATTTCAGTGTGTTCAAAAATTGTATAACTGCACTGATAGGACCATCGGGATGCGGTAAATCAACACTCCTTAGGTGCTTCAACAGGATGAACGATCTGATAGACGAGGTAAGGATAACAGGAGAGATATTCGTAAACAAGCAGAATTTAAAAGATATAGATATAATAGAATTAAGAAAAAAGGTGGGAATGGTCTTTCAAAGACCCAATCCATTTCCATTTTCAGTATACGATAACATGGTCTATGGTTTAAAAATCCACGGCATGAATAATAAAAAAGAAAACATGAAAATTGTTGAAAAATGTTTGAAAAGTGTCGGGTTATGGGATGAACTAAAAGATAAAATGTCAATGTCTGCCTTAGACCTATCTGAAGAGATGAAACAGCGATTATGTATTGCGAGGCTCTTAACTGTTGAGCCTGAAATTATTTTACTCGATGAACCCTGTTCTGCCCTTGACCCAATTGCCACAATGAGGATAGAAGAGCTTATGATAGAATTAAAAGAAAACTATACGATCCTAATTGTTACTCACAATATGCAGCAGGCAGCAAGGGTTTCTGATTGGACGGGATTTATGCTTTTAGGAGAGCTTGTTGAGTTCGGTGAAACGTCTCAGATATTTACATCTCCAAAAGATGAAAGAACTGAGGGTTATATTACAGGGAGATTTGGTTAGTATGGATTTTTTAAAATCAGTTTCCACAAAGGATGTATATGAAGTATTGAAAAATTTTATTATAAGAACAGATATTGAAGAAATAAACATTGAATATGCCTATAACAGGGTCATTACCCATGATGTTATATCAAAGGAAGATGTACCTTACTTTTCCCGTTCCCTTGTGGATGGTTATGCTTTAAAGGCAAAGGATACCTATGGTGCAAAGGAGACAAACCCGAGATTTGTAAATGTAATAGGTGAGTTAAAGATAGGAGAAATCTCAGATTTAAAAATAAATGATGGTGAATGTATAAAGGTATCCACAGGTTCAATGATTCCAGAAGGTGCAGATGGGGTGATAATGCAGGAATACACAAGGGAGATGCTCAATATAATTGAGATTACAAAGGTAATTCATCGAGGAGAAAACATCTGCTTTAAAGGTGATGATATAAAAAAAGATGAAGCAGTTATAGAAATGGGTAAAAGGCTTGATTTTTTTGATATGGGTATCCTTGCTTCCCTGGGCATTTCAAAGATTGAAGTATATAAAAAACCAAAAGTCAGTATCATTTCAACGGGAGACGAGATTGTGGATATTAATGATCATCCCAAACCAGGACAGATAAGGGATATAAATAGATATGTAATAAAAGGCCTTCTTTCAAGGGAAGGATTTGTTGTTAGATTTTCAGGAATTGCCAGGGACAATCTAAAGGAAATAATGGAAAAAATTTTACTTTCAGGGGATGGAGATATAATACTTATATCAGGAGGAAGTTCAAAGGGTGAAAGGGATTATATAGTAGAGGCATTAGATAAACTTGGGGGAGAAATAATTTTTCACGGTATTAATATAAAGCCCGGAAAACCTACAATATTTGCAAGGCTTAAAGATAAGCCTGTATTTGGTTTGCCTGGACACCCTGCTTCCTGTTCCATTGTAGCCTTGAGATTTGTCCTTCCCTTTTTAAAAAAAATGGAAGGGGAAAAATTATTTTTACCACAAAGTGCCTATATGGGTATTCTTACCTCGAATGTTCCTTCCAGTTTAGGTATAGAAGAATATGTAGCGGTTACATCAGAAAAAAAATTCAATAAAATTTTTGTTACCCCCATATTTACAAAATCTTCTTTAATTTCAACGTTTACAAAGGCAAAAGGGTATATTATAGTCCCTGAAGATAATGAAGGTTTAGAAAAGGATGAAATTGTTGAGGTATTTACATTTTAATGAAGAGATATCTTGAGACTATAAAAAGAGAAGAAGCAATAAATACAATATCCGTTTATGCATCTATTATAGAAGAGGAAGAGACAATACCTGTTTGGGATAGCGTTGGTAGAATTACATCAAGGGCAGTATTTGCAAGATTTTCTTCACCTGCCTTCATTTGCGCTGCTATGGATGGCTATGCCGTTGATTTTAAAGATACTTTAGATGCCGATGTAAATAAACCCCTTAACTTATCAAGAAAAAATGCATTTTATGTAAATACAGGGGACCCATTGCCAGAAGGAACAAATGCAGTAATTATGTTAGAAGATGTTGAGGAATTATCTTCTTCAATAATAATTAGAAAGCCTGTATACCTGTGGCAGAATGTACGTATGATAGGTGAAGACATAATAGAATCAGATATGATTATCCCGAAAAATCACCTAATTACACCTTATGATATGGGTATGATTATATCTGCCGGCATAAAAGAAATATGGGTAAGAAGAAGGCCAAGACTTCTTATAATCCCTACAGGCAAGGAACTTATAGATATTTTTGATAAAAATGGTATCTTCTTAGAAAAAGGTCATCTTATTGATTTTAATTCATACACAATTATGAAGCTGGCACAGGAAATAGGCTTTGAAACAAAACGATATGGAATAATTAGAGAAAAAAGAGAGTTAGAAGAAATTTTTAACAATTTAATTGAAGAATTTGATGTCATTATTATAAATGCAGGCACAAGTTCAGGAACAGAAGATTATACGGAAGAGATAATAAAAAAGAAAGGCAAGATTATATTCCACGGCATCTCTATGATGCCTGGTAAACCAACTATTTTAGGTATTGTAAAGGGAAAGCTTGTTTTTGGTATACCGGGTTACCCTGTCTCTGCAGTATTAAGTTTTAAAATACTTTTAGAACCTCTGTATGAAAGATTAACAGGAATAAAGAGATTTTATGAAGAACAAGAAGTAATAACCGCTTTTAAAATACCCTCAAGGATTGGTATTGAAGAAATAATAAGGGTAAATATTATACCAAAGGACAGTTCCTACTTTGCTATTCCACTCCCAAGGGGTGCCAGTATTTTTTCCTCAATGGCCAAGGCCGATGGTTTAATATTTGTCCCGGAAAGCATAGAAGGTTTTGACGAAGGAGAAAAGATAAAGTGCATACTATTAAAGAGTAGACCGTATTTAAATAACAGGATTAATCTCATCGGTAGCCATGATATCATATTAGATATATTAAGGGATATGATAAGGGAAAGATATTCTGAATTCGATTTTATGGCTACATCTACAGGGAGTTTAAGCGGAATTATGGCATTTAGAAGGGGTATAATAAGTCTTTGTACAACCCATATACTCGACGAATCGGAAAAAATATATAATATCCCCTTGATTAAAAAATATCTTAAAGACACACCATGCATACTTATAAATCTCGCAAAAAGAATCCAGGGTTTGATTGTGCAAAAAGGAAATCCAAAAAGAATAAAAGGCATAGAAGATCTAATAAGGGAGGATATTTTTTTTGTTAACAGACAGTTTGGATCTGGAACAAGGATACTTTTCGATACAATCCTTAAGGAAAAAGATATTAAAAAATCCGATATAAAGGGATACGATAGAGAGGAGGCATCTCACACTGCCGTGGCTATAATGGTAAAAGAATCCATAGCAGATGCAGCAATGGGTATTTTCAGTGTTGCAAAGATATTTTCATTGGATTTTATTCCTATGGGTGAAGAGAATTTTGACCTTCTTGTGTCTAAAGATTTCTATCATACTGATAAATTTAAGATGCTCATGGAAGTTATAGGATCAAATGAATTTAAAAAAAGACTTTTAGACATAGGTGGCTACAATGTCTCAGATACAGGTAAGATTAAATTCGAACAATAATCTTCCCTATAAAGTTTATGCTTATGGCGGAAGTGCATGGGAATCGAACCCACCCACCACCTCGTCAGCGGTGCACTGGTTTTGAAGACCAGGAGGCCCACCAGGCGCCTTGGCACTTCCATAGAAGATGCTATAATTTATTCAAAGTAAAGATTAATGTCAATGCATATATAAATTCTTATGCATTTCAGATAAGATTTTCCTGTTAAGATAATCGGTATTGGCAAAATGGCAGCAAGCTTAAAAATTTAATATTGAAAATAAAGTTTTTGCTGTTATAATCTTCTTCAAAACAATTATTTTATTTTGGAGGAAACATGAGATCAGACAGAATGAAAAAGGGAATAGAAAAGGCGCCCCACAGAAGTCTTTTTCAGGCAATGGGTTATTTAAGGGAAGAGATTGAAAGGCCCATAATAGGCATAGCAAATTCTGCAAACGAACTTATACCTGGACACATACACCTCGACAACATCTGTAAGGCAGTAAAAGAAGGAATAAGGATGGCAGGGGCCACACCAATGGAATTTTCCACAATCGGTATCTGTGATGGCATTGCAATGAATCATGAAGGCATGAAATATTCCCTTGGTTCAAGGGAGCTCATATGTGATTCTGTGGAGGTTATGTGCAAGGCGTATCCCTTTGACGGACTTGTCCTTATCCCGAATTGCGACAAAATAATACCAGGTATGATAATGGCTGCCATGAGGCTTAACATTCCAACTATATTAATTAGCGGTGGACCTATGCTTTCTGGAAGATTTAAGGGCAAAAGGGTAGACCTTATATCGGTATTTGAAGGAGTAGGAAAGGTAGCAGGTAATTTAATGACAGAAGAGGAACTTTTAGAACTTGAGGGATGTGCATGTCCCGGTGCAGGTTCTTGTGCCGGTATGTTTACCGCTAATTCCATGAATTGTTTAAGTGAGGCATTAGGTATATCCTTGCCTGGTAACGGCACTATTCCAGCCGTGTATGCGGCAAGATTAAGACTTGCAAAGGTTTCAGGTATAAAGATAGTTGAACTTGTAAAAAAAGATATAAAACCAAGAGATATAATGACAATAGAGGCTTTTAAAAATGCCATCACAGTGGATATGGCATTTGGTGGTTCATCTAACACTGCCCTTCATTTGCCTGCTATTGCTTACGAAGGAGGGGTTGATTTGCCTTTAAGTTTATTTGATGAGATATCTGAGCATGTTCCTCATTTGTGCAATATGAGCCCTGCAGGATACCATAGACTTGAGGATTTAAATGAAGCAGGGGGCGTGTATGCTATTATGAAAGAGCTTTCCAAGAATAACCTTATTAATAAAAATTGTTTAACTGTGGAAGGCAGGAATATAGGGGAGATATTAAAAGATGTCCAGGTTTATGATTATGATGTAATCCATTCAATAGATAACCCTTATCATGAAAAAGGAGGGCTCGCTGTCCTTACAGGTAGTCTTGCACCGGATGGTGCAATTGTTAAACGCATAGGTGTTTCAAAGGAAATCTGGCATTTTACAGGTAATGCAAGGGTTTTTGAAAGCGAAGAAGAGGCAGGGGCTGCCATATTAAGAGGGGATATAAATCAGGGAGATGCCATAATAATAAGATATGAAGGACCGAAGGGAGGACCTGGGATGAGAGAGATGCTTACACCAACAAGCATCCTGACAGGAAGAGGCCTTGATCTATCCTGTGCACTCATTACAGATGGTAGATTTTCAGGTGGAACAAGGGGTTTATGTATCGGCCATGTTTCACCTGAGGCAGCAGAAGGTGGACCTATTGCCTTTGTAAAAGATGGTGATAAGATTGAGATAGATTTAATAAAAAAATCAATAAATCTTCTTATTTCTGATGAAGAGATGGAAAAAAGAAAAAAATCATGGAGAAGACCAGAGCCTAAAATAAAGGAAGGTTATATGGCAAGATATGCACAAATGGTAACATCCGCTGCAACCGGTGCAGTATTTAAAAAATAAAGATTAAGATTTTTTCTTAAAATGCGAAAAAAATATTGTTATTATTAAAATAATATAAAAAAGGCCTTAGAGGGGGATTTGGAAGATTTACATAAAACAAAAGAACAGTTGATTGATGAGATCAAACAACTGCGCATGGAACTATCAAAATATGAGCAGGAATCTAAAAAAGGAACTCATGTAAAAATAAATCTCATCCATGACGCACAGAATAATTATGAAGAGATATTAAAGCTCATATTAGCCCTTTCCACAAATTTTATCGTTTTGTCTCCTGAAGATATAGATGATGGTATAAATGACATCTTAAAAACAATTGGATTATATGCAAAGGCTGATGGAAGTTATGTGTTTACTTTCTCTAAAGATGGTAACGCTATTATAAAAACCCATGAATGGCATAATGAAGGTGTGCAATATCAGAAAAAAGATTCAAAATCCTTAAAAACGTTTATGGTTTCATGGTTTATCAATAAGATTAGAGAGTTGGAAGTGATACATATACCTGATGTTGATATTTTATCACCTGAAATAATAAAAGAGATTGAGAATTTACTGCTACCAGAGATAAAATCTTTGATTGCGCTGCCTTTAGTTTCGGCTTATAAAGCAATTGGTTTTTTATGCCTTGAGATGGTAAATGAAAAAAGAATATGGCAGGAAAACATTATCTCTCTTCTTAAAATTGTTGGAGAATTATTTGCCAATGCCATTGTGCAGAAGCAGATAACAAAGGCACTCAAAGAAAGTGAACAGAAATATAGAAGTATCTTTGAAAATATTGTTGAAGGAATATTTCAGATTACCCTTGATGGAAAATTATTAAGTGTGAACCCTTCATTTGCAATTATGCACGGTTATAATTCTCCTGAAGAAATGCTAAAAGATATAAACGAGTTAAAACAGATTTTTGATGAACCTGAAGAATTTTCAAAAATCAAAAGAATCCTTGAAGAGAAAGATTTTCTTAAATGGTATGAGATAAAAAGCAAAAAAAGGGATGGCAGCGTATTCTGGACATCTATGAATGTACATACTGTGCGTAATGATAAAGATGAAATTTTATATTTCGAAGGCACCCTCGAAAACATAAACGAACGAAAAAAGGTAGAAGAAACACTCGATAGGGAAAGGAAGACTTATTCAAATATTTTAAAAAATGCACCGTACGGGATTATCTTAATAGACAAAAAAGGTAACTTTCAATATGTGAACCCAGAATTTATAAATATTACAGGGTATACCCTTGAAGAGGTGCCAACAGGAAGAATCTGGTTTGAAAAGGCATTCCCCGATGAAGATTTAAGAAAGGATGCGATAAAAACATGGAAGGAGAACATAAATATTAAGAAAGGGAATTTAGAAAAAATTTATAGAATTGTTTGCAAGAATAAAGAAGTAAAGGAGATAGAATTCAAGGTGGCGACCACTGAAAGCGGTGAAACAGTAACCATGCTTTTAGATGTAACAGAGCGACGTAAGGCAGAGGAATTATTTAGAACCCTTGCAAACAATTCTCCTGTGGGTGTTTATATCCTTGAGAAAGAAAAGATTAAATTTGTTAATAATTATTTTAAAAATATTACAGGTTTTTCAGATGAAGAACTTATTGATAAAAATCCTTTAAACATGGTTTATCCTGAAGATAGAAAAATGATGATTTATGAAACATATAAGATGTTAAAAGGCCAAAGAAAAAATCCTTTTGAGTTTAGAATAATTACAAAAAATGGTGAGGTTAAATGGATTCTTCAAAACATTGTTACTGTTCAATATATGGGGAAAAATGTGGCACTGGCAAGTTTTCTTGATATAACCGATGCCAAAAAGATTGAACTTATGCTTAAAGAATCAGAAGAGAGGTATAGAATACTTACGGAGAGATCTCCTGTGGGTGTTTATCTTATCCAAGATGAATTGTTTAGATATGTAAATCAGATTTTTTCTGAGATAGTCGATTATAAACCAGAAGAGATCATTAATAAACTATCTTTAAAAGACTTTGCAGAAGATTTTGAAGGAAAACCTCTTCATCAGATTATTAAAGATCTACGGGATGAAAGAAGTGGCATACGTCTTGAAATATCAATTCGTAGAAAGGACGGGGGTAGAAGATACTGCGAAATGCACGGTTCACGAATTATTTATAATGGAAGGCCAGCTGTGCTGGGAACTTTGATTGATGTCACAGAGAAGAAACAAATGGAGGAAAAATTAAAATATCTATCCATAACAGATGAACTAACTGGTGTTTATAACAGGAGAGGTTTTTTTACAGTCTCTGAACAACAATTTAAAATAGCAAAAAGACTTGAAAAAAACATGGTCCTTTTCTATTTAGACCTGGATGATCTTAAATGGATAAACGATAATTTAGGCCATAAAGAAGGTGATAATGCAATAGTTGCCTTTGTAGGAATTCTGAAAAATGCATTCAGAGAATCGGACATCATAGGAAGGCTTGGTGGCGATGAATTTGCAATCCTTGCACTATCAACAGGTTTTGATAAACCACAACTCATTATAAAACGTTTAAATAACCTTATTGATAAATATAATGAAAGGGATAAAAAACCTTATAAACTTTCCTTCAGTGTGGGTTTTGTCAGATATAATCCACATACCAATCAGTCTCTGGAAGAACTCATTTCCATTGCTGATGATTTAATGTATCTTGAAAAGAAAAGAAAAAAAATGAAATCCAGACCCCCTAATCAATTTATTGTAGGCATTGAATAAAGATGCAATTTATTCAAAATGAAGCCTCTATTTAAATCCTTATATGTCTGTTTAGATTATTTGAGATCTCTCTGAGTTATAAACTAACAAAATTTTGTTTATTTTTTCACAAAACTATGGAAAAAAAGATACATCTTATGATATACAAAGATGACAAAAATCATGTATCTACAAGACCTTATACTGGCATTACAGAAGTTTTGGGCAGATAAAGGTTGTATTGTACAGCAACCTTATGATATGGAGGTTGGAGCAGGGACATTTCATCCTGCTACATTCCTCAGGGCATTAGGCCCTGAGCCTTGGAATACCGCCTATGTCCAGCCATCGAGAAGACCAACAGATGGGAGATATGGAGAAAACCCCAATAGATTACAGCATTATTATCAGTTTCAAGTAATCATGAAGCCCTCTCCAAGAAATATCCAGGATATATATATTGAGAGTTTAAAAAGCTTTGGAATTGATATGTTAAGTCATGACATAAGATTTGTGGAAGATGACTGGGAATCACCGACACTCGGTGCTTGGGGACTTGGCTGGGAGGTCTGGCTCGACGGCATGGAAATTACGCAGTTTACATATTTCCAGCAATGCGGTGGTATTGATTTATCCCCTATAACAGTGGAGATTACATACGGCATTGAAAGAATAGCCATGTATTTACAGGATGTGGATAATGTATTCCATATAAAATGGAATGAACATATTACTTATGGTGATGTTTTTCTTGAATCTGAGAGAGAATTTTCCATATATAATTTTGAGGAATCTGACCCCAATATATTAAGAACCCTATTTGATATGTTTGAGAGAGAAGGGGAAAGACTGGCAAACGAGAGGGGCATTGTTTTTCCTGCCTATGATATGTGTCTTAAATGCTCTCACGTCTTTAATCTCCTTGATGCAAGAGGTGCAATCAGTGTAACAGAGAGGGCAAATTACATAGGCAGGGTGAGGAACCTTGCAAAATTATGTGCAGAACTTTATGTGAAAAAAAGGGAAGAGATGGGCTTCCCCCTGCTTAACACTTTATAAGTATAAGGTTTTTTTATGGCTGATTTTTTACTTGAAATAGGAACAGAGGAAATACCTGCGAGATTTATAGAGGCTGAAAAAGAAGGTATAGTAAAATTATTAACAGAAGGGTTTAATGCTGCAAGATTAGATTTTGGGAAAATTGATGTTTATGGAACTCCAAGAAGATTGACGGTTTTTGTTGAGAATATTTCTGAGGTACAAAAAGAGGCAAAGACAGTTAAATTCGGTCCTCCTGTTAATAGGGCATACGATGCCACAGGCAATCCTACAAAAGCAGCAACAGGATTTGCAAAATCTCAGGGTGTAGGCGTAGAAGATTTAAAAAAAGCCATTAAGGATAATATTGAATTCGTGGTGGTTGAAAAAATTGAAAAGGGATTAGTCGCCTTAGAAGTATTACCTGATTTAATAAAAGATATAATACCTCGTATACCTTTTCAGAAAAAAATGAGATGGGCCAGTGAATTATTCGAATATGCAAGACCAATTCACTGGATTGTTGCACTTTTAGATGAAAAAATTGTTGAATTTGAGATTGCAGGTGTAAAAAGCAGCAATTTTACCCTGTGCCATAGATTCCTTTCCAAAAACCCCGTAGAGATAAAAAGTCCAAAAGAATACAAAGATAAATTAAGGGAAAATTTTATTATAGTTGATGAGAAAGAACGTATGGATATCATTTTAAAAGGTATAAATGATATTGAAAAAAGGGTAGGGGGTATTGCTTATCGTGATAAAGAACTTTTAAATGAGATACTGTATATAACTGAATATCCATATCCTTTACAGGGAAGTTTCGATGAAGCCTATCTTAACATACCAAAAGAGGTGTTAATAAATGTAATGAAAAGTCATCAAAAATACATACCCATATATGCTCAAGACGGAAAGCTCATGCCTTTTTTTATCTTTTTTGCAAATACCATCCCTAAAAACAATGAAAATGTCATAAAAGGCAATGAAAAGGTTTTGCGGGCAAGGCTTGCAGATGCAAGTTTCTTTTTTGAAGAAGACAAAAAGATAAAACTTGAAACGCTTTACGATCGCCTATCATCTATAATTTTTCATGTAAGGCTTGGCACTTTAAAACAAAAGGTAGAAAGGCTATTTAAAATAGCCACATATCTTGCAGGTATTTTAAATTATAAAGAAAAGGAAAAGCTTGAAAAGGCTGTTAAAATTTTGAAGGTGGATTTGTTAACCCACATGGTAGGGGAGTTTCCTGAACTTCAGGGCACAATGGGTAGAATTTATGCAAAAATTCAAGATTATGGGGAAGATATAGCAACATCAATAGAAGAACATTATCTTCCTTCAGGGATAAACAGTAATATCCCTGAAACAATCCTTGGCTGTATTTTATCCATTGCTGATAAAATCGACTCCCTTGTCTCATTTTTTTCAGTGGGAATAGTACCTTCTGGAAATTTAGACCCCTTTGCATTGAGAAGACAGGCCATAGGTATTATCAAAATAGTTATAAAAAAAGGATTTCATATAAATTTACACGAGTTAATAACCCATGCCTATAATGCAGGTTCACATATAACAGATAGACTTACTTTAGATGAGACAGAAAATTCTCTTAAAGAATTTATTCAGACAAGGTTTAAATTTTCTATGATCGAGGAAGGTCACAGACAGGATTTTGTGGAGAGCGTGCTCGATATTGCAGGTATTGATTTATACGATGCGTACAGGAGACTGATAGCCCTTGAAGGTCAAAAATCCATTCAGGAATTCGAAAAACTTATGATAGGATTTAAAAGGGTTTTCAATATAACCAAACAGATAAAAGATACCACAAGAGTTTCACCTCATCTTTTCAATAAGGATGAAGAAAAGGACCTTTTTGAATTATATGAATCAAGGAAAAACGAGTTTTTAACTTTAATAGAAAAAGGCCTTTACCCCGAAGCATTAACAGTTCTCATTGGTTTTAAGGAAAAGATAGATAAATTTTTTGATAATGTTTTTGTAATGGATAAAGATGAAAACATAAGAAATAACAGGCTTGCACTTTTAAAGAATATTAAAGATATGTTTTTTAAATACAGCGATTTATCAAAAATACGCATTGAATAAACGGGAGGGGTCTATGGAAAAGTATGTATACTATTTTGGTGGTAAAAGGGCTGAAGGTAGCTCAAAATTGAAAAATTTGTTAGGCGGAAAGGGTGCGGGTCTTGCAGACATGGTTAATCTTGGCATCCCTGTTCCTCCAGGTTTTACTATCACAACGGAAGTATGCACACTTTACTATAATTCTGGAATGAAATTCCCTGACGGATTAAAAGAACAAGTAATAGAAAATATTAAAAAAGTTGAAAAGGAGATGAACGCAGTCTTCGGTGATCCCAACAATCCTTTACTTTTTTCAGTAAGATCAGGTGCAAGGGTAAGTATGCCTGGAATGATGGATACTGTTTTAAATCTCGGTCTAAACGAAAAGACAGTAAAAGGTCTTGCAAAAAAAACAAATAATGAAAGATTTGCATATGATTGCTATAGAAGATTTGTTCAGATGTATGGCGATGTTGTTCTTGGATTAAAACCACAATCAAAAGATGAGACAGACCCCTTCGAAGATATCATCGAGGCAAAAAAGAAAGAGAGAAATATAAGACTCGATATGGAATTAACTGTAGATGACTTAAAAGACCTGGTGAAGAAGTTTAAGGCACTTATTAAAAAAAGGGTAGGTGTTGAGTTTCCAGAAGACCCGTATGAACAATTATGGGGGGCTATAGGGGCTGTGTTTAAATCATGGAATAACGACAGGGCTATAGCTTATAGGGAACTAAACAACATTCCCGATGACTGGGGAACAGCCGTTAATGTTCAGTGTATGGTATTTGGAAATATGGGTGAAGATTGTGGAACAGGTGTTGCTTTTACAAGGGACCCTGCCACAGGGGAGAACCATTTTTATGGTGAATATCTTTTAAATGCACAGGGCGAGGATGTAGTTGCAGGTATTAGGACCCCTCTACCAATAAATAAAAAACAAAAGGGTGATAAAAAAGATGTGAAGTCACTTGAAGAGGTTATGCCTGATATTTACAAACAGCTTTTAAAGATAAGGGATATTCTTGAGAAGAATTACAAAGATATGCAGGATATAGAATTTACAATCCAAAATGGTAAGTTATGGATGCTTCAGACAAGAACGGGGAAAAGAACAGCATTTGCTGCGTTTAAAATAGCAGTGGATATGGTAAAGGAAGGGTTAATTAAAAAGGAAGATGCCCTTATGAGGGTTGAGCCGGATATGCTAAATCAACTTTTAAGACCTATTTTTGACCCCAAGGAGAAGGAAAAAGCATTAAAATCAGGCCAAATGATTGCAAGGGGATTAAATGCAGGCCCTGGTGCTGCTACAGGAAAAGTAGTATTTAATGCAGAGGATGCTGAGGCATGGGCTGGAAAAGGTGAAAGGGTGATACTTGTTCGTATAGAGACATCACCTGAAGATATAAGGGGAATGAATGCAGCTCAAGGTATTCTCACATCAAGGGGTGGCATGACAAGCCATGCTGCACTTGTAGCAAGACAGATGGGTAAGGTTTGTGTGGCAGGATGTGGTGACCTTGATATTGACTACAAGAAAAAAGCCATTTTTGTTAAAGGAAAAACGATAAAAGAAGGTGACTATATCTCCATTGATGGAACCACGGGAGAGGTATTTATTGGGGAAATAAAGACTATACCATCAGAGATTTTAAGGGTGCTCATTGATAAGACATTAAAACCTGAAAAATCACAAGTCTATCAAGATTTTGCACTTCTTATGTCATGGGCAGATGAGATAAGAAGATTGGGTATAAGAACCAATGCAGATGAACCAAAACAGGCAGCTATAGCAGTAGCATTTGGTGCAGAAGGAATAGGCCTTTGCAGAACTGAACATATGTTTTTTGAAGGCAACAGGATTGATGCAGTGCGTGAAATGATTCTTGCAGATGACCTGGAAGGACGAAAAAAGGCACTGAAAAAATTACTTCCCATGCAGAAAAAAGATTTTATAGGCATATTTAAGGTCATGAACGGTTTGCCTGTCACCATTAGAACACTGGATCCACCTTTACATGAATTTTTACCTCATACGGAAAAAGAAATTAAGGCCCTTGCAGAGACCACTAAAATCCCGTATGACAAGCTCTCTTCAAAGGTAGCGAGCCTTCATGAAGCAAATCCCATGTTAGGCCATAGAGGCTGCAGGTTAGGTATTGTTTATCCTGAAATAACGGAGATGCAGGCACAAGCAATTTTCGAGGCAGCTTGTGAGGTAAAGAAAAAAGGTATTGATGTAAACCCAGAAATAATGATACCCCTTGTAGGGAATGTAACAGAACTTGCTAAACAAAAAGAAGTGGTGGTGGGAGTGGCCAATACAGTAATGAAAAAATACGGAATAGAAATTGATTATAAGATTGGAACAATGATAGAGATTCCAAGGGCTGCCATTACTGCCGATGAGATTGCAAAAGAAGCAGAGTTTTTCTCATTCGGAACAAACGATTTAACACAAACAACACTTGGAATGAGCAGAGACGATGCAGGAAAATTTTTAAGATACTATATTGAAAATGGAATTTATCCCTATGATCCATTTCAAAGAATAGATGAAGATGGTGTGGGAAAGCTTATGAAAATAGGCGTTGACCTTGGAAGAAAGACAAGAAAAAATCTAAAGATCGGGATCTGTGGTGAACACGGAGGAGAACCAAATTCTGTTGAATTTTGTCACAGAATTGGACTTGATTATGTAAGTTGTTCACCTTTTAGGGTAACCCTTGCAAAACTCGCTGCGGCAAGGGCAGCCATTAAAGAAAAAGCCCAGAAAAGTAAAAAATAATTATATATGTTTATTATAGTGAAAAATTCTAATTTGAAAGATTTGATATAAATTTATTAAAAAAATTAGAAGTTATTTAAAGCAAAAATTTTGATGTTTTAAAAAAAACCATAAAGTTCATTATAAAAAACAAATTTTTTTTAAAAAAATGTTGACAAGGAATTTAAAATCATGTTAAATGTTTCACAAATAAAAGAGTGGATGTATAAAAATGAAGACCATCAACTTAACAGAAAGTACTGATTGGAATTTCATTGAAGAGGTAAAAAAAGAAAGCGGTCAGGATCCTTCTCTCTGTTATCAGTGTGGGAACTGTACTGCCGGATGTCCCTATTCGAATTTCTATGATTACCCTGTAAGTCAGATAATGAGACTTATTCAGACAGGTCAAAAAGAAACAATTCTTACTTCAAGGGCAATATGGCTTTGTGCAACATGTGAAACATGTACAACAAGATGTCCATGCGAAATCGATGTGGCACATATAATGGATGTTCTGAGGATTATGGCTCGAAGGGAAAACAAGGTATCGGAGAAGGATATAAAGACATTTTATGACTCTTTTCTTGATTCTATTAAAAAGTTTGGAAGATTATATGAGGTGGGAACACTCATCTCATATAATTTGAGGTCAGGTCATCTTTTTACAGATTCGGATTTAGGACCAAAGGTATTGGCACACAATAAGATACATTTTTTACCAAAGAAGATTAAGGGAAGTGAAAAAGTGGCAAAGATTTTCGAAAGATATCAGGAAAGTTTGAAGAAACATGGCTAATAAGAGATATGCATATTATTCAGGTTGTTCCCTTGAGGGAACTGCATTAGAATATGACAAATCAGTGAGGCTCATATTTGATGCATTAGGTGTTGATTATATTGAGCCTGAAGACTGGAGTTGTTGTGGTTCAACCCCTGCACATACAATAGACCATGTATTTGCATCAGCCCTTGCTGCAAGAAACCTATCAATCATTGAAAAAATGGGATTGGACACTGTGGCAGTGCCTTGTCCGGCATGTCTTATGGCCTTTAAAAAGGCTCAATATTTTATGGAAAAGGATGAAACCTTTAAAGAAAAGGTGAATGAACTGCTCGATGAAAAATATAACTGTAGAGTCTATGCAAAATCAACCCTTCAGGTTCTATATGAAGATGTGGGATTAGATGAAATAACAAAAAGGGTGACACATGTGATACCTGATATGAAAGTTGCCCCTTATTACGGATGTATAACAAATAGACCACCAAAATTAGCACAATTTGATGATCCTGAAAATCCAATTTCAATGGATAAAATTTTATCTGCCATAGGCGTTGAAGTATGCGATTTTGCATTCAAAGTTGAATGCTGTGGCGCTGCTTTTGGTGTTCCAAAGAAGGATATGGTAAACAGATTATCAGCAAAAGTGATTTCCATGGCAATAGATGCAGGTGCAAATTGCATTGCCGTTGCATGTCCCCTTTGTCAGCAAAATCTCGATTTAAGACAGGAACAGATAAATAAAACAACTGGGTCAAATTTCAATATACCAGTTTTATATTTTACACAGATAATGGGTCTTGCATACGGATACTCACCTAAAGAGCTTGGTTTAGATAAATTAATAGTAAGTGCTGATAATTTTGTGCGCTCGAGAATCACAAAAGAGCAATACGAACAGTTAAAGCAGGAACAAGAAAAAGGAAAGGAAAAGGATGTAAAAAAGCAAGAGATACAAGAAAAGGAGAACCCATAAATGAGGGTTGGTGTATTTATTTGTCATTGCGGTAATAACATAGCAGGAACAGTAGATGTTAAAGCTGTTGCAGAGGCTATAAGAAAAATTCCAGGAGTAGCTTATGCAACAACATATATGTACACATGTTCAGAGCCAGGTCAGGATGAAATTAAACAGGCCATAAAGGAACATAAACTAAATAGAATTGTAGTGGCTGCCTGTTCACCGAGGATGCATGAGCTCACATTTAGAAAAACTGTAGAAAAGGCAGGGTTAAATAGATATTATTTTGAAATGGCTAATATCCGTGAGCACATATCCTGGATAGGTGAAGACAGGAAGGCAAATACAAAAAAGGCCATAGATGTAGTGAAAATGGCAGTTGCTAAAGTTATGCAGGACAGGCCTCTTTATTCATCAGCTTTTAAAATAAACAAAAGGGTACTTGTTATAGGCGGTGGTGTTGCAGGTATGCAGGCTGCCCTTGATTGTGCAGATGGTGGTCTTGAGGTTGTGCTTGTTGAGAAGAGCCCAAGTATAGGCGGCATGATGTCAAGATTGGATAAAACATTTCCCACCATAGACTGTTCTATTTGTATCCTTGGTCCAAAAATGGTGGATGTGGCACAGCATGATAAGATAAAACTTTATGCCTACTCAGAAATAGATGATATTAAAGGTTATGTGGGTAATTATCAGATTAAGATAAGAAAAAAGGCAACTTATGTGGACTGGACAAAATGCACAGGTTGCGGTGCATGTATGGAGAAATGTCCATCCCGTAATGCCTATGATTATTTTAATTTCGGTGTTGCACCTACAAAGGCCATAAATATTCCATTTCCACAGGCCATTCCAAAGAAAGCAAAGATAGATCCCAATTATTGCAGACACTTTACAAAAGGTAAATGTGGTGTTTGTGCAAAGATTTGTCCAACAAAGGCAATAAATTATGAAATGCAGGATGAAATAGTAACAGAAGAAGTTGGAGCAATAATAGTTGCAACAGGTTACAGCCTACTTGACCCTGAAAAACTACCAGAGTATGGTGGCGGCAGATATCCCGATGTGATATCAGGCATACAATATGAAAGACTTTTAAATGCCTCAGGTCCAACAGCAGGTCATATTTTAAGACCCTCTGATCATACTGAACCAAAAACGATTGTGTTTGTATCATGTGCCGGTTCAAGGGATAAGTCCATAGGTATCCCATATTGTTCAAATTTCTGCTGTATGTATCTTGCAAAGCAAGCAATCCTTACAAAAGACCATATACCAGATTCTCAATCATATGTATTCTATATGGATATTAGATCCCCTGGAAAAGGCTACGACGAGTTTACTCGCAGGGCTCAAGAAGATTATGGTGTTAAATATATAAGAGGCCGTGTATCGAGGATCTATCCAAAAGGAAAGAAGATGGTTGTAAAAGGAGTTGACACACTTCTTGGTTCACAGGTTGAGATAGAAGCTGATCTTGTTGTCCTTGGAACAGCAGTACTTTCAAATCCTGATGCAGCTCACCTTGCAGAAAAATTACATATCTCCTATGATACATTCGGTTTTTATGTTGAAAGCCATCCAAAATTAAGACCTGTTGAGACAAACACATCAGGTGTTTTCCTTGCCGGTGCATGTCAGGGCCCGAAAGATATTCCTGCATCAGTGGGTCAGGGTAGTGCAGCAGCAAGTAAAGTACTGGCACTTTTCTCAAAGGATATGCTTGAATCAGACCCTGCTGTGGCTAAAGTAGATATAAACAAATGTGTTGGCTGTTTAAAATGTGTAAAAACCTGCCCATTCCAGGCTATAAAGGATAAGGAATTACGAGACGGAAGGATTGTGGCCGATGTAATAGAAACTGTCTGTGCCGGCTGCGGTGTATGTACATCAACTTGTCCATGCGGTGCAATCCAGCTTCAGCATTTCACAGATAATCAGTTGCTGGCGGAGGTAAATGCATTATGTCTGGCATAGAGAATAAAGAAATGAGGATAGTTGGCTTTCTGTGTAATTGGTGCTCATATGGTGGTGCAGATACAGCAGGCGTAAGCCGTTTCAAACAACCAACTGACCTCCGTATAATAAGAGTTCCATGTTCAGGAAGAGTAAACCCATTGTTTGTTGTAAAGGCTTTATTAAATGGCGCAGATGGTGTTCTCGTATCTGGTTGCCATCCAAGGGATTGTCACTATTCTGATGGTAATTTTTATGCCAGAAGACGCCTTGAGATGTTAAAAAGATTACTTCCTTTTCTGGGAATCGACCATAGAAGATTTCACTATACATGGGTTTCTGCATCTGAAGGTGCAAGATGGCAGCAGGTAGTTAGAGATTTCACAGAAGTAATTCATAAATTAGGCCCGTTGAATCTTACAAGGGAGGCTTAAAGCGTGTCAGTAGATAAGCTAAAAGATGCTGTAAAACAAATATTAAATGAAGTAGATGTTGTTATTGGTTATACAGAAGGATTCGATAAAGTCCATGCAACACCTTTATTTATAAATACCCAAGACGAAGTTGATAAACTAATATGGGATCAGAGGTGTGTTCACAATCTCGCTTCATATCTGCCGTCATTAAAAAGAAAAAAGGTAGGAGTCATAGTTAAGGGTTGCGATAGCAGAACCATAGTTCAATATATACAAGAAGGTTTGATAAATAAAGAAAATGTGAAAATAATCGGTATACCCTGCACTGGCGTTATAAGCTTAAAAAAGCTATTAAAGGCAGTAGATTTTGCAAATATCGATGACATAACATTTGAAGGTAATGGTAATGTAAATGTAAAGACCGATAAAGAGACCAAGACTTTCTCCTTGATGGATATAGCGCCTGATAAATGCAAGACTTGTCAGTATCCTACACCTTTAGTATATGATGTTTTAATTGGTGATCCCATAAAGTCTGATAAACCAAAAGAAAGCGTTTATGAAGATATAATTGAATTTGATAAAAAGAGCCTTGAGGAAAAACTGGCATACTGGCAAAAAGAATTTGATCGCTGTATCCGCTGCTATGCCTGTAGAAATGCATGTCCCATGTGCGTATGTCAGGATAGTTGTATTGCAGAAAGCCGTGAACCGCACTGGATCAGCCAGCGTGCTACATTGACAGAGAAGTTTATGTTTCATCTGATCCATACAGTACACCTTGCAGGTAGGTGTGTTGAGTGTGGTGAATGTGAAAGGGCATGTCCAATGGGAATTCCAGTAAATACATTAAAGAGAAAGATAAATTTAGAAATGAAAGAATTATTTGATTATGTACCAGGGGTAAACCCTGACGATAAACCCCCAATGTACACCTTTAATGTAGATGAGTTGAAAATTAAGGAGCATAAAATCGGATGACAGAATTAGGTTTTCTTAAAAAAGAGAATTTAGTGGAATTTTTAAAGGAATTAACAACGAAATTTGCTGTTTATGTTCCGGTTGAAGATGATGATGTGGTTACATTTAAACCATTTCAGGAAAACAAAACCATCTGCCTTGATAGACCTGCTAATATTCCACCAAAGACTGTTATATTTCCTCAATATGAAACTTTATTGACATTTACTTTTTCAAAAAAAGAGGACAAACCTGATAAGATTGATGTAAAGATACAGGAGAAGATGGATTTTAAAGATACAATTATCTTTGCTGCAAGGCCCTGTGATGCAAAAGGTTTTACTGTCTACGATAGGGTATATAAGGATTCAGATATACCAGATCCATACTATACAGGAAGACGTGAGAAAACTGTTATAATAGCTTTAAGCTGTTCTAATGTTTCTCCTGGATGCTTTTGTACAGCTGTAGGTAGCGCACCATCAGACAAAGAAGGTTCAGATGTTTTAATGACAGAAGTAAGCGGTGGATTTGTATTAGAACCAGTAACAGAAAAAGGAAAGGCAGTTATTCAATCAAAATTCATAGAAGATGGTGCAAAATATCTTGAGGAAGCAAAAAAGAAACAGGAAGATATAAAAAATAAGGTAAAAAATCCTTTTAAAAAGGCTGGAAAACCACAAATATCTCAAGAGAAATTTAATGACGATAATTTCTGGGAATCAGCCCTTAACAAATGCTTGAGCTGTGGGGCGTGCACTTTTCTCTGCCCTACATGTTATTGTTTCAACATAACAGATGAAAATAAGATCTGGGAAGCAGAAAGACTGCGTAGCTGGGATGCCTGTATGTTTCCCCATTTTACATTGGAAGCAAGCGGTCACAATCCAAGACCGACAAAATTTCATAGATTTAAAAACAGGGTTGGACATAAGTTCTTATATTATCCTGAAAAATACAACGGCGTGCTTGCGTGCTGTGGATGTGGCAGGTGTATAAGATACTGTCCTGTTTCAGTTGATATAAGTAAAGTTGTGGATGACCTGTCAGATACAACTAATGAAAATAAGACATTAACATCAAATGGGGGAGAAGCATGAAGAATCCCTACCTGCCTGAATTAGCAACCATTACGAAAATCATTGAAGAAACACCAAATATAAAATCTTTTCAAGTTGTTTTTAACGATCCTGAAAAAATGAAGGCCTTTAAATTCGAACCAGGACAGGTTGGACAATTATCGGTCTTCGGGGTTGGAGAATCTACATTTGTTATAAATTCACCCCCTACAAGAATGGAATACCTCCAGTTTAGTGTGATGAGGGTGGGTGAGGTAACAACAGCTTTACACGAACTTCATGAAGGTGATCAGATAGGTGTTAGAGCACCCCTCGGTAACTGGTTTCCTTATGAGGAGATGAAAGGAAAAAATATACTTTTTATCGGTGGTGGGATAGGGCTTGCCCCTCTTAGGACCCTTATACTTTTTATACTCGATAACAGAAAAGATTATGAAGATATAACAATAATTTATGGAGCAAGAACACCACCAGACCTTTGCTACAAAGATGACCTAAAAGAATGGGAATCAAGGCCAGATGTAAATCTTATTTTAACAGTAGATAATGAATACCCTGGTTGGGATAAAAGAACGGGCTTTGTTCCAACAGTTTTAAATGAGGTAGCACCAAAACCTGATAATACTATAGCTATTACCTGCGGTCCGCCTATAATGATAAAGTTCGTACTGCAGAATCTCGTAAAATTAAATTTTAAAGATGATCAGATAATAACAACCCTTGAAAAAAGAATGAAATGTGGGATCGGTATCTGCGGTAGATGTAATATTGGTTCTAAATATGTATGCAAGGATGGACCTGTATTTTCTTTAGCCCAACTAAAAAATTTACCACCTGATTTATAATTTTAATTCAAAAAAGATAATTTAAGGCAAGGCAAAAGAAATTGATATCCCTGGTGGTTCTTGCTTAAATTATCTTTTTTATATTGTAGTTCTCTGGTAGATTCTTTTTTGACTTATTAAATCTATCCAATAGTTCTTTAATTTCTTTAAGATGTTCAGATTTATCGGTGTCATAAATAAATCCTGCATTTTCAAAGGCATGAAGCACATCTTCAATAGTTAATTCTTCTGGTGGCATTGCAGGTTGAAAAAAACTATCTTTACTAACTTCTGAAACTTCTACAACGAGCTTTGCATTAATAAGGGCCTGTAAAATCTCTTTGGTAACAAATATGGGTACCTTTATAATACTGGAAATTTCTTTTATAGTTAAGGGTTTTTTTAATGTATAGAATTGTTTACATATAAGTTTAAATATAGAAAGCAACAGAATTTTCTTAGTATAGATGCTCACATCCAAACTGTGAGGTTTCCAGCCAAAAACGTTTCTATTCTCCGTTGCATAAGCAATCTCAACGCCAAAAAGAACAATAATCCAGCTTAATTTTATCCAGATAAAAAAAAGTGGCAACGCTGCAAGACTCCCGTATATTGCCCCATATCTGGTAACCCCTATTTGAAAATTTATATAAAAATATTGAATGATTTGTAATACTGTTCCTGAAAGTATGGCCCCTGTTATTGCCGGTATAAAAGGTATCCTGCTGTTTGGCATAGTCATATACATTGCTGTAAGCAATAGCCAAAAAGAAATGTAAGATAGTATTTCGAGCAAAATGCTAATGAAATTCATTGTTATTCCTTTAAAACCTAAAAATGTCATTACAGACTCAAGCTTTGTTGATATCAGAATGGTTATACTATTTGAAATCATAAACAGTATTGGCGCAATGATAAAAATGGCCATGTAATCTGTAAATTTTCTTGACAGTGTCCTCTCCTTCTTTATGCCCCAAATTTCATTAAATGCAAATTCAATTTTTCCAAGTATAGCTATTACTGTCCACAAAAGAAGTATAATACCTATGCCAGCAATTATACCACCCTTTGCCTGTTCGAGAAGATTTCTGGAAAATTTTAAAATCTGTTGTGTAATTTCTATCTGCCATTTTGCATTCAATGCAATTTTTATAATTTGTTTTTCAACAAATTTTTCTATACCAAAACCCTTGGCTATGCTAAACACAACTGCTATGACAGGAACTATGTTGAGTATTGTATAATATGTGAGCACAGAGGCGTGATCTATAGTCTTTCTCTTATAAAAATTGAATATGGCAAGAAAAATAATCCTTAAAACCAATATTGGATATGCTTTATATGCTGGTAATTTATCTATATCGATTTCCCATATTCTATCTTTTACAAAATGCTTTATCGTTTTAATCATCTGTTATTAAGTGACTATATTACATCCCGTAATTAAAATGTCAAGATTATTGCTATTTTTTATGATAAAGGCTTTATAAGGGAATTAATTAGCCGACAGTGGGATTTGAACCCACGACCTGCGCATTACGAGTGCGCTGCTCTACCGCTGAGCTATGTCGGCATGCTGTTTAAATATATAATATATAAAAGGTATATCTTGCAAGCATGATAAACATAATGTGGAGATATTTTATAAAAAACTCGATTTTAGATGAATTTATAAGTATATTAATTATATGAATGAAGTTATAGACCAACCAAAAATACACTCTATATTAATTGTAGACGATTCCCCAGATATAATTGTGATGCTAAGTGCTTTGTTAAAAGACTTATACAAAACAAAGATTGCAACAAATGGCGAAAAGGCATTGAAAATACTTGAGCTTTCAGACAAACCCGATTTAATTCTCCTTGATATAGTTATGCCCGGTATGGATGGTTATGAGGTTTTAAGACAGATAAAATCAAATCCTGATACCTGGGATATTCCTGTAATTTTTTTAACATCCCAGACAGGTGTTCAGGAAGAAAAGAAGGGGCTTGAGTTAGGTGCTGTGGATTATATTATAAAGCCTATAAGCCCTCCTATACTGCTTGCAAGGATAAAGAACCATCTAATGTTGAAAGACGCAAGGGATTTTTTAAAAGATAAAAACAAATTTTTGGAAAAAGAGATATTAAAACGCACTCAAGAGATAATTGCCATTCAAGATGTAACGATTATGGCTTTAGCATCCCTTGCAGAAACCAGAGATACAGAAACAGGTAACCATATTAAACGGACTCAAACATATGTAAAATTAATTGCCAATAAATTAAAAAACCATCCAAGATTTAAACGTTTTCTTACAGATGCAAATATAGAACTGCTCTATAAATCAGCACCATTACATGATATTGGTAAGGTAGGTGTGCCAGATAACATACTTCTTAAACCTGCAAAGCTTACACATGAAGAATTTAAAATTATGCAAAGACATACAATATTAGGAAGGGATGCAATTTTATCTGCCGAACAGAGAATCGGTAAAATAAGGTCTTTTCTTGATATTGCAAAGGAAATTGCATACTCTCATCAGGAGAAGTGGTGCGGTACAGGTTATCCTGAAGGTTTAGCTGGCGATGACATTCCCATCTCAGCAAGACTTATGGCAGTAGCAGATGTTTATGATGCCCTCATAACTAAAAGAATATACAAACCTGCCTTTCCCCATGAACAGGCAGTAGAGATCATAAAATCAGGTTATGGTATACACTTTGACCCAGATGTAGTAGATGCCTTTTTAAAAGTATCAGACCAGTGTTTTGAAATTGCCCAGAAATACTCATCTGCTGAAGAAGATATAAAAAGAAGATAATTTTAAAGTAATTCTTTTAACAAGTTATTAAATTCATCATAATTTGCATATAGGAAGCATCCCTAAC
>Ga0272448_1000276_pt1 | contig 81017 bp, 63 predicted proteins | sample YNPCB0191_FD_202220 | JGI IMG/M metagenome (GOLD analysis project Ga0272448, IMG submission 202220) | Hot spring sediment microbial communities from Yellowstone National Park, WY, United States - YNP-CB-019-1 | ecosystem: Environmental > Aquatic > Thermal springs > Hot (42-90C) > Sediment...
CCGCTGCCCCATTTCACGTCGAGCACCAACCCGTCGGCATTTTCCGCCAGTTTTTTTGACAGGATGCTGGACACGATCAACGGCAGTGAGGACACGGTGGCAGTCACGTCGCGCAGCGCGTAGAATTTGCGGTCGGCGGGCGCCAGCTCCGGGGTGGCGCCGCTGATGCAGCAGCCGACTTGTTCGGTGGTTCGCATGAACTCCTCCAGCGACAAATCGGTGCGGAACCCGTGAATGCTCTCCAGTTTGTCGAGCGTGCCGCCCGTGGGACCGAGACCGCGTCCCGAGATCATTGGCACCTTGACTCCGAAACAGGCGACCAGCGGCGCGAGAATCAGCGAGGTCTTGTCGCCCACGCCGCCGGTGCTATGTTTGTCCGCGTAAAATGCGCCGTGACGCGGCCACGCAATGACCTTGCCGCTGTCAACCATCGCGCGGGTCAACCACAAGGTTTCCCCCGCGTTCATTCCGCGGAACCAAATCGCCATCGCAAGCGCCGCCATCTGGTAGTCGGGAATTGCGCCGCGCGTGAAATCGAGGATGAAGGTGCGGATTTCATCCTCGGTCAGGGCGTGACCGTCTCGTTTTCGTCGGATGACCTGCGACGGCAGGAACATGGTGATGTCAGTGTAGTCGGTTCAGCGGCGAATCACAAGGAGAAGACGTCGCGGGAAAGAAAAACAGCCTGCCCCACGCATGGCAGGGCAGGCTGTCGAAAAAGCGGCGGGGAGCTTAGCGTTGGTCGCGCCAGAAGAAAAGCACTTGGAAAATGTTGTAGAAAAATTCGCCGAGCTGTTTCAGGATGGCGCCGAAAATCCAGCCGTCGGAGGTGTCTCCCTGGATGTCGCCGCCGGCGCGGATCTGCTCGACATGCGCCGCCAGTTGCTGGAGCTGGGCGTCACTGAGCTTTGCGAGGCGCGCACTCACCTGCTCGCGGGTCAAACCGAGCGCGAGCAACCGGTCTGCCACGACTTTTTCCGCCAGCACCCCTTCGACTTTTGCCAGAGCCGCCGCGCGACCGGATTCGACGGACTCCACGGGCGCAGCCACAACCGTGGTGACCGCCACTGCCATCAACACTGTCATCACTAGGGTTCGCTTCATGACTTGCCTCCAATCTCTGGTTTCCACTATACCCTCGCGGCGCCGGCAGACAAGAAAATTTTTTCTCGAACCCAAGCCAGTTCGCGGGCGGCATTCTCGACGACACGTTCCCGCTGGGTGTAGGTTTCGATGAAGGCCGGAGTGCAAGCTGGGAGGGCGGGAAGGATGGAACTGAGAAAATGCTCCACTTCGGCAAGAGTGGAACCGTCGCCGGGGGGAACGACCGGAAGATGATAATGAACCCGGAACTTCCGAACGTCTTCCGGAGGTGGTGCGTCGGGCATGTCGAGCGAGAAGTAGCATTTTCGTCCGTGGGCGTCCACGCCGCAAACCTGATGCAGATAGATTGAGTCGGCACAAAACGGTCGCCACTCGGTCATCTCCACGGCATTGGAGACGTGTACTTTGGCGATGAGGATGTCGTGGCTTTGGAGCCGCGCCACCGACTCGGCGAGATTCTCGAACTGAACCAGTTGATGAGCCAGGTCGATGTTTACGCCGAGATAGGGGCGCAAATCCTGCGGAACGAACCGTTCAAAAAACTCGACGACCTCTCTGGTGGTTTCCACGCAGAGGCCCGGTTCGGGTTCGAGCGCAACGAGGCAACGACGCGGGAGCGCCGCCGCGTGTTCCGCACAGCAAATGATGTTCGGCGCGACGGCATCCATGGGAACCGGTTTGAGCGCGCCAAAGGGGACGCTGACGGACAAGATCGAGTTCTGGAGGTTGTTCCCCAACTCGCAGAGCAAATCGAGGCAGGCATTGGTGAAGCGGAGCCGCGCATCGGATTCATGCCATGCGGGCAGATAGACGCGTTCTTTGACGCGCTCGCCGTGAAAGGCCGACATCGCAAAGGCATTGATCGTGACCAGCGCAAGATCGTGATCGTCCAGGAAGATTTTCAAAGCGGAAACGTCACGCAGTTCGCGCAGCAGCGATTCGGACACCCGCAGCTCGATGGGGAACGGCTCGTCGGGAAACGCGAGAGTTTTGAGGCGGAGCACGTCGCCGCTGAGACACGCCCAGACTTCGGGCAGCGTGCGATAGGGGAAAACGTTCAGGGCGTAGCCGAGGACCCGTCGGAAAGTTTCTGGCATGTGACGGTGAGGAACTCGATGGCGCGACGCGCGACTTCGGGCGCGCGGTGGCTATGGCGGGGCAGTTCGACGTTGACCAGCCCGGTGTATTTGTTGTCGGCGAGCACCTTCAGAATGGCGGCGAAATCCAGTTCGCCTTCGCCGAACATCAGGTGCTCGTGTTTGCGGGCGCGGATGTCTTCGATGTGGATGTTGCGAATGAGCGAGGCGAACTTGCCATAGACCTGTCGGAAGGGAACGGTCTCGGTGCAAAACACATGCCCGATGTCCAACGTCAGGCCAAAACGAGCCGTGGGGATGTGTTTCTTCAAGACCTCGAACTTTGTGGTGTCATCCACCAACATCCCCGGTTCCGGCTCGAAGGCAAGCTGAACGCCCCGTCGTTTGGCGTGCTCGGTCAACTGAAGACAGCCCGTGACCAGCCAGTCCCAGGACTGGTGTTCCGGCACGCCCGGCTCGGCGACCCCCGACCAGAAACTGACACACTCGGCGTTCAATTCCGCCGCGATGTCCACGGCCCGCCGCAAAAACTCCAGCCGGATTTGCCGGCCCTCGGCGCTGACGAGCGTCGGGTAATGTTTGCGCTGTGGGTTGAGCAGATAGCGGGCGCCGGTTTCGATGACGCAGCGCAAGCGCAACCGGTCCAGAGTTTGGCTCAGACGCAGCAGATCGGAGGGTTCTGAGGTGAACGGGTTGCAATGATAGTTGTCCAGTGTGAGCGCCACGCCCTGATAGCCGCACTCGGCAATGATCTCCAGCGCCTCTTCCAGCTTGTGATGAGCGAACCCGTTTGTGTTGTAGCCGAAACTTAGATTCATAATCTGAACCGTTGCCAATCTCGCCAAACTGCTCCATTATTTACCGTGACTCAGTTCGATTTACCAGCGGAAATGAGAGTTTTGTTGATTGGGATTGGTCTGTTATCGGTGGCGGGGTTTGCACGTCCCTCCGCCGAGAACGGCTCCGGTCTGTTTCCGAAGATTCGCACGGTGCAGCAACGCGACACCGCTCGCGCGCTGGCACACCAGAGCCAAGGCCTCAAGCTCGTGGGCGAAGGCAAATTCGAGGCGGCTCTGGATCAGTTCCGTCGTTGCGCCTCCTACGATCCGAATCTCGCGGCGGTTTACATCAACATGTCCTACTGCTTGGATCGGCTGGGGCGCTACGAGGAGGCGATTGCTGAACTTCAGACCGCCGAGAAGCTGGACCCGAACAATGTCATGATCTACATCAACTGGGGCAATTCTCTGTTGAACCTCAAACGCTATCAGGATGCGCTGGAGCCGCTCACCAAGGCCGTGGCCCTCGACTCCACCAATGTTCTGGTTCGGCTCAACCTGGCCGCCGTGTATTCCAGTCTGAACCGCCCCAAAGACGCGATTGCCGAACTGGAGCGGGCCGCCGCCGCCGCGCCGGACAACGCGCAGATTTTTTTCAACTGGGCGCTGTTGTTGTCCAACACCGGTGACGTTGCGGGCGCGCTGGAAAAATACCAACGCGCCATTGAACTGGACCCGAAAAATCTTTCCGCCTACTACAATCGCGCCGCGCTGTTCGAGAAAGCCGGGCAACTGGACAAGGCCATTGCCGTGATGCAAGAGGCTGTCAAAGTGTTTCCCGACAACGCAATGCTGAAGGAAATCCTCCAAAAACTCGAAACGGTGCAGCGCCAGCGCCAACAGCCGGCCGCGCTGCCGCCTCCGATGTTGCCGCCGCCGGCAAAGTGAGGGGACGCAGGCTGCTTGAATTGTCGTTGCGCTTCGGCGTAAGATGGACGCCATGAACCAGCCCCTTTCCCGACGCGCGATGATGCGATACGCGGCCGCGAGCGGAATTGCCGCGACGCTCTCGCGGGCCGCGCCGGCCGCAGAACCGCCCGCCAAACCTGCGTTTCGCTACTGCCTCAACACCGGCACGTTGATGGGATACAAACTCGACCTGCCCCGGCTGGTGGACATCGTTGCCAAGGCCGGCTACGACGGCATCGAGCCGTGGACTCGTGAGGTGGATGCGTTTGTCAACGCAGGCGGCCATCTCGATGAGCTGGCCAAACGCATTCGGGATCGCGGCCTGGTCGTGGAAAACGCCATCGGGTTTGCCGAGTGGATTGTGGATGACGATGAACGGCGAGCTAGGGGACTGGAAACCATGAAGCGCGATATGGAACGAGTCGCGCGGCTTGGCGGCAAACGGATCGCAGCGCCGCCCGCTGGCGCAACGAAACAAAGCGATCTCAGTCTCCTGAAAGCGGCGGAACGATACCGCGCCGTGCTCGAACTGGGCGCCCGCATGGGCGTCATCCCGCAATTGGAGATGTGGGGTGGATCGAAAACGCTCAGCCGGGTGAGCGAAGTGGCCTTTGTCGCCCTCGAAGCGCGGCATCCTGATGCCTGCCTTCTGCTCGATGTATATCACCTCCACAAAGGCGGGTCGGACATTCGGAGTTTGGAACTGCTCAACGGCGCGCGGATGCACGTCTTCCACATCAACGATTATCCGGCGGATCCGCCGCGCGAAACGATCACCGACGCTCACCGTGTGTATCCGGGCGACGGTGTGGCGCCGTGGAAGGTTCTTTTTCAAACGCTTCGCGCCATCGGATTTCAGGGCGCGTTGTCGGTGGAGCTTTTCAATCGTGCCTACTGGCAGCAACAGGACGCGCTCGGCGTTGCCCGCACCGCTTGGGAGAAAACGCGGGCAGTTGTCGAAGCGAATTCTTGATCCGATGGCGCCCCGCATCGGCATCACTCCATCCGCAGTCAGGGCGGGACCGTCGGGAGGTTACGGCGCCTTTTGCGACCCGGCGTATCCGCGCGCGATTGAACGGGCCGGCGGCGTCCCCGTGGTCTTGCCGCTGACCACCGGCCGCGAAACGCTGAACCGGTTTCTGTTTTTCTGCGATGCGTTTCTGCTTTCTGGCGGCGGCGATTGCCACGAGGCGTCAGGCGCGTATGGGCGGCCGCTGACGGCGAGCGAGCAAAAGAGCTTGTGCGGCGTGCACCCGGCGCGCGACGAAATGGAATTTCACTTGGCGCGAGAGCTTCTGAAACGGGACATTCCGGTGTTGGGGATTTGTCGCGGGTTGCAGGTGCTCAACGTGGTGTTGGGAGGAACATTGCTTCCTGATATTGCGGGGCATCGAACGGGAACACACCCGGTGCAGTGGACGGAGCCGTTGTTCGATTGCCGGGAGGTCAACTCCTCCCATCATCAGGCGATTGGGCAGTTGGCCCCGCGCCTGAAAGTCGCCGCGCGCTCCCTCGATGGCATTGTGGAGGCGGTTGTGTTGCCGGCGGCGCGCTTCTGTGTCGGCGTCCAGTTCCATCCGGAGCGGATGGAATCGTTGGATGCGCCGTTTAAGAAGTTGGTGGAGGCGGCGCGGCGGCGATACACGATTTGCCGAAGTTGACCTGCTCTTCCCGCACGGGCGACTCGATGCGGTGTTCATGCCGGGCGCGAAGGCGACCCGTGCAAAGAAACCTTGGAATGTCGGGGGTGTTTAGAATGTTGGTGATGAACGCGCTCATTCGCATTGCATTTCTGTTCAGCGTCTCGGCCTTCGCTGCAACACCTCTCACCATCCAGCAGGCCGTGGATGCGTTGCCGGAAACCGGCGGCACCGTCGTTCTTCCGCCGGGCGAATACCCGATCCGCCAGTCCATCCGCCTGCGCAGCAACGTCACGCTTCAGGGCGCCGGGCCGACCACCGTCTTGTGGAAAAAGAAACACGCTGAAAGTAAGCTGGCCGCTGTTGCCCAAGCTGGAAGCCGGGCGATCCAAGTCGTCAACGCCAAAGGGTTCGCCGAAGGCGATCAGGTGGCGATCCGCGACAAGGACGCCATGGGTTGGAACGTCGCGCAGGCGATCATCACCCGCGTCGAGGGCAACCAATTGCTGCTGGATCGTCCCCTGCCGCGGACGTACGACCCGGCCAAGATGGGATTTGTGATTCACGCCTTCCCCGCGATCACCGCCGAGAAGGCGTCGGGAATCGTCGTCAAGAACCTGGCCATCCGCGACGATTCGGTGCGCGACCTCAGCATGTTCGGGCCGCTCGATAATCCGCGCGCCAAATGGTTGCCGGTCCTGCCGTTTCACGTGGCGGCCATTCATTTCAACGGCGTTGCCGACTCACGTGTGGAAAACTGCTTCGTGACCGGTTGGCTCAGCGACGGCATCAGCATCCAGGGCGGCTCGGTCAAAGGACCGAGCGCCGGCAACGTCACCGTCACCGGCTGCGTCGTTGAGAAGTGCGGCGGCCACGGCTTGCACCCCGGCGGCGGCTTGCACGACAGCGTGTTCACCCGCAACATTTCCCGCAACAACGGCGGCGACGGCCTGTTCTTCTGTGCGGCCGTGCAGCGGGTGACCGTCAGCGAAAACCAGTTGCTCGGCAACAAGGGCAACGGCGTCGGCGGCCTCGGCGATTCCGGCGACAAATTCAATATCGTCACCAACAACATCATCTCCGGCAATGGCGAGCACGGCGTCCAGATGAACGGTGGCGAGAACAACACGGTCGTGGACAACACGGTGCAAAACAATTCGCAATCGGTGCCCGGCCAATACAGCGGCATCTGGCTCCGGGCCACGTCGAAGAGCATCGTCAAAGGCAACCGCTGCTTTGACGACCAAAAGACCAAGACCCAGAAGCACGGCATCGAGGAACTGGGCAACTGTCGCGAGAATGTCATCAGCGACAATCAATCCGAGGTGGTGCTTGTGGCAAACCAGCCGCCCCCGCCCCCCAAGCCGGTCCCGGCGGCGCCCTCGCAGACGATAAACGATTTCACCGACCCGACGTACGGCGGGCGCGTGCGGCAGATTCTCAATCCCGCCGGCGACGAACACAATCTGTATCACTACCGTAGCGTGTTTAATGCCGACAACTCGCGCCTGCTCGCCATCGAAACGCCGAAAGGCTCGAAGGATTACATCGTCGTGCTCTACGACGGCGATGGCAGGTTCCTGAAACGATTGTTCACCGTGCCGCAATACGATTGGCGCGCAGCATGGGACCGACGCGACCCAAAATTCTTCTACACATGGAAAGGCTCCACGGTCTATCGCTACGATGCCGAGGCGAACAAAGCGACGGCATTGAGGACGTTTGAGAATCCTTCCATCGCGTCGCCGAGCGGTCTCTCGCTCAACGGAAAAGGCGACCGCCTGCTGTTGCGGATGAGCGACAAATCCGTCCGCACGTACCGGCTGCCGGCGCTCGATGACGAACGAACGTGCCGGATCGAAATCCCCGACGGGAGATACGCCAACTGGGACAAACTGCGTTTCACCGGCCACAAGGACTATTTCGCGCTGGAGTTCGCGCCGAAGCAGCCGACGTCACGACCGTTCACGCGCATTTACGACGGCCTCAGCGGCAAGGTGTTTCACACGCTCGAAGGCATCGGCGTCGGTCACAGCGACTTCTCGCCCGACGGCAAGTTCGCCTACATCGAACGCTCTCATCGCGGCGGTGACCTGAAGATTCGAGTGGTGAACCTCGACGGCACCGACAACCGCGTCGTGTTCACTGCGCCGCGCGAGAAACTCCGTTACGTCCGCAACTACCACATCACCTGGCCGGCGGGCGTGCGCGATTGGTTTCTGCTGAGTTTCTTCCCGCAAACCGGCCACCTGCCGGCAAGTTACGAACCGTGGCTCGATGAACTCGTCCAAGTCTTCGTGGACGGCCGGCACAAGGTGTTGGCGCGCACCGGCACGACCTGCGGTGCCAACTTCTGGGCGCAACCGCAGCAGTCGGCCAGCGCCGACGGCTCGCGCGTGCTGTTCCACAGCAACGGCACTTGCGCCGTGGGCCGCATCGGCCAGAAAAGCTCCGACACAATTGACCTGTGCATTCTCTACCTCCATTGATCCCCACGCCCAACGCCGGCGTGCAGACAGCCGGGTGACATGGCGTGGATGAAGGCAGGCGAGTATTTCGTCGGCGTTCAGTTCTATGCGGAGCGGATGGGGGCGTGCGACGAGCCGTTCAAGAAGTTGGTGGAGGCGGCGCGGCGGCGGGCTGCGGCTCCATAGGCGGCTCTTCGGATTCGGGTTGGGGCAGGGGACGAATGCGCGGCCGGCCAAAGTTGACCTGTTCCTCCTGCAGCAACGATTCGAGCCAGCTTTCGTAAAGGGCGCGGCGATTCCGCATGAGCACCTCCTGCGTGACGCGAAGCCGGTTGGCTTCGAAAGCGGCGGGTTCGGGCGGATGCCGTTCGCGCAGGAAGAAGAACAGGCCGCCGGTGGCGGTGGTGATGAATTCGCTGACCGTGCCGGTCGGCATGCCGAGGCAGGCCTGCTGAATCCGGGAAGCCGCCGGGGCGGCAAAATCCTGATCGTCCGCCGTGAACGGCCCGTAGGTGTCTGTTTTCAAGCCGAGTTCGGCGCAGACGTTGGAAAAGGTTTTGCCGGTGGCCATGAGGGATTGCACTTTGGCAAGCGCGTTGCGCCCCTGCTGAACCGTGGCGTCGTAACGGCGTTCTGTTTTGAGGCGGTTGATCACTTCCTCTTTGACCTCGGCAAAATCGGGCAGACGACTCGGTTTGCTGTCGAGGTACTCCAGCACGTAACAGCCGTCGGGACACTCAATGGCGTCGCTGAAGGGCGGAACGGGTCGCCGCGCCAGCCAAAAGGCCGTTTCGTAGAAGGATCGCCCGGTGACGCCCGGCACGACATCCTCTTGCGAGAAGTAATCGGTTTCCTTCACCACGGCGTTCATGTTGCTGGCGATGGCGGCGAAATTGGGGCGCGGCCCGTTTTCGTCGGGAACCACTTTGACGGCGAGTTGCTGCGCCAGTTCGGCGACGCGACGGCGTGCAGCGAGCGTGGTCAGCATGTCACGAATCTCGGCTTTGACGGTGGCGAGGGCATTGCTGTTGATGCGGGTGACGATGTTGGTGGCGCCGCTGACGATGTTGGTGGTGAGTTCGACGACCTGGGGATAACGGGAACGATATTCGTCGTAGTAAGAGTCCACTTCGGCGTCGGTGACTTTGGCGGTTTTCTTGAATTCGTCAATGCCGAAGAAGGCGTAGCGAACCTTCACAAGCGCCGGTTTGCGGAAGCTTTCCTTGTGCGACTGGAAGTGCGCTTCCGCCTCGGCATCAGAGACCGTGATTGGATCTTTGTTGTTGGCCATGTCGAATTGCACCAGATCAATGGTGAGTTTCTCGTTTCGGGGGCCGAAGTACAATTGCACCTGTTGCGGCGTGGCTTTCGCCCCGGCCATCACCCAGTCGCGCAACTGCCCCAAAATGAAATCGTCCCTCATCAATTCGAGGAATCGGGCTTCGGAGATGCGGTGGTTGTTGAGCAGAATCATGAAACGGCGGTACCGATCGGGGTCGAACAAGCCGCGTTCGTTGCGGAAGACGGGCTGGTTGCGGATGAATTGCTCGAACACCTCGTCGGGAGCGCGGATACCGAGCTGGCGCGCTTTGCGCAGTTGCAGCAGGCGACGGACGGCCTCGCGTTTCAGTTCCTCCTGCGTGTCGGCAGTGGAGGGCAGATCGCGGCCGCTGCTGATGTAGTACAGATCGCGCACGTCGCGCAACGCCCGTTCATACTCGGCGACCGGGATCGGTTTCCCACGCACGGTGGGCAGGTCTTCCTCCCGACGTTCGCGGCCGCCGGTCTGGGTGAACAGCATGATAAAGCCGGGAATCAGCAGGATCAAAATCCCGCCGAGGATCCAGCGTGAATGTTTTCGGACTTTTTCTCCATGAGCTATGAACATGATCGTTTCCTTCGCAAAAACGGCGCGCAGAATATCCGCCCTGTTCGACATCGTCAAATGCCAAAATCATGCTACACTGGCGGCGATGAACATTGTCGCCGACCCCAACATTCCCTTCGTCCGCGAAGCGTTCGGTGAACTGGGCAAGGTCGCGCTGGTGCCGGGACGGCAAATGAACGCGACGACGGTGCGCGACGCCGACCTACTGCTGGTGCGGTCGGTCACACCGGTCAACGCCCAATTGCTCGACGGCTCGCGCGTGCGGTTTGTGGGCACCGCCACCATCGGGTTCGACCACGTGGACACGCAGTATCTTCAGCAACGTGGCATCCGCTTTGCCACCGCCGCCGGCAGCAACGCCAATTCAGTCGCCGAGTACATCGTGGCCGCGCTGTTGGAGCTGGCGCACCGCAAGGGATTCCGACTCCGCGAGAAAACCCTCGGAGTCGTCGGCGTCGGCAACGTCGGCAGCAAGGTGGTCCGCTACGCGGAAGCGCTGGGAATGCGCGTTCTGCAAAACGATCCCCCGCGCCAGCGCGTGGAGGGCGGGCCGTTTGTGTCTTTGGACCGCGTGGTCGCGGAGGCCGACATCATCACGCTGCATGTGCCGCTCACGCGATCGGGGCCGGATGCGACGTTTCATCTGTTGGAGCCGCGACGCGGCATTCTCATCAATTCATCACGCGGCGCCGTGTTGGACAACCGCGCACTGCTGACCGCTCCGCTGGAAGGGCTGGTGCTCGACGTATGGGAAGGGGAACCGAACGTGTTGCCCGGATTACTGGAGAAAACCGACATCGCGACGCCGCACATCGCCGGCTACAGCCTGGACGGCAAAGTGAATGGGACGCGAATGATTTACGAGGCTGTTTGCCGATGGTGCGGCCTCAACCCGACGTGGCAACCACAGTTGCCGCGACCGGTTGTGGAGCGCAGGGAGGTGGCGGTGAAACCGTCGGAGGACGACGAGGAGGTGTTGCGGCGGGTTGTTCGAGAGGTTTATGACATTATGGCCGATGATGCGGCGTTGCGGGCTGATCCGCGGCAATTCGATAAACTGCGGGCGGAATACCCGGTGCGGCGAGAGTTCTACAATACCACGCTGGTGTTGCAGGGCGCCAGCGACGGTCTGCGGGCGAAGTTCGCGGCGCTTGGGTTCAGGCTGGCGGTGTGACAGCGTGGCGCATTTGGCACAGTTTCGGGGGCGAATTGTGACAAGCCGCCGAGCATGACACAGTTGCCGGTTTAGGGGTAAGAAGTTTTTGTGCAGGCACTTGTAACGGATTTGTGTCGGATGGCACGGGCGTAGCTACTCACCCTGCCGCACTCTTTGCACAAACAGGAGCCAACTACAACATGTCAAAAGTCTTAGGCATAGACCTTGGAACAACCAATTCCTGCATGGCAGTGATCGAAGGTGGTGAGCCGGTGGTCATTCCCAATGCAGAAGGCGGTCGCACGACGCCGTCGGTTGTTGCGTTCACAAAATCCGGCGAGCGCTTGGTGGGGCAAGCGGCCAAACGACAGGCCGTGATCAACCCCAAGAACACCATTTATTCGATCAAACGTTTCATGGGCCGCAAATACGACGAAGTCGAACAGGAGCGCAAACGCGTGCCTTACGAAGTCGTTCGCGCGCCCAACGGCGATGCCCATGTCCGCGTTCAGGTCGGCAGCGAGACCAAGACGTTTTCCCCGCCGGAAATCTCCGCAATGATTCTGGCCAAGATGAAGGCCGACGCCGAAGCTTATCTCGGCGAAAAAGTCGAGAAGGCCGTCATCACCGTGCCCGCCTATTTCAATGACTCCCAACGTCAAGCCACCAAGGATGCCGGCAACATCGCAGGTTTCGATGTGCTTCGCATCATCAACGAGCCGACAGCCGCCTCTCTGGCCTACGGCCTCGACAAGAAGAAGGACGAACAGATTGCTGTCTATGACCTCGGCGGCGGCACCTTTGACATTTCGCTGTTGTCCATCGGCGACGGTGTCTTCGAGGTGCTGGCCACCAACGGCGACACGCATCTGGGCGGTGACGACTTTGACGAGGCGGTGATGAACTGGATCATTGACGATTTCAAGAAGGAAACCGGCATTGATCTGAAGAAACAACCCGACGCTCTCCAGCGCATCAAAGAGGAATCCGAAAAGGCCAAGATCGCGCTTTCCAGCGCGATGGAATACGAAATCAACCTGCCGTTTATCACGGCGGACGCCACCGGGCCGAAACACATTGTCAAGAAACTCACCCGCGCCAAACTGGAACAACTTTGCGACGCGCTGGTGGAACGCACCATCAAGCCGGTGCAGGACTGCCTGCGCGACGCCAAGCTCACCATGGACCAAGTGGACGAGCTGGTGCTCGTCGGAGGCATGACCCGAATGCCGAAGGTCATCGAGACGGCCCGCAAACTCATCGGCAAAGCGCCCCATCAGGGCGTCAACCCCGACGAAGTGGTGGCCGTCGGCGCAGCCATCCAGGGCGGCGTTCTGACCGGACAGGTCAAACAGGATATCGTTCTGCTGGACGTGACTCCGCTCACACTGGGCGTGGAAACGCTCGGCGGCATTCGCACTCCGTTGATCCCGCGCAACACCACCATTCCGACCCGCAAGAGCGAAATCTTCTCCACGGCTGCCGACAATCAGACCAGTGTCGAGATTCACGTTCTGCAGGGCGAACGCGAGATGGCGCGCGACTGCAAGTCGCTCGGACGATTCCACCTTACCGACATTCCGCCCGCGCCGCGTGGCATGCCGCAGATCGAGGTCACCTTCGATATTGACGCCAACGGCATTCTCCATGTGAGCGCCAAGGACCTCGGAACGGGCAAGTCGCAGAAGATCACCATCACCGCTTCCAGCGGCTTGACCAAGGAGGAAGTCGAGAGGATGAAACGCGAGGCGGAAACGCACGCCGAGGAAGACCGGAAAGCGCGCGAGAAGGTCGAGACACGCAATCGGTGCGATTCGCTGGTCTATAACACCGAAAAACAGATTCGGGAGTTGAAGGACACGATCACCGCCGAGCAGAAGTCCAAACTCGAAGAGGCCATTGCCAAGGTCCGCGAGGCGCTCAAGGGCGACGACTACGACGCCATGAAGAGCGCGGAGGAACAATTGACGCAGGCGTGGCACCAGGTTTCTTCGGAAATCTATGCCAAGGCCCGCGAGAAATCAGAGTCCGCCAAAGCTCGCCCCGGTGGCGAAGAGACCGCGAGGGCGGGCGCCTCGAAGACAGACAGCAAGGAGGGCAAAGTGGTGGACGCTGATTTCGAGGTCGTTGATGACAACGGCAAGAAGTCATAACCGCAAACCCCAACCCAACAGAAGGAGCAGTGAGTAGCATGAACATAAAACCGTTAGGAGATCGGGTGCTGGTGCAACCGATCGAAGCACAGGAAGTCAAGAAGGGCGGCATCATCATTCCCGATACCGCCAAGGAAAAACCGCAGGAAGGCAAGGTTGTCGCTGTCGGCGCCGGCAAGCGCGATGACAACGGCAAACTGATACCGATGGACGTCAAAAAGGGCGATCGCGTGCTCTACGGCAAATACAGCGGCACGGAGATCAAAATTGACGAGAAAGACTACCTGATCATGCGCGAGGACGACATCCTCGGCATCATCGAAGAATAACGAACCCAAAGGAGTGGATCACCATGGCAGCAAAACAACTCGTTTTCAATGAGGATGCCCGCAAGGCGTTGTTGCGCGGCGTCGAACAACTCAGCAAAGCCGTCAAGGCCACGCTCGGCCCCAAAGGCCGCAACGTGGTGCTGGACAAGAAATACGGTTCCCCCACCATCACCAAAGACGGTGTCACCGTCGCCAAAGAGATCGAGCTGAAAGACCCGTGGGAGAACATGGGCGCGCAGCTCATTCGCGAGGTCGCTTCCAAGACCAGCGACGTGGCGGGCGACGGCACCACCACGGCCACCGTGTTGGCGGAAGCCATCTTCCGTGAGGGCCTTCGCAACGTCACCGCCGGGGCCAATCCGATGGCGTTGCAACGCGGGATCAACAAGGCCGTGGAGACGGCGGTGGAGCAACTGGCCAAAATCAGCAAGAAGGTCAAAGACCGCAACGAGATCATGCAGGTCGCGACCATTTCGGCCAACGGCGACAAGACCATCGGCAGCATCATTGCCGACGCGATGGACAAGGTGGGCAAGGACGGCACCATCACCGTCGAGGAAGCCAAGTCCATCGAGACCACGCTGGAGGTTGTTGAGGGTATGCAGTTCGACAAGGGCTACCTCAGCCCCTACTTCGTCACCAATGCCGAGACGATGGAGTGCGTGCTGGAGGATGCCTACGTGTTGATCCACGAAAAGAAGATCAGCAGCCTCAAAGACCTGCTCCCCTTGCTGGAGAAAATCGCCAAGGTCGGCAAGCCGCTGCTGATCATCGCCGAGGAGGTCGAAGGCGAAGCCCTTGCCACCCTCGTGGTGAACAAACTGCGTGGCACCATCCAGGCCTGCGCCGTCAAAGCGCCCGGTTTCGGCGATCGCCGTAAAGCGATGTGCGAGGACATCGCGATTCTGACGGGCGGCAAGTTCCTTAGCGAAGACCTCGGCATCAAACTGGAGAACGTTCAGCTGGAGGACCTTGGCCGGGCCAAGAAGATCGTTGTGGACAAGGAGAACACCACCATTGTCGAGGGCGCCGGCAAACAGGCCGATGTACAGGGTCGGATCAACCAGATTCGCAAGGCCATCGAGGAAACCACCAGCGATTACGACCGCGAGAAACTCCAAGAGCGTCTCGCCAAACTCGCTGGCGGCGTGGCCGTTGTCCGCGTCGGCGCCGCTACCGAGACGGAAATGAAGGAGAAGAAAGCCCGCGTCGAGGACGCGCTGCACGCGACTCGCGCGGCGGTCGAGGAGGGCATTGTTCCCGGCGGCGGTGTGGCGTTGCTCCGCTGCATCCCGGCCCTTGACGAACTGAAACTGAAGGGCGATGAAGCGGTGGGCGTTGACATCGTCAAACGCGCCTTGGAAGAGCCGTTGCGTCAGCTCGCGGCCAACGCGGGCGAGGAAGGCTCGCTGGTCGTGAAGGAAGTCGCCGCCCGCAAAGGTTGGGAAGGCTTCGACTGCGAGAAGATGGAATACGTGGACATGGGCAAAGCGGGCATCGTTGATCCCACCAAGGTAGCTCGCACGGCCCTCCAAAACGCCGCCAGCATCGCTGGTCTCTTGATCACGACCGAATGCTGCGTTACGGAAGTGCCTGAAAAGGAGAAACCGGCTCCGGCCGGCTCTTCCGGCGGCATGGATTACTAAACCGCGGGCACTCCAACAAAGTGGGGGCGGGCTTCTCAACAGCCCGCCCTCACTTTCCCGCTTGCGTTTCCAAAGGAAACATGGAGAATCTTGCTTCACTCAGGATGAACAGCAAATATCTCGCAGCCGCCCAACAACAAGTTCCCAATCCCGAACTCCTCATCAACCTCGTCTCCCGTCGGGTTCGGCAACTCGCGCAGGGGCATCGTCCTCTGACGGTTACCGATCCGCGCATGGACTTCGCCGATATCGCCCTGAAGGAAATCGGCGAAGGAAAACTCAATTACGAGCTGGAGCCGCTCGAACCCGACGATCGCGCGGAAGACAACCCCTAATTTGCCCGCACGTAGATCGTCCACCCTGAGGACGCGTCTCGCCCCTGCAAGCGAAAACCCGGAAGATACCGCATCGTTTCCTCGTGCGTCTGCGTTTCCGTCGGCGACCACAGGCTTCCAAAAATCACCGCCGTTGTCCTCGGCGGAATGTGGGCGCGGAAATGTTGCTCACCCACCGGATAGCCTCCCAATCGCCGATCAATCATCGCATAGGCCAGATGATAAACCTTTCCTTCTGCCATCAGGTGCGCCAGCGGATTGTTTGGGAAATACACTAGGCCGGGATTCTGCCGGACCGTCTGACAGGCTGCCTCCTGCTGATTGAACCGAAACACTCTGGCGATCTGATACAGATTCTGTAACCGCAGCGGCACGGGCGCGAGCAGCCCCACAAGACACACCGCAAGGACCGCTTTCGCCGTGATCGAGACGCCGCGATGTTCCGGCGTTTCGTCCTCCGCCGTCTCCACCAGCAACAACACCGCGCCCATCAGCCAGAAATACACCGACAGATTGAACACATTCATGTCGCCGCCCACCTTCACGCGGTTCAGCACCGCCGCCGGCGCGTTCAACGCGCCCACCAGCGCGAACAACGGCCACCGCCCCACGCGGCGTCCCGTGCCGACGCATACCAGCCACCCTGTCGCCATGATTCCCAGCGGTAAACTTGACTCCGTCAACAATTCCCGCGACGCCTGTTGAAGCCACTGCCATTTGGCACCCTGCCACGGATGATGAGCGGGCACCTGCGCCATGTTGAACCACATCGCCGACGGCCCGAACACCCAAACAAACACCAGCGACAATCCCAAGCCGACGCCGCCCAGCAGTAGCAAATACCGTTTCAACGACGCGCCGCCGAACAGACGCCACACGCCCACCGTCAGCGCCAGCGGTAACAACAACATCGTCTGCTTCGACCAGACGCTCAACACCGCCGCCACTGCCGAGACGGCCAGCAACATCCACTCCTCATCCTGTTGCCGCAAGTAAATGGCCGCGCACGCCAGCCCGCCAAATCCCAACGCCGGCGCGTCGGCGTGAATGCAAAAAGCCCCGTATTTCAGCGGATACGAACGCAGGGTGAAAAACCCAAAACACAACAACGCCGCCGCCATCGCCATCTGCTGCGCTCGTGAGCTTCGTCGCAACGTCACCCACACCATCGGCGCAAAAAACAACGTCGCGCTCACCGCACTGGCGATCACCAGCGCGATGCTGGGCGAGCGGGCCAGCGTTGCCGGCAGATAGACCAGCGCCGTCACCGGGCCATAGATCGTGTTCAGCACCGGGCCGTCGCCGTCAGGATAATAAAGCCGATACCCCTTCAGAAGCGCGAACGTCGGCGCCAGCCGCGCCGCGTTCCACCCAAAGAACGGCGCCTGCAACACGCTGTTGGACGTCATTCCCAGCCACCCGATCAGCCCGGCGGGCAGCAGCGCGGCCAGCAGTCGGTCCGGCAGCGGCCAGTCCTTCTTCCATTTCAGAAACCAGATACCAAACGCCGTTGCGCCGACGAACGCTGCGGCCAGCGCCAGATTGAACCAGAGCGGTTGCATGAGCCGAATTCTAGCACAACGGTGTTTCGTTGTAGCTCCGAAATCGCTTTCAAGGTATATTGCAAACTGTCATGCCGCCGAGCATTCACAATCACAAAGCGCGACGCGACTACTTCATCGGCGAAACCATCGAAGCCGGCATCGAGTTGAAAGGCACCGAGGTCAAAAGCCTTCGCGCTGCCCGCGCTTCCATTGACGATGCGTTCTGCAAGATTGAACGTGGCGAATGCTGGCTTTACAACGCACACATTGCCCCCTACGAACCGGGCAACCGCTGGAATGTGGACCCGCTCCGACCCCGCCGTCTGCTGCTCCACAAAAAAGAAATTGATCACCTCGCGGGCAAACTCCAGGTCAAAGGCGCCGCTTTGTTGCCGCTGCGGATTTATTTCACCAAGAGTTACGCCAAGGTCCTGCTCGGTCTCGGCAAGGGCAAAAGCCAGTACGACAAACGCGAAGCCCTCAAACGAAAAGAAGCCGACCGCGAAACCCGCCGGGCGCTTGCCGACGCCCGCCGCCACCGCTGAGGCCGCGGAGGCGCAAGCGTTTCGTCTTGCGCTGCCGAAAACTGGCCCTGCCCCCAGGCCATGACCACGGCTCGCGCCGACTTGACAAATCCGCCTTCTCGGTTACGCTGACGGTGCCATGAAGAACCACCTCGACCTGCTGCTCGCGTTGCGACTGCTTCGACTCGCGTCGGAGCGGTTGGGTGCGCCGCTTGTGGCAGGCTGAGGCCAACAGAACGGAAACCCAAACCCACCCCGACGCGAACGACGGGGTGGGTTTTTGTTTTCCCGTTTGCGTCGGTTGGGGTAGAAAGAGAGCACCATGACCGAACCAATTTACATCTTCGACACCACGCTGCGCGACGGCGAGCAATGTCCCGGCGCTTCGATGAACACGCGCGAGAAACTCGAAGTCGCCCGCCAACTCGCCCGCCTCAAAGTGGACATCATCGAAGCGGGTTTTCCCATTGCCAGCGACGGCGATTTCGAGGCCGTCCGCGCCATCGCCAGCGAAATCGAAGGCCCGCGCATCGCTGGTCTGGCCCGCTGCGTGGACAAGGATATTGACCGCGCCGCCGAAGCGGTCGCGCCCGCCGGCGAGCGCGCGCGAATCCACGTGTTTCTGGCCACCAGCGCCATTCACCGCGAGTTCAAACTGAAAATGGCGCAGGACGAAATCATCCGCCGCGCCGTCGAAGGCGTTCAACACGCTCGCAGCCATTGCGCCGATGTCGAGTTTTCGCCCGAAGACGCTTCGCGCACCGAGCCGGAGTTTCTGGCGGAAGTGACCGAGGCGGTGATCACCGCCGGGGCGCGCACGGTCAACATTCCCGACACGGTTGGCTATGCGGTGCCGCACCAGTTCGGCGCGCTCATCAAGTATCTGGTGGAGCACGTGCCCAACATCCGCAACGCGGTCATCAGCGTTCATTGTCACAACGACCTCGGCCTGGCAGTGGCCAACTCGCTGGCTGCCGTGCAAAACGGCGCCCGCCAGGTGGAATGCACCATCAACGGCCTCGGCGAACGCGCCGGCAATGCCTCACTGGAGGAGATTGTCATGGCGCTGAAAACCCGCAGGGATGCGTTTGGCGATTTTGCGACCGGCATTGACACCCGCCAGATTTATCCCACCAGCCGTCTGGTCTCGCACCTGACCGGCATGATCGTGCAACGCAACAAGGCCATCGTCGGTGACAACGCCTTTGCCCATGAGTCCGGCATCCATCAGCACGGCGTGATCCAGAATCGTTGCACCTACGAAATTATGCGAGCCGAGGATGTCGGACGCTCCAGCGAATTGACCTGGGGCAAGCACATGGGCCATCACGCCGTCGGCAAAAAACTCGCCGAGATGGGCTACAAACTCAGTGAAGCGGAAATCCAAGCCATCACCGAAAGCATCAAGGCGCTCGCCGACAAAAAGAAGTACGTGTACGACGAGGATGTCCGCGCCCTTGTCGAAGGGCAATTCACCGAGGTCCCACAAGTCTGGAAGCTGGATTACCTCAGTGTGATGACCGGTGTGATCCCAACCGCCAGCGTTCGGCTGCTCAAAGTCGGGAAGAAAGAGCCAATCGCCGACGCCGGCACTGGCGACGGCCCGATTGACGCCACACTCAAAACCATTGACCGAATCACCGGTCTCAAGGGCAGCTTGATTGACTTCAACGTCGCCAGTGTCACCCGCGGCGAGGACGCCATCGGCGAAGTCACTGTGCGCGTCGAGTTTGCAGGCCGCATCGTGATCGGCAAAGGCAGCAGCACCGACATTATCCAAGCCAGCGCACTGGCCTACCTCAATGCGCTCAACCGCCATCTGGACGAACAACGCCGGCGATCCGAGACCGCCAAACCCACCCTGTAAAGGACGAACATGCCTTGCGCGAACTCCCCCGCTGGCACGGCGAGTGAACTGGTTGGTTGACCCACCCGTCTCGTGGCCGAGTCAATGGGCTGCGAAGGGCGCGGGACGGTCGTCCGAGCGATCCTCCGTCAGCAGCGCGCCAAGCAACAAGTCTTGGAGATTCTGCGAGCCATTCGCGCGCGCTCGACGCTGTTCGTCCAGGCTTCGTTGTTGGCTCCCATCTACAAAGAGGTGGAGCAAAAAGGTTCGATCCGCCGTGACTACGGAACCCTTGTGAAACCGGTTTCCAACCGGTTTCAATGCATCTCGCGGCCACCGGTGATGTTGATGGCCTGGCCGGTCATGTAAGCGGCAGCATCGGAACAGAGAAACGTGGTGACGGCAACAACGTCGGCCACCGTCGCCAACCGCTTCAGCGGAATCTTGCTGGTGAATTGTTTGACGACTTCTTCGCGCGATTTGCCGAGATTCTGGACATAGCCAGCGGAGACCTGACTCCAGACACCGGTGTTCTCGGTGATGCCGGGGCAAACGCAGTTGACGTTGATGTTGTAATCGGCAAGTTCGTACGCCAGCGCCTGCGTGAAGCCGATGATGGCGGCCTTGGCGGCGCTGTAATGACTCATCAAAGCCGAGCCGGTCTTGCCCGACTTGGAGGAGAAGTTGACGATCTTGCCATATCGCTGTTTTTTCATCACGGGGACCACGTGCTTGCAGAACAGGAATGTCCCCCGACAATTGACGGCGAAGATTTTGTCCCACTCCGCCACCGTGATGTTCTCCACCAATCCCTGTCCCACAATGCCGGCGACGTTGACCAGAATGTCCATCCGTCCGCCCAGCGCCTTCAACGCAGCCTCGACGCACGCTTTCACCTGCGCCTCGTCGGTCACATCGGCCGCGAAGTCGCCAGCGTGGAGGTCGGTGACGAAGACGTTGACGCCTTGGCGGCGGAGTTCCTCGGCCACGCCCTTGCCGATGGCGCCAGCGGCGCCGGTGATGATGGCGGTTCGCATATTAGTTTCTCTTTCTACCGACGCCGTGCCGCATCAACTCCTGAAGTTCACTCAGGTGGTTTTCGTAAATGCTGCGCGGCGTGCAGTTGTGTTTCTGGCAGAGGCTGGCGGCCATCCCCACTATCTCGCCCATGCAACCGCCCGTGCGCATAACGCGGACGGCGCCGAGGGCTTCGTGGGTGACGCTGATGTCACGACCAGCCATGAAAAGGTTCGGGATGTTGCGGGAATAAAGGCAGCGATACGGAATCCAGAACGGCATCGGGTAGGAAGTGAAATGCGCGGTCGAGATAAAAGCGTTGCCCTCGAATCCTTTTTCGTAACGCGGGTCGGGCAAATGCAGGTCCACCTTCCACCCCGTCGGCACGCAACCATCGGGGAACTTGCGGCCCGCTTTGAGATCGTCCAATGTCAGCACCACATCCCCTATCAGGCGTCGCGATTCGCGTTTGCCGAGGATGTACGCGCACCAGTTGAGCCGATAATTCGGCAACACCTTGTCCACGTTTTTCATCGCATCCCAGGCGCCGTACATGGCGCGGAAGTTCCAGTCGCGGATGTATTCGATATCCGCAAGAGGGTCGCGGTCAAACCCGCTCTCCCAATACCAGCCGCCAAGCTTGAGCGGGTCGGGCTTGGTTTTGCTTCGACCGGGGAACGGTTTGTCGGTTAAATCCAGAGCCCACGGACAACGCGGGAACGGCTGCGGACTGTCGGTTTCGATCACGTTCCACAGATTGCACGAGCCCATGTGGCCTTTCGGCTGAATGTCGAAATCCGCGCCTGCCAACGCGCCGACCGCACCGTCGCCCGTGCAGTCGGCAAACCAGCGTCCCCCGATGCGCACGCGCCGGCCCGTATTGATCTCCTGCGCAATCACAGCACGGATTTTGCCGTGATCGGTCTCGACCGCGTTGACGTGATGTTCCAGAAAAAGGCGAAGGTTCGGCTCGGCGCGAACGAGCGCAAGTTTTTTCGCGTCTTCATACAGCTCGGCGGTGTTTGTGGGACCGTAGTGTGCGTGTTTTTCCTGTTCGAGTTCGGCCACAATGTCGCCCACACGCGGCCAGGGTTCCTTGTTGCGGGCGCCTTGCAGCCAGACGCGCACTTCGGAGCTGTTGTTGCCACCGAGCACGGGACGATCCTGAATCAGTGCAACCGTCAATCCCAATCGTGCCGCGGCCAGCGTCGCGCATGTTCCCGCAATGCCGCCGCCAGTGACGACAAGGTCGAACTCGCCGCCCGGCTCCGGTGTGTCGGGCAGGCCGAGGCAAGCGCGACGGAGTGCAGCCATTTCGGGATCGCAGTTCGGCGGGACAAATTGATAGTCGCGGGTGAACAGAATCGCGTCGCATCGTCCCTCGAACCCGGTCAGGTCATGCAACGCGAGTCGGACGCGGCGCTCGGTGATATTCACGGTGCCGCCGTCCTGCCAATGCCACGAGGCGCCTTCGGTGCCGAAGATGGTTTTCAGCGGTTGACCGTTGAGAAGCAACTGGAAACGGCCCGGCGCGCCCGGTGCACTCCACTGCGCCACCCAGTCTTTGGTGCGGACCCAGACGCGGTACGAGCCGGTTACGGGAAATTCAACCTCGGTGGTTGCATCGGCCACAGGTTGTCCGAGTCCATGCGCAAGCAGATAAGGAGATCCCATCAAGTCCATGAACTGCGGGTCCACGACCCAGCCACCGCGTTGCGAAAAGCTCTCGGCTTCGACCAGCACCAACCCGGCTTGCGTGGTGGTCGCCGCAAGCAGGCCAATCAGCACTGCAGTGGTCACGGCGCAACCGGGTTGTGCCATCCGTGGGAATCCTCGCTCAAGAGGTTTAGCGGCGCGTTCGTTGCGCCGCCGTTGACAAGTCCACCGGCCAGTTGTCCGTGCGGAACGGCGAGGCGGGCAGACCCGCGCGGTTGTAGAGGTTGCAATCGGGGTTGTCGGCCCAGCCGTAACGCACGGCGACGGGTTGTTTGACTTCGGGCGAGGTGACGACGACGGTGTTGCCGATAATCTTCGCGGCAGCGTAGTGCCATTGTTTGTCTGCGCCCGCGATTGCAAAGCCCCGAACTTGACCGAAACCGCCGCCGCCCGGCGGCCAGACGTTCGGCCATTCATCGCGGGGCGTCACCAGCCCGTCGCCGATCTTCACCACAAGACCGTCCTCGGCGTGCTTGAAACGGACAATGACTTCGCTGCCTTGCACCGAGTGGCTTTCGTACAGCGGCCCGCTGGGAACGATGTTTTTCTGTTTGTAAACCTCTGCCAGCGCCCACATCGCAAGACGTTTGCCAACATCCTGTTTATTCTTCGGATGAATGTCGTTGGCTTCGCCGATGTCCACCGTGACAGCCATGCCGGTGTTGGGCAGAGCGAGTGTCTTCAACATCCCTTCGCGCACCATCACCCAACCGGTGTCTTCGACCGGCGCTTTTTGTGGCGCATGGAAATTCGGCAATTGCACCCAACCGAACGGGAAATCGCCTTGCCCCCAGCGAGCCCGCCAGTCTTTGATCAACGTCGAGAGCAACAGCCCGTACAGGTGGCCGGTGCCGCTGTTGGCATTGCTCTCGCCCTGATACCAAATGGCGCCGCGAATGGCATAGGGAATCAACGGCGCAATCTTCCCATTGAACAACACCGCCGGATGATGCGAATCAAGACGCGGCTCGACCGGGGCGCGCGGCGCACGTCCGACCGTTTTCTTTTCGGCTTTGGCCTTCTTCCATGCGGCCAGTTGTTTTTCATACGCCGCTTTCGCCTTTTGCGGGTCCCAAGTGGCCTGCCGCTGTTCCCAGCTATCGAACAGCGGTTTCAACCCCGCCAAACCTTTCTGCGCCTCCCAACTCATCCACGCTTCCACGGGCGTGCCGCCCACCGAGGAATTGATCAGGCCGACCGGCACGCCGAGCGCCTTGTGAATCTCGCGTCCGAAGAAATACGCCGTCGCCGAGAAACCGCCGACCGTCTCCGGCGAGCAGACCTGCCAGGAACCACTGCATTTGTCCTGCGGCGACGTGGCCGGGCCGGAGGATTCTCTGAACATGCGAATCTTCGGGAATGTTGCCGCGGCCTGTTCCTGTTCGTAATTCTTCGCGCGATTGACCGTCATCGCCATGTTCGACTGCCCCGATCCGAGCCAGACTTCACCGACCAACACATCGGTGATGATGATCGTGTTTTTGCCTTTGACGGTGAGCGTAACGGCGTCGCCCGATTTCAACTTATCGAGCTGGACCATCCATTTGCCATGGCTGTCGGCCTTTGTCGTCTTGGTCTGACCGGCAATCGAAACGGAGACCTCTTCGCCGGGATCGGCCCAGCCCCAGACGGGCACGGCGTGGCCGGCCTGCAACACCATGTGGTCGGCGAAAATCGCCGGCAACCTGACCTCCGCAAACAACTGCGGAGCCAACATCAAAACACCTGTTAGAGCAATGATGAGAGTTTTCATAAAACCAATTCTACATTGTCGCTTTCATATCACCCGCCCCCCGTCTCTGCAACTCCGATTTGGAGCGCCTAACAAAACGGCATGGCGTATTCAGGAAGGGGTTTGGAAGGTGGGATGGTGGGAACGCAGAGCGCACAGAGCGTAGCAATGATGTTCGGCGTCCATCGCAGTCACGAAATCGGTCATGCTCTTCTGGTGCGGCTTGCGCTGCCGACTCCGCCAGTGCATCCCAATGCTGACGCTGAACCGCCGCAGCATCCCCAACACCCGCAGCGAGCGCGGGGTTCGCACCCGACTTTCGTCCTCTCGTTGCGATGGATCCAGGCGTTGATGCCTTCCGTTCTCAATGCCCCACGCGTCCCGATTGGCCGCCAGCCAGGCGCTGGCGTCCAACTCCGATGGCGGTAGGCTCGTTACCAACGCCACTGTCTCGGGCCGATGCTGGCGCAGGTGCCGCCACCGCAACGCCACTTGCGCCACAGCAGGAAAGTCCACCGCTTCGGGACTGGCGACAGCGCTGCGCAAGATGCGTTCTTCCCACTCGCCTTAGTTCCGTTCCCGTTGACCGGCCAACGTCGGCGTCGTCTCCGCAGGGGGAAACACACGCCGGAGGCGCTTCCACGAGGCGTTCGATGTTCTGGCGCACCGGGGCTGATTGTCTTTGATGGTGAACCGATCATCCGCGCCGTGTTCCCATAACAACTCGCGCGCGGTCTGGTCTTGAGTGTGCAACGCATCGAGGCTAACGCGGCGACCATCGAGGTCGAGTTGGGCGAAGAGTTCGCGGACGAAGAGGCGGTTGGGTTTGTGATGGGCGACGTAGAAATCGCGGCGCATGCGCCCGAAGCCGTCGGTGGCGCCGAGTTCGCGCCAGCCGCTGGCCGAATCGGCGGTACCGCAGAACGGTTCAGGATTCACGAACGTTTCCACGATCAGAACCGGATGCTGGTAGCGCGCCTGCCCATCGGCGCTGAGCCGGTGGAGACACAACCGCAACGAGCGCGAGGCGAGATGGGGGAAGGTTTTGTCGGGCAAGGGCAGGAAGCGGCAGTTGTTGACGAGTAGCGGCAAGCGGCGGCGGGGTTGTTCCTCGGAGCAACCGATCCACGGATCGGGGGCGCGGAGGCGGCGGATGGCAGCGCAAAAGACCAACACGCCGAGCCACTGGTGGTGGTCATCGGTGATGGCATACGCGAGTGGCTCGCCGACGGCGTGGACATCGCCGAGGTAGTGGTGCTGGGCGAGCAGGCGGCGGGCGCGGGCTTTGGCGGTTGGATGCGAACCGCGGCCAACCGTGCGGCATTGGTGGAAGAAGGCTTGTGTTTCATGCCGACAGAGTGAAACAGTTCGGGTCACTTGTTCAGCAAAAGCAGTCAAAACGCTGATTCACACAACCTTATACCACCTGGTGGATTTTCCGTGGCTCGGAGGTATCCGCCGCAATTCGCGGTTGCTTTTGCCAGGAAAGCGCGTTAGGAACTGGTGACATGGCGTTTTTCCGTTTCCTCTCGCTGATGCTGGGGCTGGCCACGTTGTCGTCGGCAGCCGAGAAACTGGATCGCGGTCTCGTTGCGGTGTCGGCCGGGCCGGGCAAGGTGCATGTGAGTTGGCGATGGCTGTCCTCGGACAAGCCGGGCGTTGCGTTTGATGTGTATCGGCGTGTGGGCGGCGGCAGACCGGTCAAGGTCAACCGGCAGCCGATCACGAAAACGACCGATTTCATGGACGAGTCGGCTCCGAGCGGCGCGGAGTATTCGGTCGGCGGGGAGTTTGTGACGTCGGCGCCGTATGTGCGGATTCCGTTTCGCGGCCATTACTCGGCGCAGAGCGTTGCGATTGCCGATCTGGATGGCGATGGCAAACTGGATTTCGTCGTCAAACAGCCTGCCATCAACATTGACCCGTGGGAGAAATACTGGCGCAAAAGTCCGGGCACATTCAGGTTGGAGGCGTATCGTCACGACGGCCAACCGCTTTGGCAATACGATCTCGGCTGGGCCATCGAACAGGGCGTTTGGTATTCGCCGTTTGTGGTGTATGACTTCGATGGCGACGGCAAGGCCGAGGTCGCCGTCAAAACCGGCGAGGGCGATCCGCGCGACCGAGACGGTCGCGTTCAAACCGGCCCGGAATATCTGACGGTTCTTGATGGTGAGACCGGCAAGCCGATTTGCCGGGCTGGCTGGCCGGAGCGCGAGTTGTTCGCCGAGGAAGGATACAACCGCGCCAGCCGCAACCAGCTTTGTGTGGCGTATCTTGACGGCAAGACGGCCAGCCTCGTCATTGATCGCGGCACGTACAAACGGATCGTCATCGAAGCGTGGCAATATCGCGGACGGAAATTGCAGCGGCAATGGCGCTGGGACAATCGGGAACTGCCGAAGGAATACATCGGGCAAGGCTCGCACATGTTGCAGGCCGCTGATGTCAACGGCGACGGGCGCGATGAAATCGTGGTCGGCTCCTGTGTGCTTTCGCCAGACGGCAGAGAACTCTGGACGACCGGTCTTGGTCATCCCGACAGCGTGTATATCGGCAAACTCGATCCCTCGCGCGATGGCCTGCAGATTTACTACAACATCGAGACGCGGCAGAAATGCAACGGGATGTGCATGGTCGAGGCGGCCACCGGCAAGATTCTCTGGGGCTACGACAAGCCGACCAAACACATTCACAGTTTCGGGTTGTGCAGCGACATTGATCCGTCGCGACCCGGTTGGGAGTGTTACGGAGCTGATTCTGCCGACCACAAGTTTCTCTGCTCGTGGCTGTGGGACTGCCAAGGGCGGTTGCTGTCGGACAAGCTGGACTGGGGGTTTGGTTTGCGCACGGTGTATTGGGATGCCGACCCCCAGCGCGAGCTGATCCGCAACAAACGGCTCACCAAATACAACGGCCCGGAAGTCGGTGAGATCGAGGGACAGTTGATCGCCGTCGCCGACATTCTCGGCGATTGGCGCGAGGAAATCCTGACCACCGTAGATGGCGAGCTTCGCATTTACAGCACGCCCATTCCGGCTACGGACCGCCGTCCGTGTTTGTTGCAGGACCCGATGTATCGTCGGTGCGTTGCCCGACAAACGTCTGGCTACTATCAGTGTCCGACGCTGCGGGATCCTCCGTGAAGGTTCGTCTGTTCACGTTGATGCTGTGGGTGTCGTTGCGGTTGCATGCGGGCGAGCCGGTCGGCGGCGCGCCTGATGCACTGAAGCTGGCGAGCGGCCTGACGATTCGGTTCCCGTCGTTGACCAACGTGACGGCCCGGCAAACGCTGGACATGCGTCTGGCGGAAACGCGCCACCAGATTGGTTCTGTGGAAGTTCGCTGCATTACGCCGCGCGCCAACAATCACCTGCTCATCGCCGACATTGCGAACAAGGGTACCGCCACGGTCGCCGTGGAAATCGAATCGGCGAGTCAACAACTCGTCCTGCTCGCGTCCAACCAGAGCACGCGGTTGGTTTTCAATCGCGCCGTGACCAACCTGGTCTCGTCGCTGCCCGAAGCCGACAAGCTTCTCGCCGAGCATCGGCAGTGGTGGGACGCCTATTGGAGCCGGACGCAGGTGCAACTTGCCGCCGAGCCGGTGGTGGAGCGGATGTGGACAGCCAGCCGGTATGTGCTTGCCGACGGACCGCCGCCGCCGAAAACCGGCGCCGATCCGTTGGAGGCCGCGCTGCGCGACATTCGTCACTGGGAGCGTTTCCGCGATCTGGAGTTCATCCAGCAACGGTATCCGGCGTTGCGTGCTCTGGCCGACCAGTGGGATAAACATCTGGAAAAACACAAGGAAATCCGGGGCGACAACCACTGCCGTTACGTGGTCGCCGGTCCGCCGCTGAATGGCATCGGCACGCTGGCGGCGTTGCGACGGTTTTATCAGGCCATGATCGAACTGACCTGCGAGCTCAACACCGTCGGCGTCGCCACGGACCGCGCCGGCGCGCATCTGGCCCGATGGGAAGATTTTCTTGCGCGACTGAGTGATTATCCGATGAGCCACGCCTACGGTCGGAAGGTGTTTGCGTGGTCGGAGGAAACGCTCCAGCCGTTTGTGGGCGCGCAGGCGGGCGTGTTGTTTCCGGTTTTTCCCGCCGAGCAGATCACGCTCGGTTCCGATCCCCGCCTGCTGGCGGTCGCCCGCCATACGCTGGTGGTCAAACCGCAATACTACATCGAGTCGCCCGAAACCTTTGTCGTCGCGGCCCGGCTCGCGCATCATCCGCCGGAGATTCTCGAACGCTTCAACCACCGGTTCCGCGCCACCCTGTTGCCCGATCCGGCCACGGCGGAACTGGTGCTCGAAGCGGTGCACAGCCTGTTGCTGCACAGCCACGAGGGATTTCTGCGGTTATTTCCCTGCTGGCATCATCCCAACGCCAGGTTTGCGGGCGTGCGCGCGACGGGCGCGTTTCTGGTGAGCGCTGAAAAACGCAATGGCGTTTGCCAGCCGTTTACCGTGTTCAGCGAAAAGGGCCGTCCGTGCGGCATTCTCAATCCGTGGCCCGGTCGCACGCTGACGGTCAACGGGATCGAGCTGGCCGTGGAGAATCGGCCTTTCGGCCAGTTGTGTTTGTTTCCGACCGATGCCGGCAAAACCTACACCATTGCGCCGAAAGAACCGTTGCCCGCGTCGCAACCCTATTGGAACGCCGCGCTCGCCAAACCGGTCACCGCCTCTAGCAATCACCAGCCTGCCGATGAGAAGGAGAACTGGGACGCCGGGAAACTCACCGACGGTACCCGCATCAACACGCGCGCCGGTCATCGGGGTTGGTGCAGCGCGTTGCGCGACGCGCCCGAAGCGACCGAGTGGGTGCAGATTGATCTCGGCGAGCCGGTTCCCGTTCACGCGGTCAACCTCTGGCCGTTGGATCATGGCGACGCCTGGCAACCGCCCGACGGCTCGATGCCATTTGTCAGTAGCGACGAGCTGGATCAATCGTTTGATGGATTCCCGGTCAACTTCCGCATCGTGGTTTCCGCCGACGGCCAGAAATGGGAGGAGGTCGTTCGGCGCGAAAACCATCGTCCGCCCGTCAACGGTCTGAAGCCGGCTGACGTGACCGGCCCGGAGGCGTTTCGGTTCGAGGCCCGTCCCGTCCGCTATCTCAAACTCGAAATCACCCGCCTGCGCCAAACGCGCTCCTTCGGCAAATACGCCGCGTGCCTTGCCGAGATCGAAGCCGTCCGCGCCGATGGGCCCGCCCCCAACTGACGAGAAGACCTTCTTCTGAGTTGGCAGCTCGGCGCCAACACAGTATAAAACCAGCCCAACAAACACCAAACACACCAACCATGAACCGTCGTCAATTCCTCAAAACCGCCGCACTCATCACCACCGCGCCGTGGATTCTGCCGCACCACCTCCTCGGAGCCGACGCGCCGAGCAGGAAAATCGGCATCGGCATGATCGGTTACGGGCGACAGGCGCACCACTCCAATCTCAAGTTCTTCCTGACATCGCCCGATTGCGTCGTAACCGCCATCTGCGACGTGGATGCGTGGCGACTCCAACAGGGATTGCTGGCTGTCGAGAAACACTACAAAAAGAAAATCGCAAAAGGTTACCGCGATTTTCGCGAACTGCTCGCCGACCCGAATGTGGACGCCGTGATGATCTCCACGCCCGACCACTGGCACGTGCCAATGGCCATCGCCGCGGTCAAAGCCGGAAAAGACGTGTCGCTGGAAAAACCCATCACCCGCTACATCAACGAAGGCCGGATCCTTGCCAACCTTGTCGCCAAACACCAACGCGTGTTCCGCGTGGACAGCGAGTTTCGCTCGCTCGAACCGATGCACCGCGCTGCCGAGCTGGTCCGCAATGGTCGCATCGGCAAACTGCTCGTCGTCCGCACCGGCTCGCCAAAGGAAGCGTTCCCGGACGAACCGGAGACCGTCACGGCGCCGCCGCCCGAACTCGATTACGATCTCTGGCTCGGTCCCGCGCCGAAGGTGGACTACATCCAGAAACGTGTCCACAAACCGCGCGACCTCGACTCGCGTCCCGGCTGGATGCGTTGCCTGGATTATTGCGACGGCATGATCACCAACTGGGGTACGCACCTCAACGACATCGCCCAGTGGGGCGCGGGCACCGAGCGCACCGGTCCTGTCGAAGTCAAGGCCACCGGCAGGTTCCATTCGGGCAAAGTCTGGAACGTGCTGGAGCATTTCGATGCGTGGTACCAATTCGCCAACGGGATGGAGTTCTTCTACCAGATGGGCGAGCCGCACGTCCGATTCGAGGGCGAGAAAGGCTGGATCCAAGTCAACTACGCCGCCAGCAAGCTGTCAGCGGAACGCCTGAAGGCCAGCGACCCGAAGATTCTCAAGGAGAAAATCGGCCCCGAAGAAATCCACTTCCCGCTGAAGCATGAGAAACAGGATTTCATTGATTGCATCAAGAGCCGCGGCCGGACGCTCGAAGACGAGGAAGTCGGCCACCGAACCACCTCGCTCTGTCACCTTGCCCACATCGCCATCCAACTCGGCGGCGCGCGCCTGAAATGGGACCCCGACAGAGAAATCTTTCCCGGCAACGATGCGGCCAATCGGCTTCTCAACCGCCCCCCAATGCGCGCCCCGTGGACACTGGAGTAATCACCATGAAACACAGTCCGATCGCGCTTCTGCTATCCGCCGCCACAGTGTTTGCCGGGCCGAATCCGTTCTTCGTATTCGACAACGGCTTGAACGGCAAAAACCTCGCCACCATCGAGGCGAAACTTGATCTGGTGAAAGAGATCGGCTTTGACGGCCTGAGTTGGCGAACGGATGACCCGGCACGTGTCCAGCAGGTGCTCGACGGCGCGAAACAACGCGGACTGAAGGTGTTCGTCATCTATTGCAACCTCGATCTGAAAGATGGCAGGTTGGTTTATGATCCGCGCTTGAAGGAGATCATCGCGCGCTGCAAGGGCAGCGATACGATGCTCTGGCCGAACATCACGAGCAAACCATTCAAGAACTCCGATCCCGCCGGCGACGAGGTCGCGGTGGCCGGGCTGCACGAGTTGGCGGCGCTGTGCGAGACCAGCGGCGTGCGCATTGCCATTTATCCGCACGTCAACCTGTGGTGTCATCGGGTGGAAGATGCGCTGCGCGTTGCCAAGAAGGTCAACCGCCCGAATGTCGGCCTGACGTTCAATCTTTGTCATGCGTTGTGGGACGGGGCCGAGGATCGGATTCCCGCGTTGCTGGAGGAAATCGCGCCGCACTTGTTTTGCGTGAGCATCAACGGCGCCGACAGTCATCTGCCCAAGCCCGCGTGGGACCGACTGATTCAGCCGCTCGGCAAGGGTACCTACGATGTGGGCATTGTGCTCCGCAAACTGAAAGCGGTCGGCTACCGAGGCCCCGTGGGCCTTCAGTGTTACAAGATTCCCGGCGACCCGAAAACCTTGTTGAGCAGCTCGATGGCCGCCTGGCGCAAGCTGAGCGGCGGCGCGCTGCGATAAATCCGAGCCGGCTTTTGCCGCTTGGCGTTTCGCCGCCGCTGTTCTATCATGCACGGCTTGTGAAGCCGGGACGGAAACTCGTGGAACACGGCGCGGCAGCGTGCTCGGATGCGGAACTGCTGGCCATTCTGATGGGCAGCGGCGGGCGCGGCTACAGCGCGCTGGACACGGCCCGCGCGCTATTGGAGAAATACGGCACCTTGACCGCGATTATGGACAGACCGCTCAGCGAATTGGCGGAAGAGCGCGGGATCAAGGCGGTGCGAGCCGTCCGCATTGCGGCAGCTTATGAACTCGCCAACCGGCTGGTGAAAGAACTGGAGCAAGGACGATGAAACGCTCGGAACTGAAACCCGGTCGCATCAGTCGCGTGTCGCTGGCGCGCATCGAGCACCTCAACCGGCCGATTCCGCCGGAGCCGCACACGGCCATGTATGTCTGGCACAAATACTGGTCGCGCAAGACATGGAACGTTGTCGGCGAGTTCATCCGTCATTACACCGGCGAACAAGAGGTGGTGTTCGATCCGTTTGCCGGCAGCGGCGTGGTCGCCATCGAGGCGGTGCGCAACAAACGCCGGGCCATCGTCTGCGACCTCAATCCGGTCGCCAGTCTGATCACGGAGCTGACGCTGCGGCCGGTGAACCTGCTCAAGTTGCTGGAGGCATTCGAGGGTGTGCGCGCCCGCGTGCAGCAGCGCATCGAGAAACTCTACGAAATCCACTGCCTGAAATGCGGCGCGCCGTTGGTGGCGGCGGCGTTTGTGCGCGAAGGCGACGAATTGGCCGAGGTGCGTTACCCGAAATGTCCGGCTTGCGAACACCGCTGCGAGACCGGCGGTAAACCGGCGAAGAAGGACATCGAGGCATTGGCCGCGCTGGAACGGAAACGGATCACGGCCTGGTATCCACGACATCAGCTTTACTACGACGACGGCACTCCTTTCAAAGAGAAACAGCAATACGATTCGCTGGACCAGCTTTTCACCAAGCGGAACCTGTTGGCGGCGGCATGGCTGTACGAGGCGATTCAGGAGGAGAAAAGCCTGCAGTTGCGGAAGTTCCTGATGGGCGCGTTCACCTCGATGATTCACCTCAGCACGCGGATGTGTCCGGCGCTGTCACCCGGTGAAGGGAATCATCAGACCGCCTTCAGTTCTACATGGACACAACACAGCTATTGGTCGGCTAAACGGTATCTGGAGCAGAACGTGTGGAAGAAATTTGAAAGCGCTGTTATCGGTCATCAGGGATTGATCAAGGCGAAAGAGGAATCCAACCGTGAGTTGGCCGGGGTGAAGCTCACCGATGACTGGAAAGAGGTGCTCGATGGAAAGGCTGACGTGGCGGTGATCACGGCGGATTGTCTGGAACTGATGGCGAAGATGCCAGAGGAGTGTGTGGATTACATTTTTACCGACCCGCCCTATGATGCGTCGGTGCAGTATGGCGAGTTGTCCTTTCTCTGGAACGCATGGCTGAAAGAAGATTACCGCTACGCTGAACGGATTCAGACGCACGAAATCGTTCGCAATGAGCGGCAGGGAAAATCCTTCGATGTTTATCACTCGTTGTTGTCGGACAGTTTTCAAAAGTTCCACAAAGTGTTGCGACCGGGCCGGTATCTGACGCTGACATTCCACAACCCGACGTTCAAGGTGCGCAACGCCACGGTGCGGGCGGGTGTGTTCGCCGGGTTTGACTACCAAAAAATTCATCACCAGCCACTCGGCCAGGTCTCCGCCAAGGCGATGTTGCAGCCATTCGGCAGCGCGCAGGGGGATTTCTATCTGCGATTCGAAAAACCGGTGACGAAGCAAAGTCGGGCGATGGAGGAGATCACCGAGGAACGGTTCCGCCGCATCGTGGTCGAGACATGCAAACAGGTCATCGCGGAGCGGGCGGAGCCGACGCCATACACGATTCTGATCAACTACATTGATCCGGTATTGGCGAGGATGGGGCTGTTCGGCACGTTGCATACCGGGTTGGACGTGAAAGACGTGCTGGAACAGGCCGTCGGCACCGAGTTTGTGTTGATGAAGACGAAGATCGGCGGCGCAACGGGCGAGTTGTGGTGGTTCAAGGATCCGGTGTTTGTGGCGCGGTTGCAGGACGTGCCATTGACCGAGCGCGTGGAACAAACCGTTTTCCGCATTTTGAACAAACATGGGCGCGTCACGTTCACGCAGGTGTGGGACGAGGTCAGCCAGGAGTTTCCGAATTCGCTCACGTCGGATTCCACGAGCATCAAAGAGGCGTTGGAGACATACGGGCGCAAGGTCGGCAAGGGCTACTGGATGCTGCGCGAGGACGTGCGCGCCCGGCTCAGTTCGCACGCCGAGATCATCGCGTTGCTGGCGTTGATCGGCAGGAAATGCGGCTACGACATTTGGATTGGGCGAAACGAGCAAGGCCAACTGGCCGGCGGGCTGGCGCGCGATGTGCGGCTGGCCACGCTGGTCACCGTTCACCCCAAACAACTGGCCCATGTGACCAATTTGGACACGGTGCTGGACATGGATTTGCTCTGGCTGAAAGGCGATCAGGTCGTCACCGCCTTCGAGGTGGAGGCGACGACGACCATGACCAGCGGTCTGTTGCGCGGCTCGAACCTGCCGGCGGCGACGCCCAAGGTGATGGTGTTGCCCGAGGAACGCGAGGCCGACTTCCAACGAAAAATGCAGTCGCCCTTGTTCGCGAAACACTTCACCGAGGAATCATGGTCGCGGCTCTACTTCGACGCGTTCCGCCAGGCGTTCACCAAGACGGACAACAAAACGAACATTGAACAGCTATTCGATGTTCGCCGACCGTCTTCCAAACGCCCACAGGGCGGCAGCGCCGACGCCGGCAGCCAGACGTTGATGGTATTTGAGGACGGGCCGGCGCAGCCCTATGGCCCGTCTGTCGTCGAAGAAACGCAGCTGGATGAATCTTGCGATGTCACCGAATAAACTGCCGTTTTTGCGCGTGGCGAAAATCAGGTTTGCGTGTCTTGTCGCGCTGAACTGCGGGATGATGATTCCCGTGCTGGCCGAGGCCGCGTGGCCGACCTACCGGCACGACGCGCAACGCAGTGGGATTGCCAGCGATGCAATCACACTGCCCTTGACAGAAGCGTGGACGCACCGGTCCGCACCGCCCCAGCCCGCCTGGCCGGAACTTCCCGCCAAACAGGATGTGTTTCGCCGGGTGCCGAATCTTGCCCCCACAACAGACTTCGACCGATCGTTTCAGGTGGCGATTGCCGATGGCGCGCTCTACTACGGCTCGTCAACGGACGATACGGTGCGCTGTCTCGATGCCGCCGACGGACGTGTCCGGTGGACGTTTACCACGGATGCTCCGGTGCGCTTGGCGCCAGTGGCCGTGGACGGACGGGTGTATGTCGGCTCCGATGACGGGTGGCTGTATTGTCTGCGCGCCGATGACGGCAGCGTGCTGTGGAAATATCGCGGCGGCCCGGAGGATCGTCGGCTGCCGGGCAACGGACGAATGATGTCGTTGTGGCCGGTGCGATGCGGTGTCGTGGTGTTGGATGGCGTCGTGTATTTCTCTGCCGGGTTGTTCCCGTTGCAGGGAAACTACCTTTGTGCTGTCGGCGCGAACGACGGCAAGGAACTTTGGAAACAGCGGATGGACATTGTCTCGCAGGGCTACTTGCTGGCCTCCACGTCCTACCTTTACGTGCCGACCGGTCGCACGGCGCCGATGGTGTTCGAGCGCAGCACGGGAAAACCGCTCGCGCCGTTGCCCGGCGCCGGGGCGAACCGGCTCGCAGGCGGTTGTTTTGCGGTGTTGGTGGATGACACGTTGCTTTACAGCGCCGGCGAAACCGCAGGCATCCTCGCCAGTTCGCCCCGATCCAAGGAGAAGACGCTATTGGCCGACGCCCTCCGACTCGTCGCCGACGGCGCGAAACGCTACCTGCTCACTAGGGACCGCCTCGGCGCTCTGGAGCGAGGTCAAATCCAATGGCAGACCCCGGTTCCCGACGGCTGCGAATTGATCCTGGCGGGCAAAACCCTTTTCGTCGGCGAACCGGATCGCGTCACGGCGTACGCGGCTGACGACGGCAGGATGCTCTGGCGCGGCAACGTGCAGGGCAACGCCTGCGGACTGGCCGTCAGCGATGGTCGGTTGTACGTGAGCACCGACCGCGGCATGATTCACTGTTTCCAAACGGGCCAACCGCCACCGGCCGGGCCGCTGACCTTTGAGTTCACCGAGGAAACAACCCAGCCTTCGCCGTTCCCACCCAATCCCTACTTGTCGCGCTACGCCGAGACCGCACTGCAACGGGCCGCTGTGAGCAAGGGCTACTGTTTGGTGCTCGCCTCCGGCACGGGACAACTGGCTTACGAGATCGCCGTGCGCTCGCAGTTTCAAGTGGTCGGCATCGAGCCGAACCCGCAACGCGTGGCCGAATCGCGTCGGCGACTCGCCGGGGCCGGCCTCTACGGAACGCGCGTGACCATTCAGCAGGTCGGCGGCGACAAACTGCCGTTCCCGAAATATTGGGCAAACCTGATCGTCGCAGAGGAAACACCGACCATCTCGGCGGAGGAAGTCCATCGCGTGCTGCGGCCTTGCGGAGGCACGGTCGTATGGCGAACGGCCGACGGATTCAGTTCCAGCACGCGCGGGCCGTTGCCGGGCGCGGGCGAATGGTCGCACTTCTACGCCGATGCCGGCAACACGGCGTGCAGCGGCGATGCGATGCCGCCCGGTCCCGTGGACCTGCAATGGTTCGGACGACCCGGTCCGCGTCGAATGCCCGACCGGCACGACAAAAACGTCGCCCCGCTTTACAAAAACGGGCGGCTGTTCGTGTCCGGCGACAATTACGTCGTCGCCGTGGACGCTTACAACGGGACGATTCTCTGGGAACGCGACGTGCCGCAGTCCATTCGTCTGGCTGCGTTCAAAAACTGCGGCAACATGGCTGCGACCGACGACTGTCTCTACGTCGCTTCCGGCAGCGAGTGTCTGGCTTTCGACGCGTCGACCGGCGAGCTGCGCAAATCCTACAGCGTTCCCGTCAGCCATGAATGGGGCTATGTGGCTGTCGAAAAAGATTTGCTGGTCGGTAGCGCAACGCGGCCCGGCGGAGCGTTCCGCGACCAGACGATGTACACCGAGGTGCTATTGTGGCGCGATTCGATGCCGGTGGTGTGCAGCGACTCGATCTTCGCGCACGAACGTTGGTCCGGCCAGAAGCTGTGGAGCTACACACCCGCGCGCGGCGTGATCATCAATCCCACCATCGCATTGGGCGGGGGCCGGGTGTATTTCGTCGAAAGCCTCAACCCTCTGACAAAAACGGTGACCAACAGCCGGATCCGCCTGAACGTGCTCCTCGGTGAGGGCGCAGACCTGGTGGCGCTGGACCTCCGCACCGGCCAACGGCTCTGGCGCAAACCGGCAAAGCTGGAAGCCATCGAGCACGTCCTGTATTTGAGTTATGCCCGCGAGAAACTGCTGATCACCGGAACACGAAACGAACTGGTGGAAAACCGCCGGCGCGTCCGCTACGACCTCGCTGCATTCGACGCCAGCAACGGCGAGTGCCTGTGGCGGAACACGCAGACGCCGGTTCCCGATCACATCCTGCAAGGGCCGCACGGCGAACAGGTGCAGCACCCGGCGATTGTCGGCGAAACGATTTACGGAAACGGGTTCGCCTGCCATCTGCGCACGGGCGCGGCTCTGGACGGTTGGAAATGGCGCAAGAGCGACAAATGCGGCACGGTATCCACTTCCGCTCGGTGCGCGTTCAGCCGCTACGACCACCCGTGGATGTTCGATCTGAACAGCGGCGAACACACCGTCCTGACGACCGCCATTCGGCCCGGTTGTTGGATCAACATCCTTCCGGCCGGCGGACTGATCCTGATCCCCGAAGCCAGCGCCGGTTGCACCTGCGGCCACCCGATCCAGGCCACCGTCGCTCTTGTCCCGCGATAATTGCCTTGAGGACCGATGGAGCCTCGCAACGGCATCGCGCCGGGCACAGCCGTCTCTGTTCGCCGCTGAGCCGCCCGGCGCACCGGAATCACTCGTAGTGGAACTGCGCTGTCGCCGTGCCATCGCGGTCGGCAACCACCCTCACCCAGTAGGCGTTGAAGGCGTCGGGAAAGCGGTAGTCGGTCGTTTGGCCAGGGAGGACATCCAACATCTGCCATGCCCGCCACAGCCCGGTGCCGGTGATGTCCACTTCCACTCGCACTTTCATCGCGCTGTCTGCTGTCAGCGTGAGGCGTTTCTTGTCGAAGCCGGTCATGAGGTAGGGGTCGCTGGGTTCACCCGCTTTGACGGGGGAGTCTTTCCACGGGCCGCCGGCGCCGCGCGGTTTGCCGAGCTGCCAGAGATCGTCGAGCGCGCCCACCCAGACCGCTGCTTTGCCGTCGTCGCTGCGAATGATGCGCGGGCCGTCGCCGCTGACGCCGCTCATCACCAACAGGCCACGGTAGGAGGCGTAGTCGTAAATGCAACGGTGGTGGGTGGCGACGGGGCGAATGCGGGCAAACCCGCCGGAATGGTTGGCCGGATATTCGTAGAAGGTGCCGGCGAGGTTGAGCAGGTCGCGTTCGGTGGCGACTTCGCGGTCCACTCGACCGGTGCCAAGGTCGCCCTGCGGCAGCCGCCAACGTCTGCCAAAGTCGTCCACAAAGATCACCGAGGCGGCATCTTGCGTAACGACGCCCTGTCGGATAGCGACTTTTTTGCGGACGATGGCCTCCGTCGCGGCATCGTGCCGGCGACGCAACTTCAGTTCGCCGTCCAACTCGTAATAACCGGTGTTGGCAGCCACAGCGAGGGTGCGACGGTTTTCGGCGCGGCAATGGAGCAGCGCCTGCGAAATGTTGCGGTCGCCGGGCTTGGCGAGACCGGCGAAGATGTCCGCTGAATCGGTGTGGTGTCGGGGTCTGTTGGCGTAGTGGAAATAGGCGGTGACTTTGGCGCAATCGCGGTTGACGCGGAGGCGGATCCAGACGCCTTTTTCTTCCGGCGGGAACCCAATCCACGTGTAGTCGCGCACTTCGACGTCGCGGAGTTTTGTCCACTGACCGTTGCCTTTTGTGTCCACCTCCCATGTGAAAGTGGCCGGCGTGTCGGTGGCGAGATGGACGCCGCGGAGGTCGTAACCGCTGAACAGGAACGGCTCGGAAGGTTCAGTGGCTCGCACCGGCTCATTGAGCCAGACGGCGCCGCGGCCCAGTGGGACGCCGAACTGATCGAGCGATTCGGGTCGGACGAACCAGAGGTTGGATTGCGATTGGCCGGGCGGGGCAAGACCTTCCTTGGACTTGTGCCGATTGGAGAATTCGCTCTGGGCGGCGTCATCACAACCGAAGACGATGCGATCCTTCCAGCGGCAGAAATCGCCGATGACTTTGAGGTAGGTCGAGCGCGGCGCGATGCCGGCGGAGTTGCCGGCGGAGAAGGTTTTCGGGAACCGCCAGAACATGCCGTGCATGGTCATCAGGAGATCTTCTTCGCCGATGTCGCGGATGCGCGGCCATTCGGTGTGCCAGCCGTGGGTGCCGTCGTAGGTATGGCTGGCTTTCGGGAGACGAAAGGCGTGCCATTGGCCGTGATCGAGCAACATCAGGATGAGGGAACGGTGGTCCCAGCCGATGCTCCAGATCGGATCGGTGCCGGGATGCTCGTTACCGTAGATGCCACCGGGACCGGTGACATCGCAGAACTGGGCGCGGCGAACGACGCGCCAGGCGGGCGTTTGGCCGTCCCACTCCGCAAGGCAGCCGGAAGGCGCATCGAGCTGGGAGTGGTCTTTCAATCGCTCGCCGTTGTTGGCGTACACGACGCGACCTTGGCCGGAGTACAAACCCTTGCCGTGATAGCCGGGGAGGCCGGCGTGACGACCTTGTTTGACCTGTTCGTCAGCAAACAACTCGGTCACCTCCAGCGTGTGAACGTCCACCTCGTAAAATCCCTCCTCCATCGTGGCGTAATAAATCTTGTTGGTGGGGTCGAAAAGATGGCGGGCGTTGCCGGTGTGACGGCCAAACATCTTCGAGTAGGGAATGACGCGGACGTTGCGCTGCTCATCAATCGCGTAGGGGCCGATGAAAAGCTGGTTCGATTCGCGGTGAATCATCCGGTTGGCCGGCGTGCCGCCGATGCTTTCGGGTCGGATAATCTGCTGCAGGTCGGGCGTGATTTCGTAAAGCTTGTCGGAGGAACCTTTCGGTTTGTGCGGCGCGTAAGTGATGACCCAGAGCCGGTCGGCCCACGGCACGACCGCGCCCGTGCCACACTCGTGTTCGTTGTTGAACATCGCAAGGTGCGGGTAAATACCCGATACTTCGCGCAGTTCCGTCGCCGAAGTCGAAGCACTGGCTCCGGCCACCAGGAACAAGGTCAGCGCATGCAGGCGCGTTTTCATATTGCCGGGAAGAAGTTCTCCACAATGATGGCATTTTGTCAAAGACGTTTCTTCGCGGACGAGATGCCGCAAGAGCGATCAGGGGTTGTGCGACAGGACCTGTTTCAACCACGCTTGTAACGCCGCGCGCGCCGGCGAGGGGCGCAGCACCCACTCGTCGTTGTGATTGCGAAACGGCACGGCCACGAACGTAAACGGCGCTTGGACACCGCTGGACTCGATAAACTGCCGCGTCGCCTCGACGGAACCTTCGTGACACACAAACGATGGCCGACCGTTGAGCCGTTTCATCCGCTCAATGGCCGAAGCGGCATCGGCGCCCGGATACGGCCAGCGCGTCATGCCGTCGTAATGACTATACGGAATGAACGCCCGCCAGAGCTTCGCAATCTCGTCGTCGCGCAGGCCGAGATACCCGCAGGCAATCGCGCCGCGCGAGAAGCCGGTGAGAATCACCTTCGATGAGTCGCCGCCGAACTTCTCGCAAACCATCCGAACAGCTTTCTTGCAGTAATCCACCGTCGCATCCACGTCGCCCCACCATTTCGTTGCGATCCTTTGTCGGCCCATTTCCACATACGGCAGGCAAATCCAAATGAATCCCTGACCGCCGGAAATGCCGAAACCGAGGTGGCTGCCTTCCGGCACGCCGAGCGAAATGTCGCCGTACCGGTTCGTGTAGCCGCCGTTGCCCGCGTACTCGACGAGGACGGGAAACCGCGCGCCCGGTTTCCAATCGGTCGGCAAATAGAGCACGTGATAAACCTGCGTGCCTTGGTATTCGGGCAACCAGTGTTTCACGCGTTTGCCGGCAGACGGCTCCCCCTCGGTTAATGCCGGCACTGCGAGGTCCGGCGGTACGCTGCGGATGTCCGGTAGTTCCGACGCTGCGGGAGCGGCAGTCAGTAGCAGCAACCAGGCTCCGGTAATCCGTTGTGGGATGCCAACCACGAGGGCGTTGCCGTTGCGCGAACAAACGACAGGGGAAGTCTGGCTGGGTTTGTCCAGCGAGTAGCACACCGTGGATGCCGTCCAGTGTTTCACGGCAGCGGCAGGCGGCAGGGAGACTGTCAGGATGCCGGAGTCGAAAGTCCCGAACCGTTCCGGCACAATGGCCAAGAGCACACGACTGAGGGTTCCGTCAGCCGCGTCGGCCAACACGGAGACCGCAGCCCCGTTCTGCTGCGTGCGCGAGAAATACAGCGGCCGGCCCTCCAGGAAGCCGCCCAACAAACGAGTCGCTTCCCGGCCGCTGCCTCCCGGTTTGGGTTCGGCTTCGCCCCACCAGCACAAACGGGTTTGCTCGCCACTGAGGTTGTTCTTGGCCGCCCATGCCAGAAAACGAAGTCCGCGATCCAGAATCGTCACCGGGCCTTTCCCGGCGCGACCATGATCCTCGGTGATCCAGATGCCTTTCACCTTGCCCGTTTTCAGGTACTCATCGTGATACTTTTGCAGCGTGGCGATGGTCCCCGGCGAGCCGGTCATGTAATGTACCGTCAACAGGTCAATGTGTTTCCAGACCGGTTCGCCTTTCAGCGTCGGCGCCTGCCGGCCGTCGAAGGTGCGGCTCATGACGTTGGCGAGGAACTCGATGTTCTGCCGGTTGTACGGGTTCATCGAACCGAGCGCGATCTGAATTTTTAGCGGATCGCCATAAACATCCTTCGACGCGCGCTCGGTCGCTTCAATGGCCGGCGCGAGATAATCGTTCACGTAATAGTTTTCCTTCCACTTCAGGTCGTAGCCGAAGAAGTTGTCCTCGCGCTGCTTCGGCTTCGCGCCTTCGCCCCGGTTCCAGACTCCTTTCGGATCAAAATGACCGCTGACCACTTCGTTGCCCATCTGCCAGACGACGTGGCGGTATGCTTCGGGAAACTTTTCGTGAATCTGTCGCACCGCCCAGTAAGCTCGGTCTTTGTCGAAAGGTTGCAGGCCGGGACGAACGATGTTCGTCATGAGGTAGATGGCGGTGAAGCGGTGCCGGATGACTTCGGGGATGAGCTGCGCCGCCGTTTTCCCGCCGCGCGGCCCGTGGAAATCATCGAGCGTGAAGCGCACCTCCCGCCCGGTGAACGGCCCCTTGCGCGCCGGCGCGGCGGGGTTCTCCGCCTGAATCCCGACGTGCGTGCCGCCGTAACTGCGCACCGTGTTCCACGTCTTCCCGGCCTCGTCGGGCGTGCTCGCGTAGTGCGTGCCGAAATAATCCGCCCACGATGACTTCATGCGGGTCATCGTTGTTTCGCTGATGGTGACAGCGAGATCCGACGCTCGCGTGAGCAATGGCCAACTGACCGCAAGAATGAAAATGATCCGGTTCATCCGGCTCGATCCACCCAACGGTACGCCGTCTGCGCGTTTTTCCAGAAGACTTTGTCGAGCGCGGCTTGGCCTTTCTCGGCAAAGAAGGTCATCGGAATTTGCTGGACGCGCTCCAGCGGGGCGAAACGCGCGCTCACGGGCCAGTTGCTCCCATAAATGAGCCGGTCGGCGCCAAACGTCTTCCACAAAAATTCCAACACCGGCCGGTAATACTCGACATCCGACGGTGCGTCGCCGGCGCGGCGTTTGGTGCCCTCGACAAGACCGGACACTTTCATGAAGACTTGCGAGTGTGCGGCGAGCTTTTTCATCAGCTCCTGCCAATCTTTCGGCGGCTCTTCACCGTTGACGGTGGCATTGGCAACGTGATTGATGATCAGACGCAGGTTTGGCACCTGCTCCGCCAGTCGGACCGCTTGCGCGACCCACGCGGGCGGCGAGTGCACGTCAAAACTCAATCCCCGCTCGGCCACGGCGCGCAGATCTTTGATAACTGCGGGGTCTTCCAACGACGCGCTGCGGGTGCGAATGCCAAGGAACAGCGGATTGGCGGCGAACCGTTTCAAGTGCCCCGTGAATTCCGGCGTGCCGAGCGGCAGATTGCCGACCAGTCCGACGATGAATTTGTCTTGCGCGGCCAGATCGAGAATCCACTGGTTGTCCTCGACCCACGGGCTGGCTTCGACGACCACGGTGCCATCCACCCGTTGCGGCACCGGCAACGCGCGGTAATCTTTCGGCAACACCGTCCGATAGAGCAACTCGTCGTTTTTCGGCGGCCACGGCACGCCCTGCAGGCGCGACGGATCGTAGAAATGCGTGTGCGTGTCAATGATCTTCGCCGGGCGGAGCGGTGCGGTGTTGCCGCAACAAACGGCGGCAGCCAGCCCGGCGGCGGTGGTTTGCAGGAATTGTCGGCGGTTCATTTTTCCTCCCGCAGTTCGGCCAGCAAACCGATGAAGTGCGGCGCGACACGAATGAATTGCGAAAAACTTTTGCCCATGCCCCGCATGTTCTGAATGGCCGGGTCGGTGCCTTTGCGCAGGACGTGCGCGAGCTTCGCGTCGGGCCGCCCCGCTTTCTGCGTGAGACGGTAGGCGTACCCGATGCCGTCAAACACGAGGAAGTTGGAGAAGACTCCCTTTGACGACACGGGGCAGCTTGTGTAGCGGAAGCCGCCAACCTCTTCAACCCACATGTCATCCACGAGGAAGTTGGCGCCCATGATGATGCTGTTGGCCACACGCGGGTCGCCGGTTTCGAGGTGATACCATTTCAAGCCCGTCAGCAGCACGCCGACCATGAACCCGGCATTTCCGTAGTGAGCGGGTTCGCACAGGCAATGGCCAGGCACCAGCATCCGTCGCCAGCCGCCGCCCTTGGTGTTGAACTTCGGTTTGGGCGTCTGCCGCTCCAACACGCGCTCGACGATGATCCTGGCGGCGTTCAGATAGAACGGGTCGCCCGTGGCGCGATAGACCGCCAAGGTCAGAATCAGATGCCAGCCGGCATCGCGGCAGTTGGTGAAGTCATAGTTGTTGGTGAAACGGTAAATGTCGTAGTGGTCGGCAATCTTGATGGCCGTCTCGAACGAACGTCGGTCGCCGGTGAGGAAGTAGTGATCCATGTGACCTTCGCACCATGTGTGCGACACGGTGAACCCGCCGCGGGCAATGCCTTGATCCTTGCCCGGTAGCGGACTTTTGGCGAGATAATCGCCCACGTGACCGATGCAGTGTAGATACACGCATCCGACACGCTCCGACTTGGCGTGGTAGTGAACGGTGTCCACATCGCGGTTGTGCGTCTCGGCTTCGTCGCCCGCCCAGAAGAACCGCAGGTCGCCGCTTCGCACGAACTGCAGGAAGAAGGCGTGTTGTGTGTCGTATTCGATGTTGCCCCAGTTGATGAGCCGCTCGCCCCACCAATCGCCGAAATTGAACATGCCGTATTCGCGTATCTTGTCGCGGTCTTTCAAATAAACGTCGAGCGTCTCGCTGACCTTTTTGTCGTAGTCGCGCACGACGGCGCGGGTAGGGTCGGCCACCGTGATCTCGCCGAACGCGCCCGAATCGGCATACCATCGCGGCGGCGCTACCGCCATCAACGGCCGATCCAACGGCGGCGCGCTGCCATCGAGGCCGATCCAGACTTCGTGTGTTTTGGTCATGCCCTGACGCAGTTTGTAGCCGCCGTTATCAAACCAGAAATACAGTTTGTGCCAGTCGTGGTTCTTCCTGTTCGACACATCATACTCATCGGGCTTCAGCGGCGGCATCAACCAGAACGTTGTGCCTGCGTTGCCGACTTCGATGTCCTTCGGATAGTTCTGCCAGAAATCGCGCACAAACATTGCGCCTACCGGGCCGCTGAAACGTTTGCCGATGTCGCTTCGTTGCTGCACCAACTGCGGCGCGCCCTTCAAGTCCGGCAACCGCCACGCGAGGCTGCGGACGGTGGTAAACTCGTTGGTGGATTCCGCGTGGCCGAACGTCAGCAATACCCGCGCCCACGGCAGGCCGGGATACACATGGACGCGCGCGTCGTAAGCGAACGCGGAACTGCCGATCTTCCCGTTCGCACGGTACCCGCTTCGCAAACCGCCGCCGTCTTCCCGCGCAAAACCGGCGAGTCTCGTGCGGTGTTCTTTGCCAGCGGCGTCGGTGAGAACCAGTTCGCCGCAGTGGGGAATCGAGGCCTCGCATTTCGGTTCGTCGCGCGAAATCTGCGGGCCGAACTCCAGCGTGTACGCCGCCGTGCCGCCGGTGTGCCGGAAATCCAGCAACAACCATTTCACGCTGCCGTCGGGCCAACGAGCCGTCACCGTGGTTTGCAGCGGTTTGCCGTCAAGCAACCGGACGTTGCGGGCCGAGCCGAGCGCGCCTTTCGGGAACGGCACGCCGCTGGTGACCGGCCAGTCGCGAACGTTCACCGGCGATTCAACGCGCAACGTCACGTGACCGCTTTGTTTCGTGGGCGGCTCCGCGAACGGCTTGCGCGAGATCTTGTGCCAGCCCGTGTTCACATCGCGTCCGTCGCGCGCCACTGCGCGGATGCGATAGCGCGTGGCGTTGTCGGGCAATGTGACCCGATGATTTTGCGCCGCGAGCGGCTCGGTGATGGTCTGGCCGGTATCGAACTCGACCGCGCATTGCGCCGGCCAGGTGCTGATCCATGTCAATCGGTTCTGGGTCACCGCAAGCTCGCGGAACTCGTAGAGCGGCGGACGCGCTTGTGGTTTGGAGCGCAACAAGACGAGATCTTCGGTGCGGTAGTTGCCGGTGGCGGTGAGCGCGCGCAGTTGAATGGTGTCGCCCGGTTTCAATTCCACCGGCTCGGTCAGGAAAAACAGATGTTGATTGTTGTCGTCGAAATCCGCCACTGCGACGCCGCGACGCTGGCCGTTGACGTAAATCCCCATGCGTTCGCAACCGGCGGTGTCGTAGAAGATGAACCCGACGTAAAACCTGCCCGATGCGCCGGCCGGCACGGTGGCGGTGATTGTGCCAGTGCCGCGCGAGCGCAATGCGTTGTCGGCGCGATACTCGCTGCGGTCAAACCGGAAGCCGTCGAGTTGGCAATCACGAATCCAGATGGAGATGTTTTGCGGATCGTCCACGAGCGCGTTGATGCGATCCAGTCCCCACGTTTGCTCGACGCCGACACTGGCAGTGAGATCGGAATCGAGCAACGCTTTGGGCCGGCTGCTGACGGGCGGACCTTTCGCCTCAAAGTAACCGGTGGAACTGACGCCGCGATGCGGCTGGACCGTTTCCGAGAGCACACTCAACCGGAACCGCGATGCGCCGTCGCGCTGCAGCAGGTCCACGTCGTAACTGATAAACGCGCTGCCGTTGGTCACCGCGACGCGCGGCAGCGGCGCCGGGCGAGTTTTGCCGTCCGGCGTGAACGCGCTGACGCCGGGCGTCGCGTCGCGGCAGTGCAGCATGAACTCGCAACCGTGACCGGTGCGGCCTGTGGACGGATTGTTGTCGGCATCAAGATAAAGAATGAGGCTGGAGTTTTCGGCGGGATACGGCGCGAAGAAATCCACGCGCCAGACGAACCGGTTGCCGCCTTCGTTGCTCATGGCGATGCGCCGGATGGCGCGCGCGGGGTCGGCGGGAGGTTTCGACGGTGGTCGTTCCCAGATGGTGAGGAAGTCGTCGGCCGTCGCCGAGGCGACAACGAGCAGCCACAATGTGGACAGGATGCGTGTGTTCATTGGGCAAATTCCAGTCGGACCGGGCCGAGCAGGCCGGACGGCATGAGCGGGTCTTCGGAAGCGAACCCTTGAAAGGCCCGCACCGTGCGTTTGCCTTGTTGGAGCGCGACGTTGGTTTGCGTGGTGCGTTTTTCGGGTGGCAATCCGGCGTCCCCAATCAGCCGGTTGACCCAGGTGTTGACGACGAAGATTTCCAGTTCGTTGCGGCCCGGTTTTGCGGCGCCGGTCAGTTCGACAGACCACGGAGCCGTCCATACCACGCCGAGGTTCTGGCCGTTGAGTTTGACCTCGGCGATGCAATGGACCTCGCCAAGTTGGAGCCGGACGGATTTTCTCGCCTCGGCTTCCGTCAGTTCAAAACTCTTCTGATAGGTGGCAGCACCCGAAAAGTATTTGATGTGCGGGTCGGCATGTTTGTCCCAAGCGATCAACGAGTCGAACACGACCGATTGGTTCCCGAAACGGACACGCCACGGGCCGGTCAAGACCCGCTCGACGGGCGGAGGCGGCGGTGGCGTCTGACGCGGCTGACCCGGTTTGCGGAACACCACAAAAATCGAGCCGTCTTTCGCCAGTCGCAACGGGACAACAGTTCGTCCATCGGCAGTCGCTCGCCAGTTGTCGGCGTCGCGGATGGCGCCGGTGAGCGGGTCCCAAAGTTCGGGTTGTTTGCTGCTGACACGGAAGACGCAGTCAGCGTCGCCGCTGCCGGCGACGAAGTAGATGTCGGCCTCGGAAGTGCGGCGGTGAGTGTATCGGAAGGGGCCTTCAAAATCGGGCGGAACGTTGAGTGTTTCGGGCGCGCCGGCGCGTCGCAGGTCGGCGATCTTGCGCAATGCGGCGGGTGGTGCTGGTTCATCCTTGAGGTCAACGACGAGCGCCCGGTAGCTCATGCCGTCGGGCAGAACAAGCTGGCCGTTCTGGTAACGGAGTCGCTGGAGAAGCACTTCGGTGGTGATGATGTCGGCGTTGGCCGGGCCTTCGTCCCAGTGCAGATAGGGGCGGTCGCCGACATATATGCAAGTGTCAACCACTGGCTTGCCCTGTCGCAAGAGGAACTGGCAACGCCCCAGATAGGTGACAAAAGGTTGGGCCAGCGGAAACCATGTGACGTTGGGGTTGATGTGAGTGCCGGCAAAATACTCGATGCCCGGTCGGCCAAATCGCGCGGGTGAGGCCGTGAAGGTGTGCCAAACGAGGTGATTGATTCCATCGCAGAAAGCAGCATCCGCGCGCGGTTTCAACGTGGCGGGATACGCCGACCAATGTTGTTGCATGTGGGTGAAAGCCTCGGCGGCGGCGAGCGGTTTGCCGTAGATGTGCGCGGTCATGGCCGGGGGCCGGTTCAGCGAACGGCGCGGCCACCAGAATTCGCCCTGCGGCATGTCGGTGCGCGCAAGGAAGGCGAGCTGGTCGGCTTGCGCAAACGTTGCGAGCTTGCGATTCCACGGGCCGCCCGATTCCGCGTGCCACTTCAAACCGTGATGACGACACAACCTGTGGAGCGTGCCGTAGAAGTTGTCACGAAAACAATCGCCGAGCGTTTTGTGATAGTCGCGCAGAAACCGCTCCGAGTCCGCAGCCGTTTTCACCGTGAACCCCGCCAGCACCGGCAACCATTCCCGAATGGAGTAGCCGCGTCGTCGCGCAAACTCCTTCTCGAAGCCGCGCGTCCATGTGGGAATGGCGCCCTCCCAACTGACACTGTAAAAGTGCGTGAGCGTTTTGCCCGCCAGCGGCCCGGCGTCGCGGAGGATCGTTTTGCCCATGCGGTTGAAGTGGCGTTCGACCGCGTTCGGATCCAGCACGTCCACATCGCGATTGGTAACAAGCTGACCGTGATGAGCCGGATCGCCTTCCATCGTCATGCAGCCGAATCGCAACAACGTCCACTGCCCCGGCGGCACGTCAAAGACCAGCCGCCCGTGTCGGTCCACCTTCGCTGTCAGATCGAGCCGTTCCAACACCCGGGGTTTCGACCCGATGGTTTCGGCCACATTTTGCCACGGCTCCATCGGTGGGACGGCGGCTTCCGCATGTCGCACTGCGAGCACGGCAACATCCCAGAAGTGTTTCCCTTCCGGTTTCTTCCATTCGATGGTGCATCTGGGCCCGGTGACCGCGCAGCTTGTCCAGACAAGTTTCTTGGGCACATCCTCGCCCACCTCCCACGGCCCCATCAACGCACCGGCGCAACGGCTGAGATTGACGCTGACTTCCAGTCCGAGCCGGTGCGCCTCCGCGAGCGTGAATTTCAGCATCCGTCGCCACGGCTCGCTCATGAAATCCATCGCGCTGGGAGGCGCGGGCACGTGTCCCGGATCGTCGTGATACCCGCGAACATCAAACAACAATAGGCCGCCGAAACCGGCCTGTTTCATCGCTTCGAGGTCGCGGGTGATGGTGGCTTCGTCCACGTTGCCATTCAACCACCAGTAATACGCCCACGGTTTGGCCGAGTCCGGCACATTCCGAAAACCCTCCTCCAGACCGGTTGAGTTGGCCATCGCGGACACTGCCAGCAAAAGAAGCGGGAGCGTTTGCCGTGTCATCATTCCACAGAGCATACGAGCAGCCGCCCAAGAAATTCAACTGCATCTTTCGGCTTCTGCCTGACGATGCTGTTCCATGCCGTTTCGGTGGCAACAACCCAATTCGCCCGTCGTTCCATCGTCACTCCATCCATCTGCCTTGTGTCATTTTCAGGAACTGTGAGACGATCCTCTCATGGTTCCGGGGAATTGATGGGAAAGATGGGTGGGGGGATGGAGGCGGGGTTGCGCCACGGCGCGGGGTCTGGTAGGGTCGGAGTCGGAAGGCACGAATGAAACTTATCGGTCAGCTCAAAGGGCTGGATCGCGCGGTGGGCATCGGCGCGGAGATGGTGGCGGCTACGGCGGTGGGGGCGCTTGTCGGCTGTTGGTTTGACGAGGTGACTGGTTGGTCGCCGTGGTGTTTGGTGGTGTTTTTTATCTTGGGGTCGGTCGCAGGTTTTTTCATGGTGTACCGCGGGATGCAACGGTGGGAGGAACCGCCGCAATGAGTCAGCCGGCGGCGCTGGGATTGGTGTTGGGCGCGCTGATTGGAGCCGGCTACGTCGCGCTGCAACGGGTGGACTTGCGGCGCCGGCAGGGCAACGCGGCGTTGCGCGGCGTCGGATCGCTGGCGTGCGCAGCGGCATTTCGACTGCTGTTTCTGGTGGTGGCGTGGTGGCTGGCGTTTCGGTTCACGGAGGCGGACAAGTACTGGTTGACGGGCGCTCTGGCGGTGACCTATAGTCTGCCGCTCCTTTGGCATGTGAAACGTATGTTGCCGAAAAACGATGAGTCACGATGAACTTGGGTATCACTCATGAGGTGGTATTGGTCTGGATTGCCGCAGCCGTGACGCTGGGGATGATGACGCTGGGGGCGCGCTTGATTGCGGCGAATCTGGCGACGACGGGCAAGTTCGCCAATCTGGTGGAAGCGCTGGTGGATTTTGTGCGGGCCAACATTGTCGAGGAGTTCCTTGGCGCTCACGGGAAGAAATGGTTTGGTTTTTTTGCGGCGTTGTTTTTCTTTTTGCTGACGGCCAACCTGATGGGCAAATTGCCGGGGCCTGTTTATCGGGGCACCGAGGAGCCGCATTTCTGGCTGGAATCGCCGACCAGCAACATCAATGTCACGGCGGGCATGGCGATCTTTGTGTTTCTGGTGGCGCAAATCACGGGAATGGTCCGGCTGGGGCCGGTCAGGTATCTGAAGAAGAAGTTCCTGTTGCCCGGTGCGCCGTGGTGGGTTCAGCCGTTGGCCGTGATCATCATGCCGATTGTGTTGCTGGCCGAGCCGTTCTCGCTCGCGGTTCGTCTGTTTGCCAACATGACCGCGGGTCACAAGGTGATTGTGACGTTTGCCGTGGCGGAACTGGTGGGCGGCGTGTGGTTGCTGCGGCAGGGCGGGCTGTGGACGGCGGTGTCGGTGTTGCCGTTTGCGCTGACGGTGGTGTTGCTGGCGTTTGAATTGTTTGTGGCGCTCATTCAGGCTTTCATTTTTACGTTGTTGTCGGCGTTGTATCTCAGTGAATCGTTGGAAGAACATCATTAGAAATGAACCATAGGAGACTCCCATGTTTGCAGCAGAAGCCACTCAACTGATTAGCCCCGCCGCGCTGGCGTGGCTCGGCGGCGGCCTGGCCATTGGCATCGGCGCGCTCGGTGGCGCCATCGGCATCGGGGCGATTTTTGCCAAAGCCATCGAGTCGGCGGCTCGCCAGCCCGAAGCGGCGCCGCTGGTGCAACGGTTGATGTTCATCGGGTTTGCACTGGTGGAGGCACAGGTGCTTTACGCGTTGCTGATCACGTTCATTCTGATCGGCAAAAAGTGACAGGAGAAGGCCGTGAAAAACCTGTCATTTGCCGGTCTCGGCCTGATGTTGGTTCCGCTGCTGGCCTGCGCGGCAGAAGGCGAACACGGCGGCGGACCGTTGCAGATTGATTGGGGGCTGCAAGTGTGGGTGGTGGTGACCTTTGTGGTGATGATGGCGCTGCTCGCCAAACTGGCATTCAAGCCGATGGCCGAGGCGTTGGAACGACGCGGCGCAGCCATCAAGGCGCAGCTTGAGGAAGCGGAGAGATCGCGTGCCGCCGCGAAGAAATTGATGGAAGAATACCAGCAGCAACTGGCTGCGGCCCGTGCGGAAGCCGGCAAAATCATCGAGGAAGCCCGCGCACTCAGCGAGAAGGTGCGCCAGGAGCTTGTGGAACAGGCCAATGCCGAATCCGCCGCCATGATTCAGCGCGCGCAGGAAGAGATCGCGCGCCAGAAGGAAAAAGGCCTGCAGGAACTGAAAGAGACCGTGGCCAGTCTTTCCGTGCAAATTGCCGCACAGGTGATTGAGAAGGAGGTCAACGAAGCGACACACCGTCAACTGGTGGACAAGCTCATCGAAGAGCTTGCCAGCATTCGCAAGCGCTGAGCACCATGGCCTCCGATCCGATCAACGCCGGTTACGCTCGCGCCCTCTTTGAGATGGCGCGAGCCGAGGGATTGACCGAGCCGATTCAGCAAGGGCTGTTCCGCTTCCGGGACCTGCTTCGGCGCGAACCCGCATTGCTGGAGTTTCTGAAAGACCCGAATATCCAACCCGAAGGCAAACGCAAGGCGCTTCTGGAGCTGCTCGAAGGGCGGCTGCACCCGGTGTTGCTGAACTGGTTGTTGACGCTCAGCGAGCAGGGGCGCATCGGGCGTTTTTTCCCGATCGTCGAAGAGTTTGACTCCGTGGCGGCGGCGGCGCGCCAAAAAATCACCGGCGAAATCACCACGGCCTTTCCGCTGGACGAGGCGACGCTGTCGCGGCTCGCGGTGGAATTGAACCGCTTGACGGGCAAGACGGTGCAACTGTTTCCGAAAACCGATCCGGCGATTCTTGGCGGGGCGGTCATCCAGATCGGCGACCAAATCATTGACGCCAGTCTGCGCCGCAGGCTGGAGCAAATCCAACAACGATTGGCGCAGTAGAGGTTTCTCATGGCAGACCTGCTCACACTCGACTCCCAACAAATCCGCGACATCCTTCAGCGCGTCATCGCTTCCTACAAAACCGAGGTTGGCGTTGAAGAAGTCGGCGAAGTGATCATGGCCAGCGACGGGATTGCCCGCATCAAAGGGCTGCCGAACTGCATGGCGGAGGAGATGCTGGAGTTTCCCAAGGGGATTTACGGGGTGGCGTTGAACCTCGAAAAAGAAGAAGTGGGCGCCATGATCCTCGGCGACTTCACCGAGGTGCGCGAGGGCGATCTGGTGAAACGAACCGGGCGCGTCCTGAGCGTGCCCGTGGGCGAAGCGTTGCTGGGGCGCGTGGTGGATGCGCTCGGCCAACCGTTGGACGGCAAAGGCCCGATTCCGACGACGCAAATGCGTCCCATCGAGGGCCGCGCGCCCAGCGTCATTGAGCGACAACCGGTGAAGGAGCCGCTGCAAACGGGTCTGAAGGCGATTGATTCGATGATCCCGATTGGCCGCGGCCAGCGCGAACTGATCATCGGCGACCGCCAAACCGGCAAAACGGCCATTTGCGTGGACACGATCATCAACCAGAAAGGCCAAGACGTGTTCTGCATCTACGTCGCGGTGGGCCAGAAACAATCCACCGTCGTCAGCGTCGTGGAGACGCTCGAAAAATACGGTGCGATGGATTACACCATCGTCATCAGCGCCACGGCCAGCGACCCGGCTCCGATGCAATTTGTAGCTCCGTATGCGGGCTGCGCCATGGGCGAGTATTTCCGCGACAACGGCAAGCACGCGCTGGTGGTCTATGACGATCTTTCCAAGCACGCGGTTGCCTATCGGCAGGTCTCGTTGTTGCTGCGACGACCACCGGGCCGCGAGGCATTTCCCGGCGACATCTTCAACCTTCACAGCCGCCTGCTGGAGCGCGCCGCGAAACTGCACAACGACGCGCCCCGTTTGAACCCGGCGTATTCCAAAGGCGGCGGCTCGCTCACGGCATTGCCGATCATCGAGACGCAAGAGGGCGATTACGCCGCCTACATTCCCACCAACGTCATTTCGATCACCGACGGCCAGATTTACCTTGAGGCTGACCTGTTTTACGCTGGCGTTCGACCCGCCGTCTCCGTGGGGCTGTCGGTCAGCCGCGTCGGAGGCAACGCGCAGACGAAGGCGATGAAGAAAATCGCCGGCACCCTGCGGCTGAGCCTCGCGCAATACCGCGAACTGGCGGCGTTTGCACAACTGTCCGGCGATCTGGACAAGGCGACCCGGGCCCAACTGGAGCGGGGACAACGCATGGTGGAACTGCTCAAACAGCCGCAATATCAACCGTTGCCCGTCGAAGAACAGGTCATGATCATTTGGGTGGGCACCAACGGTTATCTCGACGACCTGCCAGTGGATGCAATCCGCCCGTTCGAGGTGGATTTTTACAACTTCATGCGAAGCCGCTACCCAGAGGTCGGCACAGAGATTCGGGAGCGGGGAGAACTCACCGAGACGGTCGTGGCCCGGTTGAAGAAGGCGACCGAGGAATTCAAGGCAACCTTCAAAGCGAAGTAATCGTTCATGCCGAGTCCAAGAGACATTCGCCGTCGCATCCGTGGCGTGAGAAACATCCGGCAGGTGACCAGGGCCATGAACATGATCGCCGCCGCCCGATTGCGCCGCGTGCAGGCAAAAGCGGCGGCAGCGCGTCCCTATGCGGAGCGACTGACCGTGCTTTTGCAGGATGTGCTTGCCAGCGGCGCGGGCGTCCGACATCCGCTGCTTGTCCAACGTCCCTTGAAACGGGTGGGTCTGGTGGTCATCAGTTCCGATCGCGGTTTGTGCGGCGCGTTCAATGCCGCCATCCTGCGCGTGGCGGGAGAATTCGTTGAGAAACAGACCGCCGAGGTCGGACTGATCGTTGTCGGGTGCAAGGCTCGGGAGTTTTTCCATCGGACGGGGATCGAAGTGGACCAGGCCTTTCCCCAACCCTCGCACGAGGTCGGTCTCGCCGAGGTGGGCGAGATTCGCCAGCAAATCCTTGCCCGTTACAACAACGGTCTCTACGACCAGATTCATCTTGCGTATGCGAGTTTTGTGGGCGTGTTGAAGACCGAACCGGTGGTGACCCAGTTGTTGCCGATTCCGCCGATGGGCGCCGAAGCCGGTCTGGCGCGGCGCGGAACCGCCCACGGATTCGAGCCGTCGGCCGACGAATTGCTCGGCGCCCTGTTGCCGCAATACGTCGAGGCGGTGTTGTATCGGGCGCTGGTCGAATCGCTGGCGGGCGAACAGGCCGCTCGCATGATTGCGATGCAGACGGCCACCGACAGCGCGACGGACATGATCGAGTCGTTGACGCGGCAATACAACCGTCTGCGTCAGACGGCCATCACCACCCAGTTGTTGGAAGTGGTTTCCGGCGCCGAAGCCCTGGAATCTTGAGGAACACACACCATGAACCCCACGACACCACGCAGAGGCAAGGTTGCTCAGGTCATTGGCCCTGTGGTGGACATCGAGTTTTTCACCGAGGACCTTCCGCCCATCAACAACGCCATCCTCATCGCCGATGAATCGAGGGGCATTCATCTCACGGTGGAAGTGGCAGGACATCTGGGCGAGAACACCGTTCGTGCCGTGGCCATGAGCACGACCCAGGGACTGGTGCGCGGCATGGAAGCGGTGGATACCGGTGCGCCCATCTCCATGCCGGTCGGACCGGTTTGTCTGGGGCGAATCTTCGATTTGCTCGGCAACCCGATGGACGGCAAAGGCCCCGTCAACTCCGAGTTGCGCCTGCCCATCCACCGGCCGCCGCCGCCCTTTGAGGAACAAGTGCCGCCCACCCAGCAGTTTGAAACCGGCTTGAAGTCCATTGATCTGTTGGCGCCCTTTGCCAAAGGGGGCAAAATCGGCTTTTTCGGCGGCGCCGGCGTCGGCAAGACCGTCCTCATCATGGAGTTGATCCGCAACATCGCCAAGGAATACAGCGGTTTCTCCGTGTTCGCCGGCGTGGGCGAACGCACCCGCGAAGGCAACGACCTGTACTTGGAAATGACCGAGTCCGGCGTCATCGCCAACACGATCATGGTCTTCGGCCAGATGAACGAGCCGCCCGGCGCGCGCCTGCGCGTCGCGCTGTCGGCGCTCACACAGGCGGAGTATTTCCGCGACTACGAGGGCAGAGACGTGCTCTTGTTCATTGACAACATTTTCCGATTCACGCAGGCCGGCTCGGAAGTGTCGGCCTTGTTGGGGCGAATGCCGAGCGCCGTCGGGTATCAACCGACGTTGTCCACCGAGATGGGAGAGCTGCAGGAGCGGATCACCTCCACCAAGCGTGGCTCCATCACCTCCGTGCAAGCGGTGTATGTGCCCGCCGACGACATCACCGATCCGGCGCCGGCGACGACCTTCACGCATCTGGACGGCTCGATTGTGCTTTCCCGACAGATTGCCGAGCTAGGCATCTACCCGGCGGTGGACCCGCTGGCCTCGACGTCGCGGATTCTCGATCCGTTGGTGGTGGGCGAGCATCACTATCGCGTGGCCCGCGGCGTCCAGCAAGTGCTCCAACGCTACAAGGACCTTCAGGACATCATCGCCATCCTCGGCATGGAAGAACTCAGCGAAGAGGACAAATTGATCGTTGCCCGCGCGCGCAAGATTCAGCGGTTTCTGTCGCAACCGAACTTTGTGGCCGAACAATTCACCGGCCTGCCGGGTCGCTATGTTCGCGTCGCCGACACCATCCGCAGTTTTGAGGAAATCCTCGACGGCAAACACGACGATCTGCCCGAACAGGCCTTCTACATGGTGGGCACGATTGAGGAAGCCCGCGAGAAAGCGGAAAAGATGAAAAAGGCCTGATGGCGGAGAAAACCTTCCAACTGGAAATCCTCACCTTGCAGCGACAATTCCTGCGGGAGCCTGTCCGCTTCATCATTGCTCCCGGCCAAGAAGGCGTTTTCGAAATCCTGCCGGGACATGCCCCCTACATTTTCGCGCTGAAGCCGGGCGAGTTGCGCATTCGATACCCCGGCGGCAACGAGGCGCATGTCGCCGTCGGCGGAGGTTTTCTGGTGGCGCGCCCCGACCATGTCACCATCCTTACTCGCAGCGCCGAGTGGCCGCAGGAAATCGACACCGGGCGAGCCGAGCGGGCGAAAGCGCGCGCCGAGGAACGATTGCGGCGGCGCGACGAACACGTGGATGTGGCGCGCGCGCAGGCGGCGTTGCAACGCGCGGTTGCGCGGCTGAAAGTTGCGGCTTATGTTCATGGCGGACGATGAACACGACCTTGCCCGGACCCAAACACGTCAGCCGGGAGGCTCGGATTGCCGCTTCGCTGGCAGCGTGGCAGAAGCTGCGCGAGCGACAACATCATCCCCCCCTCGAAAGGCTGCCGTTCGTGACCCTTTCGCGGGAATACGGTTGCGAAGCCTACGAACTGGGAGCGCATTTGACCGAGCTGCTGAACCATCGCTGTCAACCCGCCACGCCGTGGGTCTGCTATGACCGCGAAGTGCTCGACCGCGTGGCCGCCGAATTGAACCTCAGCCGCGAGGTGATCACCTGCATGGATGGCCGGCGGCGTGGCGAGATGATGGAGTTTTTCGATTCGCTGCTGAACCGCAAGGTGGAAGATGCCCTGTTGTTTCGCAAAATCGCCGAGGTCATTTGCTCGCTGGCCGCCCACGGACACGCCATTATTGTGGGGCGCGGCAGTTTTCTGATTACCCACGGAATGAAAAACGCCTTGCACGTTCGGCTCGTGGCGCCGCGCTCCTGGCGCGTGCGGCGGATTGCCAGTTGGAAGAACCTTTCGCTCAAGGAGGCGGAAAGAGACGTGGAACGCGGCGAACTGCAGCGCGAGATGTTTCTGAAAACCTTCTTCCTGCACCAGCCCCCGAATCCGTTTGACCTGATCCTCAACAACTCGGCCTTCCCCGTGCCGCAAATGGCCGAGATCATTTTCACGGCGCTGACCGCGCGCTTTAGCAGCGCGCTTCTGGCGGGCTGACCTTCGTTTCCCTTCCGCGATTGGCGTAGCGGGCCATCACAAACAACAGGTCGCCGAGGCGATTCAAATACGGCAGGAATTTTTTCTTCCGCACACAGACCCGTTCCGCCCGCCGACAAACCGCTCGCGCAAATTGCAAGGGGCCAACGGGTAGAATGAACTCCTTCAACGGCGGCAACACCGCCTGCATCTGGTCAATCCACCGCTCCAGTTTTTCCACCGGAGCCGCCTCATCGAGTCGAAACAAATCCCTCTGAATCTCCGCCAGCATCTCGTCCAGCCGCCGATCAGCCAGTAACGAGCGCGCCAGCCCAATCGCCGAGTTCAACTCATCCAGCGCCCCTTCCATTTCGATCTGCGGCGAATCCTTTCGCACTCGTCTGCCGTTGCGCAGTGAGGTGGTGCCGTCGTCGCCCGTGCGTGTGTAAATCCTCGTCATGTCCCATGATCGTTACACCCAAAAAACGAACAGCACAACTCCGTTTGCGCGCAACCCAAGCCGAGGAACCGGTGTTGGATTCGCTGTATGAAACCGTTGCTGCTCTCCACCCTCGTCCTGATGAGTCTGAACACTTCGCACGGCCACCCCGCCGACCAGCCCACCCATCGGGAAATCGCGCCGCTGTCCACGCGGTTCCAACGATTCAATTCGCTGTGTCTGCTCCCCAACGCCAACCTGTTGGTCGCCGACGGCGCCGCCCGCGAGCTCAAGGAGATTGCGCCTGACGGCAAGGTCGTTCGCGCGCTGAACCCCGGTGTCGTTCCCGAAGCGGTGGCGCTGGCCCCCAACGGGGACCTCTACTGCGGCGGCAGCGGCAAACTCCTGTGGCTTTCCCCCAACGGCAAGGCCCTCAAAACCACTGAGCTGCCGGCCGCTCTCACGCCTCTACCGCCCGACCAACAACGCCGCGCCCGTGGCCGCGGCGAAACCGTTTCTGGCCTTGCCGTGTCGGGTCCCTATCTGTTCGCCGCCGTCGGCGCCGGCTGGAGCATGGGATCGAAGTCGCGCCTCTACCGTTTCGATCTCAACCTCACGCAATCGAAATTACTGATGGAGGGACTTCGCGGGTGTTGTCAGCGATGCGACCTCGCCGCCCGCGACAACATCCTGTATCTCGCCGAGAACTCCGCGCATCGCGTGGTCCGCTGCGATCATGACGGTCGCATTCTCGGCAGTTGGGGCACGCGCGCCCGCGAAGGGCTGGACGGTTTCGGCAGTTGTTGCAACCCGATGAACCTGTGCTTCGGCGCCGACGGCACGCTGTACACGGCCGAGTCCGGGCTGGGTCGGATCAAACGTTACAAACCCGACGGCACGTTGCTGAATCTGGTCGGCTACGTGGACGTGGAACGATTCAACACCGCCGGCGCGCTTGCGGCCTCCTGCAGCAACATCGCCATCGCCGTCACGCCCGACGGTCGCCGCCTCTACGTCATGGACTACAAAAACAATCTCATCCGTGTTCTGGAGAAAATCGCTCCGTGAAAACCGCAGCCGCGGCACTGCTCGCGTTGCTTCTCGGATGCGGCTCGCCGAAGGAGCGGCCGCCCCTCCGCCTCATCGTCATGGACCCGCTCGCAGCGCCGCTGGCCTGTGACTGCGTGGCCGGCCACGGCCAGCGCGACTACCGAGCACTGGCCGCCCATCTCCAACGCGCGTTGCGCTGCCGTGTGACACTGGTTTTCACCGAGAGCCTCACCGACCCGCGCCTTCAACCGCTGACGGATGCCGACATCGTGATCGGCAAAACCTCCGTCGTCCAAGCCGACCTCGCCGCAGCGGGATTGAAACTGCGCCCGGTCGCCGCGCTCACCGACAAGACCGGCGCGCTCACCGTGCATGGCCTGTTTGTGGTCCGCCGCGAGGATGCCGCTGCATCGGTCGCCGATCTCGCATCGCATCGGCTCCTGATTGGCCCGCCAGAGGCTGATGAAACGCACGCCGCCGCGTTGGCCACGCTCGAAAACTTTCGTCTGCCCGCGCCACCCACCAACAACATCCGCACCGGCGGCAACATGGCCGCGCTCGATGTCGTCGAGCGGCGCGCCGATGCCGCCGTCATTTCCAGCTATGCCATGCCGCTGCTGACCGGTTGCGGTGTGATCGAAAGCAATGCGCTCCGCGTCGTGGGACGCACCGACCCGGTTCCGTTCATCAGCGTTTTCGCGGCGGAAAACCGTCCCGGCAATGTCGTCGGCCTCCTGTTGACAGCCCGGCAACGCGCTCTGCTGGAAGCGTTGGAGTCGCGCGACGGTTTTCTGCCGCTGTCGGCTCACGAGGACTGGCCGGACTGGCGCGGTCCGAACCGCGACGGCTTCAGCCAGCGGGTGCCCGACCAGCTCGCGTCGAAGCCGCGTTTGCTGTGGCGGCGCACACTGACCGGCCCCGGCATGTCCGGGCTGGCCGTGGCGGAGGGCCGTGTGATGGTCGCCGACAAAGACCTCGATAACAAACGCGACGTCTTCCGCTGTCTCGATGCGTGGACCGGACGCGAACTCTGGAGCCTCCGCTACGACGCAGAGGGGGAGCTGGACTTCACGAACTCCCCGCGCGCCACGCCGGTGGTGCGCGAGGGCCGGGTTTGGTTGCTGGGCGCGTTCGGCGATTTGCACTGCGTCGAACTGGCCACGGGCAAGATCCTCTGGCGTCGCCATCTGGCTCGCGACTTTCAGGCGACGCCTCCGAAGTGGGGATATGCCGCCACCCCGTTGTGGGTTGACGGCAAACTCATCGTCCAGCCCGGTGGGCGGCAAGCGTCCATTGTCGCGTTGGATCCGGTCACGGGCCGCACGCTGTGGGCGACGCCCGGCGAGCCGGCGGCCTACGCTGCGCCGATTGTCGGCACGTTTGGCGGCCGCCGTCAGATCGTCGGCTACGATGAAGCGTCGCTCGGCGGCTGGGACATCGCCACGGGCCGCCGCTTGTGGAAACTGGTGCCACCGAACCACGGCGACTTCAACGTGCCGACTCCGGTCAATGTGAACGGACGGTTGCTGCTCGCCACGGAAAACAACGGCACGCGCCTTTATGACTTTGACGCGGAAGGCAACATTCTTCCCGCGCCGGTGGCGAGGAGCGACCGTTTGTCGCCGGACACTTCGACGCCGGTGGTCAGCGGCGGGCTTGTTTTTGGCGGACAGGACTCGCTGGTCTGTTTGGATGCGCGCACGCTGGCGTTGCGCTGGGAGGACACCAGCGAGGATTTCGCCCACTACAACATGTTTCTGGCATCGCCGCGTTCCGTGTTGGTGATCACACAGGCCGGCAAGCTGCGTCTGCTGGCCGTGGACGGGCGCCGTCCCGTGTCGCGCGGGGCGCAATCGTTGTTCGAGGAGGAACCGGCGACGGAGCGCGATGTGTGGTCGCATCCGGCGTTGTGCGGCAACCGTCTGTACATTCGCAACCAGCTTGGCGTGTACTGTTTTCTGCTGGAAACGGCTGTCAGCCCTTCTGAAACTGCGCCGGGATCAGGCAGATGAACTTCAGCAAACTGCGCCCGGTGTTTTTGAACTGATGTTTCTCGTCGGGCGGAATGAACAACACGTCGCCCGGTTTCAGCGCGACTTCGTTGCCGTCGCGCCAGACGGTGCCGCAGCCTTCGAGGATGAACACCTCGTGTTCATACGGGTGTTGATGCAGCGGCGTGTGGCCGCCCGCCGCGATCTCAAAGACGCGCATCGCGAAATTCGGCGCGCCGTCGCGCTGCGAAATGGCCACGCGATACGCGCAACCTGCCGCGCCCGGCATCTCGATGGGTTCCAGCGGAATCTGATGGACGTGGGTGATTTTCACGGCAGAACCATATAGGATACGCCCCATGAAAAGCTACCGAAAAGAACTCTGGTTCAACCTGCCCACGCGGCGGGGGTTTGTGAACATCACGCCGCAGGTGGAAGAATGCCTGCGGGAAAGCGGCATCCGCGAGGGGCTGCTGTTGTGCAACGCGATGCACATCACGGCCAGCGTGTTCATCAACGACGACGAGAGCGGTTTGCATGCCGATTTCGAGCGTTGGCTGGAGAAGATCGCCCCGGAAAAACCCTACTCGCAATACGCTCATAACGGCGCCGAGGACAACGCCGATGCGCACCTGAAACGCACCATCATGGGACGCGAAGTGGTTGTGGCGGTCACCAACGGCAGGCTGGACTTCGGCCCGTGGGAGCAAATTTTCTACGGCGAGTTTGACGGCAAACGTCGAAAACGGGTGCTCGTGAAAATCATCGGCGACTGACAGAATCGGTTTCCGCGCTCCTTGCGCTGGCCCCGCGCAGCGTGTTCGACGGAAGCGAACCGCTCAGAGAAGCTGTTCTTGGCAAGGGCAGGATTGGCGAGTATGCTGGGCCGCAGACAGGCGAATCGGAACCATGAGCGAGAACGAGAAGCTGGCAATCGAAGGCGGCCCGCCCGTTCGGACCCGGCCGCTGCCGCAGGAGTGGTGCGGCGTGCACTACATGGACGAGGAGCAAATCGAGGCCGTCGTGCGCATCTGCAAATCGAGGTCGCTGTTCCGTTTCTATGGGCTGAACCCGCAAAGGGAGGTGGCGAAGCTGGAAGAGGAATTCGCGGCAAGCGTCGGCACCAGATACGCCGTCGCGGTCAACAGCGGCACGGCGGCATTGCAGGTGGCGGTGTGCGCGCTCGGGATCGGGCCTGGCGACGAGGTGCTCATTCCCGGTTATTTCTGGGTGGCCACGGCGGGCGCGGTGCTTCGCAGCGGAGCGATTCCGGTGCTGGTGGATTGCGACAACACCTTCAGCATGGATCCGGCGGAAGCGGCCAAGAAAATCACTCCGCGCACCAAAGCCATTCTCCTCGTCCACATGGGCGGCGTCATCGGACACATCAACGAGATCGTGGCGCTGGCGCGCCGCCACAATCTCAAGGTCATTGAGGATTGCGCGCAAGCCAACGGCGCCAGCCAGCACGGCGTCCGGGCCGGCGCCTTCGGCGACATCGCCATCTTCTCCTTCCAGACCAACAAGCACATGACTTCCGGCGAAGGCGGCATGGTCGTCACCAACGACCCGCACCTTTACCGGCGCGCCTTCGCGGTGCACGACCTCGGTTATCCGCGCAACGAGCAGGGGCGACTGATCTACGATGACCCATCGGTCCAGCTCTGGGGCATCGGTTGCCGGATGAGCGAATTGACTGCCGCCTTTGCGCGCGTCCAACTGCGGAAACTGGATCGCATTGTGAGCGCGATGCGGTCGGCCAAAAACCGGATCAAGACGGCGCTGGAAGGGACGCTGACGTTCCGCGAAGTGCCCGATCCCGAAGGCGACGGCGGCTCGTTTCTGCTGACCATCCTGCCGACACGGGAGAAGTCGCTGCGGTTTGTGGAGGCGTTGCGCGCGGAGGGGATCGTGGCGGATCAGGGCGGTTTTTATCCGATTCACATGGACCAGTGGGGACTTCACATCTACTACAACGCAACCAGTCTGCTGAACAAACGCGGCCTGTCGGCCATCACGCCGTGGCAACTGGCCGAGAACCGCGCCTCGGCACACATCTCCTACGCGAAAGGAACCTGCCCGCATCTGGATGAGCTGCTCAGCCGCACCGTGCTGATGTGCATCGCTTCCAACCTGACGGATCAGGACATCGAGGACATCATCAAAGCCTACCGAAAAGTCGCCGCCGCCGTCTGCCGCTCATAAAACACCGCTTCGCCATCAGCGATGCCTGCGCGCGGGGTGCGCACGGACACGGCTCAACGCGGACGGAGACAGGCGACGGTCCCGGTTCGGCGCAGGCGGCTGGCAAAAGGTTTGTAACCTCCGGCCTCCGCAAGGCCGCGGCGCGTTGGGAAAGGTTTTTCTGTCGGAGTGCCGCTAAAGTGTGTTATGCTGCTCGACAACAGGAGGGAATCCGAAACCATGAACCGTCGCGAATTCCTGCAAACCACAATCGGAGTCGCTGTGGCAGCAGCGACACTGAAACAGGAGCCGCCCTCGTGGGCTGCCGCGCCCGTCGGAACCGGCAGCGATGACATTCCAAGCCCGCTCGACACCACGATCAACATCAAGCCCGTCCTCACCAACATCATCCACTCGGACACCTGGGAAGGGCCGTGTCGCTGGAAGGGCATCAGCCCCGCCGAGGAACGCGCCAACGCGGAAGCGGCCTTCGCGCGCTGGTGCAAAGAATGCCGCGAACTGGAGAAGCTTGAAGGCGTCCGCGTGCTCGAACCGGCGCACGTGACCTTCTGCGAAGATTTCAAGCTCCCCGAAAGAGACCTCCGCAAACTCGCCGCCGACTGCGCGGAAGCCGACGCGCTCTATGTGCGCCCCGCCGGTTCCTCGGTGTCGGCATTCGAGGTGGGCCAGCGTTGTCGCCGGCCGATTCTGTTGAAGGGCCTCGGTTGCCGCAACGTGGACATTGCCGCCTACTGCCGCAGCAAGGGACAGGAGGTTTTTGTGGCCGCTGATGACAGGGAACTGGCCAAGTGTCTTCACCTGTTGCGCGCCCGCAAAGTGTTTCGCCAGACCCGAGTGCTCTTCCCGACGGACCTGGGTTTGCCGGCGGCCTGCTCGGTCGGCAGCGTCTGGAACCTCGAATCGCTCCAGAAACGGCTTGGCGTTGCGGTGAAGATCATCTCCTACAAGCAACTGGCCGACGAGATGAACCGGGTGTTGACCTCGGCGGAATTCAGCACCGAGGCCGAGCGGCTCGCCGACGATTTGCTGCGACGCGCCGACCGGTCGTTTCTGGACCGCCAATACGTCGTGCGGAGTTGCCAGTTCCATCGCACCGTGAAAAACCTGATGCGCCGTCACCTGTGCAACGCCTTCACCATCGAGTGCTTCGAGTTTTGCGGCAGCCGCTTGCCGCAACGCTGGACGATCACGCCCTGCCTCATTCACGCGCTGCTGCGCAATCGCGGCTGCGCGTCCTCCTGCGAGGGCGACCTCGGTTCATTGCTGGCGATGCGGCTGCTGATGTCGGTGGCCGGCAAATCCTGTCACCAGGGCAACACCGATCCGAAAGGGCCGGGCGTCTTCCGCATCAATCACAGCGCGCCGAGCATGAAGATGAACGGTTACGACAAGCCCGACCTGCCGTACCAACTCGGCCGGTTCGTCAGTCAAGGCTGGGGCACGAAAGTGGTGCTCGATTTCATGAACCACACGGAGAAGACCGTCACGGTGGCGCGGGTCAATCCCGACGCGACCCGACTGCTGGTGTTGCGCGGCACGTTGGTCGGCGCCAGCGGCTGGGGCGAGGACAAGATCGGTTGTTCCGTCGAGGCCGTGATCCGCCCGCCCGAAGGACGCTACGATGAGTTCATGCGGAAACGACTGGAGTTCGGCAACCACCTGCAATGGGTCTATGGCGACTACGCCGACGATATGCGCACAGTCGGCGAAATGCTCGGTCTGAAAGTGGAGGTCATCGCCTGAGCCATGAGGTTTCTCCTGCCCTTGTTCTTGTGGGTCGCAACCACCGTTGCCAGCGCCGCCCGACGCCCGAACATCCTCTGGCTCATCGGCGAGAATGTTCACGCCAGCGATCTCGGCTGCTACGGCGCCAGAGACGTTCACACGCCGCATCTGGACGCGTTGGCTGCGCAGGGCGTGCGTTACAGGCGCGTGTTCGCCACCAATCCGGCCTGCGCGCCGAGCCGCTCGGCCTTTTTCACCGGGATGTATCAGACCACCACCGACACCCACCACATGCGCTCGCACCGCAACGATGATTTTCGGCTGCCGCCCGGCGTGCGGCCCATTACCCACTGGCTGCGCGACGCCGGCTACTTCACCGCCAACATCCAAACGGCAGGCGGCCACCGCGTCGGCACCGGCAAACTCGACCTCAATTTTGTCAACGAAGGCCCGATCTACCACGAGCAGTCCAGCGACTGGAGCGCGCTCAAACCTCGCCAGCCGTTCTTTGCCGTCGTCAACTCCGAAGAGGTCGAGTACGACATCTACGACCGGCAAAGCGCGAAAAAGGAGCGCGTCAAATGGGTCGGCGAAGACATTCATGTCCAGTACGCGAACCCAGAGAAGGTCACGCCGCCGCCGTACTATCCCGATCATCCGGTCGTGCGACAGGAGTGGGCGCGGTACCTCAATTCCGTTTCGGGGATGGACGCCCGCATCGGCCGGGTGCTCGCGCAACTCCGCGCCGATGGACTGGAGGAGGACACGGTGATTTTCTTTTTTGCCGACAACGGACGGCTGGAACCGCGCGGCATCCACTGGTGCTACGACAGCGGCCTGCGGGTGCCGATGATCATTCGTTGGCCAAAGAACTTTCCCGCACCGCCGCAAATCCAACCGGGCACGGTCAACGACCAGATCATCAGCCTGCTCGATGTGACCGCCACCACGCTGGCCGTTGCCGGTCTGCCCCGACCGCCACTGATGCAAAGCCGGATTTTTCTCGGCCCGCAACCCGACCCGCCGCGCTCGTTCGCCTTTGCCGCGCGCGACCGCATTGACGAAACGGTGCAACGCATCCGTTCCGTTCACGAGGCGCGGTATCACTACCTCCGCAATTACACCCACGGCCCGACCTTCGCCTCGCTGAACCGCTACAAGGAAAAATGTTTCCTCATCCTCCCGTTGATGCGCCAGTTGCACGCGCAGGGCAAACTCACCGGCCCGCCACGCGACTTGATGGAACGACGCGGCCCCAGCGAGGAACTCTACGACACGCAGGCCGATCCGCATGAAATTCGCAACCTGATTCGCTCGACCCGACCGGAGCACCGCGAAGCGTTGACGCGGCTGCGCGCCGCGCTGGACACCTGGATCACGGAAACCGGCGACCGCGGCGCGATCCCCGAACCGCCCGAAATCGTCGCGCCGTTCGAGAAGGAAATGCACGACTGGTTCGGCACCCCGTCGTGGTATCCGTATCCGGCCGAACAACGGTGAAGGATCTCGATTCTTGTGGCAGGCGGCTCGTGGCGCCGTGTTGAGCGCGTTTCTTCAAAATCGAACATCCCGACCAACGCTGATGCCCGGCAGCGGGAACAAAAACCCTCGTTCGGCCGGTTCGCTATTTCATCCTGAAGTCAATCTGCCGCTGGGGAGGAAACCGTTGCATCAGTTGCTGCTTCTCATCGGACGTCAGGGGCCGGCCCTTCGCCCGTTCGGATTCCTTGATGTAGGACGCGAACCAGAGGTCGCTGAGACTCAATTCGCCCTCGCGGATGGTGCAGGACTCCCGTTGGAGCAGCCGACGAACCTCGCGGTAGTCGCCGCGCTCCAGCGCAAACTGCGCGGATGGCAGTTGGATGCGCTCGTGGTTGGCGACCGGCTCCGGCAACGACTTCACAAAGGCGGCAAACTCGTTCTGGCGTCTGTGGCGCACAAGGAAATCGCCGATCTCGACAGCGAGGTTCACATCGTTCCCGCACAACGACCAAGCGCGCTCGTAAGCTCGCTGAGCCTTGTCGGGGCGCCCGTCGCGTTCGTGAAGCAGCGCGAGATTGCGATGGGCCAGGGCGTTGTCTTTGAGCGCCAGCGAGTCCTCGAAATGCTTCCGCGCTTCGGCGAACAAGCCCGTTTCCAAGTGCGCGACGCCCAAGTGAAGATGATGCAGCCACGTCCAGCCGTGCCGACGCGCCGAGTCGGTCAAAAGCGTGATCCATCCGGGCGAGACGTTGAAGCTGCGGGGCGGTTTGCTCAATGATTCCGCCGAGAACCTGCCGGCCATCAGCAATTCCGCCCAGGGTCGCTCCTCTTCGCCCGGCTCGCGCTCGAAGGCCAACCCGGAACTGAGTTTCTTGCCGGTGCGCCTCTCGTAGAGGTTGCCCCATGCCGCGCCGCGATGCAACAGCATCCGCACCGGTAGAACGGCTTGCGCGCTCAGAAACTCATCCATCTGCTGAAGGGTGACCATCGGCACCCGTTCATCCACCGCCTTCCCGGCAGCGGTGCACGCAGCGGAATAATCCGGATCGCGCGCCGCGTTCGCGTCCATGACGAATGCGCTCAGACACTCGGTCCACTCGATGCTGGCGCCGGCTTTCAGCGGGCGAGTTTGAAGTTGGGTCGGCGTGACGCCGCCCTGGATTTCGATGTAATCGCCCCGGCCCGGTTCTGACAGGAAATCCATCCAGCGTTTGCCGCCGCGACCAGTGCCCCAAGTGAACAGTTTGCGGCCCAAGAGCGTTGGCGTGGAAACGTGGCTCAAACCGCGTCCGCGACCGTCCACGCAGACCGACCACGGTTTCAGAGCGCCGGGTTTTCGGAAGAACACCGACTTTGCGTAGGGGTAGTGACGCGGCCAACTGCCGTCGAATCCGTCGAAGATCGGGAATGGGATGCGCGTGTTGCCGGCCGGCTCCTGGCTGAGCGCGTAATCGGCCGGTGAGAGCGCGCGGGTGTCATGAGCCAGCGGCACGGCGATGTTCGTCCACCAGTAGAAAGGGATGTCGTGCGGGTTGGGGTTGATGGCTTTGACGTGAATCCAAAGACGGTCGTCGTCTGGCGGCAGGAACAGGTCCACCTGCCATGTGGTCTCCAGCGCGCGATCAAACTCGTAGAGTCGCAACAGGGGTCCGCGCGGCGTCTCGACGACGCCGGCAAACACCGGGCTGCACGTGAGCAAACTGTGGCCGTAGAGCGGCCCGTTCCACTCGATGCCGCCAGAGAACCACGCGTTGCGGATGGCGAGGTTGGCGGGTTGAAAGACCGGGTTGTTGAAGAGCAACTCGCGGCGAGCGCGCTTGTCGTAAAGCGAGATCATCCGCCCGCCGAGCGTGGGATAAAAGACGGCGCGCAGCGCCTTGTTCTCCACGACAATGGTTGGCAGTTGCCCGCGACGGCGCTGGCGTGTGTAGTTGTCCTGCATCAGGTAGGGCATGGGCGAAATGGCGGCGTTGGTGAACATACCCGCGCGGTCGTCCGCGCTCAGGTTGTCCGCAGCCTTGACGGGCGCATCACGGAGCTGGAAGCGGAAGCGGGGCCAGGGATTGCACGGTCCCAGCGGGGCTACGGGCAGTGTTCTGGAACTCTGTGAGATGCTTGTCGAGTCCGCAGAAGCAATGAAGGTAACCGCCATCACGCCGATGATCGCCATCTTTCGCATAAGCCTAGGTCCGCCTGCTCTCATACGGCGTCCCAACGAAGCCGTCAACTCTGAGCGCGATGCGCCGACGGAGGTACAGTGTCAACGGAATCTTCCCCCGACCGGTTCAGGCGCACCACGGGCGGGGACGCTTCTGTGTCTGGGCAAGAACGGTTTTGGCAATCTCGACGTCTTCGTGCACTTGGAAATCGAACATCCCAACCAGCAGGAAGTCGGCGCCGTTGGCGAAGGCGTAGCGGAAACCGTCGCGCGGGCGGATGGCACCAGCGGCCAGCACTTTGTAGGCGATCCACGGGCGTTTGATGGTGGCCATGTAATCCACGGTTCCCTGCGGGTCCATGCACCAGTAGTTATCCACCGAATAGTTATCAATGACTTCCTTGTTCTGGTCGGGGCGACGCGACGACCAGTAGTGGGTGTGATGAAGGGTCTTGACATAAAAGTCCGGCTCGATTCCCGCCTTCTCGATCTCGCGCACGGTTCGCAGCTCGTGTCCTGCCACGCCCGCAATCATGCCGTGGTCGCGAATCACGTCCATCAACATGCTGATTTGTTTCAGTTTGCCTTCTCGGACCCAGAGATCGCCGAGGTTGCCCAGCAGAAAGGCTCCAACGGCGCCGTCCTCGGCCGCTTTGCGGACGACCGGTTCGAAGTTGTTCTCGTCGGGTTTGATTTGGGCCAGATACTGCATCTTGCCGCCCTGTTGGATGTATTGGCGGTAGAGCGCCGCCGCGCGCGTGTCCAGCGAGTAGGCCACCATGGTGTTGATGCCGTGCTCCTCGCAGACGGCCCATGTTTCCATGATTTTTTCGTCGGTGAAATACCGTTTCATCAAGGCCGACACATAGACCAGATCGCGGCTGTGCGCCCAACCTCCGATGAGGTTGCCGCCGCAAATGAGGCGGCTGATGGACACCTTGCCGATCTTGCCGTTGGGCATCGAGCCTTGATGCGACGGCACGGTGGCGCGGGCCGGCGACGCCGTTTGAGCCAGCAACGCGCGTTCTTCCATGCTCAGAAACAATGGGGCGGCGAGTGTGGCGGCGAGGGGGCGTTTCAGAAACTTGCGACGACTGATTTTCATGGCGTGGGACACTAGCACAACGGTTGGCGGACGCAAGCCGTCACAACTTCCAGTAGAGGCGGAGGAACGCCACGATGGCATTCGCCACTTTCTCGGCGTTGGCGGAGAGGCGCTCTTGTTTTCGCAGGTTGGAGCCGAACTCTAGTTGGATGGCGCCGATGCCTTTGCGCTCGCCGCAGACCTGGACGATGTAACCGCCGGTGAAACCGGCGGTTTCCCGGCTGGCATCGGTCGGTTGGACATGGAATCCCTGCGCGGCCAGCAGCCCGCAGAAACTCTGCGGACCGATGTGCGCCCTTTCGCCGAATCGCTCGACCAACGAGCGAACGGTCTTGCCGTTTTGCGTGCCGCGAAAAACGGTGTCGGGAGCGGAAGATTGCCCGTGGATGTCCAGCACCAACCCGTCGCCAAATTGCTGGTGAACCGCTTCGCAAAACCGCGCGAGCGCCTGATGATAGGCGTCGTAAAGGGCGCCGGCTTTCGGGTGTTCGTAAGCGATGGCGGCGGGTCGGTTCACATCGGCGAATTTGCGGTGGAACCTGGCGATGACGTAGTAGGGTTTCCTGCCGGTCTTGGCTTCCAAAGCTGCGGCCACTTCCAACGCAAACTGCTCGGTGTTCGAGTCGCGCGCCGTCACGAAGCCGCCGGGGCCTTTCCTGAGACCTTCTCCGGTGCGCGGCGGCGCGCCGGCAATGTCGGCCTGTCCGCCGTGCGGCGCGGAGAGGATGATGGGTAACTGGCCTTCCTGCGTCGCAATGAGATCGCGGTTCCCAGAAGTTGCTTTCAGGAACGTTTCCAGTTTCGCGGAGACCCGTGGAAGCGCCTCGCGGATGCGGCGATAGGTCTCCTCGGAAACATTCTTCGTGTCGAAGGGGACGTACCGGACGTACGGCTTTTTCGCGCCGGCCACCCGGCCATATTTGTAGTCGTAGGCGAACCAACCGTCGGGTTGAAGCCGGACTTCCTTCAACGAGGTGTTGGGGATGCTGATGAAAAACATGTCGGCGGATGGGGCGCCATCGGCGCGCTGCAAGTTTCGTTTCCGCATTTCGAGGTAAGCTTCCTTGGCGGTCTCGACCGCAGGGTCAATCAGTTCCACGTGAGCCGCCAACACGTCGCGGTAACGACCTTCATGCAATTCCTTCAACACCGCCACAAAGGTCTCGCGCAGGTAGGGATAATGCGTGCAGGCCAGCAGCAGCGTGTTCAACGGCGGGGCGCTTCGTTGCTGCTTCATCGTCTCCAGCATCGTGACCAGATGATAGCGGACGTAGTTGGCGGGATCGTTCAGTTGCATTTCGATGCAGTTGCCCTGCGCATCGAACTGGCGCAGCAGTTTGTTGCCGCTGGCGTCGAAGCGATACACGGGTAACAAGGATCGTTGGATCGGCTGTTGCTTGTTCGTGAGCGACGGCCCTTTGTATTCGGGCCGCACCGTGGTCGCCTTTTCGCTGAAATAGTTCCATTCCCGATCAATGCATTCGGCCAGCCCAACAGCCGCGTGGCTCACCAGCGGCTGGCGCGGCGCGATCTTCTGGATGGCTCTCGGATAGCCGCCGGAGGCAATCGTTCCGGCGGTGGCCAGAATGCCAATCGTTCCCGGATGGCGTTTCTGATATTGCAGCGCCGCTTGGACGCCGGCTTGGATGACGCCGACGACGGGCACGCCGGCAGCCCTCACGTCGTCGAATCCATACGCGGTCGCCGTGTTGCAGGCGATGACGATCATCTTGGCGGATGGTTTCGGTCGTTGCGCGCCTGTCGGCAACTCATAAACATTCCCCAGAAGGAAATCGCGGCACTTGACGATGTGTTCGCGCAGCAGGTCCACCTTGCCCACCGACGAATAATTGCCGTAGGGCATGTTCGCCTGGTCGGCGAGGTACTGAAACGATTCGCTGGCGAAATCGGGAACGCCGTCGCTGCCGTCGGCACCGGTGGCGTTGTTGAAACTGTCGAGCGCGAGGATCGCCTCCAAAACCGTCAACCCGCCGGTGCCGGAGTCGAACACGCCGATGGGGTTGTCCTGCGGCGTTGCGCCTGCGAACGCCGCCGCCAGAAGGAAAACCAACAGCCGCGAACACCTCTTCATCGGCTCACTCTCAATCGCACGCCGTCCGGCGAAGGAATGACGACGCCGCGAACGGTGATCCGGCCCGTGGCGTCGGCGGCGAGCGGGATGGGATTGGCATCGCCGATGCAGACCTTCAGTTTCTCGCCGGGGCGAACTTTGAACTGCTGCACCCGTCGCAACGTGACATCGGTGCGCACGGGATAACGCAGGCCGGGATAGTCAGCGAGAATCGTGATGGCATAGCGGTTCGGCGTGTCTTCGATGTCCTTCCAGGTCATGCCGCGATTGATCCAGCCGATGAGGTCGCCGTCATCGGGCGCGCCGTTGCCGGGGTTGCGGTCCGAGGACGTGTTGGTGAACGCCGGATAACTTTCGTCGCGCCGCAACTGGCGAAACCGTTCTTCCCAGGCTTTCACATCAGCCGGCGCGTCTTTGCCGCTGGTGGGATGAGTGCCGTTGTCCCAATAAACGGCGAATCCGTGCCGCGCGGCGCTCAACGCCCGGTAAAACGGCGGATTATTCTCCCACGGAATCGAGTCGTCCCTGCGACCGTGAATCAGGAACAAAAAGGGCAGGTCGTCGGTCGTTTCTGCGGCGAACTTCGCGCCGTTCATTCGTTCCAGCAACGGCGCACCTTCATTGGTCTTCAAGTCGCTGGGAATGGTTCCTGTCCAGCAAGACGGCTCCAATCGTTTGGCGCTGGCATTGCCGAGATAGGTGTAACTGACAATCGGCACGCGCGCATGACAAGCTGCGAACAACTCCGGATGACGCCACCCAAAAGAGACCGTGCCGCATCCGCCCATTGAACTGCCGGAACAATACCAGCGGGTCGGGTCGGGCTGGTAATAACGCCGCACCCAGTCGAGAATCCACAATAACCGGCGTTCCGTGTAGTTGGTCGGCACGCCGTTGGCCATGAGTTTTCGGTCGTAGATGTTCGAGTTGTAGCCGTACCAGAAGGTCCAGATCGCCGGTGTGCCGCCGTCGGCAGCCTCCGTGTGCGGACGATTGATCCAGACGCGGTCGGTCGGTCGCACAAGCACCTCCTCGCCGCGCACGGTCACACTGAACTTGAACGGCAGTCCTTCGCGCCAGCCCATCGTCGCATCGCCAAAAACCAGATACTCGCTGTTGGCGATGACGCCGCTTTTGGCGTGCAGGTTCAACCACAACGGTTTGCCTCTGCCCGCGCCCGGCACCGGTGGCTGGCCGTCGTGTTGCCAGATCGGTTGAACCTGGCCCGGCTCTGCGGCGACGCTGGTGCTGGCGAGTATTTGCGCCTCCCCGTTTCTGGTCACGGCGAAAAACAGCCTGCCGCTCATTTCTTTGCGCACCGTGTGCACGAACAGGCCGCCCGATGGATCGAGCCGCGCGCCGCCGTTTTCGATGCGGAAGCCGACGGGCTTGCCCGATGGCGCGTTTTTCTTAAACGACGCGGGGTTTTCCCACCAATCGCGCGCGCTGTGCCGTTCGATGTGATGCCCGATGCGGATGGCTTCTCGGACATCGCTGATGGGCGTGCGGGAGAGATAAACATCGAAAGTGGTATCCGTCGGTGTGTCTGCTTCCTTCCATGTCAGAAACACCTGCCCGTGGCGCGCCGTGGCGGTCAACTCGCTGATGGCTGCCTCAGCGAGGCCCCCCATCATTCCGGCCAGCGTGGCAAGAGCAATGGCGAATTTCACTTACGCCATCCACGGGCGGGCGCGGCCCTGCTTGGCCACAGCTTTGAGGGCGGCGTCGGCAATGGCGGTGTCTTCGACAATCTGGAAGTCGAACATGCCCACGCAGAGGAAATCGGCGCCGTTCTCGAAACACCACTGGAACGCTCGGCGCGGATGAATGGCGCCAGCGGCCAACACTTTGAAGGCGATCCATGGCTTTTTCAGCGTCGCCATGTAGTCAATGGTTTCCTTGGCGTCAATGCACCACATGTTGTCGTGCGGTTGGTCGTGGTCTTTTTCGCTGCGGAGTTCGTCAAAAATCCGGCGGTTCTGCGCCGGTGTTGCCGACCAGTAGTCGTCGCGGTGCAGCGTTTTCACCCAGAAATCCGGATCGAAGCCGGCCTGCACGCATTCGCGCACCGTTTCGAGGCAATGCGCGCCGAGGCCGCAGGGCACTTTCAGGTCTTTCATAAAGCTGAGGGCTTTCTCGATCTCGCCCAGATTGCCTTCCTGCACCAGCTTGTCGCAGCGACCGCCCTGCAAATAGACCGCGTGGGCGCCGTTGTCCACGGAGCGTTGGATGCCGTCCTTGATGTTGCCGGTGGCGCAGTCGGAGATCCATTTGATCTTGCCGCCCTGTTTCCAATAGGCGTTGATCACGCGGTCGGAAACCGGATTCGTCAGCACCGCGTTGATGCCCCGCCGCTCGGCGAGCCGGAACGTCTCGAAAATCTTTTCGTCGGTATGATACGCCTTCACCAGCGGCGAAACATAAATCAGATCGCGCGCGTGCGCCCAGCCGCCGATGAGGTTTCCGCCGCAGATAATGCGGCTGATTTCGAGGTTCTTGATTTTTCCCATCGGCAAACTCAACAGCGCCACAGTGGAGGCTAAAGGAACGGCCGGCGGCGTTTCTGCGCTGAGAGCTTTCTCCTCAAAACTCTGTCCCATCAATGCCGCCCCGCTGACCGTCAACGAGGTTTTCAAGAATGTCCGACGACCGATGTTCGCTCGCATAGGTTCGACTCCGTTGTCCGATGGCACTCTAAACGCGAAAAACGCACCGGTCAAGAATTCTGGCCGCCGATCGGGTGGCGATCAGTTCGGTTGGTCCTTGTCGGTCAACAAGCGAGCTTTCGGGTCCTTCTTACTGACCAGTTCGTAGCCCTGGGCGATCAGCTCACCGAGGTCGAACCGGAACTTTTTCTCGTTGGAGATTCGTTTCGCGCGTTGCGCGAGCGCGTCGCGGCTGAAACGCTCGACGCGTGGCAGGCCGACGAGAATCACATTGTCGGCTTCTTTCATGCTGAACGCATACACCTCGTCAAAAACCTCCTGATAGGTTCGCACCATGGCATCGTAGAGCGGATTGTATTGGCGGCTCCAAACATTCGAGACGACAACGCCTCGCGGCGACAACGCCCGTTTCACGGCCCGGAGGAACTCGACGGTGGTCAGGCTGTGCGGAATGCTGTCCTTGCCGTAAGCGTCCAGAACGATGATGTCGTACGGTCGGCGAGAGTCTTCGATGAATTTTCGTCCGTCAGCCACGTGAGCACGCATCTTGGTGTCCTCGCGGAACCCGAAGAATCGCCTGGCCACATTCACCACTTCGGGATCAATATCCACTGCGTCAATGCTCGCCCGCGGGTAGTGTTTGTGGAGGAACATGGGGATGCTCCCGCCACCGAGCCCGATGACAAGAACCCACTGCGGCTTCTCGCAGAACGCCAACCCGGCCATGGCGACGCGCACGTAGGGAATCTCCAGGTGGTCGGGATCGCCCACTTTCACCGCGCTCTGCTGCGCTCCATTTTTCTCAAACCACAAGCTGCGCAATCCATCATCGTTTTCCGTGACCAAGATGGTGTTGAAGGACGACTGTGTTTCGTAGAGAACCTTCTCTTCGGCACATGCGACGATACAAACCAGCGCGAAGACAACAACCCTGAACAGAGCGGAAGATGTCACTCGATTCAATGCGTGCATGGCTTTTCGGTTCCGTCGGCCGGCTGCGAAATGACACTGTCGTTTCGAACACGGCGTCGAGATGTCCCTCGCATGCGGCACATCTTATCCGCGCTGCATTTCCGCGCAACACTTGATTTCGGCTCCTGCGGTGGGCGCCCGTGTCGGCGCAGTGTCCGGCGCGCCAGCTCGAATGGAGTTTCGGGATGCTCGCGGCAGACACCGGCCGCGTGGAGGCTTGCCGTTCGCCGTTTCTTCGCCTTCTGACAATCTCTCCGACCCACGACAACGGCGGGATTGCCAATCCCCGGCGGCTGGGCTACAAAAGTACCGGTATGCGATACGCGGTGATCATGGCAGGCGGTTCGGGGACACGGTTGTGGCCCATGAGCCGAGCCCATCGGCCCAAACAACTGATTCCGTTCCTCAACGGCAAGAGCCTGCTCCAACTGGCCTGCGAACGGCTCGACGGCCTGCTGCCGCCGCAACGCTGTTACATCTGCGCCGGGCTGGCTCACGCCCACTTGATGCCCCCGGATCTGCCGTTTCTCGGCGAACCCGTTGGCCGCGACACACTCAACACGGTCGGATTCACCGCTGCCGTCATCGCCCGACGCGACGCCAACGCGGTCATCGGTGTTTTCACCGCCGATCACGTGATTGAGCCAGTGGATGCGTTTCAGAAGATCGTGGAGTGCGGCTTCCGTCTCGTGGAGCAGTCGCCGCAGACGCTCGTCACTTTTGGCATCACGCCGACCGGTCCGGCCACCGGCTATGGCTACCTGCAGCTCGGCGCTGCCATTGACGAATCGGCCCGCGTCGTCGAGCAGTTCAAGGAAAAACCCGATGCGGCCACGGCACAGCAGTATTTCGACGCCGGGCCACAACGTTATCTCTGGAACAGCGGCATGTTTGTCTGGCAGGCGACGACGTTGCTCGATTGCATCCGCCGCTATCATCCCGACAACCACGCCGCACTGATGCGAATCGCCGACGCATGGGACACGCCCCAACGCGATGCGGTGCTTGCGGAACTGTTCCCCCAGTTGAAAAAAATCAGCGTGGATTTCGCCGTCATGGAACCGGCCTCGCGCGACCCGCAGGTCCGCGTCGCCGCCATCCCGATGCCGTTGCGCTGGCTCGATGTCGGCTCCTGGTCTTCCTTTGCGCAGACCTGCCGGAAAGATGCCGCCGCCAACGCGCTCGCCGCGGACCGGGCCTTGTTGCTGAACTGCCGTCGCACGCTGGTTGCTTCCTCGGATCCAAAGCATCTCGTTGCCGTCGCCGGTTGCGACGATCTCATTGTCATCCACACGCCGGACGCCACACTGGTTTGTCGCGCCGACCAAGCGGAGGCGATCAAGGAACTCCACAAACAAATCGGCGAGAAATTCGGTCCGGACCTACTGTGAACATGAAGCCCTGGAAAACCATTTCCCGCAAAGTCGTCCAACGGTTCGGCAAGTTCCTGACCGTCGAAGTGCACGAAATCGAGCTGCCCGATGGCCGACGCATCACGAATTGGCCGTGGCTCGTGGCGCCCGATTTCGTGCTCGTGCTGGCGCGCCGAACCGACGGTAAGTTCCTCTGTTTCCGCCAGACCAAATATGCCGTCAAAGGTGTCACACTCGCCCCGGTCGGCGGTTACGTGGACGACGGCGAAGCGCCGCTGGCCGCCGCCAAACGCGAGCTGCTGGAGGAAACCGGCTACGTCGCGCCCCGCTGGATTCACCTGGGCAGTCATGCCACGCACGCCAATCGCGGCGGCGGGCGCGGTCACTTCTATCTCGCGCTGGACACCCGATGGAAATGCGAGCGGAACGCCGACGACCTGGAAGAGCAACAGTTGTTGCTGTTGAGCCGTCGTCGGCTGGAACGGGCGTTGGACCACCACGAGTTCAAAGTGCTCGCCTGGAGCGCGCTCGTCGCCAAGGCGTTGCGTTACCTCGAGAAGAAGGAGAAATCGCCATGCTCAAAACCGGCATCCTCAACCCGCAGATCAACTCGCTGCTGAGCCGTGTCCGGCACACCAACACGCTGGTCATCGCCGACCGCGGATTCCCGTTCTGGCCGATGATCGAGACAGTGGACATCTCGCTGGTGGACGACATCCCGACGGTGCTCGACGTGCTTCGCGCGATTCGGCCGAACTTCGTCATCGGCAAAGCGTGGATGGCGCAGGAGTTCCTCGCGCACAACACCGCGAAGACCCGCGCCGCTTTCGCGAAGGCGCTCGACGGCATTGCGGTCGCTTACGAGCCGCACATCGAGTTCAAGAAGCGCGTTCCGCGCGCCATCGGCCTGATCCGCACCGCCGACACCATCCCATACGCCAACATCATTCTGGAATCCGCCTGACGACGGAATGAGCTTTCGGCTTGTTTCCAAATACAAACCGCGCGGGGATCAACCCGAAGCCATCCGCGCGCTGGTCGAATCGCTGCGTGCGGGCAACCGGTTCCAAACGTTGCTCGGCGTCACCGGCAGCGGCAAGACCTTCACCATCGCCAACGTCATCGCCGCGCTCGACCGTCCGACGCTGGTGATCTCGCACAACAAAACGCTGGCGGCCCAGTTGTTCAGCGAGTTCAAACAGTTTTTCCCGCACAACGCCGTCGAATACTACGTCAGCTACTACGACTACTATCAGCCGGAAGCCTACATCCCGCAGACCGACACCTACATTGAGAAGGACGCTTCCATCAACGAACAGATTGAGAAATTGCGTCTGTCCACCACCAGCTCGTTGCTGTCGCGCCGCGACGTGATCGTCGTCGCCAGCGTCTCCTGCATTTACGGCCTCGGCTCGCCGGAGGACTACTTCGAAATGATGGCGCTGCTCAACGTCGGCTCCGAAATGGCCCGCGACGATTTCCTCCGCAAACTGGTGGACATGCAGTATGACCGCAACGACCAAGAATTCCGCCGGGGTCACTTCCGCGTGCGCGGCGGCGTCGTCGAGGTTTTCCCCAGCTACACCGATGACGCCGTCCGCGTCGAGTTCGACGGCGACCGCATCGTGGCCATCACCCGATTCGATCCGCTCACCGGCAAAAAGACACAAACCGTCACCGCCGCCTCGATCTACCCCGCCAAACACTGGGTCACGCCCTACCACAAAATCGCCCGAGCCGTGGACGCCATCAAAGCGGAGCTGGCCGAGCGGGTGGCGTGGTTTGAGCAATCCGGCAAACTGATCGAGGCGCAGCGTCTTCACAGCCGCACCATGTATGACCTAGAGATGCTGCAGGAGATGGGCTACTGCGCCGGCATCGAAAACTACTCCCGCCACCTCAGCGGTCGCGCTCCCGGCGAACGCCCGTTTTGCCTGCTGGATTTCTTCCCGAAAGATTATCTGCTCATCGTGGACGAATCCCACGTCACCATCCCGCAACTGGGCGGGATGTATGCCGGCGACCGCTCCCGCAAAACCACACTGGTTGAGCACGGGTTCCGATTGCCCTCGGCGCTCGACAATCGTCCGTTGAACTTCGAGGAATTCCTCAGCTTGGTGAACCAGTGCATTTTCATGTCGGCAACGCCCGGCGAGTTTGAGCTGTCCCAAAGCGCCGTCGTCGCCGAGCAGATCATCCGTCCCACCGGCTTGGTGGACCCGCCGGTCAGCGTCAAACCGCTGGCGGGTCAGATTGATGACCTGATCGAGCAATGCCGGCAACGCGCCGAGCGGGGCGAACGCGTGCTGGTGACCACGCTCACCAAACGCACTGCCGAGGACCTGGCCGATTACCTGCGAGAGGTCGGGCTGCGCGTCAAATATCTGCACAGCGAGATTGATGCCATCGAACGGGTGGAGATTCTGCGCGGCCTGCGCGCGGCAGAGTTCGACGTGCTGGTCGGCATCAATCTGCTGCGCGAAGGCCTGGACTTGCCCGAAGTGTCGCTGGTGGCCATTCTCGACGCCGACAAGGAAGGCTTCCTGCGCAGCGCCACCTCGTTGATCCAGACCGCCGGCCGCGCCGCGCGTCACATCCACGCGGAGGTGGTGCTTTATGCCGATGTGATGACCGACTCGATCCAAAAGTTCCTCGCCACCACCGAGTATCGGCGCCAAAAACAGCTCGCCTACAACAAGGCGCACGGCATCACTCCCAAATCTGTCAAACGCGAGTTGCAACTGAGCCTGGCTGAACTGACGCGGGCGCGCGAAATCGAGGCGTCGGTGGTCCGCGAGAACTATGCCACCACCGAGTTGATCCGCGAACTGGAGGCGGAGATGATCGAAGCCGCCGAAAACCTTCAGTTCGAGAAGGCCGCCATCCTGCGCGACCAGATCAAGGCGTTGCAGGAAGGAAAAACCCCCGCGCGCCGCGAAGTCAAATACGACCGCAAACTTCGCGTGAACGTGCTCAAAAAATCGCGCCGCCGATAGATTGACCGCCTGGCCTCGGACGCTGTGACCAGCAGGAAAACCAACGATCGGAGCTTTGCACAAACATGAACAACCGTGATCCATTCTTTTCCCCTCGTCAGGAAACGACCTTTCGGCGCCGCGATTTTATGCGCAGCGTCGCTGCACTGGCTGCCCTCCCAATGCTGCGGCAGACACCCGTTGCGGCGGCGACAGCTCCAACACCTCTTCCCGGCTTCGGTCGGCGGCGCATAGGTGCAGTGGCGTACGCGTTTCATTATGCGCTGGGGTTGTTTGGCGCCTACGCGACAAGAGCGGGAGAGCGGTGGGACGTTTTTCGTTTTATTGAAGAGACCCGCAAAGCCGGGGGTGATGTGGCACAAATCTACCACACAAGCATTCGCTCGTTCGGCGAGGATGATTTCCAACGGCTGCGCCGGTTCGCCGCCGACCTTGATGTTGCGCTCGAAGTTCACGGCGGACAGGCTACCCGCAAGGATTTTGACCGGACGATCCGTCAGGCGGCGACGCTGGGGTCGAGAGTGATCGGATGCAGTTTTGGCATGATGATGCGGCCAGACAAGATTGGCACACTGGAAGCATGGGACAACTTCGTCGCCCAATCTCGCGCGCGGCTCCGCGAACTGGTGGATCAGGCCAGGATGCTGAACATCACGATAGCCGTCGAGAACCATCTTGATTTTGGCGTGGAGGAACTGCGCGACCTCGTTCGCCAAATGGACTCGCCTCATGCCGGTGTGATGTTCGATGTGGGCAATACCCTCGGCACACTCGATGATCCAACCGAGGCCGCCGACGTTCTCGGCCCGCTGACGGTCGCGACCCATTACAAGGATTTTGCCGTCGAGGAGACCGAGCGCGGGTTTCGGCTGACCATGGTGCCTTTGGGTTGCGGCAGCCTCCGGTTACCGGAGATCACGGAGCGGCTGTTGAAGCACGTTCGACCGGAAGTGAACTTCTCCATCGAGATGATCAACGGCCAGCAATTGGAGATTCCGTGGCTCGAAGATCGCTTTTGGATTCCTTATCGGAACAAAGCGGCGCGCGAGGTGGCTGCCACGTTGCGCCACATCCGCAGCAAGCCGATGAACCGTGCAGAACTGAAAAGCTTGTCGGATTTGGAAAAGCTGTCAGACGAGGAGCAGATCCGTCTCGAACAGGATCGCATTGCGCGCTGCATCGCCTATTTGAGGCAGATAGTGGGCACACCTGTCCCAAAATAGGTTTTCCAAAACCGTAGAAAACGATCTCCGTTTCAGGGGATAACGGTTGGTAGAAGAATCAAACCATCAACACCAAGCCACGGAGGTCGTCATCATGGCACGTTGTGCCGTCGGTTCCGCCAACTCGTATCCCTCATCCACCGCCACCAGTTTGCCGCCGCCGCTGCCGTGCAGCCAAGACAGTACGGGAAAACGACGCTCCTTTTCGGTGTCGTACACTTCCGGCGTGTAGATGTGGTAACTAACCTTCGTCTTCACCGCCGCGCTGTCGAACGCGCGGAATTGAACTCGCGCCGCGCGCCCCTTCGGCGCGCCCCACGCGGGCGGCGGTTGGCCGACAACCGCAGCAAGTGCCGCGATGACGAGGAACCGTTTCACTTCTTGGCCTCAATTCCATGACGGTAAAGAAACTCCGCGATCCAGCGGACATACTGATCCATCAGCGCCCAGGCGGCGTGGCCTTTCCCTTCGAGGGGATGGAATTCGCAGGCGACTCCAACTTCCTTCGCCCGCGCCACGAGTTTCTCCGCAAATGTAAACGGCACCATGTGATCCTCTGTCCCGTGAATGACCAGAAGCGGCGGGCCGTCCGCTTGCATTTCCTTCGCGTTGAGAAGTCCGCCCCAGATGTCCACCACCGCGCGGATTTTCGGCGAATCACCG